>ERZ807291.804-NODE-804-length-52644-cov-30.518131_pt1 | contig 52644 bp, 43 predicted proteins | sample MGYA00521257_ERZ807291 | MGnify/ENA primary metagenome ERZ807291 (study PRJEB31413, sample SAMN03169783) | marine metagenome | biome: Marine; feature: Water; material: Subsurface seawater | place: North Sea | collected 2011-04-28 | depth 1 m m ... | reverse complement strand
TTCATCAAAGTTCCTTGTATGAGATTTAAAAGTTTAGGTATGCCGTGAGATAGCATCATTGCACTAAAAGTAAAGCGTAATAGAAATAAGCCAATGTGATAGGTTGATGTCATAATAATGGTGTTGTTTTTTTTGTTTAAAAATAGAAAAGTTTTTGGTATTTATGTTTTTTAGACCCACAAATTTGAAATGTAATACTGGGTATGATTTTGTTTTTAAGCTGTATTTTTACAAAAAAAATATATTACAAATGAATAAAGCAAGCGCATGGATTTCTGCAGCAAGGCTAAGAACCTTGCCACTATCTATAGCCGGGATATTGGCAGGGAGCGCCGTAGCGGTAAAGACAGCAGTTTTTTCTTTGCCAATTCTTGTTCTTGCCCTTGCAACTACTCTTGGTTTCCAGGTATTATCAAATTTTGCTAATGATTATGGAGATGGTATTAAAGGCACAGATAACCAAGATAGAGTAGGGCCAAAACGCGCGCTGCAAAGCGGACTATTAACCGCAAAAGAATTAAAAAATGGAATGATAGTAACGGCAGTTATTACCTTGTTTTTAGCCTCTTTATTAATCTTCACAGCCTTTGGAAGTGACCATATGGTGCTTTCTTTTATCTTTTTTAATTTAGGAATTGCCGCCATTATTGCCGCTGTTAAATACACTGTTGGCGCTAATGCCTATGGATACAAAGCCATGGGAGATTTGTTTGTTTTTTTATTCTTCGGAATTGTAGGGGTTGTTGGTTGCTATTTTTTGTTTTCAAAATCTTTAGGAAATCATGTTTTTTTTCTAGCCATAACAATCGGGTGTATGAGTACTGCGGTCTTGAATTTAAATAACATGAGAGACAGAATCCAAGATGCTAAGGTTCAAAAAAACACATTGGCAGTGGTTTTAGGTGCTAAAAATGTAAAGAAGTATCACAGTGTTTTAATAATCTCAGCGCTTGTTTCTGCCCTGGTTTATTTATTTGCTAGCCAAGCAAAACCCCTTTATTATTGCGCGCTTATTGCCTTTATTCCTTTACTTATAAACATGTTTAAGGTATTTAAAAATGAAGATCCAGCTCTGCTGGATCCTGAGCTTAAAAAAATAGCGCTAAGTACTTTTGTGTTTGCACTATTGCTTTTTGTTACAAGTTTTTTTTAAGGCACACTTGCGCTATTTGATTTCACCTACAACGAATCAATAAATTTTATTAAAGTTTTTGATTTTTTAGAATTATATATAGATTTATAATAATAAACACACCACTTGAAAGCACATTATAAAAAACATATTCTAGAATTTAAAACTCCAAGCGGCACCTCTCGCGGTATTTTAAAAACAAAAGAAGCTTGGTTTATTGTTCTTGAAGATAAGGGCAGCCATGGCTTTGGTGAGTGTGGTATGTTACGGGGGCTTAGTATTGATGACCGTCCAGATTTTGAACAAACATTACAATGGGTTTGTGCAAACATCCACCTTGGAGAGCAACAGTTGTATGACGCATTAACCGAGTTTCCATCCATCCAAATGGGCCTTGAAATTGCTTTTAGATCTTTGGCGGCTCATGATCCATTTCAAATTTATCCTTCTGCCTTTACTAAGGGAGAAGCCTCAATTGCAATCAATGGTTTGATATGGATGGGTGATAAGGACTTTATGAGTAGGCAAATTACTAGTAAGCTCAATGAAGGTTTTGGGTGTATTAAAATGAAAATTGGCGCTATTAACTTTGATACAGAACTGGCGCTTTTAAAGAGTATAAGGCAAGAGTTTTCTGCCTCTGAAATAGAAATAAGAGTTGATGCCAATGGGGCTTTTGATCCTAAAAATGCCTTAGAGAAATTAAAACAATTGTCTGATCTAGACTTGCATTCAATAGAGCAGCCTATTGCCGTTAAAAAATGGGACCAAATGGCCTATCTGTGTGAGAAAAGCCCGCTAGATATAGCTTTAGACGAGGAGTTAATTGGTGTGTTTTCTAATCAGGATAAACAAAGGTTACTTAACCATATCAATCCTCAATACATAATCTTAAAACCAAGTTTTATAGGCGGTTTTAAAGGGAGCGATTCCTGGATTGAGTTATCTCAGGCAAATAATGTACAGTGGTGGATCACATCTGCCCTAGAGAGTAATGTAGGATTAAACGCAATTTCGCAGTATACGTTTACAAAAAATAGTACATTGCCTCAAGGTTTAGGTACGGGAAGTTTATACACAAATAATATTGCATCTGCTTTACAGATAACAAAAGGGACACTGTGTTACAACCCTACTAAAAAATGGAATTTTAATTTATGAATTATATACAACAAGCAAATAAAGGAAAAAACGAACCTTGGATGTTCTTGCTTACCTTTTTGTTAACTGCAGGCCTATTTATTTATAGCCTGGTCATTTTTTTATTCTTTAGTGATGGCATAGACCTTGTAGAGCAACAACAAATGCTTTTTGAGTTAGTGCCTAGTAAAAATTTCTGGTTGGCATTTAACTTACTACCCTTTGCCTTTTTATTAGGATTGTTATTTCTACTGGTAAAAAAACTCCACCAAAGAAGCATACTTTCTCTCACTACATCAAGAAAAAAAGTAGATTGGTCTCGTGTGTTTTTCTCTTTTTCGCTTATTGTACTTATAACCTTGGTGTCTTTTGGTATTTCCTATTATAACGATCCCTCAGAAGTGGTGCTGCAGCTTGATCCCTTAAAATTTGGGATATTAGTTGTTATTAGCCTTTTGTTATTTCCATTTCAAATTGGTCTTGAAGAATATTTATTTAGAGGATACATGATGCAACACCTAGGCGTTTTACTTAAAAATAGGTGGATGCCATTATGTATTACTTCCATTTTATTTGGTGTTTTTCACAGCGCCAATCCAGAAGTAGGAGAGATGGGTTACATGATCATGGTATTTTATATTGGCACTGGATTATTGTTAGGTATCATGACCTTAATGGATGATGGTCTAGAGCTTGCTTTAGGTTTTCATTTAGGAAATAACCTATTGGCAGCCACCTTAGTGACCTCAGATTGGTCTGCGTTGCAAACCGATGCTGCTTTTAAATTTACAGCAACCCAAGCTGGCACAAGTACCTTAATTGATGTTATTTTACCTGTATTGGTTTTATATCCTATAATTTTATTAATATTATCAAAAAAATACAACTGGAATAACTGGAGTCAAAAACTCTTTGGAAAAGTAGCTGTATCCAGTAATAAGAATAGTTAAATTTTTAATGTAACCAATCTAGAGATACACCTGTTATAAATACATCACTTTTGGAACCATCAATAAAGCTACATCCTTCATTTAAATTTAACGGCCTTGAGTTTGAAACCTCCGAAGAAATTGTCCTGTTTGCAAAACAGCTAAAAGAGAATGGAGCTTCACATGAAATTGCAATTGCAAAATTTATTGTAAAGTGGTTTAACGAAAAGCCGTATATAAAAGTAAAAACATCAGGCTCTACAGGTACTCCTAAGAAAATCAAATTACTGAAAACAAATATGGTTCATAGCGCTTTTGCTACTGGAGTATATTTTAATCTAGGAACAAATAACACAGCGCTACTTTGCTTGTCTGCAAAATATATTGCTGGTAAAATGATGTTGGTACGCGCCTTGACCATGGGCTGGGATTTGCATGTAGTGGCTCCAGATAAGGATGCTATCACACAATATGATAATACCTATGACTTTGCTGCTATGGTTCCATATCAGGTATATCATACCTTAAATGCCCTAGACAAAATTAAAAAACTTATTATTGGAGGAGGTGTTATAGATCCAGATTTAGAAGCCAAATTACAAACAAAATCTACACAGGTATATGCTACTTATGGCATGACAGAAACAATTACCCATGTAGCCGTTAGGCGCGTGAATGGTGAAGAAAAAACCAATGTGTATTCTGCTTTGCCTAATGTTAGTTTTGATCTAGATTCTAGAGGTTGTTTGGTGATTGATGCCCCTATTCAAGGCAGCTCAAAGGTTGTCACAAATGATCTTGTCACCCTGCATGATGCAAAAAGTTTTGAATGGCTAGGAAGGTATGACAATGTAATTAATAGTGGTGGTATAAAACTATATCCAGAAAAAATTGAACTGCTACTATGTAATTTTATAAAAGTTCCTTTTATTATTTCTTCTTTACAAGACCAGGCCCTTGGTGAACAGCTTATTTTAGTTTTACAACTCGATGATCCAAAACAGGCAGCAACCTACAGTGAGGTAATCTCTGAGTTAGAACCTTACCATAGGCCTAAAAAAATATTTACTCTTTCTAAATTTCCGTTAACACAGACGGGTAAAATAAAGCGTAGTGCTATTAAAGACTTAATTAAAGGCTACAGTTAAAGCATAAGACGGGGCTAGGGTGATGTTATTTTTTAGTTGCTTTTTTTATTTTTTAAGTATCTTTAAAAAACAAATACTAGGCTCATGAAACATTTCTTTTCTCTTATTCTTTTCTCACTTATTTTTTCTGTAGCAACAATCTCTGTGGCTCATTCACAAATACTACCTGAGCGAGAGCGGGCAACCTTGCGTGATGAAATTTTAAAAGATAGGTTTGACAACCTGCTACCTCAACTTATGGATGATACAGGCATCGATATGTGGCTAGTGATTGCCAGAGAATATAATGAAGATCCAGTAATGCGTACAATGCTTCCAGCAACCTGGCTGAATGCTCGCAGAAGAACCATTTTAGTTTTTTATAGAAATAAAGAACAAAACACCCTCGAGCGTCTTGCCGTTGCTAGGTATGATGTTGGAGCTAACATCACCTCTTCTTGGGATAAAGAAATACAACCCAATCAATGGGAGCGTTTGGTAGAAATTATAAAAGAGCGTCCTGTTGAGAAAATAGGGATTAATATTTCAAAGCATTTTGGTATTGCAGACGGCTTGGTAAAAACAGATTACCAAGAGCTTATGGAAGCTTTGCCAAGTGATTTGGAAGAAAAAATAGTTTCTGCAGAGAAACTTGCTATTGCTTGGATAGAGACAAGAACAGAAAAAGAAATGCTTCTTTACAATCAATTAGTAGACATTACAAGCGCTATTATTGACCAGGCATTTAGCGCCGCTGTGATTACTCCAGGGAAAACAACTACAGATGATATTGTTTGGTGGATGCGGCAAAAGGTTACTTCTTTGGGCCTAGAAACATGGTTTCACCCAACCATTGACATACAAAGAAATAACGAGGCTCTGCAAAGCCACATATACTCATTCACCAAAGGCGAAAAGCAAAAAACAGTCCTCCCGGGTGATTTGTTGCATTGTGATTTTGGAATTACTTATATCACATTAAATACAGATTGTCAAAGACATGCTTATGTTTTAAGAACGGGAGAAACCCAGGTGCCAGAATTTTTAACCACTGCCTTTGCAAAAGGCAATCAGGTGCAAGATATTTTTACAGGAAACTTTAAGACCGGCAGCACTGGAAATCAGATCCTGGCAAAGTCTTTAAAACAGGCTAGAGACAAAGGCCTTAGGCCTTCTATTTACACCCATCCTTTAGGCACCTATGGACATAGTTCAGGTACTACTTTAGGTATGTGGGATAGCCAACAAGGTGTACCTGTAAATGGTGATTACCCGCTGCATGAAAATACCGTTTACGCCATTGAGCTTAACACGACTGTCACTATAAAGCAATGGAAAAAAGACATCAGAATAATGCTTGAAGAAGCAGGTTATTGGGGTGCTAATGGGTTTAGGTATGTTAATGGTAGGCAAGAGGCTATTAAAGCTATTGCTTGGTAGAGAATTTATACCTGAATAACACCCAAATTAAATTGTTTTTCAATAGGTGCGTGGTTTGCAGCCTCAATACCCAGAGATATCCAAGTTCTTGTATCTAGAGGGTCTATAACACCATCTGTCCAGATGCGAGAAGCAGCATAATAAGGAGATATTTGATTGTCATACCTGGCTTTTATATTGTCATAGAGTTCTTTCTCTTGCTTTTCAGATATTTTCTTACCCTGTTTTTTTAGTGAAGCTGTTTCTATTTGTAGTAATACTTTGGCAGCACTGTTTCCGCTCATTACTGCAAGATTAGCACTTGGCCATGCGGCAATCAATCTTGGGTCATAGGCTTTACCACACATCGCGTAATTTCCTGCGCCATAGCTGTTTCCGATAATAATCGTGAATTTTGGCACCACACTATTGCTTACTGCATTTACCATTTTAGCACCATCTTTTATAATACCTCCGTGTTCACTTTTACTTCCAACCATAAACCCGGTGACATCTTGAAGAAAAACTAGTGGAATTTTTTTCTGGTTACAATTGGCAATAAAACGCGTGGCTTTGTCTGCACTGTCACTGTATATAACACCTCCAAATTGCATTTCACCACTTTTTGTTTTAACCAGTGTTCGTTGATTGGCTATGATTCCTACTGCCCAACCCTCTATACGTGCATAGCCTGTTAAAATAGTTTGGCCATACCCTTTTTTGTATTCTTCAAACTCACTGTTGTCTACCAATCTATCTATAATGGCCTGCATATCGTACTGCTCTGCTCTAGATCTTGGAAGTATACCGTATATTTCTTGGGGATCTTTTGCTGGCTTAGCGGCTTTTTCTCTGTTGTACCCTGCGGTATCAAAATCACCAATTTTAGAAACAATGTTTTTTATTTTATCTAAGGCATCTTTATCATCTTTTGCCTTGTAGTCTGTAACGCCACTAATTTCACAATGTGTTGTGGCTCCACCTAATGTTTCGTTGTCTATGCTTTCGCCAATTGCCGCTTTTACAAGATAGCTTCCTGCCAAGAAAATACTACCTGTTTTGTCTACAATTATAGCCTCATCACTCATAATTGGCAGGTAAGCTCCACCAGCAACACAACTACCCATAACAGCAGAAATTTGTGTAATACCCATGCTGCTCATTACTGCATTGTTTCTAAAAATACGTCCAAAGTGTTCTTTGTCTGGAAATATCTCGTCTTGCATTGGCAGATATACTCCTGCGCTATCTACTAGATAAATAATAGGCAGTTTATTTTCTATTGAAATTTCCTGTGCGCGTAAATTTTTCTTCGCTGTTATAGGAAACCAAGCTCCTGCTTTTACAGTAGCGTCATTGGCTACAACAATACATTGTTTGCCCATGATATATCCAATTTTTACAACAACACCACCACTGGGGCAACCACCGTGTTCTTGGTACATTCCATCTCCAGCAAAAGCACCTATTTCTATAGCTTTCTTTTTATCATCTAATAGATAATCAATGCGTTCTCGGGCAGTCATTTTTCCTTTAGCATGATGTTTTTCAATGCGCTTTTCTCCGCCACCAAGTTTTACTTTAGCAAAACGTTTGCGTAAATCTGAGAGAAGTAACTTATTATGATCTTCGTTTTTATTGAAGGAAAGGTCCATAGTGTTGTTTTATACCTGTAAAAATACGAAACTATACTATTATCAATATGGCAAAACTATTTTAAATTCACGATATTTGCCATATTAGTCCTTACCAAAGGTGGTTTTTTTCTAATCGAAATCTTAGGCCGAGTTTTTGTTTTTTAAACTTTAAAAATAAGTCCTAATTATTTTTGAGAATTTCCTTCTAGGGTAACGGCTGTAAACAAACCTAATAGTATTCGCTATTGTTATTTTTATAATAGCTAAAAACAACCACCCATGATGAATAAAAACACTGTTTTGGGATACGCTACACTGATAATGATTATTGTTGGCTTATCACTTATTGCTCTTGGCGCATTTAAATATGATGATGTTGCTGGCTGGGGATTTGCATCCGTAGGAATTGGCTTTTTTGCCATTGCCTGGGTATTCAATGCATTAAAAGGAAGAATGTAAATCACGATATTTTTTAAAACTATTAACTATTAATTATCAATAATGTCTGACGATAAAAAAGTAATTTTCTCAATGTCTGGATTGACAAAGTCATTCCAAAATGCACAAACACCTGTGCTTAAAAACATATACCTAAGTTTTTTCTATGGAGCTAAAATTGGTATTCTAGGATTAAACGGTAGTGGTAAGTCTACCTTGCTTAAAATTATTGCAGGAGTAGATAAAAACTACCAAGGTGATGTTGTTTTTTCTCCAGGATATACTGTTGGTTATTTAGAACAAGAGCCGCAATTAGACCCAGAGAAAACAGTACTAGAAATTGTAAAGGAGGGCGCCGCAAAGACTGTAGCTATTTTAGATGAGTATAATAAAATTAACGATCAATTTGGTTTAGAGGAGGTCTACAGTGATGCAGATAAAATGGATAAACTCATGGCGCGTCAAGCCATATTACAGGATCAAATTGATGCTAGTAATGCTTGGGAGTTAGAGACCAAATTAGAAATTGCTATGGATGCCCTAAGAACCCCTCAAGGGGATACAAAAATAGGTATTCTATCTGGAGGTGAGCGCAGGCGTGTAGCCCTTTGTAGACTGCTGTTGCAAGAGCCTGATGTACTGCTTTTGGATGAGCCTACCAACCACTTAGATGCAGAAAGTGTACATTGGTTAGAGCACCATTTGGCGCAATATAAAGGAACGGTAATTGCTGTAACCCATGATAGGTATTTCCTTGATAATGTTGCTGGTTGGATACTTGAACTAGATAGAGGTGAAGGAATTCCTTGGAAAGGAAACTACTCTTCTTGGCTTGATCAAAAATCCAAGCGCATGGCTCAAGAAAGTAAAACAGCCAGTAAGCGTCAAAAAACATTAGAGAGAGAACTAGAGTGGGTACGTCAAGGTGCTAAAGGAAGGCAAACAAAACAAAAAGCGCGTCTAAATAATTATGACAAGCTAATGAGCCAAGATCAAAAACAACTAGACGAAAAGCTTGAAATATACATACCAAATGGACCTCGACTAGGAACCAATGTTATTGAGGCTAGCGGAGTTAGTAAGGCTTATGGAGATAAATTACTGTATGAAGATTTAAATTTTAATTTACCCCAAGCAGGAATCGTTGGAGTTATTGGGCCAAATGGTGCTGGTAAAACAACTATTTTTAGAATGATAATGGGCGAGCAGACTCCAGATAAAGGGTCTTTCACTATTGGTGAAACGGCAAAGGTCTCTTATGTAGATCAAGCCCACTCTAACATTGATCAAGAGAAATCTATCTGGCAAAACTTTAGTGATGAACAAGAACTGGTACTAATGGGTGGCAAAGAGGTTAATTCTAGAGCCTATTTGAGTAGATTTAATTTTACAGGAAGTGAGCAAAATAAAAAAGTGTCACTTCTCTCTGGAGGTGAACGAAACAGGTTACACCTAGCCATGACCCTAAAGGAAGAAGGCAATGTGCTCTTGCTTGATGAACCAACCAATGATTTGGATGTAAATACCCTAAGAGCTCTAGAAGAAGGTCTTGAGAATTTTGCTGGTTGCGCTGTAGTTATTAGTCACGACCGTTGGTTTCTAGATAGAATTTGTACTCACATACTAGCCTTTGAGGGAGAAAGTCAAGTTTATTTCTTTGAGGGAGGTTTTAGTGAATATGAAGAGAGTAAGAAAAAGCGTTTGGGTGGTGATTTAATGCCTAAACGTATTAAATACAAAAAGCTAGTTAGGTAGTTTATACATCTATAATTTATAAAAAAACCGAGGTGCTTATTATTGCCTTGGTTTTTTTTATACCCTGTCTTAATTTCTTTATATTTATAATTCACTACAGGCTTAGTTATGTTGTGTGTTTTTATTTTAAACGAAAATTTATTTTTATGAAATTTTTTATCGATACTGCCAATCTAGAACAAATTAAAGAAGCACAAAGCCTTGGTGTTTTGGATGGAGTTACCACAAACCCATCTTTAATGGCCAAAGAAGGTATAACAGGCCATCAAAATATCTTACAGCATTACATAGCTATTTGTTCTCTAGTAGATGGAGATGTCTCTGCTGAGGTAATTGCTACAGAGTACCATGCAATGATTAAAGAAGGGGAGGCTCTAGCAAAACTTCATGAGCAAATTGTGGTTAAAATACCAATGATTAAAGATGGAATTAAGGCTATTAAATACTTTAGTGATCGTGGTATAAGAACCAACTGTACTTTGGTATTCTCATCTGGACAAGCATTACTTGCCGCCAAGGCAGGTGCAACTTATGTCTCTCCTTTTATTGGAAGACTTGATGATATATCTACAGATGGGCTTAATCTGATATCAGAAATTAGACTTATTTATGATAATTATGGGTTTGAAACCCAGATTCTTGCTGCCTCTGTAAGGCACACCATGCATGTTTTGGATTGTGCAAAAATTGGTGCAGATGTAATGACGGGTCCTTTGTCTTGTATTGAGGGACTGCTTAAACATCCCTTAACAGATATTGGGCTAGCAAAATTCTTAGAAGATTATAATAAAGGAAATTAAGACTACTATTTTTTGTTAAGATACCCCAGTAATAAAGACTCAAAATTCTGATTAAACAGATTTGAGTTTCCTTCTAGAATAATACCTCCTTTATCTACAATCATGGCTTTGTTTGCAGAATTAATAAATAGGGCATTTTTTGCAGCAGTACTATTTTTTAATTGATATTCATTTGCTTGGTTATACCCAGAACTTATAACTGTCTGATTCCAGGCAGAGAAGTCTGTCCCGGTGTTAATACCCACAAAAGCATACTCTGGATATTTGGTTTTTAAATCTGCAATACGCACATGAATTTCTTTGTAATGCTTTACAGATTTACTATTCCAGAAAAAGAAAACTGTTTTGGAGGCATTGATTTTTTGAAGTGATGTTATTTCATTGTTTGTCGTTATTAAAGCCAGATTTGGTATAAGCTCACCTGCATTTATTTTGGCAGTATTATGGGCGTATCTTTCTACCTCTTTTTGGTGGGCCTCATTGTGGTCTAATTTTTTAAATAAAGCTACTAAATCATGCTCTTTTTGACTGTCATCTGCATGCACTAAATACCTTTTAACAGTATTATGCAATAAATTGTCATGTAACTGTTTGTTGGTAATTAAGCTGTCAATGAGTCTTAATTTTTGTGTTTGATGCTCATAAGATGTTTTGTTAAAAAATGTTTTTTGCTTTTTATGACCATCATCAGCAAGATTATCCAGGTATCTATTAATAAATTGATAATAGGTATAATAATTTTTTAAGGTGTTATCGTTAAGTTCAATGCTGTCTCTGTAGGTAAAGAAGTGTTCTGGATATAGTATTTGTTTGTGAGAGCTAGCTACTTTTTTTGAGGATAGATACAGCTCTTTTCTAGAGTAGTAATTATAGTTTATGTTTGACAGGGCAATGTGTATAAATGATTCACTAGGTTTTTCTGAAATAATAAATTCATCCAATTCTCTTAGTAATGCCTTTTTTGAATGTGAAATTTCTTTTTCAAAGGCTTTTGGGTTTAATTTGTAGAGCTCTGGCAGTCTTTTGTCTTCCTCTTCATTTTGTAAAAACAAATTCATCAAGAAATTGTTTTTTTCTGCACCACGACCACTAAAGGCCAACGATTCGTCAAAGCCCACGGTATTTAACCGAAACATGATGCTGTCTCCAGGTTCTATAAATATGTATTGAAGCTCTCCGTGCTTTATGATGTAAAGGTTTGTTTGTAGGTTTTCACACTGGAAATCAAAGGCTCCACTGGTATTTAAAGCTATGGTGTCAAGGCTTTTATCTTGATGGCTTAAGAGTACGTAATCCATCTTAGGATTAACGATTTGCCCACCTAGATATGTGGTAACCCCGTTCTTATCTTTATTGTTACAAGATAAAAAACAGCTACACGCTAGTATGAATAATAAATGTTTGGTCAATTTTGGTTGTCTTAACATAACAAATATAGAACTCTGATATATCCTAGGTTGTTAATATGTCGTTAAAACAAATTAAAAAAGACGAATCTTTATTTAATATCCTATTATTGGCTATTTTTGCGCCAAATTTAACACCCTATATAACATGCTTTCAGTTTCTAATCTTTCGGTACAATTTGGAAAAAGAGTACTTTTTGATGAAGTAAATACAAAATTCGTTGCAGGAAATTGTTACGGTATTATTGGCGCTAATGGTGCTGGTAAATCTACCTTACTCAAAATTATTTCTGGTAAACAAGATCCAACCTCTGGCCATGTACACTTGCAATCTGGTAAGCGTATGTCTGTTTTGGAGCAAAACCATAACGCCTATGATGAGTTTCCTGTGCTGGAAACTGTTGTGCGTGGTAATAAAGATTTGTTTAAAATTAAAAGCGAAATTGATGCGCTATATGCAGATTATACAGATGAAAATGCAGAGAAAATAGGAGAGCTGCAAGTGCTTTTCGAAGAGATGGATGGTTGGAATGCAGACAGCAATGCTGCGGCATTGTTATCTAATTTAGGTATCGATGAGAGCCTTCATTACAGCCTTATGGGAGATGTAGATGGTAAACAAAAAGTTCGCGTGTTGTTAGCACAGGCGCTTTTTGGATCTCCAGATGTGTTAATTATGGATGAGCCAACCAATGATTTAGATTACGAAACAATTTCTTGGTTAGAACATTTTTTGGCCAATTATGATGCCTGCGTTATTGTTGTGTCTCATGACCGTCACTTTTTAGATGCTGTATGTACGCATATTAGTGATATTGACTTTGGTAAAATAAACCACTTTAGTGGAAATTATACTTTTTGGTATGAAAGCAGTCAATTGGCAGCACGTCAACGTTCTCAGCAAAATAAAAAAGCGGAAGACAAAAAGAAAGAATTAGAAGATTTTATTCGTCGTTTTTCTGCCAATGTAGCTAAGTCTAAGCAGGCTACAAGTAGAAAAAAAATGATTGAAAAATTGGATGTAGCAGATATTAGACCTTCTAGTAGAAGATATCCTGCCATTATTTTTGATCGTGAACGCGAAGCAGGAGATCAAATTTTAAATATTGAGAACCTCTCTGCATCTCTAGATGGAGAAGTGTTGTTTAAAAACATTCATCTAAATCTTACAAAAGGAGATAAGATTGTAATCTATTCTAAAGACTCCAGAGCAACCACTGCATTTTATCAAATCATCAATGGTAATGCAAAGCAAGACTCTGGTGATGTTCAATGGGGAGTTACAACCAATCAAAGTTATTTACCTCTAGACAACCATCATTTTTTTGAAAGTAAGGACATGAACCTTGTAGATTGGTTACGCCAATGGACTAAAACAGAAGAAGAAAGAGAAGAGGTCCACATTAGAGGGTTTTTAGGAAAGATGATTTTCTCTGGTGAAGAAGCCCTTAAAAAGTGTAATGTGCTCTCTGGAGGAGAAAAAGTACGTTGTATGCTCAGCAGAATGATGATGATGCGTGCAAATGTTTTAATGCTAGATGAACCTACAAATCATTTAGATTTAGAATCTATTACCGCTTTTAATAACTCACTTACAAACTTTAAAGGAACTGTTATGCTTACCACTCATGATCATGAGTTTGCTCAAACAGTAGGTACTAGAGTTGTAGAGTTAACCCCAACAGGAGTGATAGACCGTTACATGACTTTTGATGAGTACATGAACGATTCAAAAATTAAAGAGCAAAGAGAAAAAATGTACTCGGTTACTGCCTAGTATTGTTTTATGATATCAAACACTAAAGCTGTATGTTTTTAAACATGCAGCTTTTTTTATGCCTTTGAAATAACATCACTCACAAGGTATGAAATGGCCTTAGCAACTTGGTTGTAATGAAGCTCGCGTGCAGGCGCCCCTTCACATATATGTATGTATTTGCAGTTTTTTAATTTAGAAAAATAAGACACATACTCCCTGGCTTGCTGCAGAGAAAAACCACTAGGGCTTATGGCGCTGCTCCCCATTTGTTTTATTGCATCCATATCAAGCTCTAGGCCAAAGGGGCTGTTTGCGCAAAAGTTTTTTGCTTGTTCCAGCATTTGTTTAAAGGGGGTTCCGGTTATATAATCCTCAAAAAATGAATATTGGATTTTTTCTTTCATTGCCTCCATTTTTTCAAATACCGCACCTGAAGTATAGTTTTTGTGCAGCCCTAAGATATAGTATTTTTCTAGGTAGCCTTCTTCCATGGCATAGCTAAAGCCATTGCCGCTATGTCTGTGCTCAAGAGCTCTGAAGTCTGTGTGTGGGTCAAGATTTATACAGTTTATGCCAGCCTTTAATGTGGTGGCTGCTCCTTTAATATTTCCGTAGCTATTGTTATGGCCTCCACCAATTATTACAGGAATTTTATTTACTGAAATAACCTTTGCAATTACCCTGCTTACTTTAATATCAATTTGTTGTACCAAACTTCCAATTTTGCTTTGGTAATTAGGATCTTTTATATCTAGTTTACAGGCGCTTTGCTGCTCGGCTTTGCAATCTATCTCACCCAAAATAACAGTGTTGCTTGGGTTTGTGTAGGTGTTGGATTGAATGTTACAAAGTGCAGAAAGGCAACTACTCCAAGCTTTGTCTGCGCCAGATCTGCCCATATTGGCGCGAACACCAACATCCTCTGGGATGCCTAATAAAACATACGTGGCATCGCTTTTTTCAAGGGCTTGCCAAGAATTAACAAGGCCAACCGCCTGGCCAAATTTTTCTTCACCTTGTCGTGTAGAGGTGTGTTTTTTTAAGTCTTCTCTTGTGTAAAATTGAAGGCTCATACCAGTGTTCCGTTTAAAATTACTTGGTCTATATTATTACTCCCAAAAGCATAGGGTAAAAACCCATAGCTTGGAATTTCTTTGGTGATAATTAAATTTGCTTTTTTACCCTTGGTAATACTACCATGAGACTCACTAAGCCCCATAGCATATGCACCGTTTATTGTGGCTGCATTGATAGCCTCTTCTGGGCTTAGTTTCATTTTTATACACGCAGTGGCTACTACAAAATTCATGTTGCCACTTGGAGATGATCCTGGGTTGTAATCTGAAGCTAGCGCTAGGGGTAATCCTGCATCAATGATTTCTCTACCCGGTGTGTATGGGATGCTTAAAAAATAAGAGCACAAAGGCAAGGCCACAGGCATTGTTTGGCTTTCTTGAAGCGCTGTAATGTCTTGTTTGTTTAAAACCTCAAGGTGGTCTACACTTAAGGCATCGTTTTTAACGCTCACAGCAACCCCGCCCATGGCTGTAAATTGATTTACATGGGTTTTTGCAATAAGACCGTGCTTTTTTCCTGCTTGTAATACTCTATTGGTATCTGCAACAGAGAAATATCCTTTCTCACAAAAAACATCTACATAATCTGCTAGGTTTTCACTGGCGATTTTCTCCATCATTTCTCCACAAACTAAATCCAGGTAGCCATCCTTATTGCCTTTAAATTCTTGGGGTATAGCATGTGCTCCTAGAAAAGTTGTCTTTACTGTGATGTTGTATTTTTCTCCTAATTGTTTTGCCACGCGTAGCATTTTCATCTCTGCCTGTGTGGTGAGTCCATAACCGCTTTTTATCTCTATAGCTCCCGTGCCTTGTTGTATGACCTCTTGTAGTCTTTTTTCAGACTGGGCAAATAATGCTGTTTGGGTGGTAGCCTGTAGTTTTTTTGCAGAGTTGATAATACCACCGCCACTAGCGGCAATTTCTTGATAACTGAGCCCATTAATTCTATCTACAAATTCTTGCTCTCTATTGCCTGCATAAACAAGATGTGTATGGCTGTCACACCAAGATGGTAAGACTGTTTTCCCAGAACAATCAAGGGTTTTAATGTCTTGAAAATTTGGCATTTCGCTCATATTTCCGAAGCTGTGAATCACATCATCCTCTAGCAATAACCACGCATTTTCTAGGCTGGGAAGCTCTTTCATTTGAGGGCCACTTACTTTTTGTGTAGTAAGAGGTCTAATTTGAAGCAGCATTGCAATGTTTTTTAACAATAATTTCATGTTATAAATATAGCAAACCTTGAAAGGTTTTAATACCTTAGAGCTTTAATTTTTTTGTTTTATGAAAAGAAAAAATCTAGGTATCAATACCATTTGCACCCATGTGGGTGAGGTTAAAGATACTCAGTTTCAAGGTGCTATTTCTCCTTTGTTTATGTCTAGCTCCTACCAGTATGATGGTGTTGATGTAAAACGATACCCGAGGTATTTTAATACGCCAAACCAAGAAGGCTTAGGTAAGAAGATAGCGGCGCTAGAGAAAAGTGAAGCAGGAATGATATTTAGTAGTGGTATGGCGGCAGTTAGTCACTGCTTGCTTGCTTTTTTACATAAAGGAGACCATGTTGTTTTGCCTCAAACCCTCTACGGAGGTACCTATAATTTTGTGGTTGAAGAATTTCATAAATTTGGTATAGAGTTTACTTTTGCAGATGGTTTTACTGAAAAAGATTTTGCAAAAGCCATTAAGACAAATACCAAAGTGATTTATGTAGAAACGCCCAGTAACCCACTGATGAAAATTACAGATCTGGAAATTATTGCACGTCTTGCAAAACAACACTCTTTGGTCTCTATGATAGATAATACTTTTGCATCTGCTATCAATCAAACTCCTGCAGATTTTGGTATTGATATCATGATTCATAGCGCCACCAAATACATGGGAGGCCATAGTGATATTTGTGCAGGAGCTGTTGCCGCATCATCCAAACACATGGATGTTATCTGGAATATTTCAAAAAACATAGGGGGTAGTTTAAGTGATTATACTGTTTGGCTTTTGGAGAGAAGTTTAAAAACCATGGCACTACGCGTGAAGGCGCAAAATAAAAACGCAAAGAAAATGGCCAAATGGTTGGAGAAACATCCATTGGTAGCCAAGGTATATTACCCTGGATTAAAAAGCCATCCAGACCACGCATTGGCTAAAAAACAGATGAAAGGATACTCGGGCATGTTATCTTTTGAGTTAATTGATAGTCTAGATCCTAACAAATTTATGAAGCAATTAAAACTAGTAAAACAATCTATGAGCCTAGCAGGTGTGGAGTCTACAATTTTGTCTCCAACCCATACAAGCCATGCCTTATTGAGCCCTCAAGAAAGAGCCCATCAAGGAATTGCAGATGGTTTGCTTCGTTTTTCTGTAGGGATTGAAGAAAAGGAAGACTTACTTGCAGATTTTACTCAAGCCTTTGAAGCGCTCACAAAAAAAAGTAACTAATTATATTAATACTCTTTATTATGAAACTAGATATATTAGCAATAGGCGCACACCCAGATGATGTAGAGATGAGTTGCGGTGGTACCATTGCCAAAGAAATAGCCAAAGGAAAAAAAGTTGGTATTTTAGATCTTACAAGAGGTGAGTTAGGAACTCGAGGTAGCGCAGAAATTAGAGATCAGGAAGGTGCTGCCGCTGCTGCAATTTTAGGTGTTTCAGTAAGACATAATTTAGCCCTAGCAGATGGGTTTTTTCAAAACGATGCAGAGTCCCAGTTAAAAGTGATTCATTTTTTAAGAAAATACAAGCCAGAAATAGTACTGTGTAATGCCACCGATGATAGACACATAGACCATCCAAAAGGAAGTGATCTTGCAAGTAATGCCTGTTTTTTAAGTGGTTTAAGAAAGATAGAGACCAAGGAAAATGGTGAGATTCAAGAAATTTGGAGACCAAAACAAGTATATCATTACATACAATGGAAAGATCTAATCCCAGATTTTGTAGTAGATATTACAGGATATCAAGAAATAAAATTAAAAGCTGTGCACGCCTATGAAAGTCAATTCTTTGATGCCAAGAGTAAAGAGCCAATGACTCCTATTGCCTCAAAAAATGCTACAGATAGCATGGAATACCGTGACAGAAATCTAGGGAGGCTCATTGGGGTTCATGCCGCTGAAGGCTTCACCATAGAGCGTTACATAGGTGTAGATTCTATTTTTGATTTAATATAAAATCAAAGAAGAATTTCTTAACAACTGATGGCTAGTTCAATAAAGAAAAAGCCCTAATTTTTTTATTTTTTTAATTGCAGATAGAATTCTAATATTCTATCTTTGCACCCGCTAAAGTATCTAATGCTTAAGTGATTTTGCTAACTCTTTAAAAAGAGCGCTACATGGTGGTTGTAGCTCAGTTGGTTAGAGCGCTGGTTTGTGGTACCAGAGGTCGCCGGTTCGAACCCGGTCTTCCACCCAAAAAGAGTCTTCATGAAAATGAAGGCTCTTTTTTATTTTAGAACTTTTTACTGTACTTATTTCGGCGGAAATATCTTCGAGAAAACATACCCTACAATCATTGCAAGTAAAAAGGAAGGTGCCAACACATCTAGTTCTTTAAAATAAGGCCCAATTGTTTCCATTTCTGAAACTACAAACTTAAAGAAGATTACAGATAAAAAACCAGTAACCATAGAGGCCATCGCACCTTTTTCTGAGTATCCTTTCCAAAATAATGATAGGATAATTACAGGACAGAAGGTAGCTGCAATACCAGACCAACCAAAAATCATAATCCAAAAAACTTGCCTGTCTGGATATAGATTATATAATAAAACGGCAATACCAAGTGCGGCTAGTGCCATTACAATAGTGACCCCTCTTGAGAAATTTGCTAAGTCCTCATCTTTTAAATCTGGTCTAAATATTTTTTGATAAAAATCTCTAGTAACAGCACTAGAGGCTAGTATGAGTAATGAATCAATGGTAGACATAATTGCCGAGAGTACGATAGCAATAAAAATAGCCACTAAAATGGTGGGTAAAAACTCATTGGTAATCATGCTTAGCACATCTTCTCCTCCAGTACCTAATATAGTTTCTGGATCTTGTCCTTGCTCCGTGAAATAAATTCTAGCAAGAATACCAATGGTAACTGCAGCGGCATCTGTTAAGAGCGTGAAAAGTAGCGCCACCCATTTTCCTTTATCTATTTCATGTTCGCTTTTAATTGACATAAAACGAACATACACTTGAGGTGAGCCTAAAAAACCAAGCCCAATCATAGAAAACCCTAGTATGGTAAATAAGTTCATCCATGGGTCCTCACTTCTTCCCATGAGTTGTGTTAAGGTTGGGTCTATAGCATTAAGCCCTTGGGTAATTCCAGCTCCATGATCCATAGAGAACCAAACCACTATAGGAAGTAATACCAAACCAAAAAACATCAAAACACCTTGAAACATGTCTGACCAAACAGCCGCTACAAAACCTCCAATAAATATATATACCAGTACAATACTAAAGCCAACAAGTACACCAATACGATAATCAATACCCAGCATAGACTCAAAAGCGATGCCCGTCACATCCATTTGTGAGGCAACGTAAATAACAACAAACACTACAAGAACAGAAGCTGCAATTACCCTTAGGGTATTTGTAGAGGATTTAAAATGACTTTGCAGATAATCTGGTATGGTTATAGACTTGTAGCTGTCTGACATTCTTTTAAACTTTTTTGCCATAAATTGCCAGGATATAAAAACACCAAGAAGTTCACCGGCCACTACCCAATATCCAGAATACCCCGCTATGGCACCCATTCCTGTAAGGCCAATTAAAAGCCATCCAGATTCTCCGGTTGCTCTGGCAGAAAATGCAACAGCCCAAAAGCCCATCTTTTTTCCGCCCAAATAATAATCACTCATACTCTTAACTCTTCGAGAGGCAATTATTCCTATTAAAAATAGAATAGCTACATAAATACCTAGCACGATAATTTTTGTGATCATTTTTTATTTTTTTAATTAAGTACTCCCTGCAGTATGCCGAGGAGCATTGTATTACTGTTTAGTAATATCTTACAAACTACATATGATCCCCAAAGAAGATAGCGTTCATTAATAATTTATTTGTACCGTACCAAAAAGCTCTAAAATTAGTGTTGTCTGTAAAATAGAGTACATTTCCACGCCCAAGTTTTGCTTTTTTAAAGGGGACCGTATTTTTTAATAACTCCAGATTTGGCAAAGAAATATAACCGCTAAGCAGTGGGCTAGCAGTATATTTTATAGGGTTATTATAGCTGTTTTTATCTGCCTCTATAAATAGTGTGGTATTTCTAAACACAGGAAGGTTTTTGTTTTTGTGTCCAAATGCAATAGGGTGGGAGCGGTCTAGGGTTGTTTGGAAAATAGCTCCTCCAATATATTGTGCACCGTTGTAGTTTGATCGTTGTTCAAAACTTATATCAGTGGCCGTGGTTTTGTTGCTTTTAAATGTCATTTTCATGAATTCATTTTTTTCTAACCACTTACCAGCGCTTTTATATCCAATAAGTGTCCCGCCGTTTTGAACCCATGTTTTTAATTTTTTAGCAGCATCTTTGTTTAAAGCATTGCCTCTAGTGGCTGGCATTATTATATCTGTATACTTGCTAATATCTACTCTTCTAAAGTTTTTTGTGTCTAGTTTTGTGATGTGCATGTCATAGCGCTGGTCAAACAAGTGCCAAATTTCTCCAGCATCATAAGGGTTAATACCATCACCAACAAGCATGGCCACTTTTGGAAGCTTTAGTGCTTTGAATTGATTGCTTCCTAGATTTACTTTTTGAGTTTGTCCAGAATTTGCAGGGTCTATAGTAACTCCTGTTTGTGCAACTATTTCCTCAATAGCCTTTGCTATATCTTTTGGCGAAAGGTCTTGATTTTGAACAGGAATTAATATGGTTCCGTAGTCATACTCCTTGTCTTGACTGGTAAAGGGAGTCATACCTACTTTGGCCCGTATTCCTTTTTTTAAAAGCATGTTAAGGGCTTTGGGCGTATAGTAATCATGCCATTGCATTAGGTATCCATACTCAGAATATTTTGGAGCAGTGGCACCTGGTTTTGTTAAGGTTGTTATTTTCTCTCCCACCTTATCAGTAGGTATGTTTTGATTATAGTCTAGATTAAATGCTAATGGGAGTGTCCAAGCGCTAACATCATAAAATAAACTGTCCTTAAATTCGGTTCTTTTTTCGAACATGGCATTTATAAGCCTGTGCTGTCTTTGATTTTTTGGCACTGCATAACTACTCTCTTTTGTGTAGCGCTTCCCCTTTGAGGTGAAATCATTGGCTATTTTATGTACCTGGATGTTTTGGCGCATTAGTATTTCGGCTAGATGATAGGCTTTAGATGGGTCTTTTTCATCTCCAAATACAATAGCGTCAGCCTTTGCAGCTTCTTTGAAAGCTTGCTGGTAAAACTCTTGTTGGTAGGATAGTATTTTTTGACGCATAGCAACGGCTGCCTCTAGAGTTGAGAGTGCTGCTGTAAATTGATTGCGAATAGTAAAGGGGAAGGTTAAGATGCCGTTCACGCTTTCTTGGGCATGACCTCTTGAGGATGCCTGTTCAAACAAAATACCGATACTTCCATTGATATCTGGAAAGGTGGATCCTTTTCCGTAATAGAAGTCATCAAAACTTTCTTTAGAGTAATAAAAGCTGCCAATTTTGTCAAAAGCAGTTGCGTGATAGGTGCCAATTTCTCCTGTTAAGTCTTGATTTTGTTGAGGTGTTAATGGATGTGTTCTCGATGGAATACCGGGCTGAAAAAAGAAACTAGAATTGGTTCCCATCTCGTGGTGGTCTGTCAAAATATTAGGCATCCATTTATGGAACGTTGCAATACGAGCTCGGCTTTCTGGTAATTGTACTGGCAGCCAATCTCGGTTCATGTCAAACCAATAATGATTGGTGCGCCCACCTGGCCATACCTCATCATATTCTCTGTCATTTGGATCTGGATTGATGTTTTTACTTTTATTAGTGTTGGCCCAATATGCAAAGCGCTGCAGCCCATCTGGGTTGTAAGATGGATCAAATAAGATAACGGTGTTATTAAGTAGTGTGTCTATAGCTGGTCCTTGTGCTGCTGCTAGATAATAGGCTACTGCCAGCGCTGCGTTAGATCCGCTAGGTTCATTTCCGTGGATAGAAAAACCTTGTTGCACAACAATAGGCATCTCATTGATATTTGTAGTACTAGGTTCTTTTTGAGTTAACTCAAGATGCTGTTGCCTAATGGTTTCAATGTTTAAGTGGTTGTTGGCAGAGGTGATGGTTAGCAGCAGTAGCGGCCGGCCTTCAAAGGTAGCGCCTCTGTCTTCTATGGTAATTCTATCACTGCTGCTTGCCAGAGCGTACATGTATTGTACTAGCTTGTCATGGGTGATGTGCCAGTCTCCAACTTGATGGCCTATACTGCTTTTGGGAGTTGGAATATTTGGATTATAGCTAACATTTGTTGGAAGATAATAATCAAGGTTTACGCTATAGTCTTGTGCGATATTTTTTGAGATTCCTAGTAAGAGTACTACTACTAAAAGAGTATATTTTTTCATTGGTGTTTGTATTTCATTACCTAGTAAAAATACAAAATCGCCAACATTTAGAGCCTATAAAAATGAGGATAAAAAAAACCGACCTTAAATGCTAGGTCGGTTTTTTATTTATAAATAGTTATTTAATGTTTATATATCATCAAAGTCTAAATCTGTAAAGTTTGTTTTTGTAGGTTGATCTTCGCTAAGGTCTGAATCTTCAGATATCTGCGCTGGTTTGTCTTCTTGTTTTGTGTAGTCACTGCGGTGACGCTCACTAATTACTTCTTCCCCTTTTTCTTTGATAACATAATCTATCATTTGTTCCAGGTTTTCTTTAAACTCATGAAAGTCTTCCTTGTATAGATAAATCTTGTGTTTTTTGTAATGAAAAGAACCATCATCATTAGTAAATTTTTTACTCTCTGTAATGGTTAGGTAATAGTCACCAGCTTTTGTAGCTCTTACGTCAAAAAAATAAGTGCGTCTTCCAGCACGCATTACCTTGCTAAATATTTCTTCTTGCTCCATCGAATATTTCTCGCCCATAATTATAAAAATTTCTGATATTTATTTCTACTCAAAAATCATAAAAAAAAATAAAAGCCGCAACTTAAAGTTAGATTTCTTTTTCGGTACGCTGTTTTAAGTATAATTCTTTATAGTATCCAGGTGTGTTTACCAATTCATTGTGAGTGCCTTGCTGTATAACGCGACCCTCTTCTAAAATCATAATTTTATCGGCATTTTTGGCAGAAGAGACTCTATGGCTTACAATAACGGTAGTTTTATTTTGAGAAATACGATGTAAATTGCTGAGTATTTCTTCCTCTGTTTCTGTGTCTACTGCAGATAGGCAGTCATCAAACAATAAAATAGCAGGATCTTTTATAAGGGCTCTGGCTATAGACACTCGCTGTTTTTGCCCGCCACTTAAAGTGATACCTCGTTCCCCTAATATAGTTTGGTAGCCTTTAGTAAATCCTGTAATATTTTTGTGCACGGCCGCTAAGGTTGCTGCTGCGATTACTTGTTGGTCTGTAGCGTCTTGTTTTCCGAATTTTATATTCTCGCTAATACTCTCGCTAAATAAAAAAGCATCTTGAGGTACAAAGCCAATACTACTGCGCAAACTTTGTAAATTAAGATCTTTGATAGGGGTATTATCTATAAAGAGCGTCTTCGGCTCGGTGTCATACAAACGAGCAATGAGTTCTAAAATGGTGGATTTTCCAGATCCGGTATTACCTAAAATGGCAATAGTTTCTCCGGGCTTTACCGTAAAAGAAATGTTTTTTAATGCCTGAATGTTTGTATCATCATAGGTAAAACTTACGTTCTTAAAAGCAATGCTACCTTTTATGGGTGTTGCTGTTTTTGATGTGTTAACAATTGCAGGTTCTGTTTTTAGAAATTCATTGATTCTTTTTTGAGAAGCCTCAGCTTGTTGTATCATAGAGGTTACCCATCCTACAATTGCTACGGGCCAAGTAAGCATATTTACATAAATTAAAAAAGATACAATGGTTCCAAAATCTTGAATTTCGCCACTAATAAATTTAGAACCTCCTATGTAGATAACTAGAATGTTGCTCGCCCCAATTAAAAGCATCATTAGAGGAAAAAATAAAGCTTGAACTTTTGTTAAATCTATGTTTTTTTCTTTGCTGGCTTGAGAAAGACTCTCAAATTCTTGCGTTGTGCTGGGCTCAATACCATAGGCTTTAATCACACCAATACCACTAAAACTCTCTTGTGTAAATGTGGTAAGTTTAGATAAGTATTCTTGCACCACAGTAGAGCGCTTATGAATGGCAATACTAAGTCTGTAAATCATTATAGACAACACCGGCAAAGGAGCTATTGCATAAAGGGTGAGCTCCGGGTCAGAGAGAAACATATAGCTAATAACTACCACAAACAGTGTAATGGTTGATGTACTATACATAATGGCAGGGCCAATATACATACGTACCTTACCAACATCTTCGCTTATGCGGTTCATCAAATCTCCAGTACGGTTTTGTTTGTAAAAGCCTAAAGACAGTTTTTGGTAGTGCTGGTATACTTCGTTTTTTAAATCAAACTCTACTTTTCTAGAAACCACAATAATGGTTTGGCGCATCACAAAAGTAAATACTGCCGCCAATAGAGTTGCTCCGAGTAATAAAATAATATTTATAAGTAATTCTTTTTCTACAGTTGCAATATCTGTAATTTTGCCATTAATCTTTTGTTCTACGATAGTTATTGAGTCTCCAACTTTCATTGGTATTGCCAATTTGAAAACAGCAGCAATAACTGTAGTAACAAGACCTAGTAATAATCTGCCTCTATATTTGTGTAGGTACTTATTTAGGTACTGGAGTTCTTTCATGCAGCGGAAGAGGATTTATTAACAAATTCGCATTTTAGGCTTAATGTCTTTGATATATGCACAGTAATATAGTATTTTCGCGTACCCTTTTTAAGGATTTGAAAAAATAAAACCTATGAAAACAGAAGTTGTTTCAACTAAAGATATAAAAAATCTGGGTCCAGTTTTTGGCCAATTATCTTTTCAAGATCATGAGCAAATTGTTTTTTGCAATGACAAAGATACAGGATTAAAAGCAATAATTGGCATTCATGACACGACCCTAGGACCTGCTCTTGGAGGTACTAGAATGTGGCAATACAACAATGAACAAGATGCTCTAAATGATGTGTTGCGTCTCTCTAGAGGGATGTCTTTCAAATCTGCAATTACAGGCTTGAACCTAGGTGGCGGAAAAGCTGTTATTATTGGAGATGCCAAAACACAGAAGACACCAGAACTTATGTTGAAATTTGGTGAGTTTGTTCATAGCCTGGGAGGTAGATACATAACGGCAGAAGATGTTGGAATGGCCACCAGTGATATGGATTTAGTAAGAACAGTAACACCTTATGTTACTGGTATTAGTGAAGAGAAGGGTGGCGCCGGAAATCCATCACCAATTACAGCATACGGAACCTTTATGGGTATGAAAGCTTCTGCAAAGTATGCCTTTGGCACTGATGATCTTGAAAATAAAGTAGTATACGTTCAAGGGATTGGAAATGTTGGTGAAGCCCTTGTAGAACACTTAAGTAACGAAGGTGCTAAAGTATTTATTAGTGATATCAATCAGGCGCGTCTAGAGCAGGTAAGAGACAAGTACAGTGTAGAGATTTACACAGGTACTAATCTATACACCGAGCAGATGGACATCTATGCACCTTGCGCTTTAGGAGCTACTTTAAATGATGCTACAATTGGTCAATTAAAGGCCAAGGTAATTGCCGGGGCTGCAAACAATCAATTGGCAGATGAAAATAAACATGCTGTGTTACTTAGAGAAAGAGGTATTGTATACGCGCCAGATTTTTTAATTAATGCCGGCGGTATTATTAATGTATACGCAGAGCTAGAAAACTACGGTAAGCAGGAGATTATTCGCAAAACAGAAAATATATACACCACAACTTTAGAGATATTAAATAAGGCTGAACTTGAGGATATTACAACCCATCAGGCCGCTTTAAATATTGCGCAAGCAAGAATTGATGCAAGAAAAGCAGAAAAAGCCTAATCAGTTTTTTTAAAGTATTATCTTTGCTCTTCACTATATAGGGTAGTGTAGTTTAGTACTATTTCTGGTTACAGAAATTTTAATATCAATAATTTTTTAAGTTCTTTCATACTATGCTAACACGAAGACACATACGGGTAAAGGTTTTGCAATCTATATATGCACTGCGCCAGAGTAATAACCCAGATCTTGAAAAGCAAGAGAAGTTTTTGTTTTATAGCATAGACCAAATGCTTGACTTATACGCTTTGTCTTTACAGCTACTTGTTGAAATGAGAAAAGCGGATAGAAAATTCTTGGTAACTTCCCAGCAAAAACATTTAGCAACCAGTGAGGAAAAGAATTTCAGCACTACCTTTTTAGATAATAAGGTGTTAGATTTAATTGAGCAAAATGAAGATCTATCAAACTACATTGAAAATAAAAAGCTTAACTATTGGGATCTAGATGGTGAGTATGTAACCATACTACTTAAGGATTTAAGAGCAAAAGACTTTTACAAAGAGTATATCCTAAAACAAAACACAAGCTTCAAAGAAGATCAAGACTTTCTAGTAAGTCTTTTCAAAAAAGTGATTGCTCCTAGTGACAAGTATTACGAATATATCGAGGATAAAAGACTTACCTGGGTAGATGACTTCCCTATAGTGAATACTGCCTTGGCTAAGATGTTGGCGAAAATTTCAGAAAAAAACGTTCGCACCATACTCTTGCCTGAATTGTATAAAAACCAGGATGATAAACAATATGCCAAGCAGTTGTTTACTAAAGTTGTTCTTAACGATGAAAAGTTAAGCCAAGAGATTGAGGGTAAGACCCCTAATTGGGATAAAGAACGTATTGCAGAAATGGATATGATTATCTTAAAAATGGGTATTGCTGAGTTTTTACATTTCCCTTCTATTCCAGTTCGTGCCACTATTAATGAGTATTTAGAAATTGCTAAGGAGTACTCAACTCCTAAGAGCAGCATTTTTATTAATGGAATTTTAGATAAGCTAGTCAAAGAATTTGAGACTTCTAAAAAGTTGAATAAAATTGGGCGTGGACTTCGATAGTCTATAAAAAATACTTAATTTAGCCGCACTTAAAAATCTTTAATTATTTATACTATGAAAAATTCAATTTTAGCAATAGCTGTAATCGCATTATTTGCATTTACATCTTGCAAGAAAAACGCTGCAGATAGCGTAGTTGAGACTAATGTTACTCAAGCAGCAGATCGTGATTCTAAAACTGGTGAATTTCCAGTTATGACATTTGATGAAAAGCAATTTGACTTTGGTGAGATTACTCAAGGTACTCCAGTAGAGCATATCTTTACTTACACAAACACTGGAAAAAGCAACCTAGTTGTTGTAAACGCAAAAAGTAGTTGTGGTTGTACAGTACCAACTTTCACAAAAGAACCAGTTGCTCCAGGTGAAAAAGGTGAGATGTTAGTGAAATTTAATGGTAGTGGGAAAAACCAAGTTAGCAAAACCATAACCATTACTGCAAATACACAAGCAGGAAAAGAAACACTTATGATCAAAGCTTTTGTAAACCCTAGAGAGGGAGCAGCAGCTGTACCAGGTGTTTCAAAATAATATAAAATAGAAAAATTATTATGGGAGATTTAACCCAAATGTTACCTTTACTTTTGTTATTTGTTGTGATGTATTTCTTTTTAATACGTCCGGGTTTACAAAAACAAAAGAAAGAAAAAAAGTACCTAGAAGCACTTAAAGCTGGTGATAAAGTTGTTACCAAAAGTGGCTTACACGGTAAGTTGCTTAGTCTTAATGATGACGGTACATGTGTAATTGAAACAGGTGCAGGTAAAATGAAATTTGAAATTTCTTCTATCTCTATGGAGATTAGTGCAAAAGTAAATACTACTGTAGCTAAGAAATAATTATCAATATTTATTCTATTAAAAAACCTCTAGTTTGTGCTAGAGGTTTTTTTATGCGTATTGATTTTTTGATATACTATTGTTATTGTTTTTCTTCTCCAACAAGCTGCGCAATGTTAACAATTACCTCAATAGCTTTTTGTATACTCTCTACAGGAACATATTCAAACCTTCCATGGAAATTGTGTCCACCAGCAAATATGTTAGGACAAGGCAAGCCTTTAAAGCTAAGTTGAGATCCATCTGTTCCTCCACGAATAGGTTTAATTAAGGGCTTAATACCAGCTTGCTCCATTGCTTTTTGAGCGATGTCTACAATGTGCATTACGGGCTCTATTTTTTCGCGCATGTTAAAGTATTGATCTTTAATCTCAACAGACACACACGGTTCTCCTAATTGTGAGTTTAATTCATCGGCTAGCTTGAGCATCATTTCTTTTCTAGCCTCAAAATGTTCTTTATCATGGTCTCTTATGATATACTGTAATTGGGTACTATCTACCTCTCCAGTTACACTATATAGATGGAAGAACCCTTGTCTATCTTGGGTGTGTTCTGGTGTTTCAAGCCTTGGCAGAGAATTAATGTAGTCTGTAGCTATGTACATGCTGTTTACCATCTTTCCTTTGGCATATCCTGGATGTACTATTTTTCCTTTTATAGAAACTAAAGCGCCGGCGGCATTAAAATTTTCATATTCTAATTCTCCAACTTGGCTTCCATCCATGGTGTAGGCCCATTCTGCCCCAAATTTTTCGACATCAAATTTATGGGCACCACGACCAATTTCTTCATCTGGAGTAAACCCTACACGAATTTTTCCATGTTTTATCTCTGGGTGTTGCACCAGGTATTCCATGGCGCTAACTATTTCAGTAATACCAGCTTTGTCATCTGCTCCTAATAAGGTAGTCCCGTCTGTGGTAATAAGAGTTTGCCCTTTGTATAATAATAGGTCTTCAAAATAGGAGGGAGATAGAATGATGTTTTGCGCCTTATTTAAAACAATATCGTTCCCATCATAATTTTCTATGATTTGAGGCTTTACATCTTTTCCAGTAAAATCTGGAGTGGTGTCAAAATGTGATATAAACCCAATTGTAGGTACTTTATGTGGCACATTACTTGGCAATGTGGCCATGATGTATGCATTGTCATCTATGGTAACATCTTGTAAACCTATGTGTTTTAGTTCTTCTACTAAAGCATTGGCAAGATCCCATTGTTTGGCAGTACTGGGAGTGGTATCACTTGTTGGGTCACTTTCTGTATCAACAGTAACGTAACTTATAAACCTATCTATTAGGTGCTTTTTATCTATCATAATATGCGGCGTTTGTTCTTGAAATTTCTTAAAAAAATCGCTTGTTAAAAATAAACATATTCACCATAACTAGTATTGACTTTATACCTTATTTTTGCAGTAAGATTTTTCGCTATGTATAAAACTCTCTTACGTCCTATACTCTTTAGTTTTGATCCAGAAAAGGTACACTACTTTACTTTTTCTTTGATAAAGTTGGCACACCTCATTGGCCTTGGAGGGTTGTTTAGAAGTCTCTACCAAATTAAACATCCTGCATTAGAGAGAGAATTGTTTGGACTGAAATTTTCTAATCCAGTAGGTCTTGCGGCTGGCTTTGATAAAAATGCTGTCTTGTATAATGAGCTAGCAAATTTTGGTTTTGGTTTTATAGAAATTGGTACTACCACACCTTTAGGCCAAGAAGGAAATCCTAAAAAGAGATTGTTTCGTCTCAAAGATGATAAAGGCATTATTAACAGAATGGGCTTTAATAATAAAGGTCTAGATAAAGCTATAACTGAGCTTAAAAAAAACAAAGGAAAACTTATAATAGGAGGTAACATAGGTAAAAATACCCAAACACTTCCAGAGCACTATACCCAAGATTACCTTACCTGCTTTAATGCGCTCCACCCGTATGTAGATTACTTTGTTTTGAATGTAAGTTGTCCAAATGTGGGTAGCCATGCCAAATTAAATGACAAAGAATATCTAGAAGAATTAATAGGGGCAGTACAACAGGCAAATAAAAAATTTGCAGTTGAAAAACCAATTTTATTAAAAATAGCCCCAGATTTAAATACCACACAGTTAGATGAAATTGTGACACTTGTTTTGCAAACCAAACTCGATGGAGTTATTGCAAGTAATACCTCTACAAATAGAGAGGGACTTTCTCTCTCTCAAGAAGAATTACAACAAATTGGTAATGGAGGTTTAAGTGGCCAACCAATTAAAGACAGAAGTACAGCCGTTATAAAACACTTGTCCACAAAAAGTAACAAAGCATTTCCAATTATTGGAGTAGGAGGGATACACAGTCCAGAAGATGCTTTAGAAAAAATAAATGCAGGTGCAGATTTACTGCAGATTTACACAGGTTTTATCTACGAAGGACCTCGTCTAATAAAAAACATAAATAAGGCTATTATTTCTCAAACCGCATAACAAAAAAAAATGTTAGAAACCCTTCTTTCGTTTGTTGTTGCTACCTGCATTTTAGCGCTAAGCCCTGGGCCAGATAATATGTATGTATTAACTCAGTCTTTAGTTAATGGAAGTAAAAGCGCTCTAGCCACAACGGCAGGGCTGATAAGCGGCTGTATTGTTCATACTACTTTGTTGGCTTTTGGAATTTCTGCAGTTATTACAAAAAGCCCATCTCTTTTTTTTGGCATAAAAGTGTTAGGAGCATTGTATTTATTATACCTAGCCTATGTTGTTTATAAGAGTGATGCAACCCTTGAGTTTTTAGAAAATGCACCTAAGAAGAGCTACGGTCAATTATTTAAACAAGGGGTAATCATGAATTTACTAAACCCAAAGGTAATGCTCTTTTTTCTTGCCTTATTTCCTCAGTTTTTATGGGAGCCACAAACAGATACTGTGCGCCAATTTTTTATTCTTGGGGTTACTTTTATGGTGGTAAGTTTTATTGTTTTTGCAACAATTGCTTTGCTAGGAGGGAGTGTTTCTTCTTTTTTAAATAAAAACAAGCACACTGGAGTCTTTCTAAAGTGGTTGCAGATTTTGGTGTTTTTAGCAATTGCAGCTTTTATACTAGTACCGTAATGTTACTGTGCCAATCCAAACTGGTTTACCACAAGAGTGCATTTTGAGCTGCATGAAATATCTATAGGCGCTGCCCATTGTGTTCCTTGGATTTGTTGGAGTGTGATTCCTGAAGTGTTTTTTTGAACCTCAAATAAAAATGCGGAGCCATCAGCGGCTTTTTTATTGTTTGCAACACCATTTACCCCTATTAGTGTGCTATTGTCTTGTACTGTGATTTTTTTCCAATCACACCCCCCATTACATGCTAGGGTAGTATTGTTACCGTCTATTTCAATAGTAATTGAAAAACTAGTAGCTGTATTTGCGCTTAATTGAGCCGTCACTTGAGATGGTAGGGCGCATAAAGCAACAAAAAACAATAATAAAAGGGTAGGTTTTACAAGGGTTTTCATAGTATTTTTCTTTTGGTAAATATAATTAAAAAATGACAACTAAAATTTCTAGCAAAAAGTAATACCTCACTTTTGGTTATCTACACTTTTTACTTTTATCTTTACGAAGATGCAAGACGTGAAACTTATAGAATGTCCAAGAGATGCCATGCAAGGTATTAAAGATTGGATACCCACCCACAAAAAAGTTGAGTACATTCAATCTCTATTGAGTTGCGGCTTTGATACCATTGATTTTGGTAGTTTTGTATCTCCAAAAGCCATTCCGCAAATGGTGGATACTGCCAAGGTTTTATCTGGACTAGATATGTCTTCTACCCAAACCAAGTTACTGGCAATTGTAGCTAATGTAAGAGGAGCTCAAGCTGCTGTAGCACATCCAGAAATCACGTATTTAGGCTATCCATTTTCTATTTCAGAGAATTTCCAGATGCGTAATACCCACAAAACTATTGCACAATCTATAGCTACTCTTTCTGAAATTTTAGCCCTTGCTGCTGCTTCAAACAAACAAGTGGTGACCTATCTTTCTATGTGTTTTGGAAATCCTTATGGAGATCCTTGGAATGTTGATATTGTAGGTCAGTGGGCTCAGAGGCTTTCCCAGATGGGAGTTACTATTTTATCGTTAAGTGATACGGTAGGAACCTCAACTCCAGAGAGTATTTCTTATTTGTTTTCAAATTTAATTCCTAAATACCCCAATATTGAGTTTGGAGCGCACCTGCACACAACGCCAAGCGCCTGGCATGAAAAGGTTGACGCTGCTTATAAAGCAGGTTGTAGAAGATTTGATGGGGCAATTCAAGGCTTTGGCGGTTGCCCAATGGCAAAAGATGAGCTTACTGGAAATATGCCCACAGAAAAAATGTTAAGTTACTTTACCTCTCAAAAGGTGAAAACTAATATACGCACCATGAGTTTTGAAAGTGCACACAATACCGCAAGTGATTTATTTAATAAGTATCATTAAAAAATAAAACCCCTAATGAATAAGGTTATATCCTCAAAAAGTTTACAAATGTTTAATAACATGCACAAATCCTTCTTTGGAGTGTTGTTTATGTGTGGTCTTTTTTCTTTAGTAGTAACTAGTTGTAAAACTACGAAGCTTTCACAGGTCCAAAAACAAAACACTGTTACCGTAAAGCTCATACAGGTTAATGATGTATATGAAATTGCGCCTCTGGGCGGCGGCAGATATGGAGGTATGGCCAGAGTAGCACATATTAGTGATTCTATTAAAAGACAATTTCCAAATAGTTATCTGGTAATGGCGGGAGATTTTTTAAATCCCTCGCTTCTTGGCACCCTTAAAGTGGATGGTCAACGAGTAAAAGGACGCCAAATGATTGAAGTGATGAATGCCATGGATTTTGATTTGGCCACTTTTGGAAACCATGAGTTTGATATCAAAGAAAATGAGTTGCAGCAGCGCCTTAACGAAAGTGATTTTAATTGGGTGTCTGCCAATGTGTTTCAAAAAAGTGGGGAATCACTTGATGTGTTTCATAGCATTAAAAAAGGGGATAGTATTGCAATTCCAGAGACCCTTTATTATGATGTAGGTGTTCTTGATAATTCTAAAGTGCGTATTGGTTTTTTTGGTGTCACCATAGATTCTAACCCAAAAGATTTTGTGTATTATAGTGATTACTTATTGGAGTCTAAAGCTGCAGTGAATACTCTTAAAATGGCAGGCAGTGATATCATTGTTGGGTTAACACATCTCAAACTAGCTCAAGATATTCAGGTGGCAGAAGCCTCACCTAGTATAGATTTTATTATGGGAGGTCATGAGCATAATAATATGTTGGTGCCTACAAGTGGGGCAACTGTTGCTAAGGCAGATGCCAATGCAAAATCTGTGTATGTTCATACCTTAGTCTATGATTTGGTTTTAAAAACATCGGTTATTTCTTCTGAATTAGTTCTTATCACAGATAAAGTTCCTTCCTTGCCAAGGGTTCAGAAAGTGGTTTCTAAGTGGGATGCAATTTTAGAGCAAGAAATTAAAACCGTTGTAGATAACCCTAATGAAGTTATTTATAAAGCTGAAGATTTTCTTGACGGTACAGACACTCCCACTAGAAGTACCCAAACCAATTTAGGGGTACTAATAGCCCACGCCATGAAGGAGAGTTTTAATACTCCTGTAGATGGAGCACTTGTAAATGGCGGCTCTTTTAGACTAGATGATGTTTTGCAAGGAGATATAGTGAGTCTAGATATATTTAGGGTATTGCCCTTTGGTGGCGGTGTTTTAAAAGTAGCACTTACTGGAGCTCTTCTTCTAGAGGTGTTAGATTTTGGACTTGCCAAGGCAGGAACAGGAGCGTACTTGCAACGCTACGGTTTTGATCAAAAAATGGGAGTTTGGTATATTAACAATGAGGCTTTAGATGCTTCACAAACCTATAACATTGCTTTTAGTGATTATCTTTTGAAGGGTTTTGATATTCCTTTTTTAACGCCAGAAAATCCAGGTATCATAAATATTTATAGCCCAACAGAATCTGAGCCTGCCTATGATATTCGCAGAGCGGTAATTACATTTCTGAAATCTCAAAACTAAGAAACATGCCAAAGTTTATTACCTATTTTTTGTATACTGCTTTAGGAGCTCTTGTTATTATGCAATTTTTTGCTCCAAAGAGCAATAGTGCTGGATATCAAAGCGTGGTTTTTTTTGAAGAACAGACAAAACCATCACAAGAAATAGCAACTATTTTAAGAGATAATTGCTATGACTGTCATAGCAATCAAACAAATTACCCTTGGTATAGTGAAATTACTCCTATAAATTATTGGCTTGAAGAGCATATTGTAGATGGGAAAAAACATTTTAATGTTTCTGATTGGGAAAAATACAGCGCAAGAAAAAAAGATCATAAACTAGAAGAGTTGGTTGAGTTTGTTGACTCTGGAGAAATGCCCCTTGACTCTTATACCTGGATCCACGGAGATTTGTCACAGAAAGATGCCAAATTATTGATACAATGGGTAGAAATTCTTCGTATCGGCTATCAAAAAGAAATTGCAGGTTTACTGAAATAATAATACCACCTTGGGTATGTTAACTTGATTTTTTTTTCGTTTTTTTTACACTTCAAATTATTCTTTTTCAGGCAGTTAATCTCCTCCGCTATTTCTTTATTTAAATTTATTCTAAATAAGCTTGTGAGAACTAAAACATGTTTATATTTTTGCGTTTTTAAATCTTCTATTTATATTAAGTCTAAATAAGAACAAATGAAGAATCTATTATTTTTTACAGTATTATTTATGGTGTCTGTAGTCTCAGCACAAACACAAAGAGACTCAATTACCTTTGATCCTCAAAAACAGTTGAACGCTGCACAGTCTATTCTTTCTGGAAATTTCGGAAAAAAAGTCACATTAGGAGGATATGGTGAAATCACCTACAATCAGCCAGAGGCATTAAACGGAGAATTGGATGTCCAGCGTTTGGTACTATTGGTAGGGTATAAGTTTAATGATAAGGCGCAATTTGTTACAGAAATAGAATTTGAACATATAGAGGAAGTTTATGTAGAACAGGCTTTTGTAAATTATAGCATTGGAGATAATACCAGCCTACGAGGTGGATTAATGTTGGTGCCAATGGGTATTGTTAATGAATACCATGAACCAACAACTTTTAATGGTACAGAACGTCCTTCTATAGATAATGTGATTGTACCCACAACATGGAGAGAAATTGGTGTAGGGGTTACAGGGCGTTTTCCTGAAATTTCTTTAGGATACCAAGCCTATGTTTTTAATGGTTTTAAGTCTACAACTCCAGATGGAGAAGGTGGTGTTAATGGTGTATTGAAAGGTAGTAATGCACTGCGTGGCGGTCGTCAAAAAGCAATTAGATCTACCATAGATTCTCCAACACTTTCTTTCAAGGCAGATTACTATGGCCTGCCAGGATTACGTATTGGCCTTTCTGGATATTTCGGAAGTACCCAGGCAGCAGATGAAATAGAAACTCTTGAAGGAGCAAACATTGGAATTTCTATGGTAGGGCTAGATGCTCGGTATGCTTTTAAAAGATTTTCAGCAAGAGGTCAATTCATTTATGCTTCTTTAAGTGGCTCTCAACAATACAACACCCTAACAGGACGTGATCTAGGAAGCGCTATACAAGGGTTTTATGTTGAAGGTGGTTATAATCTTTTATCCCTAAGAGCAAAACAACGCCTAATTGCCTTTACTAGGTTTGAGAACTATGATACTCATGCAGCAACACAAGGAGCCCTTGAGAGAAATGCAGCCTATAATAGAACAGATATCACGGCAGGTTTAAGTTATCATATAGCCTCTGGTGTTGTATTAAAGGGAGACTACCAATTTAGAGATAATAAAAGCGATGCCCAGGTAGCCAACAGAGCCAATTTTGGAATCGGGGTTTGGTTTTAAAAAAATCAGTTCATTAATTAAAAACAAGGGTTCAAAATTCTTTTCCAATTCAGAACAAACAAATACCTTTGCATCATGTTTAAAAAACTACTTTTTATTTTTACTCTTATAGCTGTTTTGTCGGGTTTTTCAATTCCTTCAAAAGTGACTAAAAAGGCAGATAAGGCTATCAGTAAGTTTTATGAAACAACTGATTTCACAAAGCAAGATATCCTAGTTTCTGAAGTATTAAATACTAAAACCAAGACAGACTTTTCACAGGGTAGGTTGTTTGAAATATCTTCAAACGAAGTCTTTTTGGGCTATGGATATCTTGGTAATGCTCCAAGTAAAACCGCCACCTATGACTATCTTATTTTGTTTGATAAAAACTTTGTGATTACCAAAAGTAAAGTTTTGATTTACCGCGAAGAATATGGAGGAGAAATTAGTAGTTCTCGTTGGTTAAAACAATTTACGGGAACCGTCATTGGAGCAAACACTTTGGTGTATAATGATGATATTATACCAATAAGTGGTGCAACAATATCTGTACAGTCTATGACTTTGGCCATCAATAATTTGTTGTCTAGTTTACAACAACTTCAAAAGCAAAACGTGCTATAATGGAACTTCACGGTCTTTTACAAACATTTCCAAAATATGTAAAACTATTTATCGCTTCTTTTGTAGTTGTGTTATCTATAGGCTACAGCACAGGACTTTTGTTTGTTAGGCAAACCCAGAGTGTATCTCCAGATGGTATTGAACAGAATTACCTTGGAAATGAAGATATAGAAAATGTAAAGGTCATGAAGTTTGAAAAAGGAGCTCGTGAAATGCTTACCATTATCCATACCCACATTTTGTCAATGTCTTTTATATTCTTTTTTTTAGGAGGGCTTTTGGCCATGACCTCAATCCCAAAAAGATGGAAAGCTTTTTTAATGATTGAGCCCTTTTTCTCTATACTGATTACCTTTGGTGGTATTTATTTTATGTGGATGGGTGTAATCTGGTTGAAATACATCGTCATGCTTAGTGGTGTTTTAATGACATTAGCCTATTTTGTGAGTGCTGGAGTTGTTCTTTATGAATGTTTTAAAAATAAAAACACTTAGTGCTGTTGTGTTTTTGTTAATTTAAAAATGGCATTAAATTCACAATAAATAATAGTATATTTACACGCAATTAAACACTAATAACGTTGTTGTCTTTTCAGCGTTTAATCTTGATTGCAATGACCGCACACGAAAACAAAATTATTGGAGAAGGCCTTACCTACGATGATGTACTTTTAGTACCTGCTTTTTCTGAAGTTCTACCTAGAGAGGTCTCTATAAAAACCCAATTTACTAGAAACATTACCTTAAACGTACCAATCGTTTCTGCAGCTATGGACACTGTTACAGAAAGCGCAATGGCTATCGCTATTGCAAGAGAAGGAGGCATAGGTGTTTTGCATAAAAACATGACTATTGACCAGCAGGCCGCAGAGGTACGAAAAGTAAAGCGTGCAGAGAGTGGTATGATACAGGATCCTGTAACACTTAAAAAGGACAACACTGTTGGCGATGCACAAAAGACAATGCGAGAGTATCGTATTGGTGGTATTCCAATTATAGATGATTCGGGAAAGCTAATTGGTATTGTAACCAATCGTGATTTACGTTTTGAAAAAAACTATGAAAGAAAGTTGGAAGATATCATGACCTGCGAAAATTTGGTAACTGTTGCCAAAGGAACTTCATTACAAGAGGCAGAGGCTATTTTACAGCAAAATAAAATTGAAAAATTACCAGTTGTTGAAGATGACGGAACCCTTTTAGGGTTAATTACCTTTAGAGATATTACAAAACTTACCTTAAAGCCAACGGCCAACAAAGACACCTTTGGTAGGTTGCGTGTTGCTGCCGCTCTTGGTGTTACCCCAGATGTAGTACAGAGAGCAGAGGCTCTTGTAGCCGCTCATGTAGATGCTGTTGTTATAGATACAGCTCATGGACACACAAAAGGTGTGGTACGAGTGTTGCAAGAGGTAAAGAAACGATTTCCAACCCTAGAGGTAGTAGTGGGTAATATAGCAACTCCAGAGGCTGCAAAGTATCTGGTTGATGCTGGTGCAGATGCCGTTAAGGTGGGTATTGGTCCTGGATCAATTTGTACCACACGTGTGGTTGCTGGTGTAGGATTTCCACAGTTTTCTGCGGTACTAGAGGTTGCTGCAGCTATTAAAGGCTCTGGTGTTCCTGTTATTGCAGATGGAGGTATACGCTACACAGGTGATATCCCTAAAGCTATTGCTGCTGGTGCAGATTGTGTTATGTTAGGATCTTTACTTGCGGGTACAAAAGAGTCTCCAGGAGAAACCATTATTTTTGAGGGTAGAAAGTTTAAGAGCTACCGCGGTATGGGTTCAGTAGAGGCAATGAGACAAGGTTCCAAAGACAGATATTTCCAGGATGTTGAGGATGATATTAAAAAATTAGTTCCTGAGGGTATTGTAGGACGTGTGCCATATAAAGGGGAGCTTCTTGAGAGCATGACACAGTTTATTGGCGGTTTAAGAGCTGGTATGGGATATTGTGGGTCTAAAGATGTTGCTACATTAAAAGACACTGGAAGGTTTGTTAAAATAACCGCTAGTGGTATTAATGAGAGCCACCCCCACGATGTAACTATTACCAAAGAGTCTCCAAATTATAGTAGATAGAAACAAAACAATTTATAAATAAAAAAAGCCTAGAATACGTATTCTAGGCTTTTTTTGGTTTGGATTTATATTACTGTTTTATTAGCTTGGTTTTTTTAGCTGGTGCAGCTTTTTGCTTTACAGCTTTGGTAAAAGTAGTGGTGGCAATGACAGATCCCCATCCTAGGTGCATCTCAATGCCATTGTCTACCTCGGTAAAAGCAATAGAGAAGGCTTCTGTTTCACCTTTAGTGATTGTAGCTTGCATTCTTGCCACATCATATTTTTGATTGTAGTAATAGGCTCCCCATAGGTTAATTTCACTGTTAATAATCACGGTCCACTCTTTCTGGCCAGGGATTGTAAATAAAGAATAGGTTCCTGGCTTAATTAGTGTTTTTCCAGCCATCATTGGCTTGTAAAATGTAATTTGAGCTGCTTCATTAGCGCCTGTCCTCCAAACTTCACCAGTTGGGGCTAGTTTAGATAATGCTCTTCCTTTTAACTGTGGTCTAGAGTAGGTTACTTTTACGGTTTTATCAGAGATTTTGTAGCTAGATGGAAATGAGGCCACATCCATAGGGCTTTTGTCTAAATTCTTAAACTCTTGAGAAAAAGATAGTTGGCTTACAAATAAAGCAAGTGTGCACAAAAGGGTAGTTAATTTTAAATTTTTCATTTTTTTCATTTTTAATGATAATTGATAAGGAGATTTTAAAAACTTTCAAGGAAAGTAAATTACAATAAACGGATCTTTAATATGTCTCTAAACAAGTTAAAAATCACTGTAGTGCAAACTACATGTTTTCTTTAAAAAAAACAGAGCGGTTTTTCACAATTATTTGTTAATAACTTAGCCGCTAAAGCCTCCCTATTTACTAGGTATTCCTATCGGTTTGGTTATATTTGTTAAGGTTGTTAAAATGGAGCATAAACACGTTGATTATAGTAGGTGTTTTTAGCTGTTTTTTTTAAGGCCGTCATACAAACATTTTGAATTTAAGTATTTATGAGCGAAGAACAAAATAAAGGTAATTATGGTGCAGATCAAATCCAGGCCTTAGAGGGTATGGAACATGTACGTATGCGTCCATCGATGTATATTGGAGATGTTGGTGTAAGAGGATTGCATCATTTGGTTTATGAAGTAGTAGATAATTCTATTGATGAGGCAATGGGCGGATATTGCGATACCGTTAATGTTTGGATAAATGAAGATAATAGTATTACTGTAACAGATAATGGTCGTGGTATTCCTGTAGATATACACAAAAAAGAGGGTGTTTCTGCACTTGAAGTTGTGATGACTAAAATTGGAGCCGGTGGTAAGTTTGATAAAGATTCTTATAAAGTATCTGGTGGTTTACACGGGGTAGGTGTTTCTGTTGTTAATGCCTTGTCTGGTGCTTTAAAAGCAACAGTGTATCGTGAAGGTAAAATTTATGAGCAAGAATATGAGCGCGGAAAATCAATGTATCCTGTAAAATCTGTTGGCACAACAGATTTTCGTGGAACGATGGTTACTTTTAAGCCAGATCACGAGATTTTTCAACAAACATTAGAGTTTAACTATGACACCTTAGCAAATCGCTTAAGAGAACTTTCTTACTTAAATAAAGGTCTTACTATAACTATAGAAGATAAACGTGTCACAGAAGAGGATGGGGCTTTTAAAGGAGAGACCTTCCACAGTAAAGAGGGTTTAAAAGAATTTATTCGTTTTTTAGATGGAAATCGTGAGATGTTAATCGGCGATGTAATCTCTATGGAAGGAGAGAAAAATGGTATTCCTGTGGAAGTTGCCATGGTCTATAATACCTCTTACACAGAAAACCTTCATTCTTATGTAAATAACATTAATACACACGAGGGAGGAACACATCTAAGTGGTTTCCGTCGTGGGTTAACAAACACATTAAAGAAGTATGCAGATGCTTCAGGGATGTTAGATAAATTAAAGTTTGATATTGCTGGAGATGATTTTAGAGAAGGATTAACAGCTATTATATCTGTAAAGGTTGGAGAGCCTCAATTTGAAGGACAAACCAAAACAAAATTAGGAAACCGTGAGGTAACCTCTGCTGTGAGTCAAGCTGTTTCCCAGATGCTTGAAAACTATCTAGAAGAAAACCCTATTGATGCTAAGGTGATTGTTCAAAAAGTAATCCTGGCAGCAACCGCAAGACATGCAGCTCGTAAGGCTCGGGAGATGGTACAACGTAAAACCGTAATGAGCGGTGGTGGTTTACCAGGAAAATTAAGTGATTGCTCTGAGCAAGATCCAGAAAAATGTGAAGTTTTCTTGGTCGAGGGAGATTCTGCAGGTGGTACAGCAAAACAAGGTCGTGATAGAAAATTCCAGGCAATTTTACCCCTGCGTGGAAAGATCTTGAATGTTGAGAAGGCCATGCAGCATAAAGTGTTTGAAAATGAAGAGATACGAAATATATTTACAGCCCTTGGTGTAACCATCGGTACAGAAGAAGATAGCAAGGCGTTAAACCTTTCTAAGTTAAGATATCATAAAGTAGTCATTATGTGTGATGCCGATGTGGATGGTAGTCATATTTCTACTTTAATACTTACGTTCTTTTTCCGTTACATGAAAGAACTGGTAGAAAATGGATATGTATACATTGCAACACCACCTTTATATTTAGTTAAAAAAGGTGCCAAAAAACAATATGCCTGGAATGATGCAGAGCGTGATACATTTATGAAAGAGTTTGGAGATGGTAGTAAAATCCAAAGATATAAAGGTCTTGGAGAGATGAATGCAGAACAATTATGGGATACCACCATGAACCCAGACTTTAGAACCCTACGTCAAGTAGTTATTAATAGCGGCGCAGAAGCAGATAGAGTATTCTCTATGCTTATGGGTGATGAGGTACCGCCTCGTAGAGAGTTTATTGAGAAAAATGCTGTATATGCCAATATCGATGCATAAAAATATTCTTCCAAAAAGCAAAGTAATACACTGTATCGCTTTGCTTTTTTTATTTCCTGTTATAGCTGCTGCTCAAAATACATATCTTACAGATGTAGAAGATTTTTTGGTAGACATGCTTTTAATTAGTAATAAGTATGTCTCTCCAGCTGCAGAGGCTGCAGTATACCAATCTACAGGGTCTTGGTATAGTTCTGCCAAGAGTTTAGATTTGTTTGAGGTAGATGTGTCTATGCACGTAAATGCCTTGCCTGTTTCTGAATCTCAAAAATCATTTGTAGTAAATGATTCAGACTTTACTCGTCTGAATATTAGAGATGCCCAAACCGCCCAAGTGCCAACGGCTCTAGGAGGAGAAACCAGTGTGTTTTATGATTTTACATTAGGCGGTGATGACTACGAGTTACAAACCTTTGAGGGTGCAAATCAACAGGTTTTTTATTATCCATACTTGCAAGGCTCTATTGGCCTTTGGGGGCAAACAGAGGTAACATTACAGTATGTCCCAGAGGTAAAAATTGATGCCTCTGGTTATAAAACCTTTGGAGGTGCCATAAAGCATAACATTAGTCAGTATTGGTTAGGTGATACTCCAGATGCGCAGGCGCTTCAAGTAGCGGTGCAAGTGGTCTACTCTTTATTTGATTCAAAAATTTTCTTTGACGGTTTTGAGATTACTTCTACAGATCCAGATCAAGATGCATTGGCTGTTATTAATTCGTTGACAGTTGATGCTAATGCTTTTACGGGGCAGCTGATTGCCTCAAAAAGAATTAACAAATTTGAGTTTGTGGGCGCTTTGGCTGTTTCTGCAAATCAGTTTGATTATACAATGGGAGGAGAGGGAGATTTTTTATTAGGGCTTTTGAATGATGCCTTTACTGCCCTAGAGGATACCAGTTCTATGCTGCGTGGTAATATAGGAGTGAATTATCATATGCATAATTGGTATTTGGCGTCAAACGTGACTATAGGGAAGTTTATAAACACCAATTTATCAATACATTATAAATTATAAAGAACTCCTTATATTTCTTACTTATAGTTGTATTTTTGCATCGAAATTTTTGAATCATCAAATTTCAAAAAAACATTAAATTAAGTTTAATTCGGTTTGTATATCAAACACAAACCATAAATAAAATTTCCGCCATCGCGGAACATAGATATGAAAGTAACAGTTGTTGGTGCAGGTGCCGTAGGTGCTAGTTGTGCAGAGTATATTGCAATTAAAAATTTTGCAAGTGAGGTCGTTTTATTAGACATTAAAGAAGGATTCGCAGAAGGTAAAGCCATGGATCTAATGCAAACAGCTTCACTAAATGGTTTTGACACCCGTATTGTTGGGTCTACCAATGATTACAGCAAAACAGCAAACAGTGATATTTGTGTTATAACAAGTGGTATACCTCGTAAGCCAGGTATGACTCGTGAGGAGCTAATTGGTATTAATGCAGGTATTGTAAAAATGGTTGCTACTAGTTTGGTGGCACATTCTCCAGATACGATCTTAATTGTGGTGAGTAACCCAATGGATACCATGACGTATTTGGCGCATAAAGTAACAGGATTACCAAAAAATAGAATTATTGGTATGGGTGGAGCTTTAGATAGTGCTCGTTTTAAGTACCGTCTAGCAGAGGCTTTAGATGCTCCTATTAGTGATGTTGACGCAATGGTAATTGGTGGTCATAGTGATAAAGGAATGGTTCCTTTAACACGTTTGGCTACAAGAAATAGTGTTCCTGTAACACAGTTCATATCTCAAGAGCGTTTGGACGCAGTTAGAGAAGCAACCAAAGTAGGTGGTGCAACACTAACAGGTTTACTGGGTACTTCTGCTTGGTATGCTCCAGGTGCTGCAGTGTCTGGTCTAGTGCAAGCTATTGCTTGTGATCAGAAAAAAATATTTCCATGTTCTGTACTCTTAGAAGGGGAGTATGGGCTTACTGATTTATGTATTGGAGTTCCTGTAGTTTTGGGTAGATCAGGAATCGAAAAAATTGTAAACATAGATTTAAGTGATGCTGAAAAACAACACATGCAACAAAGTGCTGCAGGTGTTACAAAAACTAATGGTTTGTTAAGTTTCTAGTACCACTATTTTAATCTTATTATATTGATAAAGACTGTAGCAATACAGTCTTTATTTTTTTATATTTGCCAGTATGCAAACAAAATGGTATTTACGCTCCTTTGTAATTCTAGTTGTCCTTATAGGGCTTACTCTAGAGCAAATCGCGCAACCTAATCAACAAATAGTTGTTGAGTTTGCTGGTGATAGTATTAGTCTCTCTAATGCTCAAAATACCATAGCAGCTGTAACAAATAAGTTGCAAGCCATTGGTGCCAAAAGCATAAAAGTAAAGCAAGGCGCAAATGGTGTTTTAACGATATCCTACTATAGTACTATAGATACAGAAGCTGTAAAGGGTATGCTTTCTTCAAACAAAGAAGTGCTTGAAGGAGTTGCCTCTAATGATAGTTCTCCCAAAAACCAAGCCCCTCCTTTTGACACTTCATCTGTCTACAAGCTAGATGTCTATGAAATCCAGCAGCAGTATGATATAAAGCCAGATTTAAACGGGCTAGTACTTACTTTTGAAGGTAAAACCCATAGATACTTCATCGCAAAGGTGTATGGTGCTATTGGTGGCAATCAAAATGCGCAACAAAATAAAATTACTACCGTATCATTAATAGCACAAGGTGCTGTTTCATTACTCCTTACTGAATTTTCTTACAAGATTCCACAAGTAAGAGCAGGCCCAATAGTTTAAAAACTGTAGCGCTTATTTTCTTTAAAAGTTTCGGTAGTACACCTTACTGTCTTTACTCAGCTACACATCTTAATTACGCTATTTTAGTGCTTTTTGATGCCAGAGAACATATTCAACTATTTTTATTTTTAATACATAGTGTCAAATCGGGCAATACTTTTTATATTCGCCCGACAAAAAATTGACAATAAAACAACAACAACATGCAAAATAAAGGACTCATTACACTGTTTGCGATTTTGTTTGGTTTGGTAAGTTTATACCAATTATCATACACATATCTTGCAAATACAGTAGAAGACAGTGCAACTCAGTATGCAAATGCAAAGTTCACTAAAGATCAACCAAATCAAAGAGCAGCTGCAGAGGCAGCCTATCTTGATAGTGTTTCTAGTTACCCAATAATGATGGGTATTGATTACAAAACTGCTAAAGAAAAAGAGCTTAATAAAGGACTTGATTTAAAAGGTGGTATTAATGTTATTCTTCAGATTTCTGTTCAAGACATCTTAAAAGGATTGTCAAACAATACTAAAGATCCTGCCTTTAATCAAGCACTTGCAAATGCAGGTGAATTACAAAAAGATTCTCAAGACACTTTTTTAGAGTCTTTTTATATCGCTTTTGAAGCCCTTGATGGTGACAATGTACTGGCATCTCCAGATATTTTCTTCAACAAAGGATTGGAAGATGATATTAATGCTACCATGACCAATGACCAGGTAAAGAAAGTAATTAACAGAAAGATTGATGAGTCTATCACATCGGCTTTTGAAGTACTTCGTAAGCGTATAGATAAATTTGGGGTAACACAACCAAACATTCAGCGTTTAGGAAACTCTGCACGTATATTGGTAGAATTACCAGGCGCTAAGGATAAAGAACGTGTTTCTAAGCTATTACAAAGCACAGCGCAACTTGAGTTTTGGGATGTGTACAAGAGCGAAGAAATGGCAGGGTTTTTACAACTTGCAAATAATAAAGTAGCTGAGCTTGCAAAAGCAAATGAGGCTCCTGCTACTCAGGTTGAAAAACAAGATACACCAGACACACAAAGTACTGTTGATGATTTACTTGCTGGAGAAGAAGTAGAAGAAACAGAAGAGGCGCTTGAAAAAGCAAATCCTTTGTTTTCAAAATTAGTTTCTCCTGGATTTAATGGTCGTCCTGTACTTGGAACCTTTAAATTAAAAGATACTGCTGTTGTTAATTCTTACCTGCGTATGTCTCAAGTAAGAGCCTTATTACCACAGCAACAACGTTTCACTAAGTTTGTTTGGGAAAAGCCTGTAGAAACTGAGCTAGTAGACGGAACTACAATAATGACTTCTGGCCTCTACGCTATTAAAGGTAATAGAGACATGAGAGCTCCACTAGCTGGTGGTGTTGTTACAGATGCTGCTCAAACCTATGACCAGTTTAGCAATGCTGCTGTTTCTATGCAGATGAATGGTAAAGGAGCTAAGATTTGGGAAGAGATGACCAAAAATGCAAATAAAAATTCATCACAAATTGCTATTGTCTTAGATGATATTGTGTACTCTGCACCAGGAGTTACCTCACCAGGAGGTATTGCTGGAGGTAGAAGTGAAATCACTGGAGACTTTAGTATCACAGAAGGACAAGATTTAGCAAACGTTTTACGAGCGGGTAAATTACCTGCCTCTGCAGATATTATTCAGGCAGAAGTTGTAGGACCAACTCTAGGGCAGGAAGCCATTACAAGTGGTATGATTTCTTTTGGTATTGCACTACTTCTAGTATTGTTTTGGATGGTTGGTTATTACGGTAAGGCCGGAGCTTTTGCTGATGTTGCCCTTATAGTAAACATTCTATTTATTTTTGGAGTACTTGCAGGTCTTGGAGCTGTATTAACCCTGCCTGGTATTGCCGGTATTGTACTTACTATTGGTATCTCTGTAGATGCTAACGTACTTATATTTGAGCGTATTCGCGAAGAGCTAGCAAAAGGGAAGTCTCAAAAAGATAGTATCAAGGATGGTTTTCAAAATGCATTGTCTTCTATTTTAGATGCCAATATTACAACAGGACTAACAGGTTTAATTCTATTGATATTTGGAACTGGACCAATTCAAGGGTTTGCAACTACCTTACTTATAGGTATTCTTACCTCTTTATTTACTGCCATTTTTATAACAAGATTGTTTATTGATAGTTATACCAAAAACGGGAAGCCATTGGCATTCTCTACGCCAGTTACAAAAAACTTGTTTAAAAATGTGAATATTAATTTCTTAGGGAAACGTAAGATAGCCTATGTGATTTCTGCTATTTTAATTACAGTAAGTATTGGATCTTTGGTAACAAACAGCCTTGATCAAGGTGTTGATTTTGTTGGAGGTAGAACATACACTGTTCGTTTCGCTCAAGATGTAGATGCATCAGCGGTAGAGCAAGATTTAATTGCGCAATTCAATAGTGCAGAGGCCAAAACTTATGGTGCTAATAACCAGTTAAAAATTACTACAAAATACAAAGTAGGGGAGACTGGATCTGAGATTGATAACGAAGTACAAGTGAAACTATACGATGGTGTAAAATCATACCTTCCACAGGGCATGACCTACGATGAGTTTAGAGAAGATAATACGGCAAAGATTGCTGGTATTATGGAGTACTATAAGGTGAGTCCTACTATTGCAGATGATATCAAGAAAAATTCTTTTTGGGCTGTATTTGGATCTTTATTTGTAGTGTTCTTGTATATCTTAGTTCGTTTTAGAAGATGGCAATTTAGTTTGGGAGCTGTAGTAGCTGTATTCCATGATGTATTGTTGGTGTTAGGAGTTTTCTCTTTAACGCAAAATATTATGCCATTTAGTATGGAGATTGACCAGTCATTTATCGCTGCGATATTAACGGTAATTGGATATTCATTAAATGATACCGTGGTTGTTTTTGACCGTATTAGAGAGTACTTTAATGACAATCCAAAATGGGCATTTAGTAAAGTAATTAACAGCGCATTAAATAGTACATTAAGCCGTACGTTAAATACTTCTTTAACTACATTAATTGTACTGTTGTGTATCTTCTTTATTGGAGCAGAATCTATCCGAGGACTTATATTTGCCCTTATGGTAGGTGTTGTAGTAGGAACCTACTCTTCACTGTTTATTGCAACTCCAGTGATGTATGATACTGTGAAGAAAAAAGCTAGTGACTTACTTGAAGTTAAAACCCAAGAGGTAGAAGCATAAGCTACTATTTTTAAGTATATATAAAATGCCTTCTGGTTTTCCAGAAGGCATTTTTGTTATTATATATTTAATAGGGCGGGGCTGTGGCTGGTCAAAAAAGAAATAGCATACCGCTATCTAAAGGAAGTTGTTTGCGTTAGATTTAACCCCATTGAGTTTCAAAGCCGCTAGAGGGTAGTTTGTATAGTGAATGCTTTTTATAGTCTCACTAGTGTTTTGTTTAATAACACAAAGCCTGCAATCATTTATAAAGCTTATTTATTGGGTGCCTATCTTTGTGTTTTCTTTACAAAGATTAGATAAAGTTGTAAGACCTAAAACAAGTAACTAGCCTAAGATAAGGGGTCGCTGTTGTATGTTTTTTTGTAGGATTGAACCATAAAATAAACACCGCACAAAACAAAAGGAATACTAAGCCATTGCCCAGTATTTAAAAACCAGTCTCCTCTGGTATCTACTTGGGCTTCTTTCACAAACTCTACAAAGAATCTGACGGTCCATAAAAGCACTAAAAACAATCCAAACAAAAATCCAAGCTGTTTGCTTTTATCTGTTTTCCAGTAAAAGTATAAAAGGGTTAAAAACACAAAAATATAACCAAAAGATTCATACAGCTGTGCGGGGTGTCTAAAAGGAACACTTGCCAATATTTCTGCAAATTCGGGATTGTTTGCTATTGCATCATAGGCTTTGTTTGGGTCTTTAATTTTTGTGATAATTGTAGCTTGTCTTTCTCCAATACTGTCTTTTAAGAATTGCACTCCCAGCGGGAAATCGGTAACTTCTTTTCCGATAATTTCAGAATTAATAAAATTTCCAATTCTCACAAAAATGGCGCCACTTGCCACAGGTATCACCACGCGGTCAAGAATCCAAAGCATTGGTTTTTTAATTATATTTTTACTATAATAGTACATAGCAACAATCACTGCAATAGCTGCCCCATGAGATGCCAATCCTCTAAAACCTGTGTACTCAATCTCTGGCACAAACCTGAAGGGTAAAATAATAGACAATGGGTCTTGAAACACAAGCTCGCTTTGGTAAAAAAGTACATGGCCAATACGTGCTCCAATTAAAATTGCGAGCACCATATATATAAAAAGACTGTCTAAGTTTTTTTCGCTTTCTTGCTCTTTTTTGTATATTTTTTTAATGATATACCACCCTAAAGAGAAGGCCACCACAAACATTAAACTATAAAATTGGATTTTAAAAAAACCAAGGTCAATCCCATCTGTTGGATTCCATAGTAGTGTTAGTGCTTGCATAAAGTATTGATTTGTTATTTAGTAAATATACTATTTTATTGATTTTAAAATTCTAAACGGTTCTATTTCTTTGGAGGTACTGGGTCGTGTCCATGACTGCCCCATGGGGCACACCGGGCAATTCTTTTTAAAGATAACCAGCTTCCTATTAAAACACCATGTACTTCTAATGCTTGTAGTGCATAATTAGAACAACTAGGGGTGTATCTGCAGGTTGGGGCAAATAATGGAGATATAAATCGCTGGTAGCAACGAATAACAAAAACAAAAGGTGCTATTAGAATGTTTTTCACCAAAATAAGTGTGCGGTTTTTTTCTGAAACACAACTATTTTCAGAATGTTTTAGCTTAAAGAAAACGAAGTTCCTTCTTTGCCATCTTTTAATTGTATGCCTACCTGTTGCAAATCATCACGTATTTTATCGCTAGTTGCAAAATCCTTGTTATTGCGTGCTTGGTTGCGCAGTTCTATTAACAATTCAATGGCTCCAGATAGTTTATCGTCATTTCCTGCCTCCATAGAAGTTGCATCTGTAAGGCCAAGTACATCAAATATAAACCCATGCATTGTATTTTGTAACACCTGTAAATCTTCTTTGGTAATTGATGCTTTTGCTTCTTTTAGTGTATTTATATGCTTAACGGCCTCAAAGAGTTGTGCAATTAATATAGGGCTATTAAAATCATCATTCATGGCATCATAGCAGGACTGTCTCCAGGTAGTTATATCTATACTAGAGTGCTCGCTGTGAGATATCTCACCTATGCTTTTATAGGCGTCCATTAGTTTATTATATCCCTTTTCACTGGCAACTAAGGCATCGTTACTAAAATCAAGGATACTTCTGTACTGGGCTTGATACATAAAAAATTTAGCAACCCCAGGAGAAAATGCTTTACTTAACACGGTATTGTTTCCAGAAAATAATTCAGCGGGAAGAATATTGTTTCCTGTAGATTTTGCCATTTTCTTACCATTTAGGGTAAGCATATTGGCGTGCATCCAGTAATTTACGGGAGATTTTTTATGAATGGCTTCACTTTGTGCTATTTCACATTCATGGTGGGGAAATTTTAAATCCATACCGCCTCCATGGATATCAAATTGTTGTCCAAGGTATTTTGTACTCATGGCTGTACACTCTAGGTGCCAGCCAGGAAAACCCTCACTCCAAGGAGACGCCCAGCGCATGATATGTCCTGGGTCCGCTTTTTTCCAAAGGGCAAAGTCTTGTGGGTTTTTCTTTTCAGATTGCCCTGCCAAAGCTCTTGTGTTACTAATCATATCCTCAAGATTTCTACCACTAAGCTTTCCGTAATGGTGGTCTTTATTAAAAGTAGTAACATCAAAATATACAGAACCATTTACTTGGTATGCATAGCCTTGTTTTATTATTTGTTCTATAATTTCAATTTGTTCTATGATGTGTCCTGTGGCAGTGGGTTCAATACTTGGTGGTAGGGCATTAAACTTTGCCATGGTTTGGTGAAAATCTACGGTGTATTTTTGCACCACCTCCATAGGTTCTATATTCTCCAACTTGGCTTTCTTTGCTATTGGATCTTCGCCGCTCTCTCCATCGTTTTCTAGGTGTCCTGCATCTGTAATGTTACGTACATACCTAACTTTATAATCAAGGTGTTTTAAGTACCTAAAAACCAGATCAAAAGATAAAAATGTTCTACAATTTCCCATGTGTACATTGCTGTAAACAGTGGGTCCACAAACATACATTCCTACCGCTCCCTTGTTAATGGGGCTAAATTTCTCTTTCTTTTTTGAAATAGAATTGTAGATGTAAAGTGTTTGTGTTTTGTGTAGTGCCATTTTTTTATTGCTAGATGCGTTTACTTTAAGTAAGCTTCTGTGTATTATCAATTACTATTGAGCATGCTATTTTTTAGAGTATAAAGCTACTAAAAAGAAGTGTCAAATTTAATATAATCTAAAAACTCTCTTTTAGTGTTTACATTTTTAAAGGCGCCACCAAACTCACTAGTTACCGTGCTGCTATCTACATCACGAATTCCTCTTGAGTTTACACACAGGTGTTTTGCATCAATCACGCAGGCAACATCTTGGGTGTTTAAAACTTTTTGCAGCTCTTTTACAATTTGCATGGTAAGGCGCTCTTGGACTTGTGGTCTTCTTCCAAAATAGTCTACAATGCGGTTCATTTTACTGAGTCCAACAACCGTTCCGTTTGATATGTATGCAATGTGTGCTTTTCCAACAATAGGAAGTAAATGATGCTCGCAAGTAGAGTACAGGGTAATGTTTTTCTCTACAAGCATTTCATTATACTTATATTTATTTTCAAATGTTGAAGCTTTTGGTTTTTTGTCAGGGTGTAAGCCTCCAAAAATTTCATTTACAAACATTTTAGCCACTCTTTTTGGAGTGCCTTTAAGGCTGTCATCGGTAAGATCTAGGCCCAAAGTATTCATGATGTGCTCTACATCTTGAGTAATACTGTTTATTTTATCTGCATCACTAATATCAAAAGCATCAGCTCTTAGCGGAGTTTCTTGACTTGAACTTTGGTGGTCCAAATGATTTTCTTCTGAGACTTGAAGCTCGTTTTTTATTCCCATTTCTTATGATTTCTAATATCTTAAATACAGATGCAAAGATAATAAAATACCTATATGCAATCTACCTATTAAGGGCCATTATTTTATGGTATAATATAGTTGCTTTTTCATAAAATTTTCTTAATTTTCGAACGTTATTTATATGCTATGAAAAAACTAAATTTAGGAAATTTACTGCTACTTACAGCATTTTTAATGCTTGCTTTTACAAATGCATTTTCACAAGGCCCTGGTTGCCCTAATGTATATGCCGGAGAAGATGCCAATGTAAACTGCGCAGGTGGAGGTTGTGTTGATTTATCTGCAAGTTTTCTTGAAACTGGTGAAACCACTAGTTATGAAATCACACCAATACCATACGAACCTTTTCCTTTTATAGGCGGTACCGCTGTATCTGCTGATACAGATGATGTCTGGTCACCGGCTATTGATTTGCCTTTTAACTTTTGTTTTTTTGGTGGCACCTATGATGAGATTGTTATTGGGTCTAATGGTGTTATTTCTTTTGATTTAAATTCTAACCCGCCTGGTGGTTTCTGTGCATGGAGTTTTGATGCATCTATACCAAGTCCACAATTATTTAGAAATACCATATTTGGTGTATATATGGATGTTAATCCAGCACCTAGTCCACCAACCTCAGATATTAACTATCAAGTTTTGGGAGAGGCCCCTTGCCGTACCATGGTAGTTAGTATGCCAAACATTTTTTATTTTGGATGTAATACCCAGCGTTTAACATCTCAGATGGTTATTTACGAAACCACCAATGTAATAGAAGTATATGTTTTAGATAGACCTTCTGGTTGTTCCTGGAATGATGGTAATGCTGTTATTGGAATTCAAAACCAGGCAGGGAATCTAGGATATACCCCTCCAGGACGTAATACTGGAGATTGGGCTGCCAATACAGAGGCATGGCGTTTTACGCCCAATGGCCCGTCAAACGTTACTTTTGAGTGGTTGGATGCCTCTGGTAGTGTTATCGGAAACACTCCAGATATTACTGTATGTCCTTCTGAGGAACAAGTGTATACAGCCCGTGCATCCTACCTTAATTGTGATGGAGCAATAACTGTCGTTGAGGATGATGTGTTAATCACAACTTCAAACCCCTTTACGTTAGATCTTGGAGATGATCAACAAACTTGTGATGCTACCGCCGTTTTATTAACTGCAGATACAGATGGGACTCCAAATCTTTCTTACGAGTGGTTTTACAATACAGTATCCCAGGGGCCAAGCACCGTTGGAGATGATACATTTTCTGTTAATTTTCCAAACTCTGGTGTTTATACTGTAGAGGTTTTTGATCCCGCAGACATCACTTGTATACTATCAGATGAAATTAATATTACCTTTAATAATCAACCTATTGCTAATACCCCTGATGATTTATTTCAGTGCGACAATGGCATTAATACAGGAATTTTTGATTTAACAGTTAATGATGCTGTTGTTTTAGGCGCTCAAGTACCTACAGATTTTGATATCACCTATCATAATAATTTCTTTGACGCTGTTAGTGGCGCCTCACCTATTTTAAATCCAACAACCTATCTTATAACAGGCACAATA
>ERZ807291.802-NODE-802-length-52777-cov-6.009199_pt1 | contig 52777 bp, 26 predicted proteins | sample MGYA00521257_ERZ807291 | MGnify/ENA primary metagenome ERZ807291 (study PRJEB31413, sample SAMN03169783) | marine metagenome | biome: Marine; feature: Water; material: Subsurface seawater | place: North Sea | collected 2011-04-28 | depth 1 m m ... | reverse complement strand
AATAGATCTCTTGACATAAAACTAATGTTCGATATTTCAATAGAGTTATCTACTAAATGAGACTCAAGCACTTTTTGTGTTTGGGTCTTTTCTTTTTTAGTGTTGTAAGTTTTTGAAAAAGAACTGGTTAATTCGAATAAAATGTTCAATTTACTGGTTCGACATTCCTTGTTTTTCATTGAAAATCTAAAGCCTTCGGGAAATAGTATATTCTGGAACACCCTTTTGTTCTGATATTCGAGTGATTCGTAGAATTGACCAGGGTTTTCAGATATTTTTAGAAAGTCTTTCATGACTTTTTTATGGTTCGACATTTTTGTTGGCAGAGTAAGCATCGATCTCTTTTTTATTTCAATCTGCTCTTTCAACCTTGAACCGTGTTTTTCAAAAATCTCCTTAGATATTTCATCCGTTGCATATCTGAATTCCATTTTGTCGTATTGTTCCTGTAGCTTATTGATTTCCGAACTGAGCTGTCTTTTTATGTCACTGATGGATGAAATTTCACTTTCTATTATCTTTTCAAGTTGTTTTGAAAAAAGCTTTTGGAAACTTTTTGACAGCTTGAGGGTTTCTAGGGTCATTGCAAATTGTTGATGCATACCTGCAGTCAATGACTTTTTTCGTGTATTTGCATTCACTGTCCTGTTACAGGATGAACATTTATAGTATAGAATCTGTTTCCTCTTATTTTTATAAGAAGTCATATTGGTATTACAGTCATCACAGACTAAAAACTTTGGGATCAATGGTGTCTCAACCCTGCCATTGATCTTAGGTATCCCAATCTGGCCAGATACACCTTTTATATTTTGCTGCAACAGGTCGAATTCTTTTCTAGTTATAATGGGCATCCAGTGCCCCTTTATCTCTTTGTTCGGAACCAGGCTGTTGGTAAAAAAACCAGCATAAAAGGGGTTAGACCACATTGCACTAAGACTCAGTTTTGGAATGTATAGCCCTTCTGATTTTAAATAATCAAGGATTTCACTATTAGTATAATTCCTATACATCTTCAACTGGAAAGCTTCTTTTATGAGTAATCCGTCATCGTTGAGCTTTATCTCCTGCTTGGCCTGAACCTTAGTGGGGTCCTTCACCCTCGGTCCATAATGGTCATAACCTCTTGGAGCTTTTCCCAAAAACTTCCCCCTCTACTAACGCGCTTTAATGCATAAGGCTCATTGGAGTCATAGCTTGTCTCAGGTCCTTGTGGGTTGTGGGTGGTTTTATTAGCTAAGGTTTTATAGTAGTCCTCATGGTACAAGTCTGCGCACCATTCCCATACGTTGCCTGCCATGTCGAACAGCCCGTAGCCGTTTGCCTAGTAGCTTAAAAAGAAGATTAGGTTAAATAGAAAATATCGAGATGTCATGTGACTAAAATTAAAAAAATTAGTTTGCAGGTTCAACCCTATACCTTCGATTAATTCTAATATCGGTCATTTTTCGAAGTTCGTCAGTTGACAAATCCATTTTATACTCTTTTTTTAGCTCATCCAGACGGACTTTTAGTTTTTTAATCACCTCCTCATATGCAGGGTTTTCAATCAAATTATTTAGTTCATTAGGATCATTTTCTAAATCAAAGAATTCCCATTCATTCAAGCTATAATAAAAGTGAATCAATTTAAATTTGTTTGTTCGTATTCCATAATGAGGTTGGACATGATGCCAATAAGGAAATTCAAAATAATGATAGTATACGGCATCTCGAAAAGTAGTATTGGATTCATTTTTTAGTAAATCAGAAAAACTTTTTCCTTGAAAAATCTTTGGTGCTTTAACGCCAACTAAATCGAGTAGTGTTGGGGCGAAATCAATATTCAACACCATTTCATCAGTGACCAACCCAGGTTGAATCATATTTGGGTAACGAATAAGTAAAGGCATATGCATGGATTCTTCATACATAAAGCGCTTGTCAAACCAACCATGCTCACCTAAATAGAATCCCTGATCTGAGGTATAGACTACAATTGTGTTTTCAGACAAGCCCGATGCGTCTAAATAGTTAAGCATTTCACCAATAGCATCATCAGCTGCCTTAACACATCTTAAATAATCTTTTATGTAGCGTTGAAACTTCCAATTTTTACGGGCTTCATCACTCATTCTTTCATCGGGAGTCCAAAATTCTCCATCTTCGTTCCCAAACTTATTCCAAGCAATTAGTTCATCATCTGATAATCCCTCAGGAGGTTTTATTTTAACATCTTTTCTGTTCATATGACCGTCAATCCGCATCCATGCTTCTTTGGCAGCTTTTCGCCCTTTGTAATCATCATTAAAAGTTGACGGATGTGGAATTGTTACATCCTTTAAATAATCTGCGTAAGATGGTGCTGGGTCCCACGGTCTGTGAGGAGCTTTGAACTGATACATCAACATAAAAGGTTTCGTTGAGTCTTTTCTATGTTTTAACCAGTTGATAGCATCTTCCTTAATGACTGTAGTTGAATATTTACCATTTTCTTCTATTATACTGTCATTCTTCATTTCAAAAACAGGGTTGAAATATGATCCTTGACCTTCCTTGTTAAACAACACTTTAAAATAGTCAAAACCTGTTGGAGCTGTACCTAGGTGCCATTTTCCAATGACTGCAGTTTCGTACCCATTTCTTTGTAAGATTTTTGGAAATGTTTCTAAACTAGAGTTAAAATCACCACCTCCCTCATTTTTAAAAAATCCATTGACATGAGCATATTGTCCTGTTAAAATAGAAGCCCTTGAGGGACCACAGATAGAATTGGTGCAAAATGCATTATTAAAGCGAATTCCCTCATTGGCAATTCTATCAATATTTGGAGTGGGTGCAATTTTAGACAGATAGCCTTGGTATGCACTAAGCGCTGCTAACGCATGGTCATCTGTCATGATAAAAAGAATGTTTGGCTTCTCTAAATATTTGGTGTTTTTTGGAGTAGTACAACCCCAAAAAAGCACTATTAATATTGTTAAAAAAAATTTATTCAAAATTCAAAAAATTTAATGAGGCATGATTGCATTTTTACCCCATTCTTTATTAGGAAGTTCACCTAACTCTAAAGTAAGCGTCGCCCCAAGCATAATTTGTTCATGAGAAATATAAGGAGCATCTATTTCCTGGCCATTTATAAATGCTTTTTGAATGTATTTTTTGGTTTTACTAGCACCCTGAGCAATTACCGTAAACGTTCTTCCATTTTTTAATTTAATTTCTGTTTTTTCAAAAATAGGACTTGTTATATTATAATAAGGTATACCTGGTGTAACTGGGTAAATTCCCATAGAAGACAGCACCACAAACGCAGTCATTCCTCCACCATCCTCGTCTCCAGGAATTCCGAAGATATTATCCTTAAACCATACGTCTAACAAAAATCGAATGCGTTTTTGAGTCTTCCATGGTGCGCCAAAATAATTATACAAGTAAGGGATATGAAAAGAAGGCTCATTACCCATTGAAAATTGCCCTACCATTCCGGTTGAATTTGATCCATCGATATAAAAGTCATTCTTCCTAATACCAAGATTCTCTCTAAACAACTGATCAAGTCTTTCTTCTGCAGCCTTTTTTCCACCTAATAAATCAATAAGGCCATTTATGTCATGTTTTACATCCCAAGCATATGTCCATCCGTTATTTTCATCATAGTAATTTCTATACCCCCTACCGCCATCTAACTTTGGATTTATATCTAACCAATTACCGTCAGCATCTTTCGGAATAAACATCCTGTGGTTGTCATTCCAGAGTTTCTTATAGTTTTCTGCTTTTAAAGAATATTCCTTGTATTCTTCTATTTTATTTAATTCTTTGGCAAGTTCTGATAAGGCCCAGAAATCATAGCTAATACCCAAAGACACTGGTACTGGTTGTCTCTTTTCAAAACCATCTACATTTTTCACAGTCTCTTCTTCACTAATTTTCAGTGATGGAAAATATCCATTTTCGTGATAAAAATCATCAAGTGGCCCCCTTGGGTTCCCCTGACGCCAAGGAATATACGTTCCTTCTAATAGATTTTTTTTGATTCCTTCGTAAGCCATTTCGACATCATACTTTTTAAGTCCCTTTCGATAGCCATCAATAAAAATTGCCGATGAGTGGTAGGCATTCATACATAGATGGTTTCCATGTGCCTGAGGAAATGTGGGCATCCATCCGCTATGTTTGTACATTAAAGTATATGAGTGCAACATGTCATTTTCAGCTGGTGGATCCAAAATAGTACGTAGAGGATGGTGGGCTAAATAGGTGTCCCATATCCAATCATCTACATAAAAGGGACGATCACTTTTATGAATTTTTTTATTATAACCGCTGTAGTATTGTCCATACTCATTAATGTCAACCATTCTTTCGTAAGTTCTGTAAAGTGCCGTATAAAATGTACGTTTCTGAGATGTTGTACCTCCTTCAACCTGAATCTGATTTATTACTTTCTCCCAGGCTTTTTTTCCTTCATTACTAACCTCATCAAAAGTTTTTTTATTTATCTCCCTTTTGAAGTTGACTTTAGCTTGATCAAAGCTTATGTAGGATACGGCGTATTTTAAATAAATGGCAGAAGATGAGGTTGAATCTGCTGAAATATGTAATGATGCATTTTCGAAATTGATATTCAAATCTGTAATAGGAAGATTATTTTGGTCTACAATTTCTGCATATACATAAATAGACATCACATTCTCTACCGCATGTTCTCCTCTAGTCTTTACGCTCTTTTTTTCTAAAATTTTAAATGAATTTTTTGATTTCTCAAGATGCATATTTTTGGTGCCCCTCATCAAAATGTTTTTTTGAACTCCTTCAGGAAATTCAAGTTTATAGATTGCAGATTTTTTGGACGGCGTAAAACTTACTCTAATATTGTCTTCTATTAAATATGTACTGTAAAACCACGGATGTACAACTTCAAGATCATGGTCTATAGGCATTGAATTCTTCCAAGATTCCGAGGACATTCTATTTGTCCCAACATTAAACTGTAAAATACCTTGACGTCTATGTGCAGTGACTTGAAGAGGAAAACCATTAATAACATCTGAAATATAATCAGTTTTATTAGGAAACATCCTAATCATCTGATTGGGGAGCTGAATGGTTGGGTATGTTGGTACGAGAAAACGGGAAACATTTCCAATTGTAGGATCTACATATTTGGTATTATCTTTTTGACTGAAAATAGATGCACTAAAAATCAACAAGATAAATACAATACAGGCTTTACTTTTCATATAAATTATTATCGGTTGATTTTATCGACTAGGTAAGCTATTCCGTGACCAAATATTTTTTTGGCTCTTTTGAGCAAAGAAATTGTTACTAAAAAAGACGTTAGAAGCGAATAATTATAATTCATATTGTTACAAATTTTAATCTAAAATTACCCTACATCATTAATTTTAATCTAATAATGTATTAACAAAATCAATTTTTTGTTATTGTTGATTGCAAACATTTCTGTTGTATTATATTTTTCTTTTTTGAACCCCAGCATAGTGTTTAGAGTTATGTTTCTTCAGCCACTCTAACAAATCCGATTTTAATTCTTCAGCTATATCGATGTATAGATTCTTATTGGTATTATTGCCTAGTAAATTTTTTCTTTCATGGGGGTCGTCATTTAGATTGTACATAGCGTTTATGACCTTAGAGTCTTCTGTATACGGAATCATAAGTTTCCAACCATCTTTAACAATCATATAATTGGGTTGAATGGGGCCTCTATAATCCCATTCAGTCACTACATAATCACCGTGATTGGTTGGTTTCTTTTCTATTAAGTCACGTAAACTTTGGCCATCAGATTTATGGGCGCCAACCTGCAAATAATCCATAATAGTAGCAAATAAATCTACATTAGAGATATAGCCATATACATTTGTATTTTCCTTGATATGATTTGGCAGTTTTATAAATAACGGTACATGAGACGATTCTTCATAAAACACGTTTTTTTCACGCATTCCGTGTGCACCCAACATTTCACCATGATCGCTTGTGAAAATCACCATAGTATTTTCCGATATCCCCTCCTCATCTAAAGTTGTAATGATTTTTCCAATCCAATGATCTAATTCTGTAACCAAACCATAATAATTGGAAATCATGTATTTTATCTTTTCCTTATCCGCATAATCGGTCAATGTATGTCTGCTATTTGCATGTTTATATGGCGAGTTGTCCATGTTGTCAGAAATGCTAACGGGGATGGGCATTTGTTCAGGATCATATAAGCTGTAATATGGCTCTGAAACAATCATAGGAGCATGCGGAAAGTGAAAAGACGCTGTTATACTGAACGGTTTATCCTTTAATCTTTTAATGGCGTCAATAGTTTTTTTTGCATAATAAGCTGTTATCGAATGTTCTTTTGGGATGCTAGACTTACCATGATAATTGGGCTGAGAATGCCTTGTGTTGGCTTTTTTAACCTCATCATAAGATTTACCATAATCAACATCTATTGGATCTGGAGTGTAAGGTCTTTCAGAAAAATAATCTAATAGTTCTCCTTTTCGTGGTTCTTTTTTTGGAAATACTTCATTTAAATAATCTAAATACATGAACTTTTGACCCTGATGACCAAACATATACTTTCCATTTTCTGCATACTTTTTTTTATTCTTATAGACCGATGAGTGAGAAGTTAAAACATGCCATTTCCCAAAATATTCCGCATGATAGCCTTTCTCAGTAAGAATTTCATCAAACGTTTTCATGGTCATTACTGGTGAATCATCGAAATCATATGTTTTTTCATTTGTATTAACCCCATGTGTATTAATGGTTGTTCCAGTCAAAATCGAAGATCTTGCCGGTCCGCATACAGCAACAGGTGTATAGGCGTTTATAAAGTAAGCTCCTTGACGCGCTAGTTTATCAAGATTAGGGGTTTTTACAATGGGGTTTCCAGCAATACTTAAGGCATCATATCTCATCTGATCTACGATAATGAAAAGTAAATTTGGACTCTCTGTGTTAATGGGATTCCCAGGCTTGAGACTGGTTGACTTACATCCCAGTGCAAGAATAATACTGAAAAGTAATACTATTTTAATACTTACTCTTTTTTTGAAGTTGGTACGTAAATACTCTATAAATTTTCTTTCCATTGGTGATGTGTTCGGTAATAAAATTATTATTCTTTTGCAGTGTAAATATTTTAAACTCTGTATGATTGTTCAACAAAACCTTTATTTGGTCGTTGGTAAGTGAATATGTAAATTCCACAAATTCATCGGTTATAGAGTTTTCAAAAATGCCTTTGGCGTTATTGTTAAATGTGATTTTATTGTCTTGTTTTTCCCAAGTTCCCAAGATCTTATCCAATGTGACTTTTCTCGATGGATATCTGTCGCGGAGCTGATTTTCTAAGTTCATCAATACTGAATCTATATTTTTATTCAGCGAAAATCCATCGTTAAACATTATTGCAATCTCTGCTACACTCTTTTTAAATACATCGGGAATGTTCGGGTTTAGAGTGGTGTGGTTTATATTTTTATGTAGTAAAACTTTTGCTTTGCCACCCTTTGATTTAATTTTATCTGCAAAATTTATACTTTGAGAGTAATGACAGAGCATGTCAGAATCTCCGTGAATTAGAAGTGTATTTGGCGGGTTCTTACTGAGGTTATAATAGGCACTTGCTTTTTTACTTTTTTGTTTGCTGTCTAACCCATAGATTCTTCTTGCTTCATTACTAGGAAATGGCGATAATTCAACAGAATGGTCTGCCAAATTATACATCCCCTCTGCTCCAATGTAGGCTTTGCAGTTTTTATATTTTTGAGCTAGGATTGCTGACAAGGTAGACCCAGCTGAAGCCCCTCCAAAAGCAATTCTATTAATATCCGCATTGAATTTATACGCATTGTCAAAAAACCATTGAACAGACGCTTCCAAATCTTGTATGGCATCTTCAAACGTGGCATTGTTTCCTTTACAACGGTAAGCCAATCCTACATAAATAACCCCCAATTCATCAACTAAAAAATGTGAGTCAGGAGGCAAACTGGCTTTTGGAACTTGATTTTCATCGCCACCATTCCAGCCCCCACCATGAACAAAAAAGTAGACGGGGCTTTTATCAGTTCCTTCATCAGAGGGCAAATGAATTAATATCGGTATCTCATATCCTGCTACTCTGGTCGCAATTTCATTTATTATCTGTGATGATGCTTCCTTTTGCGCAATAAATATTAGAAGAAAAATTAAAAACCGTTTAGCTGTCATTTTTGAATCAATTCATAAACTCCCCATAAGGTCTATTTGGAAAACTTTGTAAGGTTTCCATAAGTAAACTTTTAAGTTTTTTTGCTTCATTATGATTTTTGCTGTAAAGATTGTTATGTTCTTTTGGATCATTTACTAAATCAAAAAGTTGATCCCTTTCAAAGTACAAAGGGTTGTGTCTTGAAGAATGATAACCTAAATGTGAATTTCTTGTATAATATGGTAAGGGTATCTTTCTACCTTGAAAACCGTTAAACATTTTACCATTTTGGATTTTTTGCTCCTTTTCTGGATCATAACGTACACTAATATATTTCCACTCTTTTGTTGCGACTGCTCTTGCATATCCCAATTCGAAGTACAAAAAATCATGAACAGGGTTTTGACTTCCAAATAAAACTTTCTTGAGGCTTACCCCATCAAATTGATGTTTCTTCTTGAGTTTATCACCAGCTAGATCTAAAAATGTTGGAGCAAAGTCAATATTTTGAACCTGTTCATTATATACCGAATTGGGTTTTATACCATTCGGCCAATGAACAAGTAGAGGCACTTTTACCCCACTTTCATATAAGGTTGTTTTCCCATAGTTATATGATCCATGATCAGAAGTTATTACGATAATTGTATTTTCATATATACCTTCATCTTTTAATTTCTGCACTAAAGCTCCTATAGCATAATCAAACCACAGCAACCAAGCATGGTCTTGATCTTTTCCTAATGATGTAATTTCATCTTTTATTTCTTGCCTTGAGGGCAGGTATGAATACGATTCGTCATTATAACCTTCTCCTGTAAATTTTGGATTAGCATCTAAACTGTGTTTATACTTTCCGTTCTTCTTTATCCAAGGAGCTGGGCCATGTGGAATTGTTTCAGAGTAGTATAAAAAAAATGGTACATCTTTGTTTGTGTCAATAAAATCCAGTGCAGCTTTATTTTTCCATTCTACATTGTGAACGTTTAAAGAATCGTTAAAGACTTCTTTTAGGTTGCCGCCATATACAGCATTAGCATAGTCGAAACCATATTCTTTAATAATATTAACCCAAACTTCATGATTATGGGATGCCGCCTGTGAAACCTCCTCATCATGAGGATCTGCATTTTTATCAAATTCCTTGAAGCCATTTTTGAGCCAATTCTTTCGCTGTAAAAGTTTATCGTGTTCCATGATGTGACTTTTCCCCACGAAACCTGTTTTATATCCTAACTTTTGTAACAATTTTGGTAGATTGTCAAGATCATTTTCAAGTTCTGTATTGTTTTCAACACGAGTCATAGCTCCCAGTGGATGCTGCTTCATGAAAACCTTTCCCCTAGATCTGCTTGCATATCTTCCTGTTAACATTGAGTACCTACTGGGGGAACAAACAGAACTTGACACATAGGCATTATTGAAAATCATCCCGCCTTTTGCCAAACTATCTATTACGGGGGTATGCACCTCCTTATCTCCGTTAAATCCAAAAGGCCTAGACTGAACACCCTTGTCTTCTTTCGAGGGCACAATCGAACTTTGATCATCTGTCATAATAAAGATGACGTTTGGTTTTTTAATATCTTGAGCTAATGATATGTTAGTACCAACAAAAATTAATAGAAGTAAAAAGCCTAAAACTTTGAAATTATATGCTGTCATCTGTGTGTGTGTTTTTCATCTCTTTCATACCTATCCCTGGAATTTGTTTTTTGAAATCTTCATAATAACTCCTGAGCTCAGCTATTGACTTTTGATTGTTGATATCATTAATCCCGTTGTTGAGTTCCAGAGGATCTTTGATTCTATCAAAAAACATGTCTCCAAATTCTCTGTAATCTTGCCTTGGATTTACTGGGTTGGGTTTCATAATACCCAGTTTTGCATTTTTACCAATCACTGTTGCCTGAAACCAGCTTTCTGACACTATATAATCCCTTTTCAATGGCTTGTCTTTGAGAAGTAAGTCTGCAAGGGATTTCCCTTCAAGATTATATTCCAGTTTAGGTGTTTTTAAATCCAATAAATCAATTAGTGTAGGAATGACATCTGTCAAAGTCACAAGTTCAGCAGTACGTTTTATATGGTTAGTATTTCCAGGAATTCTAATCAGTAACGGAATGTTCAATATGTCTTCATAGATATTATGACCTGCCGCTGCTTTTTCTACCATGCCGTGATTTCCCACAAAATCTCCATGATCAGAAGTATAAATAATGATGGTTTCTTCTTTGATATTTGCATTTTCTAGGGCTTGTAAAATTTTACCAACATAATAATCAACCTCAGTAACTAAGGCATAGTACGCACCCATATAATCCCTCCAAAGCTGCTCATTTTCAAAAGCCTTATCCATATTCCAAACTTTGTTGCCTCCATTTCTCTGAAATTGTAATAAGGGTGGTAAATCTTCAGTTGGTTGGTAAAAACTTTCTGGCATTTTAATACCACTTTTTAATTGGTTACCTTCTCCCCATTCTGAAACATCATACAGTGCCATAAATTTTTCGGAAGGAGTATAGGGCTGATGAGGTCTGTAAAAAGAAGCAAAACAAAAGAATGGTTTCTCTATGTTTTTTTGTTGTTTAATCATTTTTATGGTTTCTAAGCCTGTATAAGCCTCCATTGAATATCCAAAAGGCAGATCAGAAATTCGTGTGCCGAGGTCAGCAATGGGTATTTTAATATTTTCCTCATCACTACCTTTAGGACCTTTTCCAAATTCAGCAGCCCAATCATTAGAAAATTCCGATTGATATCCTTTTTCTGTAATCCATTCTAAGTAGTTCCCGTCATCACCCTCCTCAGGATGTACTTCTTTTTTAATATCCCAGCCTTCATCTGCTCCACCTTTTAAATGTCTTTTGCCAAAAGAATAGGTTTGATAACCATTGTGTTTAAATATAGTCGCGAGAGAAGTAGCTTTTTCTGTTACCGATGTTTCTTCATTATTATCCATAAGGCCCATCGTTCTTGGATACAATCCGGTCATCAAAGACATTCGCGACGGAACACAAATACCTCTTGTTGCATATGCCCTGTCAAAAACAATAGATTCGTTAGAAAACTGGTCTAAGTTTGGCGTGAATACATCCGGATGATTCTCAAAACCCATTACTTTCTTGTGGTGTTGATCTGCAAAGAGAATTAAAACATTGGGTTTCTTCTTTTTATAATTTAAGATGTCTTCAATCGGTATGATTGACATCAAAAACAGAAAAGCATACGTAAAAAGATTTGACATACTAATGTTTTGTTTTTAGTTAACAGTTTTGTTTTTTGTAGACATGAAAACCAAACCACGCTATAAAAGTGAAACACAAAAGCGGTATAATGAAAGAGAAATTCGTTTCGGAAACACCCAATAATAAAGTATCTGAAACTCCAGAGCCTCCTAAATCAATTATTTTAGCTTGAAGCTTTGGTAGTGTAGCACCTCCAACTATAGCCATTATTAGTCCGGCAGAACCAATTTTTGCTTCTTCTTCAGATAAATCTCCAAGTGCAATTCCATAAATTGTTGGAAACTTAACGGACAAACAAAATGAAACTGCAACCAAACAATACAAACCAATTATTCCTTGGATAAACACAACTCCCAATAGAAAGATAATTCCTAGTAAAGAATAGTAAAATAACTGCTTACCTGCACTAATAAAGCGTAACAAATAGGTCCCCAAAGCCCTTCCTAAAACAAACAAAACAAAAGCTGTTAATTGATAATTTCCTGCAGCTGCACTATCTATGCCAATTACTTCTGCGTATTGATAAATAAATGTCCAACACATAATCAAACAGCCAACATGAAATATTTGAGATATTAATCCTAAAAAATAATTAGAATTCTTTGCAAGAACTTTAATAGTTTCCTTAACGCTTGGCAGCTGTCCATCATCTTTGGACTGAGGCATTTTACTTAAAAAGAATACAAAAAAAACTACTGCAATGACTAACCCTAAAATCACATATGGATTTCTAATTATTAATAGATCTGAAGTTCTTATTAGTGTTTTAGAGGCTTCATCGAGTGCGCTATAATTCTCAATATCATCTGATTTAAGATTCTTCAAAACAAATTGTTGTGCAATAAGCAAACCACCTATCAATCCTATAGGATTAAATGATTGCGCCAAATTCAACCGCTGAGTTGCTGTTTGACTTGGACCCATTGCTAGGATATAAGGGTTTGCAGCGGTTTCTAAAAATGCCAATCCAAATGTCAAAATGTACAACCCTAAGCAAAAGAACAAGAAACTTTCAGACTGTGCCGCGGGATAAAATAATAACGCACCCGTTGAATAAAGGGCTAATCCAATCAGAATACCAACTTTATAGGAATATTTTCGCATAAATAATGCTGCAGGAAGCGCCATACAAAAGTAACCACCATAAAATGCTGTTTGAACCCATGTCGCTTCAGAATTTGACAACTCTAGTACTTTTTTAAATGCTTGAACCATAGGGTCCGTAACCGCATTTGCAAATCCCCAAAGCGCAAATAATGATGTAACTAATACAAAAGGATAGATATATTCTTTGGGGATGAGTGGAGATTTATTCATAGTTATTTATAAAAAATTAATTGCTTAAGCTATTGGTCATTTCAAATTCTAATACACCCCCATCAAGAATTTGCTGGTGCGTAAAAAAAGGCTCTACTAACTTTTTACCATTCATATATACCGATTGTACATATTTGTTATTACTAGAGTTATTATTGGTTTTAATTGTAAAAACCTCGCCCTCTGGCAGGCTGATTTGAACCTCATCAAAAATTGGACGACCAATAGAATACGTTGGGTCACCAGGGCTAAACGAATAAAAGCCCATAGCGTTTAACACATACCAAGCAGACATTTGACCACAATCCTCATTTCCAGCAAGGCCATTGGGATTGTTGAAATACAATTCACTGATAATCTTGTCGACTAATTCTTGCGTTTTCCATGGCTGACCAACAAAGTTGTACATATGAGAAATGTGATGACTGGGTTCATTGCCATGTGCATATTGCCCTATTAATCCTGAAATATCTCCTGAAACATCATCACCAACTAATTCAGAACTCGTTGAAAATAAATCATCTAATTTTTCAATGAAAAACTTTTTTCCACCTACTAGATCTATCAGGCCTTGTACATCGTGTGGTACAAACCAAGACCATTGATATGCATTACCTTCAGTATAATCATCTTTTCTATGTCTTGAGAACCTTGGGTTGAATGGTTCTCTCCATTTTCCATCTGAATTCTTGCCCCGCATAAACCCTGTATCGGGATCATAATATTCCGTATATTTTTTTGAACGCTCTATAAATAGATTATAATCATCTTTTTTTTCTAAGTCATTAGCCATTTGAGCAATACACCAATCATTGTAGGCGTACTCTAATGCTTTTGAAACAGACTCGTTTTCTAAATCCGCAGGAATAAATGGTTGATTACTGTGATACCATTTGCCTTTTGGCATTAAAAGTGACTTTACTTCTTTTGAAGGAAATTTAACTCCAATTGTATCATATTTTGAAGCATGTACGATAGCCTCATATGCTTTTTCAATATCATAATTTCGAATCCCTTTTTTATAGGCATCTACGATTACTGGGACCGAATGATGACCAATCATACAACCCGTATAATTACCATGCAGTTCCCACATAGGCAAGACTCCTCCTTGATCATATTTATCGAGCAAAGCTTTGATAAACTCGTTGGTTCTATCAGGGTCTGTTATTGTTTTTAATGGGTTAAATGCTCGAAATGTATCCCATAGTGAAAAAACAGTGTAGATGTTTTCATTTTTGCTTTTATGAATATTTCTGTCTAAACCTCGATATCGAAAATCTACATCAGAGAAAATATTTGGGGATATAGAGGTGTGGTAAAGTGCTGTGTAAAAAATGGCTTTTTCATCATCACTGCCTCCTTTTACATTAATTTTTGACAATTCCTTTTTCCAAAGTTTATGTGCTTCGTTCTTTGTCTTTTCAAATCTCCAGTGATTAATCTCAGAGTTTAAATTCTTTTTTGCACCTTCATAATCAACAGATGAAATTCCAACTTTGGCTAGCACCTCTTCACCTGCAGCAACATCAAATGTCAAAACCGCAATTAAGTTTTTTGACTTATAGTCAGGTGGGGTGTCTAATTTTTCTCCATTATCATAAAATACACAGGAAAAAGGTCGGTTAAATTTTGCATTGAAATAAATATCTTGCGTTGTAGCCCATCCTCCTGAACCCTTATAACCAGCAATCTCTGTATTTGAAATAACTTTAAATTCATGGTTGGGATTTCGGTCCGGATATATGTTATGAGATAAGTCGATGATGACTCCGGACTTTCCTGTTTTGTTATACCTGTATTTATGAAATCCCGCTCTTTTTGTTGATGTCAATTCAACATCAATATTGTAATCCTCCAAGAAAACGGCATAATAACCTGGAGATGCCTTTTCATTGTTGTGACTAAATCTAGACCTATATCCTGAATCAGGATTTTCAGGACTTCCAGGTTCAATTTTATATTTTCCTGAAAATGGCATAAATAAAAAATCTCCAAGATCTCCAATTCCTGTTCCACTTAAGTGTGTGTGAGAAAACCCAATAATCGAATTGTCTGAATAATGATATCCTCCACAAGCGTCCCATCCCAAAGTACGAGTGTCAGGGCTCAACTGAACCATTCCATATGGAGTTGTGGCTCCTGGAAAGGTGTGGCCATGACCTCCTGTTCCAATAAAATTATTCACATAAACAGTATTATCTGATTTTTTTAAGTCAGTAAAAACACCGTTTTTGAAAGAAAATATCACTGTTAAACAAAACGGTAATATGATTAAATGACTTTTAATAAATTTCATTTGGATATACTGGTTTTTGTTTAGAAAGATCGATTTCTTTTCTTAACATTTTTGATGCTTGACCTGTCAGCCATAAGTAATAGTCACTAGGCAAATCATTATTGTCAAGAAATTTTGTTTTCCCTATAGGCGGATCATTGGTTACTTTAAAAATACATGTACCCTCATCCATTTCATCAAACATGGCAACATAGATAGTTTTAACATCTGCCGAAATGGTGTTATAAAATTGTCTCCATAGGAAATCCCCCTTTAACCTTGGAATTTGATCAAAAATATTAGGATTTCGTTTTTGGTTTGACCAACTAAACCCTGGGAAAACGACTGGCATATAGAGTAGCTCGTTCTCATCACACCACTTTTTATCTTCAATGATGTTTTTAATGTGCAGATCTGCAGATGAAAGATCTGAATAACGGCCAGGTGTCCATGGATGTACAATGTCTGCAGATTTAATCACAGAGTGCAATTGAGTATCACTTACAGCATCACGTGTAAGCGTTCTCCATCCTGTTGGCACTCCCAATAAAACTGAGCAATTTCCGTATGTTGGGTCATTTTTAAAGAAGTCAATCAATAATGAAATATCCTCCAATGTATAATCCCTACCATCTTTAAATCCTACACCCCAAAGGGAAACAATGGGCTTACCCTTATAGGTCAAGACATTGGGGTTTTTGGGGTTATTTAATTGGTATTTTTTTACTAAAATTTTCCAATCGTTTTTAATGGTCTCGATAACATTTTCACTTTTCGACCCTGACAAATCGTACATTACACCAATCACTCTATCATGTTCTTTTGCGCTTTTAAAACAATTATCAAACACTTGAAATAAATTGTTTTTTCTCTTTTCACCTCTTGTTAAAGCCACAGAGAATCGTTGAACAAAAACTCCGTCAATTCCATAGTCTTTCATCCACTTAAAATGGAGAGAAACCGTTTTATAATCTGCAGAACTAAACAGATAGGCAGTTTTATCATCTGAATGTTTAAAGGGTGTTTTGTATTTGTGATCTTTGGAATATTCAGTCATATCAGGCCAAAAGTCGATATTCACACTTCCTTGCTTAAAAACTCCCTTATTACTGTAATGTTTCCAACCTAAATCTGCTCCATCTTTTTTCGTATTAAACCAGCCTTGATAACCCGCTATAATCTTATTCTCAATAGTATTGTCATTAGTATATATTTCAAAAGGACTGAAGTCTAACTTTACAAAAGAATAAGAAATAGTAGCAATTCCTAGTAAAACAAAAAAAAGATTATTCCTCTTCATTTTATTCTACTTTGAACTGTTCCTTTAGAATCTTTAAAAACGTATCGCCGTTTGTGTTGTCAGACTCAATTTGTGTATTGATGTTCCAATTATTGAATGAATCCAAAATAACTAGCCTGTTTTCTCCAGAAGCATTTCTTGCTACGTTGCAAGTGTTTTTGAAAAAATCTATTTCCTTATTTATGATGTATAAATTATCGTCGTCGTTCGGATTGTTATTAAATTTTAAGTCAATAGATGGAGATATAGATGGAATATATTCAATATCAAAATCACTTAACCTTTCTTTATGATATTGTAAAGCCAAATCTGTAATTGTATGAAAATACAAATAACGTTCATAGGTGTTTCTATTTACACGAATGTAAGAAAGATGAGTTAGTGCGTCTACGCAATCAACAAATCTATAATCAAAGCGAAGTGGTGGAGTCCACTGAGGCTGTGAACCTACAATATATAAATCATGGCCCAAAGACGATAATTCATCTCTTAGTTGTTTATATAAAGTCACATTGTCCTCTGAAAATAGATTTTGCCCATTGGTCAGGTAAACAACATTTTTACCCTCTACTTTCATATAATTGTCGAGTTCAAAATAAGGCATCATGGATTTAAAATCATTAATGAAAGTTTCAACATGACCTTTAGCTTCAATTGTGTTGTTATTGTTTAATCCCATTGCACCAAAATTGTAAGCAAATGCCATTTTAATGTCACCAGCCCCAGGAGTTAACAAAATATTATCCATGAATTTTTTATCGCTATTCTGAGCAGCTCCTCCGTTTAAAGCGGCAGTTCTAAAATCATAGATGAAAAAATCAATCCCAGCTGTTTTGGCTTGTTCTAAATGTTCAGCATAAATAGTTTGTTGATCTACAACCTTATTTAGATTATAAACTCCTATGGTTGGCTGTATAGTTGGGTCATCGTTCCTTTTTAATACATTTATTTTAAAATAAAGTGCACCAACTTGATAATCTGCAGTGACCGGGATATTTGGAACTTCATGTTCTAAATAAAGGTCGCCATTTTCTGTTACAACATCATCCTCTGTACAAGAAGTTAAAAACAAAAACGTAAATACGGGAAATATATATTTAAATATTTTCATTTTGTTCATGTTATAGTTTTTTATAAGTTATACCAGCATTGATTAAATCATCTTCAGAATCTCCATAAAAATTTGTTAAAAAGTCCATTTTAAAAGATGGAGAACCATAGAAGGTCCAGTCAATGGGGTCGTATTGCTTGTTTGTTTTCAGTCGACTATACAATGAATTACCAGCAGGATGCGAAGAAGAAATAGATTCTGTTAAATTGGCAATTGCTAATTCAAAGTTTTCATTATTTGATGCGACTTCAATGATAGGAGGGTATATCATCCTCTCAGGGATTGGAGCAAAGTCTAAACCTGTTGCTCCATCAGGGTTGAAGTGATCAATAATCGGCAATAATCGTGTCCTCTTATGTAAAGTCCACATGTCATGTCCTTGGTTAAAACTTGACAACCACCTTTGTCTAACTATTTGGTCTAATCGGTCATCAGAAATACCGCTTGATACCAAATTAAATAAACCTCTGTCTCCGTTACTTTTAGTGCCCCATTTAATGCCATCCTGATTTTTGTACTCTTCAACCCCAACAACTCCGTATTGTTCAAAAGATGCATCTATTCCTTTGTGGTAATACTGTTCAGCAGACTCGGCACCACCCCAATCATTTAATTTAGCTTCAGCTTTAAGAAAATTAAGTTCTGCAAAAGTTGAAATGTAAAAACTCATGTCTGGTGCCATAAAAACATCCGATTTGGGTCTACAATATCTACGAGTTTCAATACCTGCTAACGGATTTGCGTCACCATTGAGCCCCCAAGCCTGAATAATGTTATTTCCTCCTAATGGCCTACCAAAATAGGGAAGTTCATATTCAACATATATCAATTCGGAATTAGAACCGGAAGCATAAACAAGATCTCTAATAATAATAGGGTTAGAGGATGGCTCAATGATTTTAAACAATCTAGGGTCATGGTAGGTTTTTAAATTCAACAAAAAATGAAAGTTCACATATGGCAAAACATCTTCACTAGGCTGAAGAAAAACGTATCTATTATAATTGTATGACCGGTTTTCTGCATTGGCTTCCCACTTTAAAGCAATATTATCATCATTTGAAGTCAATAGAAGACTCTCATTTTGCATTACTTCAGAACCATGTAATTGAGCTAAATCTGGAAAGCCTTTTTCCTGGCCATTTTTATCTTTATGATAAATTCTTAAAGCAATTTTTAAACGTAAGGTGTTTGCAAATTTGATCCACTTTAACAAATCACCGTTAAAAACAGGATCTTGCAAAAGGGAATCTCCGTCTAAATCAATATTTTCTCCTGCTTCCTTTAGGTCTTCTAATATGCCAGTATAAATAAGTTCTTCACTGTCATATGTTGGGTTTTTCAAGCCATTTATAGCATCTGTATAGGGAACTGGACCAAAAGTTGATACCAAAATTGAAAAAATATAACTTCTCCATATTTTAGCGATTAATACCCTATTATTATAATCAGTGTTATCAGAATAATTATCAATTATCAATTGGTTGTTTTTGAGTATATCCACATAAAATGTTCGCCAATAAGAATCTAAACTTGATTCTAAATAGAAAAATCTTGGGAATTGCCCTCCTTTTCCACCATAATAACTAGCATAATTATTAAAAAGCTGATCATTGAGAGTGCCACCAACTAAGTTTAGCGTATTAAGAACAGACCCTGCAAATAATTCTTCGGCTGAAGCATCTGAAACTTTATTTGAGTTTACATTAATTTGCTCAAAATCCTCCGTGCATGACATCAATAAAATTATTGACACAAAAACAATTTTAATCTGAATACTAAGTTGTTTTACATTCATAATTTAAAAAACTAGATTAACATTGATTCCAACAGTTCTTGTTGGTAAAAATGAGCCGAATTCAATTCCTTGTCCATTACCAGATGTCGTTCCGGCTTCAGGATCTATTCCTTGAGGTGTATTTCTATAAATTGTCCACAAGTCTCTGCCTACAACAGATATTTTAACATTTTTAAATACAGTATTCTTAATAAGGCTGCCTGGTAACGTGTATCCAAAAGTTATCTCCCTTAATTTAACGTACGAAGCGTCGTAAACATATCTTTGCTGATCTTGTAGGCCATCATATCCATATTCATCTGGGCTTATCCATCTATTGGAATAGATAATATTTCCGTTTTCGTCTCTTTGAGCTACCCAATTGCCATTATCATCCAGAACACCCAATGCTGCATTTTGGTATGAACGCCCTTTGACTCTATCGGCATCAGCGTAATCTCCATTTCTTAAAATATTACTCCCACGTCTCTCTTCACCGCCCTCTCCTAAAACAACATTAGAAAAGAAAAATTCTTCTCTACCCTGCAAAGTTTCGGCGTGAACACCATGGTTGACTGATCTTAACATTGTAGCCGAGTATAAGTCACCGCCATATTTAACATCTAAAAGAACATTGAAGCTGAAATTCTTAAACGCAAATGAATTTCTTAAACTTCCGATCCAATCTGGTTGTGCATTACCCAATAGCTGATTTGAGTCCCAAATGGCTCGCCCAGTTTCCAAAACCAAGGGTGTACCAGTCTCCGAGTCTTTAGCGATGGCATTTCCTCTAATATTACCAAATGGCTGACCTAGTTCAGCAAAAACGCCAACGTTGAGCCAATTTCTAATTTGCAATTGATCTACTCCATCAATTAATGAAATTACGGTTGACTCATTGGTAGACCAATTAACGTCAGTTTGCCATTTAAATCTTTTATCCAATATTTTTGCAGACATAAAAACTTCAAAACCGCTATTTTGAATTTCACCTGCATTGACAATATTTGAAATAAAACCAGATGTTGGAGAAACAATCGCAGGTATGATTTGATTGTTAGTCGAAGATTGGTAATATGAAGCATCAATAGATAATTTGTTATTGAAGAGTTTTGCCTCTAAACCAAACTCTAATGACGAGGTTAACTCTGGCTTTAAATCTGGATTCCCTTTACTTGTTTGCAAGGCTAACCAATTTGTGTTGTTGTAATTACCCCCTACTATATAGTTATTTAAAATCCTGTCAAAAGGTGCATCACTTCCAACTTGAGCCCATGATCCTCTTAGCTTGCCAAATGTTAAGAAATTGTTTGTTGGAATGAGATTTGAAAAAATAATGGTTCCCCCGATTGATGGATAGAAATAAGAATTGTTATCTGTTGGAAGGGTTGATGACCAATCATTTCTTGCTGTTAAATCTAAATAATAAGTATCGTCAAGCCCTACAGAGGCTGAAGCGAAAACAGAGTTTATTCTTTTATTATTATTTAGAATAACATCTGGCAAAAAACTTACAGCATTTGAAAAATTCATGACATCCTTTTGGTTTAAAGCAATAGCCGTTCGGTTTAATCCATCTAAGCTGAAGTCAAAACGATTTACGCCAAGCAGTGACACCAATGAAAAATCTTCAGATCTAGCTACGTAATTTAAGGTTGCTTCATAATTCCAATTTTGTCTTTCGGTATTAATTTCTCTGTACAAACCATCGGGATCGTAAGCTGCTCCTGGATTGTTAAATACGAATTTATCTACATCATTCAGAGACCCATTAATTTTTGCTTTGAGATTAAGTCCTTGTATAATTTCCCAATCTAAGGTAATATTAGCAACAATTCTATCTGTAATGTCTTGGTTTGTGTTTTCAAAAAGATTCCAATACGGATTATTAAATGGTCCTTCATAGTTAAACGCATTTCCATCTGAATCTTTGTATGGAAGTAGGTTTGTTTCAGACATGTTTGGCATCATATATATGTAGTTTGCAGCTGGATTGCGTTCACTCCCATTTTGAAACATCCTATTGTCTACAACTTGATTAACATATATTAAAGTTGAATTGAGTTTAAGCTTTTCATTAAAATTTTGAGCGTAACGCAAGGCAATGTTGTTCCTGTTTAACTCTTCCATGCGTTGGATAACATAATCTCCAATTGTATTGGAATAAGACAAACGTAAACTGCTTTCATTTTTTACCCTTGAAATTGCAAATGTGTTTGTATGAACTGTTCCCGTTCGGTAAAAATCTTTAATGTTATTAGTGTTTGGAAGATAAAGACCAATAGTTCCATTAAAATCAAAAACTTCTTGACCTAATAAAGGTAGCCCATAAGCTCTGCGTTGTGATCCGATTATCGGCAGTCCTGTTACAGCATCAAGCCTTTGCGCGTTTTGAGCAATTCTTCCACCAGCCCCAGGACCATAGACATATTGATTTTTAGGATATTCTCTATTCGATGTTACAGTAAAATTAGAGTTAATATTTACTCTTATTTTAGCATCTTCTCCACTTGCTTTTTTTGTTGTTATTAGTACCACACCATTAGAAGCCCTAGATCCGTAAAGAGCAGAGGCATTCGCTCCTTTAAGAACCTGAATAGACTCAATATCATCAGGATTGATTGTTGAAATTGGACTACCGTAGTCTATATCTCCAGACTCTGCATTGCCATTCCAAACAGAGACACCACCATCACCAACTGAACTATCTAATGGAATTCCATCAACTACATAAAGAGGTTGATTGTTTCCTGTAATTGAAGTCAACCCCCTAATAATAACTCTTGTTGACCCTGTTGGAGTAGAAGAGCTAACGATTTGAACTCCTGAGGCCTTCCCAGACAAAGCATTTAAAAAATTAGTGCTCCGAGCTTCTTTCATATCATCTGTATTAACTTGTTGAGTAGCGTACGATAATGATTTTTTGCTCCTTTTAACCCCTAGCGCAGTGACTACAATTTCTTCCAACTGGTTTGCTGACTCTTCCATCACCACATTAATTACAGAGCTAGTACTGTCAAACTTCATTGTTTGGGTTGCGTAGCCAAGGAAAATAAATTTTAGAGTCCCAGAAATATTTGATCCTGTATTGATAAGGTATTCGCCGTCAAAATTTGAAATTGTTCCAATATCAGTTTCATCAACTATAATTGAAACCCCAATCATTGGTTCACCATCTGTATTTGTGACTACCCCTGAAATCGTGTTCTTCTGAGATAAAACAACAAGTGGAAGAATCAGAAATAAGAGATTAATTAAGTTTGATCTAATCATTCTTTTGAGTTTGATAATGTATAAACCGTTATTCGAGCCATTTAGCTTAAATTATTTATTCAAATTAAGTTTACTTTGATTAATAAAAGATTAAAAATTATTTAATAATACACAGAATTAGTAATAATTTAATAAAAAAGTGAAAATTATAATACTAGTTCCTTACACTATTTTGGAGTTTTAAATTGATTCTCTAAGGGGATTCCGTATAAGAGCTCCAACTGTTTGGAGCTGGTTTTATAAAATTTAGAGTCAGGCGGTAAATTAATATTATTCCAAAAATTTGACTGATACTCTATGTTGTAATCTCCAATATCTTTACCAACAGAGAGGTTGTGATTTACTCTAATATTTTTTGATTTGTACTCAATACCCAATACTACTGCCTCATGCCTGTAGGACAACTTAATTTCATCTTTTTCAAGCTTAAGAAGTTTCTGCATATAAGGAGAAATAGTTTCCCAAAAAACATACTCTCTGTTATGATAACTAAGTACTAGTTTCCCGTCTTTATTTTTTTTATAAATATAAACCGCTTTTAAATCGGATTTTTCCAATTTATATATGCTTCTTGTTTTGTGTCCAATATATAATCTAATCCATTTCTGTGGTTTTCCTTTTTCTTTACCTTCTACAATCATAACATCTTCACCATCATAAGATGTGTAATCAATAGTTTCCCATTTAAATTTTTTTAAACTTATTCCCTTTCTTAATGGATTCTGTTTGGCAATCATCTCAACAGCGTGAAATTTTTGTTTCTTTTTTACATATCTGTAATCATTGGACATTCTAGATTGAGCAATTTCAATAGTGTTAAAAGTGCTTGAAGTTGGACCTGTATCGAGAACTTTAATATATTGTTCAACTAAAAACCTGGAAATGTTATTTTCGTTTGAAAACCTCCTATACAAAACATTGAGTTGATGAGGTTTCCTGTAAGTTGTTTCTTTTAATTTTTTTAGGGCTTCTTTTACTATTGTAATTGGAAGGGTTAATACAATTTCATCTAACAAGACAGGTTCTTCCTCCAATACAATAACTTTCTCATTCAATTCCAAAAAATCCTGTATCCTAATTTTAAAACTAGTAAAACCTATTGTTGATACTGATAATGTGTCATTTAAATTTGATTCAGTTAGTTCAAAAATGAAAGCACCTTCTTCATTGCTAACAGTTCCTATATTTTTAAATAATATACCAATTGATGCGTAAGGAATTGTTGTATTGTTGGCATCTGTAACGACGCCTTTAATTGTTGCATTTTGCTGGGAAAATGATAAACAATGAATTGCATTTAGAGTAATTATATAAATTATTTTTTTCAAACGATTTAATTATTAATTAATACAGAATCAATTTTTTAGTATAGGTAACATTATCAATTAGAACATTTATAATATAGACGCCTGCACTTATACCTGCCGTAGAAATGTGACCTGCTCTAATTATTTTCTTTTTTGGAAGCACTATTGCTCCATATATGGTATAAATAGAAATTGTCATAAGGGGTTCTCGCAAACTCAATATATATATACTTTTATCAGATTTGTTAAAGAATAAAGAAAAAGCTTTTTTATCCTCTTTCGTATCCTCAATTGATAAAACATACATAGAATCCCAAGCACCAGCATCATTTCCATCATCTCCAAAATTAATTGGAGTATCCTCACCGCTACTTGGTTGATCATAAATTACTTTTTCTAAAGACGCATCGTATATCAAATTGGATGATGATAAATCAGCATCTATAATAGAAGTGGCATACAAGTCATCTACACCTAAACCAAAAGAAACCCCTGAAATGGAGTTGACATAATTCAATGATACTTCAGAGTTAATATCGATATCAGAAACTCCATTGGTTAAATCGCCTAATTGATTGTCATAAATTAAGGTGTTTTTAATTTCAAAGTTTCTATTCCCCTCAATTTTTATCCCTCCGCCAGCCGCATTCTCAGTAGATGTCATGCTCACATGGTTGGCATAAACAGTTATGTTTTCGACGACAGATTCATTGTTTAGTCCCCCAAAATACAGACCTCCCCCTTTAAATGTTGCTGTATTGTTATAAAAAGTGTTATGAGACATAATTACTTTCCTGCCATCACCAAAAATATTAATGGCACCACCATTGGCTCTATCCCCAACTCCGTCCTTATTCACATTCGCAGCTGTATTATTTATAAAAAGGGATTCCGTTATTATTGCAGTTCCTACGCCTGAGCCGCTGATGGCTCCTCCATTTCCTCTTGAAAGATTGTTTTTGAAAATCGAATTGGTAATTGTCACATTTCCTTCACTAAAAAAAAGCCCCCCTCCAGCTTTGTCCACTAAACCTGTTGAATTGTCATCAAAAACACAATTTGCAAAAGTTAAGTTTGAATCAGCGTTCATGTTTATGGCACCTCCATTAATCGAGGACTCCTTGTTTCCCTTGAATGTAATATTAGAAAAAGAGACGTCCAAACCGGCCTCACTTATATGAAACAACCGATCTGTGCCAACTTTATTTTGATTGGGAAATAAAGTAGCATTGTTTGTTCCTACAAAATCAATACTTTTCTTAACATTAACTTTGGAATTATGTATTACTGAACCTGAAATATTGATTGTATTGTCACTGTTAGATGCATTGTAGGCGATATGAACAGATGCAAATGCAGTTCCAGGGCTAGTCCCTGTATTAGAATTATCTCCAAACTCATCTACATAAAACTGATTTACTTGAGGTAAGTTGGGGTATAAAGGCTTATCTATAGTTAAAGTAGATTCATCTCTAAGTACTTGAGCCGCTTTTCCCGTAAGCCACAAATAATAATCGCTTGGAAGTCCATCATAATTTGTAAATTGACTACCTCCAGACGAGGGAGGGTTTTGATCTACTTTGAAGATACATGTCCCTTCATCCATTTCATCAAACATGGCTACGTATATGGTCTCCACATTTTCATCTAAAGCATTGTGGAATTGCCTCCATAAAAAATCTCCTTTTAATCTGGATGTAGCATTTAAGTCAGAATTAGTCCCTTGACTTTTCTTTAGGTTTTGCCAACTGAACCCAGGAAATACAACTGGCATATACAGCAAATTATTTGCATCACACCATGCTTTATCTGCAGCAATGATATTTTTGTGAGAATCTATTCCATTAATGTCAGAATACCTCCCAGGAGTCCAAGGATGGACAATATCAGCTGATAAAATGATATCATGCAATTGTGAGTTAGTGGTAGAATCATTATTAAGTGTCCTCCAACTTCTTGGCACACCTAATAGTACTGTACAATCACCATAATTAGGGTCATTTTTAAAAAAATTAATAAGCTCTTTTACGTCATCTAAAGTGTAATTATCTGTACGATTAAAACCTACACCCCAAATGGCAACTATGGGTTTTTGATTGTAAGTCAGTAAGTGGGCTTTCGAGGGGTTATTCAACTCATGCTGAGTTACCAATTCTTGCCAGTCAAGTTTTATATCATTTACCATGGTACCAGTAACATTCGCTCCGGAAAGATCGTACATGACGCCAATTAACCTATTGTGTTCTATGGCTCCGGCAATAGAGTTATCGAAAACTACATTATTGTTTGCTTTTAATTTGGGTGCATTTGATTTTAAATTGAGTGCGAATCGTTGTATAAATGCGCCATCAATTCCATAATCATTCATCCATTTAAAGTGTCGATTAACTGTCTTGCTATTTGCAGATGAAAAAACGGTAGCAACAGATCCATCTTTATGCGTAAATTGGGTGTCATATTTTTCATCTACATCCGCTTCGCTCATGTCTGGCCATAAATCTATGGTTACTTCCCCAGGCTCAAATTTTTTAACTCCGTTGACACTTGTTTGATAATGTTTCCAGTTCAAATCCGAACCATCCGTTGGAGTATTAAACCAGCCTTGATAGCCTGCAATCACTTTTCCAACAATAGAATTGGAAGAATTGTTATTGATGGTTAAATCGTAATCTACATCCGTAAACTCTTGATAAGGTCTATTAGGAAAGGAAAGTAACTTAGTCCTCAAAATATTTCTTAGTTCTGTTGCTTTTTCCGGATTTGAATCAAAAACATTCTGTGTTTCGTAAGGATCATTGTTTATATCAAATAATTGATCTTGAACATGATATAAACTGTATTCGTTTTCCGCAATACTTCCTAATGATACATTTGGAACATAATAAGGCAATGAGACTTGTGTACCGTTAGGTCCATTAAAGGTTTGTCCATTTGATATTTTTGTATTTGTAGCATCATCATAGCGCACGGTAATGTATTTCCAATCTTTGGTTCTGATTGCCCTAGAAAAGCCTAGTTCAAAAAATAAGTAATCGTGTATAGGAGCTGTTGAGTTATTTACAATGATGTTTTTCAAACTTTGACCATCCGTGTCAGAATTTGAAAGATTAGCACCTGCTAAATCTAATATTGTGGGTGCCAAATCTATGTTTTGAACCAATTCTTGGTAGGTTGTCCCTGTGGTGATTCCATTTTTCCAATACATTAACATAGGGACCTTGATGCCGCCTTCGTAATTAGTGGCTTTACCATGATTAAAATCTCCATGGTCTGATGTAATGATGATTAAGGTATTGTCTAATTTTCCTTTTTCCTCTAGTTTGTTAATGACAGCCCCAACGGCATAATCAAACCATCTTAACCATGCATGTCTCAAGTCTTTGTTAGACATAGCAGAAATTTCATTTTTAATTTCTGATCTACTCGGCAAATAAGAATAGTCCTGTGTTAAAACACCTTTTGAAGTTATATTCACATCAGCATCAAGTCCAGCGTAGTAACTTCCATTGTTAAACCAATATGGAGCTGGGCCGTGTGGAATGGTTTCGTTATAACAGATAAAAAATGGTTCTGCTCCCGAGCTATCTATAAAGTCAACCACAGATTTATTCTTATACTCAACATTATGAACATTTAGAATATCGTTTTTTAGTTCTCTTAAGTTGGCTGCATAAAAAGCATCAACATAATCAAACCCAAATTCTTTCATCCTATTTGCCCATTTATCGTGATTGAAACTCATGGCGTCAGAAATTGCTAAATCATATGGATCGTCCGTTTTAGCATAGGACATAAACCCATTAACACCTTGTGTATAGGTTTCTAAAAAGTTGTGATCAATAATATGGGACTTACCTATAAAAGCCGTTTTATAGCCTAGATCCTGTAATTGTTTAGGAAGGTTTTTTCTGGTTTCTTCTAATTCAATATTATTCGAAATCCTGCTTAAGCTGCCTAAGGGAAAATTATTTAAAAACTTGGTACCTTCAGACCTACCTGCATATCTACCAGTTAAAAAAGAATATCTACTTGGGCTACAAATGGACGAGGATACAAAAGCATTGCTGAAAATCAAACCATTTGAAGCTAGGTTGTCTATGATGGGGGTATGAACTTTATTGTCGCCATTAAAGCCAAAAGGTCTTGATTGGTTTTGATCATCAATACTCCTTAGGGGTATTGAACTTTGATCATCCGTAATAATTAGTATTACATTGGGTTGTTCTGTTTGGGCAGATACATATGTAATGCTCAACAAAGAAACGAATAAACCTAGTAAATTAATTGGTTTGAAAACCATAGAAATATGTTGGTATAAAAAAAACTACAACTGAAAAATAAACATTATTCAGTTGTAGCAAATTAATTTTAACAAATAAAAGTTATTACTGAATAAGTACTTTTTTAGTGATGGCATTATTCTTGTTTTGAAGTAAAACAAAATAAACGCCCGACTTTAAAGAGCTAACATCAATGCTTTCATTGTCTTCAATATCAAATTTAGACATAACCTTTGCGCCCAAAACATTGTAGACATCTATTTTTAATGGGTTATTAGCTGAATGTTGGACAAACAATGATTTTGTTTGCTTTTGATAAAAAACCAACACGTCTTTTTTATCCAAGTGCTCAAAACTCAATGTATATCCAGAATCCCAAGATCCAGCATCATTCCCATCTGATCCAAAATCAATTGGACTATGTACACCAACGGCCACGTTATCATAAATCACTTTGCCAAGGGGAGCATCGAAACGTAAATTTGAAGCACTTAGGTCGGCTTCAATAATTGATGATGAAAAAACGTCATTTCCAGAAAGAGCAGGTACTATTTTATTAGTAATCGAATTAGTAAGGGTAAGCTGTATGTTATTGTCATTTCCAATCCCTATATCAGAACTATTAGTACCAACAGGACTATTACCATCTATTACATTATTTCCATAAATCAAGCAATTTACTATGGTAAATGGCCTAGTGCCTTCGATTAGGATAGCGCCTCCTTTTTGCTGATTTAACGTAGCATGAAATACAGTGTTATTATAGAATGTAGTGTTAGTAATGCTACTTGTCGTATTATTTCCAGCAGCATATAGAGCACCACCTTTAAGAGAAGCACTATTATTGACGAAAGTAGATTGGCTAAGTATCAATTTCCTGCCCACAGTAGTTATTCTTATTGCCCCTCCTTCTACTGCACTGTTGCCATTGAATAAGGAATTTGAAATGGTTAAATTTCCTGTTCCCCCTGCCAATATAACACCGCCATTACTAGTTGTAGCATTATTTAAAAAGGTACAATTGTCAATTATCAAATCTGTATTAGTTCCTGTCAAACTAAAAACAGCTCCCTGGAAAGAGGAATTTGCATTCTGTAAAGTAATGTTTTTAAATGTGATTGACTTACCATTCGCAGCAGCTTCTAAAGCAAACATTCTTTTACCCTCAGTGTTAGTTGATGTTATTACTGCATCTGTTTGACCTTCAAATGTCAAAGATTTATCAACAGCAACTTGCCCCGGATGATTTATAGAACCAACTACAATGATTTTGTCTCCATCTACAGCAGCACCCACAGCGTAGCTAACAGTACTAAATGCAGCAGCCTCGCTCAAACCACCGCCAGCAACATTGGCCCCACCTGCTTTTACATAATAAGAAGTTGTTTGAGCAGACAAGGTGAAGGAAAAAATTATGGTAAAAAAGTACAGTAAATGTGTTTTCATAAGATTGTTATTATTTTAAAAGATTATTGATATTTTAATTTAATTTTATTAAAATAACAATCAAACTATTAATAATTAATTAATTTATGATTAATTGGAGGAAAATACTTAAAATAACTTAATTAAGAAATTAAGCTTACATCAAATTCTTTACTTAAAACTTCTTGAAATGAGTATTTAAATTCAGCCCCATAAAGAGAATTGTATTTTCTCTGAAACTCTTCAAAAGTAGTTTTGGCCAAACTGTGGTTACCCTTGTAATTATAAGCTCTAGTCTTGTAAATTATAGCCAGTTCATTAATTGAATCAAAGGTTAATACACACTCCATTATTTTGAGAATTAAGTCGGAATCGTTCTTAGTATTAAAACTTTTTGAAAAGGTTAAAAGAACATCAATAACCTTGTCATTTATATCTGATTTAAAAGAGTCTAGCCATTCATAAGTAACATTGTTTAAAAAAGGCCCGTTTCTTAATATGTCAAGTAAAGATTCCATTTGGTTCTGTGAAACATCATTTTTATTTTTTAAAATTCCTAAAGTTTCTGATAAATCCGTATCAAGTTGATCAACAAGGAAATGCAACTTCCAATAACCTGTTTTTTTAGAAATTTCAATATCTGCAACTTCCTTTAACAACACCCGTAATTTTGCAATATTCACAGATCTATTGTTTCGAGCTTTTGAGTCTGATTTAATGCCCCACAGCGTTTCTTCAAGTTTTTCAGACGAAATCCCCTTGTTCTTATAAAGTGTGTGTAGCCAAAGAAGCAAAAATAATTCTTTAAGAAGAGGAGAAAACTTATTTGTAATGTCTTGTTTGTTTTTGTCAAATACCTGAAAACCACCAAAGAATATGATTTGATAGTTTCTAATGATTTTTTCCTGTTTGCTAACAAATTGATTTTTCGTTTTAGTTCTGGTCCTTGTCTTTAAGTAAAAGAAAAAACATGTAATACTCACTATAAGTATTGATATTAAAACAAGTCTATTTATTGGTAAATTAGTCTTCTGCTTATTAGATATATTGGTAATCAATGGCAATTTAATGGAGTGTATAAAAAACTCCGTTTTGTTATTATCATTTAAGTACGAACTGTACGCAATTAACTTTTCTTCTGCGGCGACATGGTACAAACTTGAAAATGATTTTATGTCATGAAACATATAAGGAATAGAATCCCCAATCATTTCGGTGTTAGATTGATCAAGATTCCCCTTTAAAATTTTTAAAAACCCATTAAATTTTTCTTTATCGTGTATTAGTGCATAATAATTTCTAGTAAGAGAATCAATACAAATAGAGTTTCCAACTACCATATCAGGAAGGTGATCGTGAATTCTAAATTTTTCAGAAAATAAATTTGAAGATAAATCATAGGCCAATAGATTGTAATAGCTTTGAGGGTTTGCGGATTGACTTCCTGTATCATTACCATATCCTCCAAGAATATATATGGTGTCATTATAAATCGTACTTCCTGCTAAGTATCTAGGTTTAAAAAGGCTATCATTTATTGGTTTTGTTTTCCAATCATTTGAAGTAATATTCCATTCTTTGATGATATTATTATACTCGTATTGTCCATATCCACCAAAGGTGTGTAATCTATTATTTCTCTGATTAAAAACACTGTTATGGTGTTGAAATTTTTGTTCATGAGAAGTAGTGTCAAATGCTTCCAAATCAGTCCACGAACCTAATTCTAAATTCAGGGCAGAATAGGTTTCCATATCTATCAAATAACAATAAATTTTATTATCATTTTTATTGTAAAACACTCTATGGTCAGAAGTTAAAGAGATATTTCCATTGCTGTATGGGAGTTCTTTTGTAGTATTTTCTTTGATGTCATATACAATAAAATGTGTGTCTCTTAATAAATAAAGAATCCCTTCATCCTCATTTGGAGCTATCAATTGAATACCGTTTGACTCTGAAGAAAATAATAACTTCCATTGTTGATGATCACATAATATCCAATCGGCATTTCGAACCAAAGCTTTTCTGTTAGAAACAATATCATTTATTATGTCGCTGTAACAATTATCTAATGGTAAATGATAAAATAGTTTGCTGTCTGTAAACATTTTGATGTCCTTGACATTCATTTTAGGAACATCATTATTGACGAATTGATTATAATCGTTTCCGCCAAAAAATACTTTTGCTGAGTCAAAACCATCTAAAGCATCTAAACTTTGATGCTGCAATTGATCATCAATTAAAAAATGAATTTCATTAGTTTTATTAAAAATTTTTAATTTAAAATTAACCCACCTATTCCTCGGGATAATCTCCTCGGAAATTGGCAAAAAATACTCTTGATTCCCCATAACAAGAATAAGACTGTCTTTGTTGAGGTTTTTGATTAATAGGTCAATGTTTATATCGTTTTCACTAATTAATCTAAAAATATATCCAAATTCATTTTTAGATTTTTGTAGCTCAAGTTGTATGTCAAATGAAAGGGTAAAACTATTTTTAAGAGCTATAAATTTAGAAGGCGTTAAGCTCAAATTAGTTCTTTCGTCTATTAAATACTCCTGTCCCTTAAATCGCAATCCATACTCTTGAGGAAAAACATAAGTAACCCCCAACAGTAAAAAGAAAAGTATCCGAAAGGAATTGAACAAAATAGTTTTTTTGATGTTGAACTCAAATTTAAGAAATAAATCGAAATATAAAGCAATTGTTAAGTGAAATAACAGATGCTATAAATTTTTAGAAACTAGCCCCAGAATACTCCCATATTTCCTTAAAAATGTTTTTTACCTTTAAGGAATCGTTATATTTTTTTTGGAGCTCGATGAAATCATTAGCCAAGTCTACAATTTTGTCCCTATACTCCATATTAAAAGCCAAATTGTTTATTTCGTTCGGGTCATTTTTGATGTCATACAATTCTATTCTTCTGTTTTTCGGAAAAATCATTAGTTTAAACCCATCTTTTCTAATCATTCTTTGATAATCAAAATAATTTTCCGCACAACAACTATAAGTTCCATAAATCGCCTCATTGATCTGATTATTCTGATTTTTAAATAAAATTTCTTTAAAACTTTTAAAGTCTATTTCATCAGAAACATGTATTTCAGCAAAATCTAAGGTAGTAGGAACTATATCTTGCAGATAAACATCATGATTCAACCGAGTGTTTTTCTCAATATTTGGTCCTGATATTATCATGGGAACTCTTATGCTATGATCGTAAAGACTTTGTTTTCCAACTAAACCGTGCTGGCCTAAAGCTAAACCATGATCAGAAGTAAAAATGATATACGTATTCTCAATTAAATCATTTTTTTGAATATGACCAATAATTTTTCCAATCTGTGCATCCATGTGGGAAATAGCCGCATAATACTCCTGCAAATGTTTTTTTATTGCAAATTTAGTTCTGGGATATGGTAAAAGCGCTTCATCTCTCACATCAGGCATATTACCAATTTCATTAAAGTATGGATGCTGGTATGCATAATTTGGTGGAATACTAATGCTGTCAAGTGGATACAAATCCAAATATTTTTTGGGAGATTGTCGGGGGTCATGTGGAGCATTAAAGGCTAAAAACATAAAGAAAGGTTTATCCTTTTCATTTGCATCGTCAATCAGGCCTATTGCATCATCCGCCAGCTCTTCACTCCAATGTTTTCCTCCTTCCCAAAAACCACCATGAATCGAATCATAAGATTTCCATGAATTGTAAAGTTTGTTTTTAGGCCTAGCATATCCAACAGGCATATAATCCCCAAGTTTTGTTATGTCGCCTGAGTCAATTTTCCATCTGTTTAACCCCAATGAAAATAACTTTCTATTATCATCTGGCATTCCTGGTCTTATTGTTTTGACACTATCAAATATTTGATCAACTGGTAGTTCAACATGCCACTTTCCAGAAATGTATGTATTGTATCCGTTTTTTTTAAATACTCTCGGCCAACTATTTTGAATGGTATTTGACAATTTAGAGGAATCTTGAAGTTGGGTCTTAACATTCCATACAGATTTCCCTGTAATTAGCATTGATCTTGAAGCGACACATATAGCTCCTCCCCACGCACCCATATTATATGTATTTGTAAAGACAGCTCCATTTTCAGCTAACTTGTCTAAGCTGGGTGTTTTCACTTTGTTATTACTGTCGTAACCTATGGCATCAAATCTTTGATCATCTGAAAGAATAAAAATGAAATTAGGTTTTTTTATATCTTTTTCATTGACTTGTTTATGCTGAATTTTACACGAAAAGCAGATTAAAAAAGTAAGCAGCTGAAAAAAACATCTCATGATTTTATGTTTATTTAAAAAGTGCTTAATGAAAAAGGTGCATTACTGTTATTGTCGCCCCATTGTTTATTAGGAGTGTTCCCTAAATTAAATTTAAAACTGCCTCCTTTCTGAATATCATCAAAATTTATAAAAGTATTCTTATAATTTTTATCGTTCAATTTGGCTGATTGGATATAAAAATTATTTTTTGAATTATTTTTTGCGCTAATCGTAAAGATTTTCCCGTTTTGTAAATGTAGGGTGGCTTTTTTAAACAACGGATTTCCAATTACATATTGATTGATCCCTGGTGTTACTGGATAGAATCCCAAAGCACTGAAAACATACCATGCTGAGGTTTGTCCGTTATCTTCATCACCACAATAACCATCTGGTGTTGGTTTATATAACTTTGTTAATATTAGTCTAATCTTTTCTTGAGTTATGTAAGGTTTACCTACATAGTTATACAAGTAGGCCAGGTGTTGAATTGGCTGGTTACCATGTGCATAGTTCCCCATATTTACAACTTGCATTTCTCTTATTTCATGAATTACCCTTCCATAATAGGAAGCATCAAATTTTGGCGGTGTATCAAAAACACTATTAAGCTGTTTAATGAATTCTTTTTTGCCTCCCATTAAATTTATTAGTCCATTAAAGTCATGAAAAACAGACCAAGTGTAGTGCAAACTATTTCCTTCTGTAAATGCATCGCCCCATTTTAAGGGGTTAAATGGAGTTTGAAATGACCCGTCCTTGTTTTTACCGCGCATTAAGTTTATCTCTTTATCAAATACATTCTTATACCTGTATGATTGCTTAAAATATTTATTTGCTAAAGAATCTTCACGCATTTTCCTAGCCATTTGACCAATAGTGAAATCTGCGTACGCATATTCTAAAGTTTTAGCAGTATTTTCTCGAATACCAACATCATACGGCACATATCCTATGGAGTTATAATAGTTCAAACCTTCTCTACCTACAGATCTTACGGGCCTACCTTCTTCGATAGTTGCATTTTTTAAAATGGCTTCAAATAGGATTTCTGCTGTTTCTTTATTCTTAATTGTACCCTTTAAATAAGCATCAGAGATTATTGATGCAGAATTTGACCCAATCATAACCGCTCTGTGCCCAGGACTTGCCCATTCAGGTAACCATCCCGACTCTTTGTAAGTGTTGACCAAGCCCTCCATGAATTTATTATTTTGATCAGGATAAATAAGATTGAAAAAAGGAAATACAGCTCTAAAAGTATCCCAGAAGCCATTGTCAGTAAACATGTATCCAGGGAGAACTTTCCCATTATACGGACTATAATGAATCATTTCATTACTAACATCAAACTCGTAAAATGTTCTAGGAAACAATAAAACTCTGTATAAACATGAATAAAAAGTTTTGGTATGTTCTATATCAAAACTTTCAACCTCTATTTTACGCAACTCTTTTTCCCAAGCATTCTTGGCTTTTTCCTTGGTTGTTTGAAATGAGTCATCACCAATTTCTCTGCTCAAGTTTAATTGGGCCTGCTCTTGACTTATAAAAGAAGAAGCAACTTTTAAATTAACTTTTTCCCCTTTTTTAGTTTTAAATCCAATAATTGCCCCAACATGTTCTCCTTCACTTTGAAGATTATTTTTCTTCAGCTCCCAATTGTCCTCCCAAGTGTGAGTTACATCAAATTCTTTATCAAATTGAACTACAAAATAATTATGGAAGTTGTTTGGCACTCCTGTTTTTGCGTTTCTACAATAGCCAATTATTTTACGTTCTTTTGGTAATATCTTTACCATTGAACCTTTAAAAAAAGCATCCAAAATAATGTATGAATTGTCTTCTTTAGGAAATGTAAATTGAAAATGAGCAGCTCTTGATGTAGGTGCTACCTCAGCAATCACATCATAATCTGCTAAATATACACTGTAGTGATAAGGTTTTACGAATTCAGCCTTGTGTGAAAACCAAGATTCCCTATCGTCCTCCTGAAATTTTAATTCCCCAGTAACCGCCATTAAGGAAAAAGCAGCGTAATCATTAAGCCAAGGACTTGGTTGATGTGTTTGTTTAATACCTCTTATCTGATTATCATTGTAATTGTAAGTCCATCCATTTCCCATTTCTGCAGTCATGGGTGTCCAGAAATTCATCCCAAAAGGGGTAGCGATTGTAGGGTAAGTATTTCCATTAGAAAAATCCTTTTTAGAGTCAGTCCCCATCAAAGGATTCACATAGTCAACTAAAAAAACATCCTTTTCTTGTTGCGCATCGACGCATTGAACTTTAAATGTGGATATAAGAACAAAAATTAAAAAACTCAACTTATAAAATTGATTTAAAATCATTTTGAACTAACGTATTAGAAGCTTTTTAGAAAATGTTTTTCCATCATTTTTACCAGCCAAAATATAGACACCCTTATTTAAATAACTTATATCAACAGAATGATGATTGATAATCTTTTCAAGTTTTAAAACTTTAGCCCCCGATATGGTATACAAAATAAGGGTAAGATCCTTTTCTAATTTATTTACAATTTCGATAGTCTTCAAATTATGATTTACGTAAATAGATACTTTGGATTTGCTAAAAAAATCTGTGGACAATGTGAATTCTGAGTCCCAAGATCCGACATCATTACCATCTGTTCCAAAATCTATTGGACTATGTTCACCTGAAGCAACATTATCATAAATTACCTTACCCAAGGTGGCATCAAAACGTAAATTTGAAGCACTTAAGTCTGCGTCAATTATGGAGGTCGAATAATTGTCATTACTGGAAAGTACAAGCAATACTTTTTTAGTAATAGAATTTGTAAAGGTCAATTGTATATTGGTGTCATTGCCAATTCCTATATCTGAATCAACAGTGTTGTTGGTATCTGTAGCATAATTTCCGTAAATCAAACTATTTTCAATTGTAAAAGGTCTGATCCCTTCAATTCGAACGGCTCCTCCTTTAGATTGGTTGACTGCCCCTATCGTACCGTTGTTGAAAAATGTTGTATTTGTAATACTGCTTGCTGTATTATTTCCGGTTGTGTAAATAGCGCCTCCATCGTTTGAGGCTGTATTGTTGACGAACGTAGATTGACTAACTGTTAATTTTCTTCCTTCAGATTCTACACTAATAGCACCTCCTCTTGTTGCGCTATTTCCATTAAATAATGAATTAGAAATGATTAAATCTCCAGTGCCACTAGCAAAAATGGCTCCCCCTTTTTTTACCGACCCATCACTATTATCCGCATTGTTGTTCAAAAAAGTACATCCGTCAATTATTAAATTAGAGTCAACCGATACATTGATAGTTGATCCCCAAACGGCAGCGTTTGCGTTCTGGAAAGTAATATTTTTAAAGGTGATTGTTTTTCCTGCGGAAGTGATGTTAAACATTCTAAACGATCCACTTGCTGAAATAATGGCATTCACTTGACCTTCTATTGTTAGAGTTTTATCTATAGTAGCTGAACTATATTGGTTTATAGAGCCTACTACTATAATTTTATCACCCTCAGACGCAGCACTCAAAGCATGAGTAATAGTGAAAAAAGCATTTTCCTCGCTTAATCCATCATTTGTATTTAGCCCGCTAGATTTAACATAATAAATAGTTTGTCCCTGAAAATCATTTGTTTGAATGGTATTTGAAGCAGGAGAAGTACCTATAGCATTCGTAGCTTTTACCCTATAATAATAGTTTGCTTGCTGCAAATCCGTGTCCGTATAAGATTCTGTATCTGCAGGAAGTGTTGCTATGATTTGAAAGTTTTCTCCATCGGTAGAACGTTCCAATATATAATTAGTTTCTTCAATTGAAACATCATGCCAAGTCAAATCTAAATACTTTTCTGTTTCTGTATATTTAAAATCATTTGGAAATAACTTTCCTGGTGTATCGGGGAGAACTCCATGATTGACCCTGTCTTCGAGCTGGGCGGCATAAAGAGATTGTATTCTCAAATTTTCGCCTGTGCCTTCAATGTAACCTACCGGTTTTACAAAGGGACCACTCCCATTAACTGTTGCGTCACAACCTATAGCATAATTCTGTCCAATTGGTGGTTTTTGAACTACAATTTGATTTGAAGGGGCATCTATGTTCCACGCAACACCGTTTGTAAGTGTCCAACCATGTCCTGTTCCATAACTCCCACGATTATGAAGCCCCAAAATACCATACACATTGGTATTTCGCCAAGTTATATTATCCCAAAGTATTCCTTGCCCCCAACGTCTATGAGATTCAGATCTAGTATAATCGCCAGTTGAAGAACAATTCGTAAAGACGATACCATTTACATCGCTGGCTCCATTAGCAACAAATGTATGTCTGCCATTTGATGCTGAACAATTTTTAAAAAGTATATTATTACAGAAGTCAGTTACCTCAAAATTATATCTCCACCCCCCTGAAATTGGTCCGTGCATTTCTAAAACATTTGTATCTATTATTGAGCAACGTGTTGCTTCATCTAACTTTATTCCTTGGTCGCTCATTCTTAATGCAGTCACTCCTTTTACCCAGGAATTATCTACACCTATCAAATTTATTGTCGTTTTTACATGATTCCTACTAGTGCTTCCAGATGATTCTACAAAAATTCGTAAATCTTCAATTCCACACTCTTTAATTTGACTATTACCATTGTATTTATAAACATAGGATTGAGATAGAGATCTATCTAATACATCATAAATAGGTGTGGCAACTTGAATTTTATTCCCAACAATATTGGTAATATGTCTATTGAAAACTAAATCTATCTCTCCTGGGTTCCATGGATTATCAGTAGCCACTCCCCCATTTTCTATCCTGTCCAACCAGGCCGCAGTACTTGGGTGTTTTATTATAATGTTATCTCCAATGTTAAAAACAGATGCGTCGGCAACTTCAAAAGTTCTGCTACCTGCAGGCACATATGGGCTGATGATATCTTTTCTGGTCCCGGCAGCTTCGGGTTTGAAACCAGGCTTGTTGCCAGTCCCTACAGTAATCAAGGTTCTTTCTGATGGAGTGTTTCCAACTCCAACAATAATTGTGTTTGATGCAGCATCTGCGCCATCTCCAGATCCTCGCAAGACAACTCCATCAGCGCTTATAGTTAAAACGCCATTGACGCGATATTCTCCTGGAAGCAGCAACAAAGCCCCCCTATGCCCATTTGCATTTAAAGGCAAGGCTTCAACTTCATCGATAGCAGCTTGAATATGTGCTGTATTATCCCCAACTACAGGGCTTATTTCTTTAACAACAGTTAGAATTGGTAAATCTGTTTCACCATTTTTATATCCTGCGTAACTAAAATCAGGAATGTGATTTCCATCATTATCAGAAACATAAACCAATTGATTTGAATCATTATAAAAAAGTACCTTGGGTTCAAATTGTGCGAAAATAACATGTGAAAACAGAACATAGAAGGGGAGTAATAAAATACCAATCCAATTGTTTTGTTTTTGACATATTAATTTTTGGTTTATAGAGTTGGCCACATTAATGATTTTAAGTGATATTATTTTTTTTTTAAATAATTATTAGAAGCAAGTAAATTAACATCCATTAATTTACTGTTAATTTCGGCTTAATACTTAAAATTCAAAAAATTATTTACCGGAAAATTATTAATTACCAAATAGTTTTGAAAATTGAGCTAAGCTTTCCGTAATTGAGTTCGATATTTTTTCTGTATGCTCTACAATCGAACCTTCAACCCTTTTTGAGTTGGAGGTTTTTTATTTTCTAGATTTACTCTGTTAAAATGGGCGATTTTGTGCAAAATGGGGTTAATATCAGCAGTTCGAACTTTTTCCCATTGCCATTAAAATTTTTCAGAAAATATCGAACTCATCAATAAACTTCTTCTGTTATGAATAGTACTTTAACGCAATGTTTTTTGATTCTTAAACCCATATGCCGCAATAAAAACAAAACAAAAAGCAGGTAATAGAAATGAAAAATTTATTTCAGAGATCCCGAAAATGTTTACATCATTTACACCATATCCTCCAACATCTATTATCATCCCTTGAAGTTTGGGCATCAATGCCCCGCCAACAATAGCCATTACCAATCCAGCAGAACCAATTTTACTTTCTTCTTCTGTTAGTTTTCCAAGTGCAATTCCATAAATGGTTGGAAACATAAGAGACATAAAAAACGAAATTCCTACCAAACAATATAGCCCCAATATATTATTTATTGTAACAACGCCAAGAGTAGATACAATAGCAAAAAAAGCAAATAGCATTAATAACTTTCCAGCGTTGATAAATCGCAACATATAGGTTCCAATTGCGCGCCCTAGTGTGAAAAGTATAAATGCAGCCATTTGATAATATCCAGCTGTTACACTATCCATACCTATCCCTTCTGCATATTGATAAATATAGGTCCAGCACATGATTTGCGCACCCACGTATAAAATTTGAGCAATAACGCCTTGACTATAGGATCGGTTGGCAAAAAGCATCTTAAAAGTTTGTCCTATGTTACTGTTCTGACCATCATCCCTGTTGTCAGGCATTTTGCTTACTGTAAACAAAACAAACACACCAATAATTACGAGTCCAAGAATAACGTAAGGATCTCTAATAACCATCAAATCAGTGGTTTTGATCAGTGTTTTTGAGGCTTGGTCTAAAGCACTAAAGTCTGTTATATCATCAGACTGGAGTTTTTTTAAGACATATTGTTGTGCAACAAATAATCCAAGAATCAACCCTACGGGATTAAATGCCTGTGCTAGGTTGAGGCGTTGGGTGGCTGTTTCTTTTGGACCCATGGCAAGAGCATAAGGATTTGCGGCTGTTTCCAAAAATGCAAGCCCAAAAGTTAAGATATATAGCCCTATACAAAAAAACCAAAATTGCTCCGTAATTGCGGCTGGATAAAACAGTAGGGCACCCGAAGCATAAAGAGAAAGCCCAATTAAAATCCCAACCTTATATGAGTATTTACGCATGAATAAAGCAGCAGGAATTGCCATGCAAAAATACCCGCCGTAGAAAGCCATTTGCACCCAAGCGGCTTGTGAGTTTGAAAGTTCTAGTACTTTTTTAAATGCTTGGACCATTGGGTCTGTAACGGCATTGGCAAAACCCCAAAGAGCAAACAAGGAGGTCAGTAAAATAAAGGGAATTATAACTTTTTTGGGGACAATTGGTTCAGAGTGAGTTGATTTCATTGTTTAATTTTAGATTACTTCGTACAAATGTGAATAAGTAAATTTATGGTTTTCGAATATTTACCACTAGCTCTTGTATTTCTTTGCTTGGCGCTGGGGTTTTACTACTAATGATTAATGTAACAACAAAATTGGCAATCATCGCTATCGTTCCAAACCCCTCCGGCGATATCCCAAACCACCAATTGGCCTTGGTGCCTCCGCCAAACCACCCAAACTTAAACTTGAGCATATAGAACAGCATGAGTGATACACCAACTAGCATTCCACTTATCGCACCTTCCTTATTGATGCGTTTGGAGAATATTCCCAATAGTATAGCCGGGAAAAAAGAGGATGCTGCCAGTCCAAATGCCAAGGCAACCGTAGCTGCTACAAAGCCAGGGGGATTAACCCCAAAGTAACCCGCCAAGCAAACAGCACCTGTAGCAGCAATACGAGCGGCTATGAGTTCTCCTTTGTCGGAAATATTGGGCATCACCATTTTTTTAAGTAAATCGTGTGATACTGCTGATGATATAACCAGTAGTAGTCCTGCTGCTGTAGAAAGTGCTGCCGCCAGTGCCCCTGCTGCTAGCAGAGCAATCACCCAATTGGGAAGCTGTGCTATTTCTGGATTGGCAAGCACCATGATATCTGCATCTACTGTCAGTTCGTTGGTTGTTGTATCGGCCGTGTATTGAATAAGTCCGTCTTCGTTTTTGTCTGTAAAACCAAGCAGTCCTGTGGTCTCCCATTTTTCAAACCAATACGGCATTTGATCGTATGGCTGGTTGCTTACCGTTTCAATAAGATTGGTTCTTGAAAATACGGCAATGGCTGGAGCTGTGGTATATAGTATGGCAATAAACAACAGTGCCCATCCCGCAGACTTACGCGCATCGCTGACTTTTTTTACTGTAAAGAAGCGAACAATCACATGAGGAAGTCCTGCTGTTCCAACCATCAGTGCCATGGTAATACAAAAGACATCAAACATGGATTTGCTTCCTGAGGTGTATTCATGGAAGCCCAGTTCTCTATGCAAGCCATCGAGCTTGTCCAAAAGATAAACCCCATCTGCACCACTTGACCCAAAGCCGAGTTGTGGGATTACATTACCAGTCACAAGAAATGAGATATAGATCGCGGGCACCATAAAGGCAAAGATCAAAACGCAGTACTGTGCTACTTGGGTATAGGTAATCCCTTTCATACCTCCTAAGACCGCATAAAACAAAACAATCCCCATACCGATCAGTACGCCTGTTACAATGTCTACTTCTAGGTATCTGGAAAACACAACCCCTACCCCTCGCATTTGTCCAGCGATATAGGTAAAGGAAACAATCAGCGCACAAAACACAGCTACCGAGCGTGCGGTGTTTGAGTAATACCTGTCCCCTATAAAGTCAGGTACGGTAAACTTGCCAAATTTTCGGAGATATGGTGCTAGTAGTAAGGCAAGAAGCACATAACCCCCTGTCCAGCCCATAAGGTATACCGAACCGTCATAACCATTAAAAGAGATAATACCCGCCATGGAAATAAATGATGCCGCAGACATCCAATCGGCAGCAGTTGCCATCCCATTGGCAATGGGGTGAACCCCACCTCCTGCGACATAAAACTCTTTTGTTGAGCCTGCGCGCGACCAAATCGCAATGCCTATGTATAGTGAAAAACTAAGGCCAACTGCTATCCAAATCCAATACTGAAGTTCCATATTCTAGTTGTTTTGGGTTTGATCGAGCTTGTTCATAAGGTAGATATAGGTGAAAATAATGGCAACAAAGCCAAAAATAGACCCCTGCTGGGCAAACCAAAAGCCGAGTTTAAAACCACCGATTTGAATCGTGTTTAACTGCTCCACAAACAAAATCCCGCAGCCAAAAGAAACAATAAACCAAAGACTTAGCAAAATCGTGATGTAGCGGATGTTTTTTTTCCAGTAATTATTTGTATTCATAATAGATTGGTTTAAACCATGGTTAATTTTTAAATCCTAAACACGGTTGATATTAAAAAAGTGGTTATAAATTGAAATTATACACCCTTCCATATTTAAATATAGATTTTTTTTAAAATTAAAAAAACTAGTGGACATAAATAAGAAATTAATTTTCTCAATATACAACCACTAGTTTTAACTAAACTACTCTTATCAAATAATAATCAATCTAAACTCAATTTCAATAAGGTGTTTTGCATTAAAAAATTGTTTTCAAATTTGGTTCAAATTAATTATAACCTGGGTTTTGAGTCAAATTTGGATTATTAACAATTTCTAATGCGGGAATTGGGAATAACAAATGTTTTTCCTGTAGCGCTTGATTTGAGCTAAGAATAGTATGGCCTACAAAATTATCAAAATTACCTGTTGTGCTATTAAAAGCCATTCTAAGGCGAACCATATCAAACCAAGTTTTACGCTCATAGCATAGCTCGTGCCATCTTTCTTTCAAAACTAATTTTCTGAATGCGTCCTTTGACAAAGAAGTTGGCGTTGTTAAGCCAGCTCTATCTCTAACTCTTTTTACAGCATTAAGAGCATTCGCAGATGGTCCAGAGACTTCGTTTGAAGCTTCAGCGTAAATTAGCAATACTTCAGCAAAGCGAATCACAGAAAAATTCAGGAAATCACCAGTATTATTACCATCAACAACATCACTTCCGTAATTTTCTACATTAAAGAATTTAAATATATAGGGTCCGTCTAAGTCAGTAAGCGCTCCATTTCCACCTAAAAAATAATCCGTAAAAAACCAACCTTGTCGATTTACTTTTCGTAAGTCTCCTGCTTCAAATGAGTTATAAAAATTGGTTTCAGGCACATTCGTTTGCCATCCTACGGCTCCACCTTTTGTAATGTTTTTCGGTGGAAGAACACTATATGCCAATGGATTAGCTTGCACATTTGGCGCATATTGAATACTGAAAATATGTTCAACTTTGTTTTCAGTAGCTTCGGAATGTACTTCTGCATAGGTGTCAAATAAATCAAGGCTAGAAGAATAATCGATGACTTCTTTGGCCTTAGTTGCCGCATCCGCATAGTGCTCCGTTTTGTTAAGAGGGTATCCAGCCATTGTAAGATAGACTTTGGCTAATAACGACTTAACTGCAGCCATAGAAACCCTTCCTGTTTCGTCTGTAAAAGGCAATCCTGATGCTTCAGAAAATTTTAAATCGGAAACAATTTGGTCATAAACTTTACTTTGTGAAGTACGGACAGGTCTGAAATCTGAAGAACCTGTACCTACAGGTGCAGTAAGCAAAGGAATGTCTCCCCATATTCTAACAGCATTAAAATAAGCCCAAGCTCTTAGAAAATAGGCTTCTCCTAGTATTTGTTGTTTTCGTTCTTCAGGCATAAAAATATCTGGAACATTTTCAATTACCATATTAGCGTTGGCAACAAGCTTGTAAGTTCCTGCCCAAACATTTTTAGCGTGTATAATATTGGAATTATGTGACAGAGAGGACAAACTATTTAAGTCTGTATTTCCTGAGCTATTGTTTTTCGATTGTCCTGTTACGGCTTCCAATAAATGCCAATTACTAGAGTTTCCACCTGCAAAATCACCCATAAATCTGGTGGTTGCATATACCGCGTTTAAAGCAGATTCAGCGTGCGTACCTGTTTTGTAAAAAGAATCTGGATTTAAACTTGATTGGTTGTTCTCATCTAAAAAATCTGAACAACTTAAGGTAGTTGTAGTTACTAGAGCAATAGTAAGTGCTTTAGTTATACCTTTTATTTTAAAATATTTCATAAGTTTTAATTTTAAGTTTTCTATAATTAAATACCAATTTGTAATCCTAATACGAAGGTTGAAGATTTTGGATATTCATGCCACTTGAAACCTTGCGAGGCAACGTTTCCTCCTGTCACATTCCAATTTGATACATCTACTTCTGGATCTGACATTATATCTTTATCCATTATTAGAAAGAAATTCTGAGCCGAGGCATAAATTCTTAATTTATCTAAATTCAATTGTTGAAGTACTTCTGGTTTAAATGTGTAACCAATCATCAAGTTATTTCCACGAATAAAAGATGCGTCTTTTACCATATGAGAATCAAATAATGACACGTACCCAGCAGATGCATTTCTTACTTGTGGAATCATTGTGTTTTGATTGTCAGGTGTCCATGCATTCAATACAGTTGTATAGTGATTGCTTTTACCTATTTCATTTTCTCCCCAATGAATGCCAAGATCTGCAAGATCATTACCAATAGAATATTGAAGATCAATGGTGAGGTCAAAGTTTTTGTAGGTAAAATAATTCACAAAGGTTCCAAAAGCATCGGCATATCCATTTCCAATAATAGATCTATCGTCATTATCAATTACATAATCCCCGTTAAGGTCTTTATGTTTTGTATCTCCTGGTAATAACCCATATTTTGCAGCTTCTACAGCTTCATCTGTACCCCAAACTCCTAATCGTGTGTATCCATACATAGATCCCATAGCCTCACCTACTCTAATGATTGAACCACCGCCCAGAAATTGAGGAGATGAAACATCAAAAAGATCAGATGGTGTAGCGAGCGAAAGCACTTTATTTTTATTCATTGAAATATTAAACGTGGAATTCCAAGTAAAATTAGGCGTATCTATATTGGTGGTATTTATACTCAATTCGAAACCTTTGTTTTCCATAGATCCAATATTTTGTCTTATAACGCTAAATCCACTTGACTCAGGAACTGGAGCATTCAATAGCATATCAGATGTTTCTCTATTGTAATAATCAAATTCCACATTGACTCTATTGTCGAATAAACCGAGTTCTATTCCAAGGTCATATTGTGTCATTATTTCCCACTTTAGACCTGTATTTTCTAGAGTAAGTAAACCCGTTCCTGGAGCTGAAGCGCTACCAAAACCTGCAGTATAACCTGGAATGGTGCTTCCTCCGATAAGTGGTCCAGAGCCCAATTGGGCTTCAGAAGAATAGGGAGGTATACTTGAATTACCCGTTTGACCATAACTTCCTCTAACTTTAAGGTTTGAAATTACAGCACTATCGGAAAGAAAATCTTCTTCAGATACTTTCCAAGCAGCAGCCGCTGAAGGGAAAAACGCCCATTTATTAGCATCCCCAAACTTAGAAGATCCGTCAGCCCTTGCAGTAAAGGTAAAAAGGTATTTATCTTTAAGGTTGTAATTAATTCTAGTAAAAAAGGAATTCAGCGACTCTGCACTCATAAATGAAGATGAATTTTTAAACGCCGCCGCACCTAAATTATTGGGTCCATAACCATCCGAAGGAGTTCCAAACCCATCTCCTTGTAACCAAGATTTTTCAGTTTGTTGCCACGAAGCTCCTAATAGGGCTGTTAATGAATTATTTTCATCAATTTCCTTGGTGTAAGTTAGATAGTTCTCAATGGAATAAAAAACACCTCTTTCGTGACTTTGAATAGCTCCGTTGTTTCCACCATTAAAATGCTGCGGGTAAAATATTTTTCGCCCTTGATTTAGCACATTTGACGCAATAATTGTTTTCATTTCTAAATCCTTAGAAAAGGAAATATTGGTGAAAAAACTACCCGTAAAGTTGTGGCTGTCTGTCATGTATTTACGTTCTCTTAAGTCCATAACAGGATTGTACATGAAATTTCCACCTGCGGCAGTTCCGAAACCATACTCTAAATTCGTTGCGTAATTTAAAAACCACGGAGGGAAGAATGGACTATTCCCGGTTGCATATTGAACTGGCATAAACGGGAAACCGTGTGTTGCTGCCTCAAATACCCATTGACCAGTATCCTGATTATTTTCTTTTCTGAGACTAAAATCTACTGTTCCTCCCATTTTTAACCATGAATTTACCTGATTCTCAACACTGAGTCTTATAGAATATCTTTTCATGTAGGAGTTTATAAGAAGACCTCGTTCGTCTCTTAAACCAATTGAAGCATTAAAGATTGTTTTTTCATTACCTCCAGAAAATCCAATCTGATGATTTTGAGACGCACTATGTTGTCTAAGCTCATCATACCAATCTGTATCATAAATAGCTTTCCCGTTAGCATCAAAAAGTTCATTCACTAGATCCCCAAGAAAGGCGCCTTGTCTTTTTAAACTAGGTTCTTGATTGGCATAATTTCCAGCTGCCCAGCCATCAGGATCAAATTTTTCAGAATTTTCCCAAGCTAGTTGTTCTATCATTTGAAACTGTTCTGAATTTAGCCTCTTAGGTACTGCATTAGGACCATATTCATTTACAAAAAATTCGGAGTTATAGGTAACTTTGGTATCACCCGCCTTCCCTTTTTTAGTGGTTACTAATATTACTCCATTGGCACCTCTAGCTCCATAAATAGCTGTTGATGAAGCGTCTTTTAAAACTTCTATTGAAACGATATCAGCTGGATTTATATAATCAATTGCTGTGTTTCCTAAACCAAAGCTTACTTTACCCTGAGGTAACTGAACTCCGTCAACTACATATAGAGGGTCATTACCCGAATTAATGGAGCTAATCCCTCGAATACGAACTTTTGACTTACCTCCAGGTCTACCGTTAGCGGAGTTAATTTGAACCCCAGCAACTTTACCTGCGAGTGCTTGATTAATTGTGGCAACTGGACGCTCAACCATCTGACTCGAGTTCATTCTACCGACAGCTCCAGTGAGATCCGATTTTTTCTGACTTCCATATCCAATTAGTACTACTTCATCTAACTCACTTGAATCTACTAATAGGACAACATCTACTATAGAATTGTCGTTTAGGGAAACTTCCTGAGTTGTAAAACCTATAAAACTAAAAACTAAGGTTTCATTGCCATTGACGTTTTCAATAATGTAATTTCCGTTAAAATCTGCTTGTGTACCATTCGAAGTACCCTTTACAACTACGTTAGCTCCTATTAGTGGAAGACCATTAATATCTGAAATATTACCAGTAATTTTTACCTGTGAATATCCCTGAGTTAAACCAGTAAACAAAAAAGTAACAAATAGTAAAAATCTAAGAAAAGACTTAGATCTAGAAAACGATTTAAAATCGTTTAATAAAAAAATCAATTGTTTGTTTTTCATGTTATGAATTATTTGGTTAATAAATGTATTTGCAACAAAATTTCAAATTGTTGCTATTAATAAATAGTATATTTTTTAATTGTAAATTGCATTTAGAATAGATCGCAACGCAATCAAGGAATTAAAAATAAACTAGAGTAAAAGTAGATTATGTGGGTTAGTTTAGTAATTAAAAGACAATTAATAGAAGATTAAATTTCAATTAATCTTATTAATAGCAGTCATAAATCACAATTCTATAATAAACTCATTTTAATATTGTGATTTTGATAATTCAGAGCGAATCCTCTCTCTTCACTTACATTTAAATTAGAGGCTATACTATTTAAATATATATAAGTTGTGAATGAATGAATGGTTGAAATTATTCTATTTCAATGCGCCCACCAAAAGGTTTAATTAAATAGCATTTCTTGCTTAATGTGTAAAAAGTAATGTGCTCAAGGAAGTACTTTTTTAAAAATTAAATAAAAACAGATAAAGTTAATCGGTCATTAATTGATAATTAATCCATAGCTTAATTTAGAGGCTATATATTTGTAATTACTTAATTTAAAATGTTGCTAGTTTTGAACCAAATACGTTACATATACATCACCTATCCCTTATAAAACAATGATAACATCTGAAAGACTAAAAAAAATAAAACTTCATAACCTAATTAAAAATGGGATGTTTTTTTTATTTGGTTGTTTGTTTCTCTTCAATAGTAACCTGTCTATTGCACAATCGTATTCAAAATTAGTGAATACTGCAATTGGCAATCAAGGGAATGGATTGGGCTGTGGTTTTAATTTTATTGGAGCAACCTATCCCTTTGGGATGGTTCAATTTACACCAAGTTTTTTTTCTCCTCAAAAAGGTTTTGTCGTTAATCAATTAAGTGGTGCGGGATGTCCCCATATGGGCAATTTTCCTGTGCTGCCCATTAGTGGTGAGTTGTTAGAATCACCAAACGACATGAAAGATTTTGATAAATATGAATCTATCATAGAAAACCATGCAGGTTTTCTTTCATTACAAATGGCCGATAATACAGTAGCTAAATTAACAGTAAACAAACGAATTGGAGTTGGTAACTTTGTGTTTGACAAATCAAACAGTAAAGGGACTGTATTATTAGGAGCTGGAGTTAGTTCTACAAGTATTACTAATTCACTAATAAAAATAACTTCGAACAACACATGTGAGGGCTTTGCTGAAGGAGGAGATTTTTGCGGCTCAAAAACTGATTACAAAATATACTTTGTCGCTGAATTTGATAGGCCTTTTACTTCCAAAGGAACCTGGACAAAAAATAAAATAACGAAGGATTCCCATTTAGCCTTTGGTGAAAATTCGGGAGCATACTTCACCTTTACATCTGAAAAAGAAGTGAATTATAGAATTGCCGTTTCTTATGTCTCAATTGAAAATGCCAAAGAAAACCTTAAAGCTAATCTTTTAGAAGGTGGGTTTTTAGCCTACAAAGAAAATGCTGAAAAAACTTGGGATAACAACCTTTCAAAAATAGCTGTCAAATCATCTGATAAGGATAGGCTCGTACAATTTTACACACATTTATATCATTCCCTTATTCATCCAAACATTATAAGCGACGAGAACGGCGCGTATATGGGGGCGGATTTTAAGATTCATCAAACAGTAGGGAAAGAACAATACAGCTCATTTAGTGTTTGGGATACCTACAGAACGCAGTCTCAATTGATTGCAATGTTATATCCAGATAAAAGCAGCGATATGATGCAATCTTTAGTGGATTTTGCGGAACAAAGTGGGGGCTATGGACGTTGGATTTTAGCGAATATAGAAACGGGGATTATGCATGGAGATCCCACTCCAACGTTAATTGCAAACTCCTTTGCTTTTGGTGCTGATGAATTCGATGTAAAAAAAGCTTATAAATACATGAAAAGCGGTGCTACCATTCCCTATTTGCACTCGCAAAACCGGGAAATACGTCCTAATTTAGAACAATACCTAAACCAAGGATATACGAATGCTTCGTTGATGTTAGAATACACTTCGTCCGACTTTGCCATTGGTCAATTTGCAAGTAAAGCAATACAAAATAAAAAAGACGCAGATTACTTTATCAATCGCTCCCAAAACTGGAAAAACATATACAATCCAGAAAACAAGTGGCTAAATTCCAAAGATGCTAATGGCAAATGGAAAGACCTCTCTAAAGATTGGAACGAAGCAACCCATAAAAATTATTTTTGGATGGTTCCATACAATTTGAAGGGGTTGATTGACACGATTGGAGGATCTAAAATAGCCGTTAAAAGGTTAGATGAATTTTTTACACGTCTTGACGCAAGATATGAAGAGGATTGGTTTGCCTCAGGGAATGAGCCGAATTTTCAAGTGCCTTGGGTTTACAATTGGACGGATGCTTCATACAAAACGTCAGAAGTTATTCATAGAGTTTTAAATGAAATGTATTCATCTGAACCAAATGGTTTGCCAGGAAATGACGACCTAGGAACCATGGGCTCTTGGTATGTGTTTGCTTCTATAGGTCTTTATCCCATGATACCCGGTATTGGTGGGTTCTCGGTAAACGCTCCTCAGTTTGAAGAAATTTCTATTGATTTTCCAAATGGAAAATTCGAAATCACAGGCGGATCATTAGACAATCCCTATATAAAATCGTTACAATTAAATGGCCAAAATAAAAAAACGACTTGGATTTTGTGGGAAGAGGTAAAAAATGGAGGTGTACTTCGTTTTAAAACATCCAAAAAAATTAATTACAACTGGGGAATGAATACCCTTTCGCCGAGTTTCCAAGGCTTAATTAAAAAAAGAGATTAACAAACAAATAAATATAGTATAGAATGAGATCAACTCCACTAAAAGTAACAAGCATAGCAGTTTATATTTCTATTATTGCATTCGTTTCTTGTCAAAATCCAACCCAACTCAACGAAAACAATTATACCAAATTTGTTGATCCATTTATTGGGTCGGGAGGTCATGGGCATGTATTTGTGGGAGCAAATGTTCCTTTTGGAGGCGTTCAGCTAGGTCCTAGTAATTTTTATAAAGGATGGGACTGGTCTTCATCCTATAACTATACAGATTCTATCGTTAAAGGCCTAACACATCTTAATCTTAGTGGAACAGGAGTTACCGATTTAGGGGAACTTATTTTAATGCCAACCACTGGAAAACGAAAAACATGGAGCGGAGCAGCTCAGACTAAATTTCTTGGTGATGTAGAAAAATCTTGGTATTTAATTCATGGCAAGGAAAAACCTGCGGAAGCATATGCATCATTCTACAGAAAAGAAACAGAAGTTGCAAAGCCTGGTTATTACAGTGTAAAACTTGATGATTACGGGATAAAAGTTGAACTAACCGCATCCGAAAGAGTGGGTATGCATAGATACACATTTCCCGAATCTGAAGAGGCAAGAATCATTCTTGATTTAAGTGAAGGAAATTCGGACACTTCTGTAGAAACCTACATCCACCAAATAAACGAAACTACTTTTGAAGGATATCGTTTTTCAAAGGGATGGGCAGAAGACCAAAGAGAATATTTTACTTTAGTTTCATCCAAACCCATTTCTGATTTTATTCTGTATGAAGGCGATCAAAAAGTTAACGGGGATAAAGCAAAAGGAGTTTACACAAAGGGGTTTTTAGAATTTAAAACCGCGAAAGATGAAGTAGTAAAACTCAAAATGGGAATTTCTCCCGTTAGCTCCAAAAATGCGTTTGATAATATAATATCCGAAATCCCACATTGGGATTTCGACCAAGTTGTGGATAGTGCTGAAAAAAAATGGAATAAAGAACTTTCTAAGGTTAAAATCGAGACTACAGATTTAACAAAAAAGCGAATCTTTTACACGGCTATGTTTCACACCATGATAGCGCCAAATTTATTTAATGATACAAATGGAGAATATAGAGGAACCGATAAAAAAGTATATGCAGATCCAGGCTTTACAAATTATACGCTGTTTTCGCTGTGGGATACTTACAGAGCAGCACACCCATTATATACAATAACTCAACCGGAACGTGTAAGCGATATGGTAAATTCAATGCTACTAATTTTCGAGCAACAGGGAAAATTACCTGTATGGCATTTACGAGGCAATGAAACCAATACAATGCCAGGGTATAGTGCCATTCCTGTAATTGTTGATGCGTGCTTAAAAGGGTTTGAAGGAATTGATTTAGAAAAAGCATATGAAGCAGTAAAAACTACCGCAACGGGTGACTTTGAACCTGGAGTAAAAGATCTAATGCAATATGGTTATATCCCTGCCGACCACGGTGCTGAGTCAGTGGCAAGTGCAATGGAATATGCGATTAGTGATTGGGGTATATCTAAACTTGCTGAAAAATTAGGCAAAAAAGAAGATGCCGAATATTTTGGAAAAAGAGCCAAAGGGTATCAGCAATATTTTGATGAAGAAACTAGGTTTATGCGTGGAAAATTATCGGACGGTAGTTGGAGAACTCCTTTTGATCCAGTATCTGCATTGCATCGTGTGAATGACTATTGTGAAGGCAATGCGTGGCAATATTTGTGGATGGTACCCCAAGATCCAGAAGGGCTAATTGATTTATTGGGCGGTGACCAACCATTTGTTGAAAAATTAGATGAATTATTTAACAGATCTTCTGACCTAGGAGAAGGGGCTTCAATAGATATTACTGGAATGATAGGTCAATACGCTCATGGGAATGAACCTA
>ERZ807291.797-NODE-797-length-52944-cov-9.571537_pt1 | contig 52944 bp, 54 predicted proteins | sample MGYA00521257_ERZ807291 | MGnify/ENA primary metagenome ERZ807291 (study PRJEB31413, sample SAMN03169783) | marine metagenome | biome: Marine; feature: Water; material: Subsurface seawater | place: North Sea | collected 2011-04-28 | depth 1 m m ... | reverse complement strand
CTATATTTGGTGAAGTTGATAATTTAACAGGTGTATCATCTAATATTATGATGGGTCAAATTCCACCTTGTGGAACAGGTGATAGTAATATATTAATAGATGAAAGTAAATTGATTGATGTGTACGGAGATGAAGAAATTGAATTAGATGATATGGATAATTGGCACGGCGACGATTATTGTTCTCAAAATGTCGGAATAAGTTTTTCAAGTAAAGATATAAAGGGTGAAAATGTTGATGATATTCCAATGCCAGATATAGAATTATAAAATTTATAATATGTTATTAATTTATATGAACCAAAGGGTAAAAACTTATATTATTATTTTTATTTTATTATTATCTTTTGTTGCAAGTTTATTTAATATAAAGACATTTAACAAAAAATATAAAGATAATGTTTTGATAAATAAATTTATTTTACCCCTAATAACGATGGTGAGTTTTTTTATAGCATGTTATTTCGTGTCTTTGTTAATCACTTCAGGACAAGATTTAGGTAACGATAAATATAGTGGTATATTTTTCTTATTAATAGTTGCTGTAATACTTACAATTTTTAATATTTATGTACTTGGTAAAGAAAAATTGATGAATTATATAAAGGGTAAAAAATTCTCTATGATTGGTGTATTTATGGCATTAGGTGTTAGTTCAATTGTATTTGGATTTCTTGATAATTTCGGCATGAAACTTGGTACTGAAGCTCTTGACGACACCTTTTTACAAACATTCTTATCTCCTTTTTCAACTGATACACGATTTTTAAAACACAAAAAAAATATAAGAGAAAATCTTAAAATAGTAAACGAATGGAGTTCTGGTCGGTGGAGAAGTGTGATAAATCATGTATTAAGGTTTGAAGAAGTTATATCAAAAGATAAACGATTAAAAGATTTAAGTAATAGCATAAAAAAATTTAATTGTACTAAGTTAAATGTTCCAAATGAAATATTAAAAGATACGGATATAACTAATGCATATGTAGATAATATTAAAGATAAATATGATATTATTGATGGTTCTAAATCTATGTTAGGTAATACATTTTCTGATTTTATAGGAGCTATACTTGGAGCTGGATTAATAAATCTATTTATATATAGTACAGGTTATGATGGTGCTCTTACAGGTGACGATAGTGTTGATGAAAGTTTTTTAATTAAAAATTTAAATAGTTACATGCCATTTTTGGAAGCAATATTTATAGCTATCGGTTGTTTGGTCCCAGTATTTTTAAATATTGCAATGAATCGAAAAAGTAATAAAAGAAATAATTTTTACTCATGGCTTGTTGTTGGTTTAGTTGGTATTACAATTATAATTATGATGTATTTGAGTAGTAAAGGTGTAAAAACAATGAATGTGGATGAAAAACAAAAGTCACTTAAGAAAACTATAATATCTATTAAAGAAAGATTAGATTTAGATGGTAAGAAGAATAGTAGTGATGTTGAATTAGATAATAAGGTAAATGAGTTTATAAACTCATTATAAATCTATTTGAATATTTTTATATTTCAATATATTATTATGTTAACTATTTTAATAACACTTGGACTATTTTTAGTAATTCAAATATATTTAGTTTTATATGCTTCAGATAAGATTAAAATTAGTGAAGAACGTGATAATTATTATAATCTAAATTTATTAAAGAAATTTGTTGAAATATTAGTGATAATGATTGTTATCTTATACACATGCTACTTTTATTTACGAAACAAAATGGAGTTTAAATATATTATGCAGATTACAGTAACTATTGAAATATTTGTTGTTCTATTTTGGTTATATTTAAATTTAGTTGAATCTAATATAATTGATTATGGTCCTAATACAAATCCATTTAAAAATAACTCAAATAATAATGTTGAAGATTTAAATAATGTAAACAACATAAACAATAATTTTGTTAAAAATAATGAAGATGATAAAAAGGCTTTTAGTAAATATATAGATAAGCGTGAAACTGATTTTAGATTTGAGGATTTATATCCTGATTACAATAAATCTAATTTGCCATCTGCTAAAAAAAATAAAAAAGGATTAAAAGATTACAGTGCTTATAATGGTGTAAGTCCAAAAGATATATGTTATAAATGTGGGTGTATGAAAAAATTAGATGGGTCTTATTTTTGCGGAAAAGATATAGGAGGTGCTATATTTGGTTGTTCGGAAAATTGGAAATGTCATAATTGTAAAAAATGTCAAACATTGCCAAATGATAATAAAAATAAGAATAATTCTAATAATTCAAAACCAACTAAATATACGAATGATACTGGAGATGATCAATATGAGTGTAGTAAATGTAAATGTTATGATTCAAATGAAGGAGTAATTTGTGGTAAAAAAACTAAACTTACAGGAGATATAGTAAGATGTAATAATATGTGTGAAAAATGTTCTCTATGTAAAACCGACAGTAGTAATAGTAATAATAATTCTGATGTTGGATTTAATACTGTTGAACCAGAAACGAATATAAATAATATTATTATCAATAATTTAACAATGGATCAATTAGATAATCTTTTATAATATTATATGTTGCTTCCTATAATTCATAGTATTTATATTATTTATGTTTTAAATTATTTTAAGACAAAGTACAGTTTTGCACACCCTTTCACATATTTTAATAGTGAATTGTTATATCATCCAATAGGTAAATCTGTTAAACCAAGTTCTAAGGTGTGTAAATTAGGAAATATATTATCATGGTTTTTAGCGGGATTTATAATTGTAAGAGGTGTTTTATTGTATAACAATATGTATGCTAAAAGTTTAAGAAAAATATCATTAATATTATTAATTTTAGCGGTTATGTTATCAATGTTAAATTTAAATGTTGTAATATATTTAATTCCACATTTTGTTATAGAAAAATTATTTTATATATAAATATTAATGATATTAATACTAATTTTACTAATTATAATACTATTTTTAATATTTTATTTAAGAAAAGAATCATTTCAAGATTTAAATATAAAAAATTTAGATCATATTGAAAATTCTTTAGATAATTTTAAAAAGGAATTAAATTTAGAAGATAAAGAAATTGATTTAAATAGTCCTATTTTAAATGACTATTTAAATAGTATGGCAAGTAAATCTCCTGATGTTAATGAACTAACTGAAGGTGAATTACCATTTATTGATAATAATAATTATACAAAATATAATCATGAATTAAAACTGTTATTAAATTCTAAAAAAATAAAGCAATTATTTATTATTAATATGCTTAAAAATAAAATACATTATTTATCAGGTTCTTTACAAAATATTAAAGAACTTAAAGCAGATAGAGAAAGAGAAAAAGAAAAAATTAAATGTCAAAATTTATAAATAAAACATAGGTTATTTTATATGAAACTAACATTATCAGATAATATAATATACATTTTAATTATTTTAATATTATTTTGTGCTATAATTTTAAAATATTTATGCACTAATATATTTAAATGTCATAAAAAATAAATTATTCTATTATATATAATGAAATATATAATTTTTTTTATATTATTATTTAGTTTAATATATTTAAACTATAATATTAAAGAACGGTTTTATGGAGAAACAACACCGTCTACACAAGAAACAACACCGTCTACACAAGAAACAACACCGTCTACCCAAGAAACAACACCGTCTACCCAAGAAACAACACTGTCTACTACATCAAAATCAACAGTAACTAAACAAGGTATATATGTAAATTACAATAAATATATTATATTACACAACATTTCAACTGATGTAAAAGTACCATATGTAGAAACCGGACAACAATGCGTTAGTAACACAGATTGTAATAGTAATGAAATTTGTGGTACTGATGGGGGACTTTGTCCAACATGTGAACATGACAAATGTTATAAAAAATATGATACACAAATGTATGATTTAAAACAAGATAAGTCAAGTTATATTGAAGTTATTTCTATAAATAATTTAGATATGAGTTTTAAATTTAGTGTTACAGCATCTAAAAATAATAAAAATCAAATGATTGTACATTCCGGACTAAATCTTTGGTATATCTATATTAATGATGATGGATTTTTTACATTACATAGAAATAATATGGTTGGTGATATAGAATTTAAAGATATTTTATTAACTAATATATATGAATTATATACCTTTAAAATTATGGTAACAAAAACCTATATTATAATTATTATTAATGGAAAATCTAACACATTTCAATTTTATGACAATGATAAAGACATAAGCATATATGATTGTGATGAAAACAAAAAATGTGTTGGAGGCACGTGTAACGAACATATGGGTAAACAAATATGCAAATATGATAAATTAAATTCCTTATATTTTGGTGGTAGTCCATTACTTATAAAAGGCGATATAGAATTCTTTAATCGCCGTATTGGTGGATTTACATTTTATGATGATAATAATCCAATGTGTAAATTTAATAAAATCAGGGGTATTAGATCTGAGTGTGAAAAAGCATGTAAAAATGAATGTAAAAATGAATATTCTGATGAAGATTGTGAAGATGAATGTAAAGATTTACCTATTTGCAATTTTGATTCAGGTAAAAATGTATCACGGCATGCTATAGATTGTATGACTAAATGTATTGATCCTAAAACTGAGTGTGATATTAAACATTGTAAGAAACAATGTTGGGATTGTGGTGCAGATTGTTATTGGATTAAACATAATAAATATTCATCAGAGATTTACGATGATTCAGGTAAACCATATCCCCCAAAAATAAGTTTACATAGTACATCTTATGATGGAACAAAAGCAACAATTATTTGGGAACCACCTAATTCTGGTGATTCTCCTATAAATGGCTATTTTTCATTAGTATATAAAACACACAAAAAAAAAGAAGGATTTAAAATAGACAAAATTAATACTGGATTATGTAGTAAATATTGTGAATATGTAATTTCAGGATTAATACCTGAAGAAGAATATAGTTTAGTTGTAAAGGCATATAATAATATTGGTGTTGGAAATTCATCTAATTTATTAACATTTAAAACTGTAAAAAAACTTATTAATACGGATGTTCTTAATAAAATAGAAGATGTTAGTCAATATGAAGTTGGTAATTATTCAAATGATAATATTTGTAATATAGAAAAAGAATAAATATAATATAAAAATTATTTATTTTATTTTATATTATTAATGAAAATAATAATTTGCTTTATAATAATTATTATATTATTATATTTTAGTTTTAAAATAAGAGAAAATTTCGATCCAAAAATAAGTAATATTGTAAGCGGTGCTAAAGTAAATCTTATTGGAGAATTCAAGAATTATAGTATTATTGACTATAATAGTCAATATAGTCAATATAATAATAATTTGGAAACCAATATATTATTTTATAAATTTGAAACAAATTCAGAAGTTGAATACACACATACATATAACGAACCTATAACTCTTGGATTCTATTTATTTTATCCTAAAAATAAATTAAATGATACTCCATTAGCTACTACACTTGCAGCTACTACACCCGCAGCTACTACAGCCGCAGCTACTACACTTGCAGCTACTACAGCCGCAGCTACTACAGCCGCAGCTACTACAGCCGCAGCTACTACAGCCGCAGATACTACAGGTTTGAAAGAATTTATTGCTAAATTAAGAGATGTTGGTGTCAATTCTGGAGAACAAAAATTTACGGTTACAATTGAAGATGATAAAACGGCTGTTCTAACTATTGGGGTGGGTGGCAATGAAAGTGTTAATATTACTTATGAAATAGCAGCAGGTTCGGAGCCTTTTTATTTTAATACAAAAAATTGGGGTGATGGTGATGGCAGCGTTCAGACTGATCTGAATAATTTTATTGATGATGGAGGTAAATTGTACAGCTACTACGCCAAATATATATCATTATATATATCAGAAAATTTTTTATATTTAGGTTTAGGTCCTGAAAATGATCATAAAATTACATCCATTAAACCAGTAGACGGTTTCGTTAATTATAAAGAAGGTTTTCAAAGCGGTGGCGGTGATAGTAGTGTTGATAATGTTTTAACAATAACAAATGGTGATGGTAATGATGCATATAATTTAAAAACACATAAACAAAGTGATGGAAAATATACGGTTAGTATGACTAATACAGATAACTCAATTAATATGTCACTACCTAATTTAGTATTAAATAATATAGAAGATTTAGGATGGTTTTTAATTACAATAAATAAGGATGAAATTAAATTAAGTTTTCAAAATAATCCATATATAACAATAAAAAAATCATTAAATAATATAGATATATCAATATCTAGTATCAAATTTAATAAAATAAATGGTAATAATTATAGATATGTAGGAAGAATATTAATATGGGATAAAATTAATTTAAGTTTAGAGGAAATTTGTAAAAATTATTATTGTGGACAATATAATTGTAGATTTAATCTAAAGGAATTACAAGATAAAGATAAAGATAATTTAAAATGGAGCAGTTTAGGGAATTATGATGCTGATCTTTGTATAAAAGAATGTAAGTTGCCAGAATATAGATGTAATATAAAAGAATGTCAAGAAATGTGTATTGAATGTAATACACCTGACGAAGATGAATTGACTAAAACACAAAAACTAAATACGTGTCCATGGTTGGATAATATAAAAATAGATATGAAAGAGCCTCAACCACCATTTATACGAGGGTTTCCAGGAATTATAGATAATAATGATCCTAATAATGGATCTATTGTTATTGAGTGGAAAAAACCATATAATAATATGTCGAAAATAACACATTATTTATTAGAAATAAAAGAATCATTATCTAAATATCAATCACATAAATTAATTACAATAGAACATAATAATTGCGATATTTGTGAATATAACATCACAAATTTAAAGAATCAAACCAGTTATGATGTACAATTAAGTGCTGTTAATAGTATAGGAATAAGTTATCAATCTAATAAAATAACTGTAACTACAAAAGGTTCCAATAATGATTTTTTAAAAAATATATATAAAGATATTAGTGGTGATAATGTGTCATTTTCGGAATATAAATGTGTTAGAGAATTTAATAATAGTGATCATATTTTAGATCAAGTTATGGATGAGGATATAAATGTATATGATTATGTTAAATCTATGGAAGAATAATTTAATAATTAAAATTTAAATCATGTTCTTCCAATGATAATGAAATTATCTCATCTATTGTTTTTACAAATATAATTTCTATATTTTTTAATATATTAGGTTTTTCCAATTTAATTATATCATAATCAATTCTATTTTCTTCTGGGATTAATATTGTTTTTAATCCCGCTGCTTTTCCTCCTTCTATTTTTAAATCTAACCCCCCAATCTTAGTAATAGTACCTTTTAAATCAATTTCACCAGTTAATCCTATTGTTTGTTTTACTTTAATATTTGTTAACAAAGATACAATAGCCAAAGTTATAGCACCACCTGCTGAAGGGCCATCTTTAGGGGTTGCAGCTTCGGGACAATGTAAATGTAAGCCACCAAATGAGTTATCTTCTTTTATTTTATTTTTTAGTTCATCTGGAAATATATTCCAAGCAATAGTTTTTGCACATTGAATACTTTCTTTCATAACGTCCCCTTGTTGACCAGTAATTGTTATTCCCATCTTGGTATCATTGTATGTTTTAGTTACTTGAATTTCTATTATTCCTCCTAATCCCAAAGAAGTAGCATATAATCCATTTACAATACCAATTAATGGTTCATCATTAATCTTTTTATGAATATGTTGTGGTTTATTAGCAAATATTTTGTTGACAAATTCGATTGATATATTATTATTATCCGTATTACTCTTATTATCCATTATTTCTTCTAAATTTATTTCTCTTATTATTTCGTATACTTTTTCTTTTATTTTCCGCACTCCAGCTTCATATGTATAATTCGTTATAATATATTCAATAACTTCATCACTAAATGTAATAGACTCATTGGAATATCCTATGGTGCTAAGAAGTTCTGGAATAATATATTTTTTCATAATATTAATTTTTTCGTGTGTTTGTAAATAATTAAATTTAATTCGATGTATTCTATCTGCAAGAATAGGATCTATTTTACTATAATCATTATACGAAAAAATAAAAAGCACTTTTGATAAATCAAAATTTATTCCCGAAAAATATTTATCGTTAAAGTGTTCATTTTGTGCTGAATCTGTCAAATGAGTTAAAATACCGATGAGTTCTTTTCCATTTTCGGTATTACTTATTTTATCCAATTCATCTATATAAATAATCGGATTCATACATTGAGTTTGAATTAATATTTCAATAATTTTACCATAATTAGAACCAACATACGTATAATTATGACCTTCTAACAGTGAACCGTTGCTTGAACCACCTACGGCTATAAATGCGAACGGTCTAGATTTTCCTTTATCATCTATTAAACATTTTGCTATACCTTGTTTTGCTAATGATGTTTTTCCAATTCCTGGTGGACCTTCAAAACCAAGAACATAACCAGTCATTTTACCATTTATCCATTGACCAATAATACGTTTAATTTCTTTTTTAGCGTCATTTTGACTATAAATAGCTTTATTAAGACATTCATCTATATTTTCAATATACTCTTTCCGTTTTTGTTTGAACAGTGCCCATTCATTTATTACATTATTTATTTTGTTATTTATTGGATTCAGTTTAATATTAATAATAGTATAATATTTTGATTTAATATTTGAATCAATATTAGTATTATTGAAAAAATCTTGTAATATTTTTAAATATTCCTTTTTATTTGTTTTGTTTTTATATTTGATACTATTTTGGCTATTATTTATAGAATCAATAATAGATTTTAATTCTATATTTTTATTTTTTTTTATAAATAATTCAAGTGTATTATTATTTAAATTATTATATTCAATTAATTTTTTTATATAATCTACCATTTCACTATATAACATGGTTTTTTTAATTGTGAATTTAGATATTTTTATATTATTAGAAGTTATATATTGATTAATAATATTAAGAATATTAATTATTTTTAGTTCGTAATTGTCCTTGAGATTTAATATTTCTTCTTTTTTATAAATATTGAATGGAATTTTTAAGAGTGAATCTAAATATTGTTGAGATTTAGACGAATTATCATTTGATTTATTAATAATTTCTTTATATTTATCAGTTGCTTTTTGTTTTATAAAATCATCACAATTCATTAAATATATTCTTTTTTCATATGATATTTCTTCTATTTTAAAATTAATATTTTTATTTTCTTCTATTTTAATTATATTATTTTTAAAATTTTTTTGAAGACTCCAGTGTAGATTATTAAAAATTTGTTCTGATAATGGTTTTGATTTTAATAAATAGGATTCATTATTAATTAAATCGTATAATAAATAAGCCATGTATTGCATATCATTATGTTCAACAAGTAAAAATAATACTATTATGTCTAATTGCTCTTTAATATTTTTATTTAAAAAATCTTTGACAACATACGAAATATTATTTTTTTTATAATTAATTATTTTAAAATAATCACTTTGAATTTTTTCTATTATATCATCACATGATAGAATAAATAAATCACATAACGATAATTGATCTATATAATTATATTTATAATGATTATCAATATTTATAGTTTTTATATTTTCCATTAATTCATTATGTTTCTTTTTCAACATGCTTACATCTCTGTTAATATTTAAAGGGTCTTTATTAAAATAACCAGTTATAATAAGAGTATCATTATTATATTTTAAATAAATTATACATCCATTAATATGTTCGAATAAAGTAATATTTTTCTTTTTAATTTTACTAAACAATAATATTTTAGTTGACTTTAAAATAGTGTTATCGTATTCATGAACTTTTATTTTTTTATTATAGATAATAACTTTAGTTGGAGTAAAATATTTATTTAATAAATATATTTGTTCTAACAGTTCATGACCTTTATATCCACCTTCTTTATAATAGAAATAAATAATATCATTAAATGAATTTGTCCCTGTTTTTTGAATAATAGTTGTAAGAACTAATTTAAGTTTATTTAAAATTACTATATTTTTAAATGGATTATCATCTAATATTATAGTATCATATTTCTCAAGTAATTTATAAAGATCATTATTTACAGAATTATAAATATAATTAGAAATAAGTTTTAACTGAAAGTTGCTTTCATTTCTATTCATAATTTTTTTAATATGATTATAAATTGATTCATAATATTCTATAACTTTATTTCTAATTTTAAATATAAATTTATATCTTAATTGAATAAATATAATAGAGTTAAGTTTATCCATAATTATTATAAAGATTATAAAATTATTTAAAAGAAATAGACGATATTTATTAAACTATGTCTAATAAAGGTAAGGGTGGGAAAAAACACAGAAGAGGAAAAAATACAACACAGGAATTGAAGGTAGATTTACCAGATGAATTTCAGTTCTTCGGGTATGTAACTAAAATATTAGGAAACCGTCAAGTAAGTTTAGATTATTATGTTCCTATAAGATGTGAAAAAACAACTAAAATAATTGATTGGACTAAAAATAGTACAATTGGTAGTATTAGAGGTAAAATGCGTAAAAGAGTATTTGTTAATTTAGGTGATATTGTTCTTGTTACTGAAAGGGATTTTGATGCTAATAAAGTTGACATAATTGAAAAATATCAACCTAGTCAAATGAGTTATTTAAACCGTTATGTTGAATTACCACCCATTAATGAATTATCGGGTGGTGGAGACATTCATTTTGAATATGAAGAAGACGTTGCTGATATTGAGTATGATAAAAGTAATAGAAAAAAACAATCAAATAAAAATGATGATTATATGAGTGGCATACCTACTTTTAGTGATAGTGATGATGGAGGAATAGAAACTATATAATTAATACTTTTACTAAAAGTATTTTTAAAAAAGTTTATTTAAAGTTTAAAATTGATTATTTATCAAGTATAATTATTACATTAAGATGGGGATACCTTTATATTTTAAACAATTGTCAGAAACATATCCAAATATCATTGTAGATACAATAAATAATAGTGTTGATTCTAAAGGCAATAAAAATAATTTATTTTTGGATCTAAATTGTGCAATTCATCCATGTTGTAGGAAAGTATTAGAAGATCATAGTCATTCTAATAACAATAAATCGGCTGTTGAAAAAAAGATGATTAATGAAGTATTACATTACATTCAAAGTTTAGTTGAATTATCAGAAGCTAAATTATTATATATAGCGATTGATGGTGTGGCTCCATGTGCTAAAATGAATCAACAACGTTTAAGACGGTATAAAACTGTGTATGAGAAGGTTAAAACGAATGAAATAAAAAAACAGGAGAAAATAGAGTTAAATCAGTTTGATTGGAATACAAATGCTATTTCACCTGGTACCGAATTTATGGATAAATTATCGATGAGAATTAAAACCGAACTCAAATCAAATATAATTTATAAAGATATTAAAGTGTATTTTAGTGATGCCTATAATCCTGGTGAAGGAGAACATAAAATATTAGAATTTATTAAGACAAATGAAATAAATGGTAATACTATAATTTATGGATTGGATGCAGACTTAATTGTTCTATCATTTGTGTCGCAAAAAAACAATATATTTTTGCTAAGAGAGGCATTATCATTTGGTAAACCACTCTATAATAAGTTCTTATATTTGGATATAGATAATTTAAAGTATTATATTGTGAAAGATATTCAAGCTAAAATATTGATTAATGATCCAACATTAGTTTTTGATGTAGAAAAATTAAATAATTTGCTAGATGATTATATTTTTATAACATTTTTAGTAGGAAATGATTTTCTGCCTCATTTGTTGGCATTTGATTTGCGACACGATGGATTAGAATTTTTACTCACTAAATATATTGAATTGTATTGTATTTATGAGAATAATTTAGTTAATCGAAAGAAAAATAATATTAATTGGAATTACTTAAAAGTGTATTTTAATGAATTGAAAAATTATGAATCGGATCTATTATTAAAAATGTCAAAAAAAAGGCAGAAATTTAGATTAAGACGTCCATATGATAGTGAATATGCTAAAAAATTAGATTTATTAAATAATTATCCTATTTTAAATCAAGAAAAGGAAAATTATATTGATATTGGTACTAAAAATTGGAAATACAGATATTACAATAAAGCACTTAATATTTATGATGATGATGATTTAAATGAATGTTGTTTAAATTATATAACTGGTCTAAAATGGACGTTTGATTATTATTTTAGGGGTTGTAAATGTTGGAAATGGAAATATAATTACCGACATGCACCGACTCTAAACGATATTTTATCAACTATGAATTCAATAAATCTAAATGATATTAAATTTAAGGATTCAAAACCATATAACCCTGTAGTTCAATTATTATCGGTTCTACCAAGTAGTAGCTCGGATCTATTACCATTACAATACCGGAAATTAATGACGTCATCATCTAATATTGGAGATTATTATCCCATTAACTATGAAATAGATACGTATTACAAACGATATTTTTGGCAGTGTGAGCCTATTTTACCTCTTGTTGATTATTCCCGTATTGAAACGCAAGTGAAAAAAATAAAAATGGATCCGGACTTAAAAAAGAAATTAGTTGGTTCTTTGTTTGTAGCTTAATGATTTATATAATTTATGTAAATGATAAAAAAATACAACTATACCTAATAATAGCATAACATTTAATAATGTTATGTTACTTTTATGTTTCATATATCCTACATAAATTAAGAGTGGAGCAACAAAAACTACATGTATTAAATAAATATATTCGTGATATGAGAGCATTATACTATTTAACTATATTTTAAATTGTTTTATACTACAGATCCAAAAATCATAGGGAAAAAACAACATTCTATATCTTTCGAAATAAGGAATGCATGGGAACAATGATGAACTCTATCTAATTTACATGGTTTATAGAAATGACTTTTACATGTTGACGTGTCATTTAACTTTTGTTTAAACTTTATAAGTTTATATAAATTTTTACTTAATAATTATATTATTTGCTATTAATATATATGGCACAATGTATTAGTTATTGTTTGGTTGGAGCAGCTCTACTAGGGTCAATGATTATGTCTATGTTATCTACAAAAAAATCTAAAAACTTCAGGAATTTCATATCTTTATTAGATGATAATCAAGCCCAAGTCTATAAAAGTGTTATAAAAGAACGTTTATCTATTTATATTCAAGGTTTAGTAATAGGGGGTATATTGGCCATACTTGTCACTTTTAATAGTAATTTATCTAAAAATAATAATGTATGCTTGTTTGTTGTTATAGCATTAGGTTTTAATTGGGGCTACTATTTATTGTATCCTAAATCAACATATATGCTAAGCCACTTAAATTCGGCTATGCAAAATGAAGCATGGTTAAAAATATATAAAGAAATGAAATTACGATGTCATGTAGGGTTGCTGCTGGGTGTTGCTGGATATCTTTTGTTAGGAATGGGTTGGTGTAATTAGTTTAGTTTAAATATTTTTTTTATTTTAACTTTTTAATGGACTATCTTAATTCATTAAAAAATCTGTACGGTCTGAATGAAGGTCAAATGGACGAATTAAAGAAAACTGTAAAACTTAATATATTGCCTACAAATATTGATGATATTAAATCTAAACTTGATATGATGATGAAGCAACAAACTACGATAAAAAATCAAATTCCTCAAGATAGATTTAATAATGTTAGCAATTTTATAATTGAAATTTACACTTATATTAATGAAGCAAAAAGTAATATTACAAAAATAAATAGTCATGTAAATAGAGTCTATGATTTATCCAATTATCAGATGGATACAACTGTTTTGCGACAAAATCAAGGTGAACGTCAATCCGATAGACTAAATATTCCTCAATTAAAGTCACCTCAAAAATCTCATTCTCCTAATAATACACATAAAGCTATACATCAACAACACAAATTACCCCAATTACCGAGACAAGAAAAAAAGTCAAGTATATTAGATGGTATAGATCCATATGAGTTATTTGGATATTCTCCTAATCAAAAATTAATATTGCAAGATTTAAAAGATAAGTATAAGAAATTTGCCCTACAAACTCACCCAGATAAAAATAATGGTGATTCTAGAAATTTTAATATAGTTAATGAAACATTTAAGTATTTGTATGAAGAATATAAATTAAAACAAAATGATAAACAATTTAATGAATTAAAGAATAATTCCAACTCATATATCGAAAATCAGTCTAAAACGAATATGCAAAATACCCAATTTTCAACGGATAATTTTAATGTATCTAAATTTAATGGTATTTATGATAAACATAGAATAGGAAATGCTAATGATGATGGATATGGTGATTGGTCACAATCAAATTCTTTTGATAGTGAAGATATAGTGAGAGATAAAAGTGTTAATACTGGTAATTTTAATAGTATGTTTGATTCCAAAGTTAAAATATCAGCAGATGTTGTTAAATATTCTTCTCCTAAAGAAATGTTTATGAATAGTGAAAATAATTGCGAAGAATTAGGTGTTGAGAAAATAGATAACTATACAGGTAAATCTAAATCAATAAATTATACCGATTATAAGGAAGCACATACTACAAATCGTCTAGTTGACCCAAATACTAAATATAACACTTATAATTCGGTGGGTGAAGTTAAAGCTGCACGAGCAAACATTAAAGATTTAACGGCAGAAGAATTAATGGAAATTGAGTTAGATAAATCTAAAAAAGAAGCGGACGAAGAACGAAGACTAAAGCATGTTACTAAACATGATAACGCACATTTTGAAAATTATAATAAAATTCATAATATTATGCTTTCACGGAGATAGTTTATATAAACGCACTTATAGTTTATTTATCTATATTTTTATATCATATTATATTAATATGAACTTAAAACAGATTGATTTGTTAGAACGTTCTTCTCTTGTAAATTTAGCAGTAAAGTTGAAACTTAAAGGTCATTCAAATATGTATAATAAACCGTATATAAGAAAAGATATTCTTAAAAAGATGATTTTAGATGAAATTAAATCTATTAAAAAAAGCAGAAGAGCTCAATCGGTAAGTGATATGAATCATAAATCAGCTAATAATGATAATAATGATAATATTGAAACTAATAAAATTAGGCGTTCTAAATCATTTACTTCTTTTAGGAAAAAATCATTAAAGAAAAAATCATCATCAATGAATGATATATTTCAAAATTACGACATAGACCGTTGTATGTTTCCAAAAGTAAGCAAACTTGTAGCCATAGGTGATATACACGGAGATTTATCAGTTGCAATTAAAGCATTAAAATTAGGTGGTCTGATTGATAATTCTATACCAGATGATACACGAGATATAAATAATATTCATTGGACGGGCGGTGATACGTATGTGGTCCAACTTGGAGACCAAATAGATAGAGTAAGACCAACTAAATTATTCAATAATCTTTGTTCAGAAGAAGAAAGTGATTTAGTTAAAGATGAAGGGTCAGACCTTAAAATAATAAGTTTATTTGAAAATTTACATAGAGAAGCTAAAATAGTTGGCGGTGCATTATTTAGTATTTTTGGAAATCATGAATTGATGAATGTGGATGGAGATTTCAGATATGTTAGTCCAAGAGAGTTTCATGAATTTGGTAATTTTTTTAATGGAAAATACGAACAGAATTCAAAATATCCATTTGGATATAAAGAGCGGCTGGAAGTATTCAAACCCGGTGGTCTATTATCAAGTAGATTAGCTTTAACACGTTATTCTGTTCTTCAAATTGGAAGTTGGATTTTTGTTCATGGTTCTATTTCACCTCGCTGTGCCTCACAATATTCTTTAAATAATATAAATAGTAGTATTAAAAATTGGTTGCTTGGAAAAAGCACCGAAAATATAGGAGAGTTGTATCATACAGATCAAGATGAAGATTCACCATTTTGGTCGAGGATATATAGTGATATGGATGAATGGGACGAACAAATTGGAGTAAATACATTTAAACAAACTATAAATAATCTTAATATAAAAAACTTAAGAAACAGTAATAATGTTATAAAAGGTATGGTGATGGGACATTCTCCACAATTTATGTATAATCGCGGTATAAATTCATCATATGATAATAGAATATGGAGGGTAGATATTGGAGCATCAAAAGCCTTTGGAGAAATAGGGTCAACACCTGAATGTATGCATAGAAGAGTGCATGTATTAATTATAGAAGATGATGAAAAATTCCATATTGTTAAAGAAAAATGTTAGTTTTATTTTTTAATTTTATTTTTTTTAGATAACATAAGTTTAAAGTTATTTTTGTCATTTTTTAGTGTTTTATGTATTTACCTTTTAATTGACCTTTAATTAAATGTGTGCATTTAATGGATATACATTTTGTTTTTTTCCCATTTAATTTCTAATATTTTTTAGTTTCTTTATTATATCTTGATAATTTTGATATTTTTTTATACATTTTATCTAAATCTTTATCAGAAATAATTTTTTCACATTTTATTTTAGCACATTTATTATAATCTTTTAATCTATTATTTCTATTAGATTTCATTATAATTAATATATAAAAAATAAATTATAATTATATAGTATAATATGAGTTTAAATTTACATAAAATCCGTGAAGAAAATACTAAATTACAATTATGTTGTCACCAAGTTTTAAATAGAATATTGGATTTAATGGTTAAGCACCCAAAACACTCTTCCCATTTAAATAAATACTCTAAAGCTTGTTTAGTAACAGAAAGATTATGTGAATATGTTAGTCATGGTTGCTGTAATTCTATTGGATTATCTAATCATATTATCTCTGAATGTCAATTAAAATGTAATGAAATGTTAGATTGTTGTGAAACTCTTATGTCTTGTGGATTATCTAAAGATGATTGTAACTATTTAAGATGTGTTGAAATGAAATCTTTGTGTAATGATATATTGGGTAAAAAAAGTAAAAAAAGTAAAAAACGTAAATCTAAATCAAAATAAATATTATTACTTTTTTTTTTTGGCAGCATACCAAATAATGAGTCCAAATAATATTTTATTTATAAAATCACCTAAATTGTACATTATATTTAATTTTGTTTTATTAAGTAAATATCCAATAGGGTAAATACTCCATCCTAAAGTAACAATCCATTTTAATGCATCAAATGCAAATACAACCGATGGATCTTTACTTTCATTCTTTAACTTAGCAGCGTGTCCAAAGAATATTTCATATAATATGTATAACCAAGCTATCATTCCAATCGTAAATCCTAAAGTTCTATTTATTTGTAATGTTTCTCCTAAGAATCCAAATAATAACATAATAATACTTGCTCCTAATAATTTATAAAATAATATTTTTGGTATTTTTTTAGAAACGGACAATATAAGATAAAATTCTATGATTTGGAGTGGTACTGTAAGTATCCAATCAATATATCTAAAAACTGTGATATTTTTATTATTTGTAATCCAATTTTTTCGCATATATATATAGTGAGTAGCTGCAATACCTGTTACTAAAGCACTTATATTTAAAGGAAGTTTCCATTTTTCTTTAACAGATTGTTTTTCTAAAAGCAAAAAAGCTGTTGTTGCTCCAAGTGCTATAGAAATTATCCAAAATGATATACCAGTATAATCATTAACTTTCAAACTAATCATATAAATTATAAAGATTTTCTTTAATAAATTCATTTATAAATTCATTCATTCATTCACTAAGAATTTTACGTTTAATTTCTTGTAATTCATTTACATTTACAAACGGATTCATGTGTGTAAATGGAGGTGGAACACGTTCCTCATGTACTTTCTTTAATTTTATATTTTTTAAAACATCTAATGTCATGCGGAATCCATTATTTTCTTTTTCAAGTGATTTATTTTTTTTTATTTTCTTAAACGGTACTTTAAGCTTTGGGATAACTAATAAGGTATCTTTGGTATCTTTGGTATCTTTGGTTAATGATTCAGTTTTCGGAAGAAACTTATCAAGCAAACTTGGATCTATTTTTTCTAATACCATTTTATTTTTTATAGCTGGAGGCGGAACACCACACCGCATCATTTTAATATACTTATCGATATTTACATCATCATCTATAAAACTATAAGTGTGAAGAATTGGTTTAGAGTATATTTTCATTTGTAGAATGCACCATCGTACACCGTATGTTCCATGCTTATTATGTGAACCATAAGTGTCAATATTACTTCCTTGAGTAAGCCATAAAAATTGAGGGCTAATAAGAAGTTTAACATAAATTTTAGATTTAATATGCTCATGTGTTATTAGATTTTTGGCTTCATTAAATATTAGTATATCATCACTAAATGATAATCTTAATCTATCTGGATAATGTTCAGTTGATTTAAAATTAGATATAAACTTACGCTTTGAACTAAATTTGTTTTTTAGATGATTATTAATATTGATAATCTTTGTTTTAAAATCTTTCATAGTTTTATCATTTTTACTATTAATAAAAGAAAAATCAATATAGCTTTTATTATTATATGTATTTATTCCAAATGGAAGATATACAATTGGGGTTTGAATGACTAAGTTAGATTTGTTATATTTAATAGGATAATTTGTAAAATCATCGCTAATATTTATTTGTTTCTTAATTGTTAGGTCTTTTATACTTATATCATTATGTTTTAATATAACATTCATCTAATATAATAATTTAAAATATTATTAAGTAATAATTAAAATTATTATATTATAATATGGGTATCACTAATTTATTTAGACCATTTAAAAAAATTAAATCAAAAGCTATTAATTCTTATTCACATTATAAAAGAATACAAAAAAATAGTTTGAAAAAAAGAAACACTAAAATTAATAAAAGTTCTAATGATGAAATTAAAAAAAGGAGGAAAAAATTTCATGGTCCTCATGGACTGAGTTCATTAGTAGGTAGATACAGAAAAAAAACAATTCGAGTTCCACATGAAAAAAGACATATTATTAGTGAAGCATTACAAATACTAAGAAAAAGTCAAAAACGTAAAGTAAATCAACATTTATAATAGTATTAAGTTTATATAAATATTATTTGATACTTAAATAATAAGATTTATAAAATTGATTATAATAATTTGATCAATTAATAAAATATAAATGAGTAAATTTGTAGAAAAAGTTATTCCTGAATTATTGATGGATTTGCCTGTATATGAAACATGCTACGAAGGTTCAACACCTTATAATGTGTATATAAATGATGATGAAAAATGGTTGTCGGTTTATGGAATACCTAAAAAAACAATATGGGTTGATAGTGATGGAGATGAAGATGAAGATGATAACTCTGAAATAGTGACACATATTGAAAATACATCGTTGTATTGGGATAAAGATGTATCAAGTTTCCATAGTAAATTGTTGCTAAAATGTTATTTTACTGAATTATTTGAAGGCGTTGATAAGGAAACTTGTTGCGTTGGCAATTCTATTCTCATAAAAACAATAAATGGTTCATATACCTATATTGGTGATCGAATATATAATTTTACAATACCAACTGATGATACTATTTTAGAATTCCATTCTCCTATATATGATGATAACTCATATCCAGTTGCTGTTGGAGTCAAAAATATATATTTTATGCTACATGGCGTTTATGCTGATAAAAAGGATATAGATTTGGAAGAACAATTTTTAGGAGATGTATATTATAAATTTTACTACAAACATGGATATAATAGTTCAAATACTATATTTAAATTGTTTGATGGTATTAAAATAATTGATAATGGATATTATTTTAAGTGTGATGATTTAATTGAAGAATCTATTATTAGACATAAAAATATTAAATATGATGAAGAATTACAAATGTACGAAATAAATTTTAATAAATATATTATAGACCAAGTAAAAGAATCACTTGAATATAAAAAAATATGCTATTCTCTTTATAATAGTGATATTAGTGATACTTTAAAAGATGATTTGGATTGGGTTAGTAAATTTGTTCCATCTCTTTTGACAACATAATTAAATATTATTAAGTCAACTACTAAATAACATATTATTTAAATCATATAAAAAAAATAACTTATTAAATAGTAAGATTTAAAAAAATGTGTGATAGTAAAAAAGAATCAGAATGTCCTATTTGCTATGATTTATTAGATTCAAATGAAATTACTATAAAATGTGGACATAAATTTCACTACAATTGTATATTATCATCTTTTAAATCTAATGTTGATAAAAATGTGCGTCATATTCGGAGATGTCCTTTTTGTAGAAATAATAGTGGTTATTTACCATTAAGAGAAAACACCTATCCAGTTAAAGGAATTCATGTAGAATATTATGAAATAGAACTATATATACTAAGGAATGATTTTGATAAAATTAAAGAAATTACATCAAAATATATAGATAAATCAAAATGTAATTCTATTTTAAAAAATGGTATTAATAAAGGTTATCAATGTAAAAAGAATAAGAAAAAAGGTGAAGATTATTGTCACTTACATTTAAATAAATAATATTTTTAGCATTCTTTTATAACACACGATAAATTAGCAACACAATCATCACTATTAGTATTAGGAATATGAGGATTATGGAGTTCTCTAAAATTATTAATTTTATTTTCATCATGCATTTTCCATTGTTGATATATTTTTTTATCAGTTTCCAGCATTTTTTTTAAATTATTAAGTTCGACTGTGTTAAGATTAGTGTTAAGATTAGTGTTCACATTAGTCGCATTATTCGCATTAGTCGCATTATTTACATTATTTACATTATTCGCATTATTCGCATTATTTACATTATTTACATTATCTAATATAACATTATTATTATTTTCATAAACTTTGCTGTTAAGACTTTTTAGATTATTAACATTATTTAATGATTTTGGAAGTATTAAGGAAATAACAAGACCTAAAATCAAGAGGCCTAAAAATATCATCATTTGTTCTGTAACATTTTCAACTTGAAGTACTGTAATAAGTATTAAAGTTATTAATGATGTTGCTAACAATATATTTAATAGATTCATATATAAATAGTATAGATATTATTTATTTGCGTTTAATGGGTAAACACAACTAAAATAGATATTATTTATTTGCGTTTAATGGGTAAACACAACTAAAATAGATATTATTTATTTGCGTTTAATGGGTATACATTATTAAATGCATTATTGAATGCTCTAAGATTTATTAATACAAATATTATTCCAAAAGCTATAATCATAAGCATTATACTATAAGTATTTAATGGTCCATAGGAATAAATTGTTTCAACAAATTTATAGATACAAAAGAGTAAAAAAATTACTAATGTGTATTTAACAAATTTATTTTCTACTTCGTCTAATTTATCTTTATACCTGAATAATAAATAAATTATTAAGACAGTTGAAAAAAATCCAAATATTATTTTAGATGATGTTTCTAATGTTTTAAATATAGTTAAAATTATATAATTTACTAAAAATGGAATTATAATACATAGTAAATATAAATTAATCATTAATTAAATAAAATATTTATTTTCTGTGATATTAAATATTTATTTTCTGTGTTTATATTATAAAATGATTGGTGGTAGAAAAAGTAGAAGCAACAAAGGCAAAAAACGCACTCCTTATGGTCCTCGAAGCAGAACTCGTTCAGGTGCTAAATTTAGAGGTAGTAAAGTCGTAAAAAAAGTATTTAGAAATAATGTAAGAAACGTTAATAATAACGCTCCTGTAATTCGGACTGGTACTAATATAAGACCTACATTTAACACAATGAATAAAGCTCAACGAAAACGTAAAGTTAGAAGTAACAAAGGCAAAAAACGTGGTCCTTATGGTCCTCATAGCCGAACTCGTTCAGGTAAAAAATTTAAAGTTAGTGGTGGTGGTCCTAAACCTAGTAGTCGTACTCGTCCTATATCTACTAGTAGTAGTATTCTTCGTCGTAAATTAAAGAAGGTATCAACAAAATCAACAAAAAAAGCAAAATTAGCAAAATTAGCAGCTAATTTGACCAAAGCCAAACGAAAACGAAGTTATGCAATAATGAACCCTGCTTTTAGAAAAAGTGTCCAAACAGTAATGGACATGAATGAAGGAGTTTCTAGAGAAACTGTTATAGAATATTATATAAAAAGGAATGAACTAATAAAATTGTCAAATAAGGGCAATGTCCATGACTTGGACACACAATTGGGTAATTTAGCTGAAATTTATGGATTGAAAGTTTAAATAAAAATTTTACGTTAAATTTATAGTTCGTTTAAGTTAAGTTTTACTTTTTCAACTTTCAAAATTTCACAATTTTAGATTAATTAATATAATTGATTAATAATATTTTATTTACTATGTTTATATTATAAAATGATTGGTGGTAGAAAAAGTAGAAGCAATAAAGGCAAAAAACGCACTCCTTATGGTCCTCGAATCAGAACTATTTCAGGCGCTAAATTTAGAGGTAGTAAATTAGAAAAAAAGTATTTAGCAATAATGTAAGCAATGCTACTAATAATGTTCCGTTAATTCGTGCTGGTAATATTGTAAGACCTACATTTAATACAATGAATAGAGCTCAAAGAAAACGTAAAGTTAGAAGTAACAAGGACAAAAAAACGAACACCTTATGGACCACGAAGCCGGACTCGTTCAGGCAAAAGGTGAAAGGTGGTGGCGCTCATGATTGTACATCATGTTATAGTGGTGTCTGTAAATATTTGCCTCCGTGCGAACCTGGATGTGTTGATAAGCATGGTACCTTTTGTTATAGGAACAATTCTTGGTGCGAAAGAAATTGTGGTAAATAATGATCTATGCAAAAAGATGTAGGAGAATCCTGATTGTTGTTGTTAGTAAACCGGTGCATATCATCATTAATAATGGTTGTTATCGGGAAGCCAACGCAACTCTTATTAAATTAAATTAGCGGCTTTTTTATTTATAGTTCGTCTAAGTTTTACTTTTTCAACTTTTTCACGATTTTCTAATACAACTTGTGAAACTGTTTTTGCTTGGTCTTCATTTTTAAAATACATGTTAAGACCACTTAACAAATTTGTTTTATTTAGAGGTTTAGTAGTTTTATTTACACTATAAATTAGTCGTCCATTCTTAGTATTCATGTTATCTATTTCAAATTTTTTCATCATTTCTAAAATAGCGTCAGACAATTTATTTTTTTGCTTTCTTCGTTCAAGTAAAGCTTTATTTAAGGCTTTAATTTGGTCATCTAATTCTAAATAAGATTTTACAGTTGTTGTTAATTGATTTTTACAAAATTGAAATTCTTGTTCTGACATTTCTGATTGAAATATATTATTCATATACTTTTAAGTAATAAAAAAATGCCAGAAAATACACATAAATACACTAATCCGTCAGCTTTGGCACTCATCGCCAGAATGGTTAGAAAACAAAATAATCAACTATTAGATGATTATGGATTAAGGAACTCCTTTAGTACAAAAGAACTAATAGCGTTAAAAAAAGATTTAATTAAGTTGAATCATGTGTATCCAAATGTGGTGCAGAAAAAGAACAGAGAATATTTACAGCTTTTACTAATCAAATAAGCTTTTTTAGAAAAAGCTTTACCAAAAACACAATAGATTTGTCTAAACTTTTATTTAAAAAGTTTAAAATAAGCTTTTTTAGAAAAAGCTTTACCAAAAACACAATAGATTTGTCTAAACTTTTATGAAAAAGTTTCTTTTTATGAAAAAGTTTATTTAAAAAAAAACATACTATAATTTAATAATGAAGATAAATGATGCTAATAATAGTTATGTGAAGCCTGATGTGACTCAACAAGACTTAATTAGTGGCGATATAGAGTTAATACAAAAAAAGTTAAAAGGTTATATACAAATTCAGCCTGAAAATTATGAGGATGTAGAAACTGGTCTTTGGGTTAAATATATTACTTATGATGGTAAATATAGGTGTGGTGGAGTGTTAAAATTAAATAAGGCACCAGACTATTATGTATTGAAAAATCCTAAGTTAAATGTGTCATGGTGTTTAGATTTAAAAAAACATCTCTGTTTTATTAGAGATATATCAAATTATAGAACTAAAAAAATTGAAATGGAAAACTTGTATAAATTGTATGAGGCTGGTCTTGTTAAAATATTAGATGAACCTGAACAAGATAATTAATTTAATAGTTCAATTTTATAATCCTCCAAAGTCATCAAAATCCGTATCTGTGTCAGTATCGGCTGGAGGTCTATTAATTGATAAAGCATAGGGATTACTATTTAATTGATTTAAATTTTGAGGATTAATTTTATCTTCTAATCCTCGGTTTGAAAGACTTACACTTGATCTTGTTACTGTGTTACCAAGACCGTTGCTGGCAATACGTCCTCCATTGACAACACCAACATTACTTCGCTTCCGTGTATTAAAGTTGGCATTTTGTTTGTTGGATCCAACGAAGCCTTGTTCGCCTTTACTTGACATAACTTTAACACCTGTTTGTGTTGGTGCTCGTCCTTGTGCAATAATTTCTTTGTTAGGATTAGTGGAAGCATTTAACATGCTACTATAATCAGCCATTTTTTTATCACCTGAATTAGCTGAACCGGTGTAAGCATTATCGGATGTAAATTGTTTTAATGTTGCCGGAGCCTCAAATTTATTTGTAGTGTATCCACCACGATTATTAATAGATGAACTAACATTTCCATTGTATTTTTTATCAGATGTAAGTTGTTTAAGAGTACTTGGAGCAAAAGGATTTGCGGTTAAATAACCAGCACCGCCACCTTTTGAATAAGATGTATTAGTATGATGTTTATTATATATAGTGGTTTCTTTGGTTGTTCTTTTAGCTGACGCATAATTATAATCTGTATGCTTTGCGTTTCGTTCAATTTGAATATTGCCATCTCTAGTATCATGTATTAAGGTTTCTTTAATAGTGGTTCGTGCAACATCATTAGGATCATATACAGTTAATTTAGTAGCACCTTTAACATGTGTTTCCATTTTATTAACTTCAGTTGTTTCTTTTACAGTTGTGCGTGCTACATCATTCGGATCATAAACAGTTAACTTCTTTATACCACTATCAATATTTCCTTGATGCTCATTCACTTCGGTGGTTTCTCTAATAGTTGTGCGTGCAATATCATTTGGATCATATACAGTTGCTTTCTCGGGTATGCTTGGTGCAACATATCCATTAATATTAGGATTTCCTTCTATATTTTGTTTTTTAGTGCGTTTCATTTTATCTTGTAATGGAGCTATTAATGCTTTAACTACTTCTGTAACATTTGTTATAACCGATTTATTTTGAGTTGTATCTCGTTCATTCGGTCCCAATTTAATACCAGCTTTACCATAATTCGATATATCAAATTTAGTTCGCGGTTTTTCAACATTAATTTCCGATTGAAAAGGTTCTATATCTTGTTCTCTACCATCTCCACCAGTAGTCCATGCACCAGCTTCGGATTTACCTAATTGTAATGCTTTTTGTTCTCTTTGTGATAGTGGTTTTTGTACTTTTGCCCTCTGTGTTTGGTTTAATTCTGTTGCTGGGGATGCATTACCTGTATATTTATCATGACGTTTATTAACAACCGGCATAATAAATTTCTCATTGGCTTTTGATTTAAGATTGGCCCCTGGGGTTTTATTCCACCGTGATTTTGTATTTAGATAAAATGTATCAGGCCTATATTTTCCAACTTCTGATTGAGTTGCTCTTTTATCAATATGTTTACCTGAAACAACCCTTCCTTTGTAGGTTTCTTTTGGATTTGATAAAACACGTAATTCATCAACATTTTTAGGTTTAACTAAATCATTAATATCATATTGATGAAATCCACCGGTTGGATCACTATCGTAATTTTGTCCTAAACCAGGACCAACTTTAATTTGTTCAAATGGTAATTCTGTTTTACGATTATTTGATTGGACATACCTATCTGTAATTTTGTCTATTACATTTGGCGCTCCATTAATAAAGGAAATATCTTTATTTGGTTTAAAAAAATTTTTAGTTTCTTTTTTGTGAAAATTAAAATCGGAACGTCCAGAGTGTATATCTAATTTATTTTGATAACCATTTACATCCATATTTTGAGTAGCTTTACCACCAAAATGAGGAACTGCCCATGTATTAGTTGATACATTATTAAAATTTTCTTTACCAATAGTTTTGCTGCTAATAAAACTTTCGAGTGGTATTTCACCACCTGTCAATGAACTTTTAATAGAATTATCATTTTTAGGTACATATTTTAAAATGTCATTATTATTATCATCATTTAATATTTCAGAAGTTTCTGGATCTAATATATTTGAAAAACTACGTGGTAAAATGGTAGTACATTTTGTGTCTAATTTTTTGGCCAATTCATTTTCAGCATTTTTAATATTATTTAAATTATGTTGTTTGTATGGGTTAGAATCATTATTGCTTGGATCTATAATGTCTACATTCTCTTTATTTTGTTGTGATTTATTATATATACTTCCAAGTCCAAATAAAAGAGTAGCTAAATATATTTCAATCATTAAATATATAATATAAATTATTTTTATGAATAAAAATATACTTAAAAATTAAATGATGAAATATATATAGTATGTCAAAAAACATCTTTAAACATGACATTTTTTTACAACTAAAAAATGAAAATGATTATTTTATAAAAGATGAATTAAAAAATGTTTTAGACAAAATTCATAAAGTAATAGATAATAATTATGGTATAACATATCATGAAAAAAATAATAAACATAATAAACATAATAAAAAAGGTAAAAATAATTATGTAAATAAATCTAAAAATAATAATGATAATTATGATAATTATGATAACAATAAATGGAGATTGGTCAAAAAAACAACTATTAAAAAGGAAATTAATAATGAATTGGATAAATATAATTATGAAATAAATAGTTTGTTGAATAAATTATCTCCTAAAAATTTTGAATCTATATCAAAAAAAATAATGGTTTATTATGAAAAATTACTTTCATCGGAGGATTTGACTAATTTATTAATATCATTTATTAATAGTATATTTTCAAAAGCTGTTATGCAACCTATATATTGTCCATATTATGTTAAGTTTCTTAATATATTAGAAGAAAAATATAAAATTATATATTTAATTGATGAAAAGTGTAATGATTATCGTGAAATATTTAATAAAACAAATAAAGGTGATGTAGAAATGACAAAACAGGAAGAATATGACCAGTTTTGTAAAGATAATTTAGAAAAAGTATTTAAAACTGGATATTCACAATTTTTAGGAGAATTATATAATAATAATATGATAAATATTGACATTATTAAGAGTAATATAGATTTCTTTATTAAAAGTTTAAATAATTCTATTAATACTGATGAATTATTTGAAAATACTGTTATTTGTATTTCACAACTAATTAAAACCACATCAAAACAATTTAAGCGTTCTAAATATAATTATAATGTTTTGTATAATGATTTACTAGAAATATATAATAATTATAATAAAAGTCGTCGTATTAAATATAAATTGCTAGATTTGTGTGAATTTGTTGTTAAACTTATATAAATCTCAATTTTTATGTCTATTTTATGTCTATTTTTATGTCAATTAAAATTAATGAAAATTATAGTAATAAATATTATTAATATTATTAATATTAATATTAGTAGTAATGTCATCATCCAATAATGATTGTGATATTTATTAATGAATATGCTATAATTTTTGAAGCTAAAAAATGAATAATAAATATAAGAATATATGTGTTATTACCATTTATTTTATATAATTATTTAAAGTTTTATATTTATATTAAAATAATAAAATGGATGAACAATTTAATATTTATTCTAATATTGTTAATACAAGATTAAAGGATCTTATACAAATATATATAACTGAAAGAAAGAGTAATGGAACCGGTATGTTATTTATTAATTTTACGAACAAAGAAAAAATGGATGTATATTATAATCCATTGTATGACAAAGAAAATGAATGTATAAATCAACAGTTTCCAGAAGATTTAGCAAAATGTCTAACTGAAAATAATAAACCACCCAGCATAATTTATTTTAATATTTTTGATGCAAAGGGTAATTTTTTGATGGAGCTGGATTTAGATAAACAATAAGATTTTTAAGACAAAATCTTTTATGGATATACTACATTAAAATCATCTAATTCATTATTTTCTATTTTTTTTAAAAGTAAATCATAATTTACCTTTTCTTTATTTGAAAATATATAAACTGGTGCAACAGGTTTTTGTAATCTAAATATTAGATTTACTAAATATTTAATGTATGAATTAGACACTATAATTAAGCTTTTTTGTAAATATTGGTGATTAAACTTTTTTAGCTTCCATATAAATTTTGTCATTTTAAAACAATATTTAGGATTAACGAATCCTACTTTTGTTGTATTAAATATAAAACTAAAATCTTTTTTATTTTGATATAGCAACGTCCATTTTACTAAAAAATCACTGAATTCTTTATTATTTTTAATAGTATTATTAAAGTCAACATTAACAACTGGAAATTTAGAATAATCATAATTTGCCCACATATATGTTAATAAATATAATACTAATTAAATTTAAACTATTTAAAATATAACTAATACTTTGGTTAAATAAGCCCAAAAGAATATACCTACAAAACATTTAGAGAATAAATCAAGTATATTATAATTTATATTTCGTGTTTCATCATCTAAATAATAGGATAATCCATAACCAGACCAAAAAATTAAAAAAACCCAAAATATCATTTTGTTATCAAACCCTTTTTTACCGTAAATAAATGTCATGTACAACAATCCATATAATACAATAAATGCAATACTTCCTCCAACCCATGCTATATTTTTATTTAATTTTTTTGTTTCACCTAAATATCCAAAACCTAACATTGCATAATTTAGTACTAAAACAATTAAGAAAAACCATGCTGTTAATTTAGTTTTATTATTATAAACAAATACAAGACATAATACTAATAACATTACAGGTGTAGTTATAGACCAGTCTAAATATCGTGTAACATTAATTTCTTTATAATCTATTTCTTTATTTGATATTTTTTTCATAAATACAGAATAAAAATAGGCTGCTACAACTGAAATAACTGTTTCAAGATTTAAAATATGGCGTATCTTAGGATCTTTATTTCTTATGGCTTCTATAAAAGTTATCGTACCTGTTGTTAATAAAAATGCATATGTTACATAAAATGTATTTCTAACCATTTTGTCATTATTCGGTAAAACACCTTTCATAATATATAATATAAATATATTTTATATGAATAAAATTTATAAAAAATATAAATTATTTTCGTTCTTTAATAAGTGTGAATTTAAATTATTGCTAAAGGAACGTAGTTATGGTAATATAATTAAATTACTATTAAATATAAAACTTGTAGATTATTTTAATAATTTTTTAATACATCTTTTAGAAAATTATAGTAAATATACCTTTGAGAATAAAAATCTTTTAAAAAAGATTGACTATAAATTTACTAAAAAATTATTAACAGTTTTTTTAATCGTTAAGTTTCCAAATGTAGTATTCACAAATAAAACCGAATATAATCATAAATTAATAGAATCTTCTAACAAAATATATAAGTTAATAAAAGAAATAGTTAATACACAATCTAACACACTTTTAAAAATGATCCAATTGATAAAACATATTCACGAATATATGTTTAACTATAATTTATGGAGCATGTTAGACAAGCGTATTAATACTTATGTTCTCCTAAATTTATATCATAAAAATTTGATTAATAAAAGAGAATTACCTGTAGAAGCGACCGAATATGATATATTAATTAAATCAATCGATAACGACCAAGAAGAAATTATTAAATCTATAGAGTTTATGAAAGATGAAAATGAAATGAAGTTTTTTTATCACTATAAACAAGATATAAGTTATAGTAACACGATTGAAGAAAAATTATTTTTAATAGAATTAAAGTATAAATTAACTAAAAATCCACCAGATAAAATGGTGTTTGTTGAGCTTGTTGAAAAAACTAAAAATTTACTTAAAAGATGTGTACCAAATAGAAAAGACCACCATAAAAATATAGATAGTATATTAGATACTGAATTGATGACAACCTATATTAATAATGGTATAATGGACAACAAGTATTTCTATACTATAATCCAAATAATAATAGATAAGGTGAAAACTTATCAAGCAAGCGCTGATGATATTGAATTAGAAGAATTTAGACACACATGTATTAGTAATATACATTCTAATGAGTTCTACAAGAATTTTATTCCTATGTTTTTTATAGAAGTCTTTAAGCGTTTAGATAAAATTATTGTGGATAGAGAACAATTTATTAAAATGATGATTAACAAATAAACTTTTAGAAAAAGTTTAACAAAATCTAATCTTTTAGAAAAGTATTTTTTGGGAAAACTATAATTAATTCTTTTTTCTAAAAAAGAATTAAAGATAAATATAATAATTATTATAACATGTGTGGAATTTGCGGATTCGTTGGAAATAGGTCATCGATTACTTTAAACGATGAAACTTCAATGGGGGAAAAGAGAAAACGTATACTTGAATTGTCAAAGAGAATACGTCACCGTGGACCAGATTGGAATGGTATCTATACAGATAAAGAAAATAATATTTTAATAGCTCATGAGCGACTTTCTATAGTTGGTGTAGATCATGGTTCACAACCAATAATCGATAATGATGAATATATTTTATCGGTTAATGGAGAGATTTATAACTATAAAGAATTGTATAAAACTGTGCTACATAATAAATATATTCCTAGTACCAAAAGTGATTGTGAAGTTATTATTCATTTGTATAAAGAGTTTGGTCCAGATTGTGTAAAAATGTTAGATGGAATCTTTTCGTTTATTCTCTATGATAAGCTTAATAAAAAAGTGATGGTTGCAAGAGATCCAATCGGTATTATACCACTTTATTATGGACACACTGAAGATAATGAGATTATGGTGGCATCTGAAATGAAATGTCTAATTGATGATTGTAAAACAATTGATTTATTTCCACCAGCACATTATATGCTTATTGAAACCGAATCATCATCAGCTCATATTTTAGGATTTATTAAATATTTTAATCCAAAATGGGATAACCCTGAATACACTATGTATAAAGATCAACAACTTTTAGAAAAAGATTTAAGAACAGGATTAACAGAATCTGTTAGAAAGAGAATGATGGCTGATGTACCCTTCGGTGTTCTACTTTCAGGAGGATTAGATTCAAGTCTTATAGCTTCTATAACAAATAGACTTCTTAAATCTAATCCTTCTGTATGGGGGCAAAAACTACATACATTTTCGATTGGTCTTAAAGGAGCACCTGATCTCATTAATGCCCGAAAAGTAGCAGATTTCTTGGATACAATCCATCATGAATTCCATTTTACGGTTCAACAAGGAATAGATAGTTTAGAAGATTTGATTTGGCATCTTGAAACTTATGATGTTACCACTATACGTGCTAGTACTCCTATGTTTCTTATGTCTCGTCTGATTAAATCTCTTGGAATTAAAATGGTACTGTCTGGTGAAGGTGCCGATGAAATTTTGGGTGGGTATCTATATTTTCATAATGCACCAAGTAGTAAAGAATTTCATAATGAGTGTGTTAAGAGAGTTAAAGGTCTACATAACTTCGATTGTTTGCGGGCAAACAAATCGACTATGGCATGGGGAGTTGAAGCTCGTGTGCCATTTTTAGATAAGGCCTTTATGGAAATGGCAATTCCAATTGATCCAGAACTAAAACTTAGTAAAAGAAACAGTGGGGATAAAAATAAAATAGAAAAATATATTTTGAGGAATGCATTTTCATACGATGATAATGGAGAACCCTATTTACCTGATGAAATTTTGTGGAGACAAAAAGAACAATTTAGCGATGGAGTTGGATACAATTGGATTGATGGTCTTAAAGAATTTGTTGACTCGCAAATTACCGATGAGGAATTTGAAGAAAGTGTTAAAGATAGTAAGTATAAGAATGATTTACCTAAAAATAAAGAAGAATTATATTACCGGCGTATTTTTGATAGTATATTTCCAGATAGAGAAAATATTGTTCCACGTTGGATTCCTAAAACTGAATGGGATGGTGTTGGATATGATCCATCAGGTAGAGCTCAACAGGTTCATATAGAAACCGTATAATTATCAATTAATATAAAATTGATATTGATATTGAATTTAATAAATAATATTAAGTAAATTCATTATGAATAACATCCCTAATAATGATGTATATTTTATTCATTATTCATCTAAAAAGGAATGTGATAATTTTAAACTAATTTTTAAAGGTTTAATCGGTCATAGTTGCTGTAAAGGTAAAGGTGTCCATGTAAAAACTTATAATGGATTAACCGTAGATAATGATGAAATTTATGAAAATATTAGAAAAGAATATAAGAGTAAATAGAAAATATTATTATAATTATGAAATTTTTAATTTTTTTTCTTAATATATACATTATTTTAGGCGCAAAATGTCCTAAAAATAATTGGCATTGTCCTAAAAGTGACCAGTGTATATTAATTACTAATGTTTGTAATGGTTATAAGTTTGATTGTACTAATGGTGCTGATGAAGATCCTAAATTATGTAAAAAATGGGATTATAGTGTGTATCCTACTAAAAGTTTAACTCCTACTACAAGTTTAACTTCTACGACAAGTTTATCTCCTACTACAAGTTTATCTCCTACTACAAGTTTAACTTCTACGACAAGTTTATCTCCTACTACAAGTTTAACTTCTACGACAAGTTTCAGTTATGATAGTCTATTTAAAAAAACTATAATTAAAAAGAGAAATAAAAATTATATTTTTATAATAGTTATAGGAATACAATTAATAATAATAATTGTATTAATAATAAAGATATATACTCCTTTAGATAAAGATAAAAACTATAATACAATTGATAAAATTTATAATAGCACTTATTTAGAACCAACTAAACTTAATGAAATGTATGAAACAATACCTGAATACGAATCGGTCTTATAAACTTTTAATAAAAGTTTTAACAAAATATATAATTTTTTGGAGAATCTTTTTCTAACTTTTAATAAAAGTTTTAACAAAAGTTTTAACAAAATCTATAATTTTTTGGCGAAACTTTTTCTAACTTTTAATAAAAGTTTTAACAAAATATATAATTTTTTGGCGAAACTTTTTCTTAAAAAGCTTATTAGAGTATTAGTTCTACAAGCGTTAAAATTATAAGTAAGGCCATTGATTTATTATCTATTATTATTTTTTGTATTTCTTTTCCGAATAAATGACCTATTATAGGTATATCATCAATTCTTTTTATATAATCTTTATTCATTATGGATATTGCAAAATTTCCGATTATAAAAACAAGTGACGCTCTTAATAATCCCATTAATATATATAGATTATTTTATTTTAGTTATAACAACATATAAAGTATGATGGAATTGATATTGATAAAATTATAAAAATTACAAGTAATATTATAATTGTTATTGTAGTCATTTTATACATTAAATAATTACTTTTTAAATAATAATTACAATTTTACTAAATTTATTTTATATATTATAGAATGGCTAAATCTGTTATTAATTTTGAAATTGTAAATTGTGTATTATTGGTTGTTATTTTAATTATTGTTATAGTATGTTGTATGAAAAAAGAACATTATGAAGAACATGGAATACCTGATTGCAGTAGTGCTAATCCATGTAGTAAGTACACAAAACGAACACCAGAACATCTTTCGTGCAGTCAAAATAAATGGAGAAAATGTGCACCAATAGGAGAAGGGGGGGAAGGGAGTAATTTTTGTGTCGAAAGAGAGAGACAAGCTGAAAATTTACAAAGAAAAATGAAAGTTTGTGAACCAAATTCTATAGGTTGGAAATGGTTTTATCCTAATGTTCCATTACCATCAAATTAAACTGCCATCGGAGCTTTTATATTTTTATATGGACAATAATCTAGTAATTTAATATCTTCATATTTATAATCATAAATACTATCTAAACCACCACATTTAAATATTAATTTAGGAAAAGGTCGGGGTGTTCTTTCTAAGTTTTGTTTAACTTGTTCAATATGATTCTTATAAATATGTGTATCTCCAGTTATAACTGTTAGTTTTCCTGGAGATAAATTAATATCGTTAAGATTACAAATCATATTGACTAAGAATGCTCCAGTTAATGTATTCCAATTATTAGCCAAGAAATAATCAGAGCTTCTTATATAAATTTGTAAGTTTAATTTTTTATGCCTTGTATCGACGTAAAATTGGTAAAAACATAAACACGCTGGCAATGCAGCTTTGTTTATAGTAGCTGGATTCCATAAATTTATTATGATACGTCTACTATTTGGATCATTTTTAATTAAATATAGAACATACTCTAATTGGTCAAAGCCATAACCCTTATAATCTTGTTTACAGGTTTCATAAAATCCTCCATAATGTCGGAAATTAAATCCATATGTTTCCCCCATATCACCTTCAGGATAATGCCATAACCCACGGTTATCTAAAAATTCACGGCTTGTATTTCCATTCCATATTTTAATATCTTTTTCGTTTAATATAGCATTATCGGTTTTACCACTAAGATAAAGCATCAATTCTTCAAAAACACCTCGTAAATATATTTTTTTAGTTGTTAATGCCGGAAAAGTATCTTCTAAATTATAGATAAATCTTTCTCCAAATAATGAATATGTTCCAACACCAGTCCTATCTTCAGTCTCAATACCCTTAGTAATAATATTATGAAGAGTATCTAAATATTGTTGTTCTTCTTTATTAACCCATTCTTCTACAGAACTATTATTTTTATTAACATATTCTAAATATCTATAATAAATATTATTTTCACTATAGAATTTTGATATATATGATAGTTTATATTTTTCTTTATCTATTTTATGAAAAAATGTATCGCATTCATAATATTCATATACTTCCGTTATATAAATTTTAGAAATGCTGTCTGATTCTAATGCCAGCTTATATAATGATTCTCCACCTATTATAAAAATATTACTAATATTAAAATTTTTATTTAATTTAGCAACTTCTAAAATGTCATTAAAATCATATTTAACAATTGTATCCTTATAAGATTCTATTTCATGCTTAAGACGAACATCTTTATTGCGTGTTAATACCACGTTTAATCTATTTTTTAATGGTTTATGTTTATCAGGTATAGAATCCCATGTTTTTCTTCCCATAACAACCATATTTTTAGTATAAGATTTAAATGTTTTAGATGTTATTTGCTGAAAATTTTTAAGATCATTTTTTAAGAACCATGGAATTTTATTATTATTTCCAATTCCGTTATTATTTTTACAATATGCAACAATAACATTCATTTATTAAATATTATTGTATATTTATTTTTTAAGTTTTTTAAAATTATTTATTTTTATAATTTTTATTTATTCTTGTAAAATTATTTTATATGTATATTATATAAAATGGTTTATAGTATGAAACGGAGTTTTAAGCGAGGAGGTTCAAGAAGTAATAAAAAAAGTAGAACACGTTCTGGAAAACAATATAGAGGTAATCCATCTTTTGCAGCAAAATTGGCAGCGTTTATTTTAGAAGGACTAAAAGATAAAAAAGTTAAATTTAGCAAAACTGGAGGCTTTTCTGATTCACAAAAACAAGTTACAGGGGTTTTGCCATATTTACATATGAATATTAAAGAGAAGAATGTTGTTAATAAATTTAAAGAAACTGAAAAAATGCGTGTTGGAGGATTATCAAAAATATGCAAAAAGAAAGGATTAGAAAGATCATTATCTTCTGTTAATTTTAATTGTGATAAACAATCCAAAAATGGTGTTCTTAGTGTTAATAAATCAATTGTTGATTCAATAAATAATAGATGGAATATTAGACGTAATGGCCGAAAACACTTAAGAGAACTTAAGAAATATATGACATGGCAAGTTAAGAACGGCGTTATCCCAGCCAAGAGTGTTGAATGGTCTAAAGGCTTATAAAAACTTTTTAAGAAAAAAGTATTTTGTTAAAACTTTTGGAAAAAGTTTCTTTTTGAAAAGCTTATTTTTTTAATAATTTTGAAAATAGTGATTCACTATAGAAATCAATAGTTATATTTTCTTCATCATCAGTTATGTATGTATAATAATAATTATATGGTATACTTAGCATTGTATTTTCTCTACAAATAATTTCAATATATTTTGCTTTCTCAATTAACGGATATTTAGTTGTATCTTGATTCCATAAATTTATAGGACTAATATCATTTTGCAAATATAAATTTTTCTGTTGCTCTGGTGTAAAAATAAAAAATCTTTTGGTTCCTTTAACTATATAAAACAAACGGCGATATTTATCTTGTCTTTTAATAAGACTTGTAGAATTATTAGGTTCTTTGTGTTGTTCATAATTACAATTAACAGTTAATGGAATATTATAATAATATAGATTTTTTTCAATATCATTATGATTTTCAAATTGGATGTTTGTGAATATACTTATGAGTTTATCTTGCATCATATTTTCAAATATATTTTTTTTAGGATTTTCATATTGTAATATTTCAAATGAATTACTTACTTTATTTATATGTATGTATTGAAAATAGAAAATTATACTTATAATAATAATAATAAATAGTAGTCTTTTCATTTATTTAATACTATATAAAAAACAAATGTTATATACGAATAATATTTAAAAATATAATAAAATGTATATTTATTATGAAGTCTTACTATATTATAAATAGTTATATTAATTCAATATTAATTTCAAGTTCTAAACCATTTTATAGTAAGGATGAAGCTAAACAAACTAAAGAAATATTAGATAATAATGATTCTATTAATGTTATATTTAAATGTAGACATGCTGAAAAAGATAAAATGGGGAAAAAAGATAAAATGAAACTGTATAGTTATGCAACCGGATATTTATTACTCCCAAATAAATCAAACCCATATTATGGTATGGAGCGTTTAAATAAGGGTGATTGGTGTGATGATGTAGAAGGGTGGTTTTATGATAAAATAGAATATGATAATTTAATTGAATTAGGTTATACTCTTAATGATAAATTTAAAATAGATTATTCAAACTATAATATAAATACTTTAGAAATATATTTTTATAATGATGGATTTGTTCTTTCACCAACTAAAGATTACAAATATTATGGACAAAAATATTTAATAGGTGGTACATGGTGTGAAAAACAAAACGGATGGTTGTTCTCAAACATCAAAAAATATAATAAATTTATTAAATTAGGGGCAATAGATCATGATACTGATACATTTATGGAATAAATATACATTTTATAACATATATATTTTATAAAAAGGTTTAAAGATTACACATTATATATAATTATAAATTAAGTAGCAAAAATGAGTGACAGTCAAGATAGAATTATAGGAAAAGAACTAGGACAAGTTAAGTGGTTCGATAACAAATTGGGATATGGGTTTGTAACCGTACTTACTAATAAACACAAAGATAAAGATATTTTTGTTCATCAAACAAACATTTCTCCTTTAGAGACTGAATATAGAACACTTTCTAAAGGAGAATATATTTCTCTCAATATTAGTAATGATGATAAATTACAAGCTATGAACGTAACTGGTGTTCTCGGCGGATCCCTTCGGTGTGATGAGCCACGTCCACTTCCACGTGGAAGTCGTCGTGATAAACGAAATGACGCAGCAGGCGATGTTGTAAGTGAAAGTAGTCCACAATAATTAGTTTTTTTTATTAATTTTTATTTTTTTTGACTTTTTATTAAATAGTTTTTTACCTGAAATACTAACTAAATCAATACAATATCTATTATTACCATCAGGTATATTATGTCCTAAATGAGTGCCATCTTTTGAAATTATTCTTCCATTATTTAATTCTATTAAATTTTTTTTTACAATTTCAAATTCTCTAAATGATGGCCATCCATGTTTTTTTGTTTCAGTTAAAAAATCATTCATTGTGCGTCTTTTTGGGGCAACAAATAATAGTATACTTGTAACAGAATCATAAAATTTTATAGGGTTACCTGTTTTTTTTGCAATTTCTATTGTTTTTTTAAATTTTGGAAGTGTATCCCAATATCCTTTTTCTTCAGCGAATTTTTTATTATTGCACGCAATTTTTTCTGCTTTTACAGAATCAACACCCCATCTTAATTTTTTTTGAACTTTTTTAATACACACTTTATTAATATGATAATTTGTCTTTTTACTTCTATTATTCATTAATATAAAACTATAATTTTTATTTTTTAACTTTATAAAAAAATTAAGATTTATATTTAGGAATTAATACTATTATATATATAAAATTATGGAATCTAATGACATTTGGACAAACATAATTATACCATTACTTATAGGTCCGTTGTTTCTTTATTTAAAATCTGTTTATGATGTTTATATTAATAGAAAAAATGAACATAAATTGATGCTTTATAATAATAAATATGAACATTTAACCTATGTTTTAAATAATTTTTATTGGCCTTTATATTTAAAACTTCTTTGCATTACGCAACTCACTTACAATATACCATTAAAAAATGACTACGAATATTACTCAGATAGCGATGAATCTGATAATAAAAATTCTAATAATTTAGATAATGATAATTTTATAATAAATATTAAATCGAATAAGAATATAGTTTTAAATACTGAAACAATACAATTGATGGAATTAAATATGAATTTATTATTTCATGAAACAATAGAAATCATAGAAAAACACGTTTATAAGGCAAGATTAAGTAAAAATCTTAATAAACATATAGTACAATTTATTAAATATTGTAAAATAAGAGAAATTATTCGTGAAGGTTCAATAGATAAAAAATATAATATAGAATATTTTGGAATTAAAGATAATACAAAGAAATTACTTCAGTTAATAGAAACAGATGTCAATAATATACAAGAAAAGTATAACTGTTTAATTGAAAAAGGTCCATAGAAATAATATATACTAATTTATATGGCTGGAGGATTATTTGGTAGACCATTTGTATTAAATATTAAATGTATTATTTTTTCATTAATAATAATGGGATTATTCTTAGTTAAACCCGTTATTAAAAGCAAATTAATATTAGGCTTAATATTATTTATAATATTTGTTGTATCCTATGTTGCTATGGCATGGTATGATTTTTACTACAATTGCGATATACTACCATTACAACGTGGACAAAAATCATTAACTGGATTGCTTAAACCAGCTATTCATTCGCAAAAACAAATAAACTCTACAAATATGTCACGCGGTAATATGATGATATATGCCTCTCATATCATATTTATTGTTCCACTACTAATGTATATTGCATATTATAAAGGAAAAGCAAACACAATAATATATCCAATTTTAATAGTATTGGGTATTTTTACACTCATATATCATGGTGGAGCTATTCTTCAAGGATCACATAATTTATAAAAAATTTTAATTAAAGATATATTTTTTTATGTAAACACATAGAATTACTTAAAGACCTAAATACTTAAAAAAGTATATGCTAATTATAAGTTTATTATTTTTATTTTTTGGTACTTTAGGAAATATAACTAATGTAAATTCAAATAGATATGATTTGCAAGAATATTTATTTAATAATCCATTAGATCTTATACCTGATGATGGAATTAATTTAACATTATCTTTAGTAATAAGAGCATTTAATAATATAGATCAAATAGACGGATCAATAAATATGAATGTATGGTTAAGATATAATTGGAATAGTAATATTAAATGGAATTCATCTAATTTTAATGATATTTCAAGTATAAATTTAAATACAAATCCAGATGCCGATAAATTTATTTGGACTCCTGATATATATTTATATAATACAGCTGAAAAACCTATGAATGAGTTAGATTATACTAAAGCAAATGTTTATTATGATGGTAATATTTTTTGGTCTCGTCCAGGACTAATTAAATCAACATGTATATTTAATTTAACTTATTTTCCATTTGATCAACAAACATGTAAATTAAAATTTGGTAGTTGGGCATATGATAATTATAATATTTATATAAATGATGTTCAAAATAATTCTATTGATATTTCTAATTATCAAGAACATGAAGAATGGAATCTTGTTGATTTTTATACAATTAAAAATAGTGTAATATATTCTTGTTGTGTAAATCCGTATCATGATTTAGAATTTTATTATACTATAAGAAGGAAACCAGCATACTATAATTTAAATATTATTATACCTACATTTGCCACCGCTACATTAATTATACTTACATTATTAGTACCATGGGATTCTGGTGAACGCATATCTTTTGCAGTAACTGTGCTTTTATCAATAATAGTGTTTCTTCTTATAGTTTCTGAAAATCTCCCAAAAACTGACAGCAAACCACTTCTTTCACTCATGATTATAGGACTAATCTATTTCTCACTCGTTGGAGTCATATTCACGATATTAATTAGTTGTATTCATGAAAGCATTAAAAATGATACTATTAAAGATAATAAAATAATGGTATATTTATTTTCAAAATGTAAATATATAAAATGTTGTATAAATAACCAAAGTAATACACTGCAAAATAAAGCTAAAATTGAAAAACATAATTCAAAAATATCAATGAATTCAATTAAAACAAATTCATCTTTATCAAGTGATAATAATTCAATTTATTCTATTAGTCCTATAGAACCTATAGAACCTATAGTTAATAACGAAAATATTGAAATTATAAATAAAAATAATGTTGAAATAAATGGGCAAAGTACTATTAATTTAAAAGAATGTAAAAAATTAACAATAAAAATAGAAAAAATATTTATACTTGCTTTTTTATTAAGTTTTATACTATATTGCCTAATTATATTTTTAAGTGTCCCTAAATACTAAGAAGTTTACTTAATTGTTCTCCTGATGGATAATTAATAATATTTGTCTTTTTCAATTTAATAATTTTCTTCTTTTCATGTACATTAATAAACGAGATTTCATCTTTTTTAATTGTATAATAATTATCATCAATAATAGAATTTATAAATTTATGAGCACAATTAATTTGTTCCATATCCCTAGCTCCAGTAATAATAATACTTCCACTTTGAAATATAGCTACAGTAATTTTTTTACATTGTCCATTTCCATTACCTGTTCCCTTTCCATTACAATACACATCGCAATAACATTTTCCTTTAAATGGATAATCTTTATAACTTTCATTAAAATAATATTTACTATTTACACCAGGATAAATACATGGTTCATAGGATGAAAATATATTATATTTATTACTAAGAAGATCTTGCAACACATTCCTTTTAATCTCAAATCCCAAATAATAATCACTATTAATTAATACAATTTTATAATCTTTAATTTTACATGTTGAATGAGCTAATAGTCCATTTTCAATTAAACTACTGTTGCATGTTTTACATTTGTGATGCTCTTCTTTACTACAAATATTACAAATGTAATGATCACATTTAGTTTCCTTAATATTATTGTGCGATACTAATTTATTACAAAATGTACATTCAATATTTAATTTATCATTACTCATTTTTACAATTTTTTCCTCGGATAAATCATCAAAATAAACACCTTTTAAATGTTTAATTCTTTCAATCAATAAATTAATTGAAATTTGTCCTTCATCGAAACTTTTTAGACCGGTCATCGAAACTGCCCCATTATTAAATAATTTTACATTGTTTCGCCGATCTTTTTTAGGTTCAACAATTATAGTGATTTGGTTGAAAAAAACGCGTTTCTTTTCTTTTGCCTTTTTAGATTGAATTTTCATATTTTCCCCTTTGGTAGTCTTACCATGCTCGATGTATTTAATCTTATCATCAATTTTCAAATATTTTGAAATAATAGTCAGATTAATGAACGAATTAATATTACACGTTGCAGTGTGTGTAGATATTCTTAAATCTGTTGGAGAAATATTCATGTCTTTATTTTATACTTAAAATATCCTTAAATTCATTTTGGAAATCAATTTTAAACTTTTAAGAAAAAGTTTTAACAAAAACATTATTTTTTTGGACAACCTTTTTCTTAAAAAGGTTAAAAAAGTTTATTTAAACACTATTAAATACTAATAGTTAATATTAATGGATGATTATTCTATATTAGGTGCAAAGCGCTCCGATTCTATTGAATTTATAACAAAGAAATATAAGAAATTAGCTTTAAAGTGGCATCCAGATCGTAATAGACAGAATAAAGATTTCGCTGAAGAAAAGTTTAAGACTATATCGGCCGCTTATAATAATATAGTGAATAAGAAATCTAATCCTTTTCATACGTTTACAAGTTCTCCGAATGGTGAGTTTAATTTTGGAAATCTGTTTACTAAAATAAATGAATTCAAAGACTATTTTAAAGATGTAAATTATGAAGAACTATTATTGAATGTAATAGAAAAAGTGAATACGTTTGGCGAACCTAAACCGAAAAAAACTAAAACTGATAATTTATACATTAATGCCAATTTGGAACTGTTTGATATTTATAATAATGTTAAGAAAACAATATATATTGATCGTTTAAGAAAATGTAGTGAATGTGTTAAATCTGATGATTCTGGTGTTAAGTGTAATACTTGCAACAACGCTAAATATATTAATATATCAATACCATTATCGTTTTATGGTAAATCTAAAACTATTATTTTAGATCAACAATCAGATTATAGTGTAAATAAAAAAGCAGGTGATATAGTTATAAATATTAATCCTAAAGAAAATGACAATTATCAAATTATCAACAACTATGATTTACTCTATTATTATTTAATGCATAATATAGATGATATTAATGATACTAAAAGTTTAGATATAACATTAAAGCATTTAGATAATAAAACATATAAATTTACTATATATAATCCAGTATTATATTATAAGTATAAAATAGAAAATATGGGACTACTTTATAATGATGAATCTTTTCCAGACCGTGGTAATCTATTTATTATATTAACACCATCATTTAAAACTGTTAATACATCTATTGAAAAAAATATAATATAATTATATAAATGAGAAAAAGTAAAATGAAAATTAGATTAAATAGGAAAAAGAGTAAAATGAAAAAAAGCAAGCTTAAATTTAGATCTACGAGGAAAAAAGGTGGTTCTTTAAAATATACATCTAAAAATATATATTTAATGGAGATTAAAAAACTTTTAAAAGATCCAAAGCTAAAACTTAAAAAGATAAATATAGTAAAAGCACGAAAATTGTATGAAACATTAAAAAAAGATAATTTTAATCAACTGTCTAAGAAAAATCATAAAATAGCATTAAACTATGATATAGAAATTTATAATCTTGAACACGATTACAATAATTTAGTATTAATTAGAACTTTATTAGAAAAAAGACCTGTTAATTATTTAAAAGAATTAAGAACGAAATTAGGAATTGGTAGAGGTTCTGTACAATGGAAAACAAAAGAAGGTGAATCAGTTGCTATGAAATTACACGAAGAATATTTATCACACTTAATTTCAAATCAATCATCGCCACTAGGACTACATCATTTTTTAATAAAATTAAAAGAATTGCTTAAAAATAAAATAACAGAAATTCCATTTTATTATTTTAAAGATATTGGTCTTAATATAAATAAAAATGTTAAAGTTTCAAACATATATTGTTTAACTAAATTAATCAAAGCATTAGAATTTGATACATTTATTGTTAATACATCGGATTTAAAAAATGTTGCAATCCCATTATTGTATGTTGAATCAAAACCATTATCAAGCAATAATAAAAAACATATTGTTAAATATTTGGTTGATATATTAACAACCGACACCTGTTCATCGGGGGGCGATAAAAGATCAGTTCAACCATTATTAAATAAAGTTAAAAGTAGTAAAAGGAAGATTGGTGAACGTATGGCATTAACTTAGTTGTGTAAAATAAAATGTACGCGTTTAATTAATATATGTTAATTAAAATGTATGATAATAATAAATGGGATATAAAATTCAGCACAGATATAGTAAGAGGAGAATAAATAAAAATCATAAAATACAATTAAATGGTGGTAGTAATAATAATACTAATATGTCTGAAATAAAATTAAATATAATTTCTTTAGAAGATTTAGTGTCTAATGTTCAAACACTAATAGATAAATTAACAAATGATATAAAGACAAATTTAAAAAAAGTAAAACAAACGGATAATTCAAGATTAAAAAAACTATATCATAATGAAGCTAAACAATGGCTTAAAGTTAAAAAAGCAAGAGAAGCAGATGCAGATGAAATTAATAACAAAATTAAGGGATTAGAAGCAGAACTTAATAAACTTAATAAACTTAATAAACTTAATAAACTTAATAAACTTAATAAATCAACCAATAATATAACCCAAAGGAAATTATGGTCATATCAACCCAAACAAGATGGAAATATCTTTAAACCGATGGTTAATACTGATACTAATGTTAATGCTGCTGTTAAATCTACAACTTATAGCCAATCCAATAATGAAATTATAAATGATCAGCGATCCAATATGATTAATACAAATGCTCAAGAAAGAGATAGACGGTTAAATAAAAGTAAGCACAGCAAACCAAAAAGTTTTTTAAAAAAAATGAAACAAAGATGGAAAAAATTTAGAACAAAGAAAAAACCAATTCAATATAATAATGAAATTATTAATTATCAACCATCCAATAACAATATAAATAAACAACTATTTAAATATGGGCGTACTCTACCAAGTAAATTTTATGCTAATCCAAATATAATTAATACAAACTCGCGAGAAAGAGTGCGGAAAAGACATTTCAATAAATATCTTCTTGAATATAATTCATATAATAAAGCACCAAAAAAAGGTATTTTTAATTCATTAAAAAAAACTATTTTTAATTTAAAAAAAACAAAAAAAACAAAAAAGAAAAAAACAAAACCAATATATGACCAATTACAACAAAAATTTTGTACTGAATGTGGCGAACCTTTAGTATTGGGATATAAATTCTGTACTAAATGTGGTACTAAAATAGAATCAACAAAAGTTAAAAGTAATAGAACAAAAGTCAAAAGTAAAAAAATACAACAAAAATTTTGTACTGATTGTGGTGAACGCCTTGACCCAGATCATATGTTTTGTACTAAATGTGGTACTAAAATAGAATCAACAAAAGTTAAAAGTAATAGAAAAAAAGTCAAACGAAAAAAAGAATCAATAAAAGTTAAAATAAGTAATAATAATGAAGATAGACACATAAATATTCCCGATAGTGTTGATGTAGATAATATAAGATTACCTAAATGGTTTAACAATAGTTGTTTTTTAGATAGTGTTATTGCATGTTTATTAATAAGACCAAATAACTATATTATAAATAGATTATTAGAAAACACCTTAATAGATGTTGATGTCAATAGTGGATGTAGTTTAGAATCAAGACAACAGATTAGAAACGAATTAATAAATGTATTTAACTATATTCACAATAACCAAACTGAATCAAAAAAATCAAAAAAATTACGCAACTTTAGAAAATCTCTTGGTAAATGTAATCTTGATGGATTTGAATCCTTTACTGGAAAATCGCAAAGAGAAGCAAATGAATTTTTAAAATATTTATTTACTATATTTCCAGATGAAGATAAACAAAATTTATCAGAAACCGTTTATTTTACAGATGATATAGACACACCAATTAATACAGAAATAGATATAAAAAAACTTACGGGTAATACTTGTAAAAGTAGTAATAATCAGATAACAGATATATATTATTTTATATCACCAAGCGATATTGTAAATATAAGTAATACATCAACATATTTATCTTCATTTTTACATAGTAAAGAAGAATCATTTCGTAATGAAGGTTCAACATTTTTATGTGACAATAAAGATTATAATAGAACTATAAAATTCAAAAAATTTGAAGAAGAACGATATATTATTTTTGATTTAAGTCGCGCATTTGCAGGACAATTTTTAGGTGAGAAAATTACACCTGATGAAGAAATAGAATTATCTAACGGTAAAAAATTTAAATTTGTGTCATCCGTATATAGAACATCTGGACTAGGAGGAGCACATTTTACTTCATTTATTCTATTAAATGATATATGGTATTATTATAATGACATTTCTTTAATTGGAAACATTAAATTAAAAGAAGTAGGTAATTATAATGATTTACTTAATTATAATAAAGAACAAGTAAAAAAAAGTGTTATGTATTTTTATGAACCAATGTTTCTCTAAAGTAATTAATTAGTAATAAATCTTGACGCAATATTCATTCCTTCCAATTCTTGTATTAAGAGTTTGCAAGAATACGGTATTCTTATTTCGGAGAAATCTATGAAATTATTACAAGGCTTACATTTATATATATTTTCATCTGGATTTACAGCGGCAATAAATCCACACTCATTACACACAAATACCCTATAATTATCTGACACATCTAACATCCTCTCCTTAAGAAATTGGACGCTACCATGAGCAATCATACAATCACGTTCCATCTCACCAAATCTAAGACCACCATCGCGAGCACGGCCTTCTGCTGGTTGACGAGTAAGTAAGACCATTGGACCTGTTGCTCGCGAATGTATTTTATCTTCTACCATATGTTTAAGTCGTTGATAATATGTAGGTCCAATAAATATTTTTGTTTTTAGTTGTTTTCCATTGATTCCATTGTATAATACTTCATTACCAGAACCTTCGAAATTATTTTTTTCAAGAGCTTCCATAATTTTATCAACCGAAGTATCATTAAACGGTGTTCCATCGCCATATCCACCTTCTAATGTCGCTACTTTCCCTAAAATACATTCTATAAGCTGTGCAATAGTCATACGACTAGGAATAGCATGAGGATTAACAATAATATCAGGTCTAATACCATCTTTAGTAAATGGCATATCTTCTTCAGGTAAAAGCATACCACATGTCCCTTTTTGTCCATGACGAGATGAAAATTTATCGCCTATTTTTGGAACTCTTATAGATCTAACTCTCACTTTACAAAATTTATGACCATCACCATTCCGATTAACATAAATTTTATCAATATATCCTGTTTCATTACTCTTTAAAAATGTGCTACTATCTCTATACACATATTTTGTTTTCGTTTTACTTTTAATTGGAAATACTTTACCAATTATAATATCATTTGATGTAACATGTGTATTAATAGGGACAAATCCATTTGTTTCTAATTTATCATAACAACCAGGCTTAATGCCCGAAGTAATATCTTTTGGTGGCTTCATTATTCTTTCATCCTGGCCAGATGATTGAATTTTCTTTTCATCATCCCTATAAGTTCTAAAGAATGTTGACCTAAATAGTCCTCGTTCAACTGAACCCTTATTTATAATAACTGAATCTTCTTGATTATACCCACCATAAGAAGCTATTGCCACAATTACATTTAACCCATTAGGAATTTCAGCAGATGGAACTAACTTTCCAATATTTGTATCAACTAATGGTTTATTTGGGTAATATAATACATGACCCATAGTATCCATACGTTGTCTAAAATTCGTCATGTAAACACCCATAGCCTGTTTACCCATTGCAGATTGATATGTATTTCTTGGTGATTGATTATGATTTGAAAATGGAATAGAAGAAGATAATATTCCTAACATCAAACTTGGATGAATTTCACAATGTGAATATTTAGTTTTAGTTTTTGATTTAATATTACTATGAACTGCAATCATTCTATAATATGATTCTTGTGTATCAATATATTCAATACACCCTATATCATCTTTTCTCGTATCTTTATCTTCGTAATTATTATTATTATTTAATCCCCTAATAATTAAATTCCTAAATTTATATTTTTTTGAAACAATATTATTAACATCATCTTTAGTAATCAATAATTTATTATTTTCTAATATATAAAGTGGTCTACAACATCGTCCAGCATCCGTAAATATATTAATCTGATTCATATCTGTATTAAATGATATTGAAACATAAATATTTATTAATCCTTTACGCCTTGATACAAGTAATTTATCAAAAATAACTTTTGGCGAATCTGTAATATATATCCAATCACCATTAACAAATATTTTAGTTTTATTAATAGTATCTTCTATATTGTCAATATGTTCAACTTTGACTATATTTCCATTTGTTTCTATTATCTTTATTATAGGTTGTTCATTGCTATAATTTGTAATATATGTCATTATCCCAATATTTTTAACTAATCCAACTGATCCACCTTCTGGTGTTTCAGATGGACAAACTATTCCCCATTGTGTATTGTGAAGTTTACGCGGAGGTACCAATTTACCGGTTTTTTCTGTAGGTGTATTGATACGTCTCAAATGAGATAATGTTGCATTGTATGTTAATCTGTTCAATACTTGCGCAATACCTACTTTACTATTTGTGCTTTTTATACCCCAATTACCAGTTGCTAATCCATATTTTATACCAGATTCAATAGTTGTTGATTTTATAATTTTAAACAAATTATTATTATTAATTATAGATTCAATATTCATATGATTTGAATTTTTCCATGGATTACTATTTAACTCCTTCATAATTTGATTTCTCATATCTTTAGTCATTTTTGTAAAATATTGTCTGAACAATAAAGCCATAAGGTAACCAGATGTTTCAACACGTTTATTGCAATAACTATCTCTATCATCATATGGTATTTCATTGAAATAACATTTTAATAATTTATTTACCATGTATCCTAAAAATAATGCTTTCTTTTTAAAACTTGGACCAACATGAGCTAATACATCACGTTCCATCATTTCCTTAAATAATACTAATTTACGTTCTCTGCTAAGTTTTATATCCTTTGGCTGACCCAAAATAGAACTATACCTCAAAATATATTCTAATGCGTCGTTTTGTGTTCTTATTTCAGAACCTTCTTCAATTGTACTTTGTAATAAATCCAATTTATCATCATTATTTTTAATATCATACAATATATATTTAATAATATCTTTATCTGATTCTACACCAAATGCCCTAAATATTATAAATAATGGAATATCACTTCTACAATGTGGTATATTAACTTTTAAAGTTTTACCTTTCAATACATCTTTATTTGAAAATTTTATACTACAATTTTTAGGAGTATTAAATCCAGTTTTTGATACAGATTTTACTTCTGCAATATGACTATATTTTGAATTACTTTTACTAGCCTTAAACACATATACTATTTGTTCTGCTATTTTTTCTTGTCCAACAATAACTTTTTCATTACCATTTACAATGAAATACCCTCCTAAATCTAATTTGCATTCTCCACTATTATTAATAAATGATGTACAATATTTAGATCCCACCATAATTGGAATTTTTCCAATATTTACCTTTTTTAATTCTTTATTAGCTAAAAGCTTTTTACCTCCATTTTCAGTCGAATAAATATCAATGCTTAAATCTATTAATAGTTGTGATGAATACGATAAATTTCTTAGACGAGCATCATTTGGATACATCAATTTAGTACTACCATTATTCTCATATATAATTGGTTTATTAAAATAAATATTTCCAAAATTAATATTAATTTCATATTTGTATGTGTTGGTTTCCTCATCATAATTATTAAATATCAATAATGGATTAGATTGTTTTACAATCTGCTCTATTTTAATATCAGTAAATTCATTAAATGAATCTATATGATGACGAACCAAATTCTTATAGTTGTTTTCTTTTAAATACGATTCAATAACTTTCCAGGTATCTAAATCATAATTAAATTTTTCCATAATTTAATTATATAAGAAAAAATAAAATTAATTCAATTTTATTATAAATAAAAATAACTTTAAATCCTTATCTTAATATTTATTAAATAAAATAAAAAATAAAACAATTATTATTAATATGACAGCAATAATATTAGTGATTTTATGATTTCTATTATTATTTAAATTATTCAAATTAATAGAATTTTCAAAACCTTCAATAATAGGTATTTTATCTTTTATTGCACGTGTTCTTTTTTTAGTGTATAAATTATAATCAAGTTCAGTATCATCAGTATAAGTAACTAAATTTTTATAGTCTATATTATCATTATCATATTCATCATAACCACCTTTTAAATTTTCATCTATACTTGTATCTAATTCAAAAGGTCTAATTTCTTCATATTTATCTAATAAATTTTCATATTCAGTCCGTGTATATTTTTGATAATATTGTCGTTGTAAATAAGTTCTTATTTCTTCTCTTACTATAGATTTATTCTTTTTAAGTAATGTTTGTATTATTAATTCATCTTTATTATTTTTATTATGAATATCAGAACCATATTCAACCAATAATCTTACTATATTAAAATTCATTCTATCTTTTAATTCGTTTTTATCATTATCTTTATCGTCTTTATCGTCTTTATCGTCTAATTCAGTATCAGTTGTAACTGGAATAACTGCTGTGTGAAGTGGGGTTTCACCATATTTATTTTTATCAATAACGCATGCTCCAGCATTATTTTCTAACAACATTTTAACACAATTATAAGAACCTGAACGAACTGCACTATGTAATGCGGTATCTCCATGAATATTTTTACATTCAACGCTAACTCCATGTTTTAATAATTTAAATACACCATCATAATTACCCTTTAAACACGAAATATGCAATACACTATTATCATCACTATTTACACTTGAATAATCAAAATTTGTAGTTAATAAATATTCAATACATTTAAAAGAATTATAATAAATAGCATGATGAAAAACAGTATTACCACTATATCCAAATAACAACTTATCATTTACATTTGTATTATGTTTAGTATTAAAATATTTTATTAAGTAGTCAACATGATCTTTCTTAATAGCATCTATTAAATAATAATGTTCTGTAATTTTAGCATCATTATTATATGTTTGATCAATACGCAAATGTACTTCATTACTATTACATTGATTAGTATAACAGTCGGGAGTCAATTTATCTAAATCTATTTCTTCTTTAGATTTATAATCACCTTTATCTAAATTCCGCAATTTACATATTTCATAGACTGACGGTTTACGCCAATTACCTTCACCACAATCTTCATCTTTATGACATACTTTAATATGTGAAATTTTATTATTACATTTTTTAACAGATACTTTATGAAAATGTTCTAAATCTTTTTGTGGAATAAATTTACGCACATTTTCTAATCGGTTATCATATTGATCGCAACATATTTGCTCGGTTCCTTTACTACTTTTACATTTAGAATCAAATCTTTTTTTTAAAGCTTCTCTTTCACTTTTAGTAAATTTTTGTTTTGTAGCAGGATTTATACCATATAATTCTAAATCACTGTAAGGAACATAACCAATACTACAATTTTTATCTTTATCTATACATGAATTTTTAGATAGTATTTTATTTAAATTATCATCTGCATTTTTAATAGATTTAACATCTTTAATAACTTTAACTGCATAATTAACTGCATCATTAACTGCTTTTGAATCATTATTAGTTCCTTCATTGATTGTATCAATATAACTCCAATATGTTTTATTGATTGTAATAATATTAGATGTAATTTTTTTTAAAAGTTCATCTAATATTTTAATCAACTGAACTCTAGAATCTTTATTATCAATATTTGTTTTTAAAGTATTTACTATATTCATATAAGTATCATCAAAATTTTTTTCTTGTATTTGTGGTATAATACTTAATAATAATCCACTTGAAATATCTTTTTGAAATCCAATTGTTAATAATAATAGTAATGCACTTGAAATAATTGTTTTTACATAATTAGATTTATCATTCCATTTATCTAAATAATCGTTTATTACATTAATTAATGTAACATCGTTAGTTGTTGCACCTGCTGCTGCTGTTGCACCTGCTGCTGCTGTTGCACCTGCACCTGCTGCTGCTGTTGCACCTGCACCTGCTGCTGCTGTTGCACCTGCTGCTGCTATTGCACCTGCTGCTGCTATTGCACCTGCACCTGCTACTGTTGTTGCACCTGCTGCTGCTGTTGCACCTGCTGCTGCTATTGCACCTGCACCTGCTACTGTTGTTGCACCTGCTGCTGCTGTTGCACCTGCTGCTACTGTTGCACCTGCTGCTACTGTTGCACCTGTTGCTGCTGTTGCACCTGCTACTGTTGCACCTGCTGCTGTTGCACCTGCTGCTACTGTTGCACCTGCTGCTACTGTTGCACCTGCTGCTGTTATATTTTGAAAATATTCTCTACTATCAAATAAAAAATATAATGCTAGAAGAAGTACCATTAAAATTAATATTTTATTCATTAATATTAATATATAATATAAATTTACTAAATTAAATTAAATTAAATTACTCACATTATTTACATTAGGTTTTGTATTTCTAAATATATAATTAAATACAATAAACAATATAGCTAATACGCATATAAGTATAAGAAAAATAATGAAATAATTTAAATATTTATTCGCATTATTTGCATTATTCGCATTATTTGCATTATTCGCATTATTCGCATTATTCGCATTATTCGCATTATTCGCATTATTATTTTCTAATATCTTAAGCTGTTTTTCTAACTCATTAATTTTTATAAGTCCTTCATCTATTATTAAATCATCATTAACATCATTTGCAGACATATTATTTAAACTATTATTAGAAACTGTCCCTGATGGTATTCCTTCATTAGAAGATGCCATCGATGGTATTCCTTCATTAGAAGATG
>ERZ807291.791-NODE-791-length-53244-cov-7.492113_pt1 | contig 53244 bp, 46 predicted proteins | sample MGYA00521257_ERZ807291 | MGnify/ENA primary metagenome ERZ807291 (study PRJEB31413, sample SAMN03169783) | marine metagenome | biome: Marine; feature: Water; material: Subsurface seawater | place: North Sea | collected 2011-04-28 | depth 1 m m ... | reverse complement strand
TAAACCGGCCAGAAACTTGTTCTTTGAGGATTGGGGCGGTTGACGACTGTACGACGAGGATTGGGGCGGTTGACGACTGTACGACCGGCCGGTCAGCGATGATGTTATCGCCTACCTCCGTGTCGAAAAAAACAATACAACAACCGACAACCAGCGGCGATGTGCCTGACTTCAAGGGATAGATAGAGGCGGCTGCCGAATACCGGCAGCCGCCCCTTCCTAATTAACGAACTGCGTCAGGTAGAGCGACAGTTCCGGCACGTAAGTGATAATCACGAGCGCGACCAGGTTGACGAAGATAAACGGTATCAAACCCGGATAGATGCTCGACAGCGGTACCTTGAACAGCGCCTGTGTGATGAAGATGTTCAGACCGAAAGGCGGCGTGAACATGCCGATGGCGAGGTTCACCGTCATAATGATGCCGAAGTGGATCAGATCCACGCCCATCGCCATCGCAATCGGCGCCAGCAATGGCGTCAGGACCAGGATAGCCGAGCCCGGATCGAGCACACAGCCAACAAGGAGCAGGAAGACGTTGATGACCATCAACACCATCCATGGTTCCAGGTTCATATCCTGAATTGCCGCGACCGCATCCTGCGGAATGCCACTGATCGTCAGAAGCTGCGAAAACACGCCTGCCGCAGCCACGATGATAAGCACCTGTGCGGTCAGGTACATGGAATCGACAGAGACCGTCCAGATACCCTTCCAGGAGATATCGCCGTAGATAAACCGGGTGACGATAATCGCGTATACGCAGGCGATACCGGCAGATTCCGTCGGAGAGAATATCCCCGCATAAATCCCACCAAGAATAATGAAAGGCGTACCAAGCGCCCAGACGCCTTCCTTGCTGGCCGTGAAGAACTGAGACAACGAAAAGCCGGAGGCCTCGCGGATACCGGTACGGAGCGCGTAGATGTAAATATACGCCGCCATCAGTGCCGCAATCAGAAGCCCCGGTATGACACCGGCAACAAACAGCAGCGCGACGGATTGTTCAGCCGATGCGCCATACAGGATCATGCCGATTGACGGCGGAATGACTGTGGCAATGGCGCCTGATGAAGAAATCAGACCTGATGAAAACCGCTCAGTATACCCTGCCTGCCGCATCGGTGCGTAGAGCAGTCGCCCAACCGCGGCAACCGTTGCAGGGCTGGAGCCTGAAATGGCACCAAAGACTGTACAGGTACCAACCGTCGTCAGGGCAAGACTGCCACGGACACTGCCGATAATCGACATCACCCAGGCGACGATCCGCTTGGAGATACCGCCCTGCCCCATGATTTCACCAGCAAAGATGAAAAACGGGACAGCCATCAGCGCGAATTTATCGACACTGCCGAACATGTTGATATGCATTGCCATCGGCGGCACTGCCTGGTGCACGATCAAAACGATTGATGCGGTTGCCAGCAGGATGATGAAGATCGGAAAGCCGAGAATGAGCAGCACGACCGGAACGATACCCATGTACCATTCCATCGGAATCGTCGCTAATCCCCCAATAATCCATTCCATGGATACGCTCCTTAATGTCTGTCTGTTTTCTTAAAAGGGATTAACTTTTTACGTCGGTCGCTGTCGTGTCTTCCTCGCCGTAATCCTTGACGAGAAGATCGATTTCACCTGTCAACTGACCGGTGACGTGCGCGCGAAAGCGAACCACTATCGCAACGAACATCAGCGAGAACCCTGCCAATAGTGCGAAATGCGGTATCACCATCGGGGCTTCCGCAACAACGCTTCGCTGGTCGTTGTTGAACATCAGTTCCACGACGATCCAGTTATTCGGTATCACGTAAATGCACACGAGCAGGAACGAGGCGACGGCGATAAAATTGATGATCTCTTTGAAAGGCGACGGCAACATCACCGAGAAGACGTCCATTTTCAGATGCTGGCCCTCGTATGTGACCAGGATCGCGCCGATAAAGACGGTCCAGACCATGATGTAGATCATGATTTCCTCGGCCCAGATAATCGGCTCAAGGAATAGATAACGCCCGATTACATTTGCGACGTTGATCAAAATCCCGACCAGAATCATACAGCCGATGATTAGCCTTGGAATCGTAACCAGCCCGAAATGAATAGGTCTCGGAATCGAATTATTTGACGAGTTTGACATGCCCGCTCCCGTGTCCGCCCGGCCAATGGCCGACCTAATGTTGCCCTGTTCGACCGCTCTCTGACCGGAGCGTGTCTGAGATCAATTGATTTGTTCCTGACGGAACAGCTCTTTTGCCTCGTTTGCATATATAAATTACACATCATTAGGACTCTAATCAAACGGGAGATTTTAGATGGGACAAACTGTCCTCGTTACCGGCGCTGCAAGCGGCATTGGACTTGCCTGTACAAAGCTTCTTCTTGAGGACGGATGCCGTGTCCTGGCGTTCGATCCGCAGGAAGACCGGATGCGCGCGGAACTCCCCGAATGCGATGAACTCACATTCTTTGGCGGCGATGTGTCCAAGACCGAAGACTGTGCCGCAGCCGTCAACCAGACCGTCGACAAGTTCGGCGGGCTCGATGCGCTGATGCACTGGGGCGCCGCGCATTCTTCCAAACGCTGGGACGAGCTTGATGCCGACGAGTGCAATTTCGTCATGTCGGTCAACGTCACCGGATCATTCCTGATTTCCCAGGCCGCCGCCAAATACATGATGGCCCATGATGGCGGCTCCATCGTGCTGACCACCTCGACCTCGGTTCTGTTCGGGGTTACGGGTGGCAATGGCCAGGGTGGCCCCGCTTATGTTTCGTCGAAGGGAGCGATCATCGCGCTCAACCGCTCGCTCGCCCGCGCGCTGGCACCGAAGGTCCGCTGCAACGCGGTAAGCCCCGGTCTTGCAGAAACGGCCATGGTCGGCGGCATGACCGACGAGCTGCGCGCGGCAATGACATTACGCTTCCCGATGGGCCGGTTCGGCGAGCCGGAGGAAATTGCCAATGCCGGTATATTCCTGATTTCCGACAAGGCGAGTTTCATCACCGGCGAGGTCATCCACGCAAATGGCGGGTCGAACTTTAACTAGGGCCCGCGATTGCGTATCATCGATTCAGATAACAGGGACATTCAGGAGCCGGGACATGCCGCACAAATTTGAAATGCCACAGAAATATATCGATGCGATGACTGCCCGTATGGGCCGTGAACATTCGCAGGAAACCTTCGAGACCGAAAAGACGGCGCTCGTGGTGGTCGATATGCAGAACTATTTCATGGATGAAAGCCAGCAGGCAGGCTGTCCGGTGGGACAGACCGTCGTTGGCAACGTCAATCGTATCGCCGAAACGGTCCGGCGGACCGGCGGCATCGTCATCTGGATCCAGAACCTCTCACCTGCCGATACAAAAGAGTCCTGGAAGACCGCCCATGAACGCTACCTGCCGGAAAAAGCCGAGCTCCGCGTCGAATCGATGACACCGGGTGCCTGGCCATTCGAGCTTTGGCCGGAGCTCGATGTTCAGGACGGCGACTTCCGCGTCATCAAACGACGCTACAGTGCCTTCATCCAGGGCTCGTCCGATATCGAGTTGATCCTGAAGGATAACGGCATCGAAAACATCCTGGTCTGCGGCGTTGCCACAAACGTGTGCTGCGAATCGACAGCCCGGGATGCGATGATGCTGAACTACCGCGCGTTGATGGTGTCGGATGGTTGCGCCACGTCTTCAGACGAAGAACATGCAAATTCGCTGGTTGCATTCTATTCGCATTTCGGCGACGTCCAGAATACGGACGAATTGTGTGCACGCCTCGAAGCATCGGACCGGCGCAATTCGACCGCTGCTGAATAACAGACGCTTCTCACTAACGACTATTTCTCACTCGCTTCTATAAGGAACGATCCCATGGCTGGACCCGCCGCCCCCGAGGTGCCGAAGGGCAAAACTGTTATCAAGAACGTCGGACTGATGTTGTCCGGCGCCCTCGAAAACCCGGTGCTCGACGCTGATACGCTGGTGGCGATAGACGGCAGAATTACCGCATTCGGCAAAGAGAAAGACCTCGATACCGATCAGGCGGATGTCACAATCGATGCCCATGGCACGGCGTTGTGCCCCGGGCTGATCGACAGCCATGTCCACCCCGTTTTTGGCGACTGGACCCCGCGCCAGAACCAGACCGGCTGGATTGATTCTTCCATGCATGGCGGTGTGACCACGATGATCTCTGCCGGTGAAGTCCATCTGCCTGGTCGTCCGAAGGACCCCAAGGGCGTGGTCGCGCTGGCGATCACCGCACAGCGTTGTTTCTCGGCCTTTCCACTCGGCGGCGTCAAAATGCACGCAGGCGCACCGATCCTGGAAAAAGGCATGGTCGAGGAAGACTTCAAGGAGATGAGCGAAGCGGGCGTCAAACTGCTGGGCGAAATCGGTCTGGGTGGCGTAAAAGCCGGCCAGGAAGCAAAGCAGATGGTCGATTGGGCGCGTAAATACGGTATTCAGTCAACGATCCATACCGGCGGGCCGTCCATCCCCGGTTCCGGACTGATCGACAAGGACGTCGTGCTCGAAGCCGGCGCCGACATCATCGGACATATCAATGGCGGCCATACCGCCCTGCCCCTCGATCAGATCGGCTGCCTCTGCGAACAATGCGGTGCAGGCATAGAGATCGTCCATAACGGCAATGAAAAAGCCGCCCTGTTCGCGCTGCGCACGGCCTCAGAACTGAAGCAGATTGAACGCGTCATCCTCGGCTCGGATGGACCGGCGGGCTCCGGGGTCCAGCCGCTCGGCATTCTGCGAATGGTCTCGATGTTGTCATCACTGGGTGACGTGCCGGCCGAAACCGCGTTTTGCTTTGCAACCGGCAATACGGCGCGGCAGCGCGAACTCGACTGCGGCCTGATCGAAGTCGGCCGCGCTGCCGATTTCGTGTTCCTCGACCGCGCGCAGCATACGGCGGGCAAAGACCTGCTCGAAAGCGTCGAGATGGGCGATATCCCCGGTGTCGGCATGGTAGTCATCGACGGCAAGGTCGCATCGGGCCGCAGCCGCAATACCCCGCCAGCAGATCGTATTCCGGAAGTGGTTTAGGCCGCGCTCATTAGCGCAGCCCGTCTTCACCGACCATGTCGTCGGTCGTCAGTCCGCCGACCCGCGGGAACGGACGTCCTGAATCCGTCACCGAGATCGCGACGAGGATTTCATTTGCCCGCGGCGCATCGGCAAGACGCACCTCCATGCCGTCGAAATGGCTGCGCACATAAGCCGCATCCTTGTGGCCGAGCGGGATATCGATTGCGGTACCGGGCCCACCGAGTTTCTTGACGGACGGCACAAGCGCGGCCCCCTTTTCGACTTCCTTGCGCAGCGGCGCGCCGAGCTTCGGATGCAAAATCGCCGCGGCATGTTCCCATTCACCGTTCTCGCCGACAATTGCCGCCTTGCCATAGCCTTCTGCCTCTTCGGGCTTGATACCAAGTGCATCCACGCACATCTTCCCGAGCAATTCGCCCAGTTCTGCGCCGATATCCATCAGCTCCGTCAGGTCTTCTTCATAGCGCCCGGCGAACGGATTTTCGATCACGGCAAGGGCTGCTGCCTTGCGTGTCGGCGGATTTACGGCTCGGCCGATATCCTGGCGGGTTTCTTCGACGATGACGGATGTTTTACGGATATTGGCTGGCATGGTGCGCTCCCGGCTAGGCGATCAATTGTTCGATTATTCGTTTGTGTACATACAATGTTCGTCCGCGCCCGCCGGGTTGTCAAGTATGCGCGCCTGCGACGCAATTTCAGCAAATGGCGGGATTGCACCCATATTGCGCTCTGCTACATTACTCCCACATCACACTCATCAGAGAGCTCCCCGATATGCCTGACGACGCCGTTCTGGACTCACTTAAATTTGGCATTGGCCAACCCGTTCTTCGTAGCGAAGACCCCAAACTGCTGACAGGTCGCGGTGAATATTCCGACGACTATAACGCGGTCGGTCAGGCCTATGCCGTGTTCCTGCGGTCACCCGTCGCCCACGGCAATATCAAGTCCATAGATTTGGCAGCAGCCCTTGCTGCTCCCGGCGTTATCGCGGTGCATACCGGTGAGGACCTTCGCGCCGACGGCATCAAGGACATCCCCTGCCCCATCGGTGTCAAAAGCCGTGACGGGTCTGCAGCTGTCGTCCCGCCGCGCCCGTCCATGGCCGTCGGCCAGGTAAAGCATGTCGGTGATCCGATCGCCGTCGTAATTGCCGAAACCGCCGCACAGGCCCGCGATGCGATGGAATTGATCGAGTGCGATATCGAATCCCTGCCGTCGGTCAGCGATCCGGTTAAAGCGGTCAAAGATGGCGCGCCCTCGGTCTGGGACGAGGCGCCCAACAATACATGCCTCGACTTCCAGTGGGGCGATGACGAAGCGGTGGCAAAAGCCTTTGCCGACGCCGCGCATACAACAAAGGTCGAGCTGACCAACACCAAGATCGTCGTCGCCGCGATGGAACCCCGCGCAACCGTCGCCGAATACGACGCTGCGACCGAACGCTACACACTGCATGTCGGCACACAGGGTGTGTCCGGTTATCGCAGCGGGACCGCCAACATGCTCGGCACCACGCCCGACAAGGTGCGCATTATCTCAAAGGAAGTCGGCGGCTCGTTCGGCATGAAGGGCTCCGCGTTCAATGAAGCCATCGTTGTGATGCATGCGGCGAAAAAACTTGGCCGCCCCGTCAAATGGACCGGCGACCGATCGGAAAGCTTCCTGTCGGATCACCACGGTCGCGCGATGACGTTCGAGCTGGCACTTGCACTCGATGCAGACGGTAACTTCCTGGCCCTCCGCGTCGACGGCGTCGGCGACATGGGCGCCTACCTCACCGCGATGGGCCCCTGGCCCGCGACCATGGTGACAAGCCGCAACATCATCAGCCTCTATAAAACACCGGCGATTTCCTATAACGCCAAATGCGTGTTCACGAACACGGTCCCGACTGGCCCGTATCGCGGTGCCGGACGGCCCGAATCCAAGTTCTTCCTCGAACGCCTCATCGACAAGGCCGCCGAGGAAATGGGCATCGATCGTGTCGAAATCCGCCGCCGAAACATGATCAGCCCCGACATGTTCCCGCACGAGACGCCGGTGGACCTGACCTACGATTCAGGCGAATTCGAAATCATCATGGACATGTGCCTGGAGCGTGCCGACTACGCCGGGTATGCCGCGCGGAAACAGGCCTCTGAAGCCGCCGGCATGAAACGCGGTATCGGCATCGCGCCGTATCTCGAAACCACGGCCGGTCCCGGCACGGAGCTTGCCGACATCCGGTTCGAGGAAGACGGCTCCGTCACGCTCATCACCGGCAACAAGGATTTCGGCATGGGCCATGCCACGCCCTTTGCCCAGGTCCTGTCGGCCCAGCTCGGCATCCCCTTCGAGGCGATCAACCTTGTCCAGTGGGATTCAGACGAAATGAGCGACGGCGCCGGCGGGTCCGGTGGATCGCGCTCGATGATCGCCGCCAGTGGTGCCATCATAGAATGCGCCGAAACGATCATCGAAAACGGCAAAAAACTTGCCGGTCATGTGCTCGAAGCAGCGATAGAAGATATCGAATTCGTCGATGGCCAGTTCACGATCGCCGGCACCGATCAAAGCGTCGGCATTATGACGATTGCCGAAAAGGCCCGGGAACTCGGTGGTGCAGACGAACTGCCCGAGTCACTGTCGCACAAGGTCAACCACAAGACCGCGCCGATCAGCTTCCCGAATGGCTGCCATGTCGCCGAGGTCGAGGTTGATCCCGACACCGGCGTTATCAGGATCGAACGTTATACGGTGGTCGATGATTTCGGCGTCGTCGTGAACCCGATGATCGTCGAAGGCCAGGTCCATGGCGGCATCGCACAGGGCATTGGCCAGGTGATGGGCGAAGACACCATCTATGACGATGACGGCCAGCTGATGACCGGCACGTTTCTGGACTACCAGCTGCCGCGCGCCGACGATATCGCCCATATCAACTTCACCACCCATGCGGTGCCGTGCAAAACCAACCCGCTCGGCGTCAAAGGCTGCGGCGAAGCCGGTAATGGCGGTTCCTACCCCGTGATTTACAACGCAATCATGGATGCCCTGGACGGAAATGGCGGGAAAGAACTCGGTATTCCAGCGACCCCCGCAAAGGTCTGGAAGGCGCTGAACGCAGGATAATGCCCAGACGCGAATGATTCGCCAAAACAGCTTGAATTCCAAAATCACGTGCTAGGCTAACCCCGTCCGATATTAAAAATAATAGACGGGGTACGACAAATGGAACTTCTTGAATCGTTCTTTGGTGTCATCGGCGATCTCACGTGGGGGTGGGCGCTCGTTCCCTTCCTCGTGGTGCTCGGCGTTTTCTTCACAATTATCAGTGGTTTTGTTCAGTTCAAATATTTCATCCGGATGTTCCGGGTGCTGTCGAGCAGAAACCAGTCGGGCGACCCGAATACCATCACCGCTCGCGAAGCTCTTTTACTTTCCGTCGGCGGGCGGGTCGGCGGCGGTAATATCGCAGGCGTCGCTGTCGCCATAACCCTTGGCGGCCCGGGCGCCGTTTTCTGGATGTGGGCCATCGCGATTGTCGGGATGGCAACCAGCCTGATCGAGTGTTCCCTGGCCCAGTTGTTCAAGGAACGTGAACCCGACGGATCGTTTCGCGGCGGCCCTGCCCGCACGATCATTCATGGTCTCGGTGCCGATTATAAGTGGCTCGCAATCCTGTATGCGGTCTGCCTGATTGCCGCCTTCGGTATCGGCTTTCCGGCGTTCCAGGGGAATACGGTTGCCGGTGCGGCCCAGAACAGTATGGGCATTGACCGCCTGATTACCGCGATTGTTCTCGCGGCCGGCACCGCCATCATCGTTTACGGCGGTATCCACCGCATCGCCAAAACAGCGGATGTCATCGTCCCCATCATGGCGATCGGCTATATCGGGCTGGCCCTCATCGTCATCGTGATGAATATCGGCGAGATCCCGGGTGTGATCTACACCATCGTCGCCAATGCCATCGGTATCGAAGAAGCCGTCAGTGGCGGTATGGGCGCTGCCATTGCTCAAGGGTTGAGACGCGGTCTGTTTTCCAATGAAGCAGGGCTCGGATCGGCACCGAACGTGGCGGCGACGGCCGATGTGCGTCATCCGGTAAGCCAGGGCATCACACAGTCGTTTTCGGTCTTCATCGACACGATCATCATCTGCAGTTGCACAGCCTTCGTGATCCTGCTGGGCGATGTGTATGTCGCCGGCGCCGAAGGTATCGACGGCGTTGCTCTGACCCAGCAATCGCTGGTGTCTCATCTCGGCGGATGGGCGCAGTACTTCCTGACGGCGGCTATCCTGCTCTTTGCATTCAGTTCCATCATCTACAACTATTACCTGGGTGAGAACGCGATGACAGTGATGACCAGAAACCCGCTGTCGATTCTCGCGCTGCGCATCGGGATCACGGCCATCGTGTTCCTCGGTGCCGTCGCACCGGGGGCAACATCGGTGTTCTTCTTCTCCGATCCGATGATGGGTGTTCTCGCGGTAGTCAATCTGCTCGCCCTGACGATGCTGTTCCCGATCGCGAAACGTCTGCTCAACGACTTCCGCGATCAGCTTAAGGCGGGCGTCGTCCGGCCGGTCTTCGATCCGGACAAGTTCCCCGATCTGAACATCGACCGCACAGCGTGGACCGGTAAAGAAACCGAGAAATAGCGGACAACACGCAACAGAAAACCCGCGGAGCGGAAGCCACCGACAGGCGCCCCCGCTCCGCGGGCTTGAGCTTCGAACCTAAGACCTAAGACGGGCTGTTAACGCAGTCCGTCTTCGCCTTTTGTGTCCTCGTCACGCAGGCCGCCCGAACGCGAATAGATCCGCGGGGCGTTGGACATTGACTGGATCCACACAATTTCATTGGCCCGCGGCGCGTCATTGATCGAACACACCACCGTGTCGAAATGGCTACGCACGTAAGCGGCGTTCGCGTGGGCAATCGGCACATCGATGGTGCAGCCGGGACCGCCGACTTTCTTGGTCGACGGCACGATGGCAGCCGATTTATCCATCAATTCGCGCATGCCGTACCCGCCCGGCTCATGCCATAGCGCTGCATGTTCAAGCTCGCCATTTTCGCCGACGATGGCCGCCTTGCCGTATCCGACAATCGCGTTCGGACCACCCATGACTGCCATCAGGCGCTTGGCCATGGCAATACCCATCGGTTTAAGCTGTTCCATCAGCGGCATGATGTCTTCCACATAGCGGCCCGCATAGGGGTTCTGGGCAACGGCGGCAATATAGCCCTTAAGCTGCGGCGTCTCGGCAGGCGGGCCGAATTCGTGCAGGACCTCTTCGACATGCATCACGAACTTCCGCACCTTCACCAGGTCGCCGAAATCGCCCTCGGGCCGAGTCTCAACAACCATTCTTCCGTCGTCCATTCTGATCTTCCTCTCCTGTTTCGCCGTTCCCGGCGGATGTTATGCCGTTACCGGCAGAGTAATCTGCGCCATCCCCGGCAGAGCACCGGTGGCGCGCATTTCTTTTTTCAATACCAGCACTGCACCTGCGATGAGTCCAGCACCCTCCATTCGTTTCGCTGTCGCGTATCCTGCCGCCAATGCTGCATCCACCGTTGCGTGATCAAGGTCGCCGACACCAACCGTCACCAACAGGTCGCCAAGATCGGACTGGTCGTCCATATCGCGCGCCGGCGCGCGCTCAATGGCCGGATGGTCGACATTCACCGCATTGGCAATCAGCGTCGCCGCCACATCGGCCGCCGCCGCGTTCTTTGCCAGAACGGTGACGGCATCGGCTACCCCGAAAGACAGGCTCCTGCCCCGCCACCCACTGGTCGCCACACCACGTACCGGTTCCTCGAACGTCAGCTCGGCCGTGCCGTCGATTGTCGGGCGGAACAGTTCGCCGACGATGCCCAGGCGGAGCGTTTCTCCGGGTGTCAGATGGACGGCAATATCGCCGGAATTATTGATATAGGCTTTGTTCAGATCGCGTCCTGCAACAAGTGCATCCATTACCTCGTCCGCGACCGACCCCGCCACAGCCGCCATCGGCGTAACGAAAACATCACGGTGTGGCGTCACCGCCGCCACCATCCGCTGTGCCGTCGGCCCTGTCGGAATCAGGTGCTTGCCGTCAACGCCAACGGGTTTCCTCAATTGCGGCAGTTCTTCAACCAGCTCTCCCAGTACCGTCCGGAAACGGTCACGCGCTTGCCGGTACGCCGCGCCGACTTCCTCGCGCTCCCCGAAGGCTTCAATCACCAGGTCTATCGGCCCATGCTGGAGATGCAGTCGACGCCCGTCGGGCAGAAGAGCTACCTGTGGCAAATCCATCGGGCAGTGCTAAACGTCTTCGAGTGCCTGGCGTTCGGCAAGTGGCCACGGATTGTTACCCTGCCATGCCAATGGCTGCACGCCATGAAGTCCGCCTTCCTTCATCACATCGCCAATCGGCTTGATATGATCTTCGTATCCCCCAAGCGCGATGAATTCCTCGCGCGGCATGGAGAACTCGATAGGGGCGACCAGCGCCGGGGTCGGCACATAGCCGAATGAATGGTCCGGCATGCGCAGCACATCGACCATCAGCGTAATGCCTCCGCCCGGCCAGACATAGACCGGCGCACCACCGCAGGTAACGCGGGTCCGCAATTCGCGGACCGAGCGCGTCAACAGAACCGGGTTCACCGTCACACCTGCACGCAGACTGCCACCCGCACCGCCCATGAACAGCACGGTGCTGAGCGCCGGTTCGCAATTCTCGGCGATCCGGTCGACTGATACGGCAAGCTCTGCCGGCATATCGGCAGGAACAGGTTTCAGGTCATCATCCAGAACGTAATAAGCCTGGTCCTCGCCCGTGGTGCTGACCATCAGCAGGCGCAAGCCCGGCCATGCTGTTTCGGGATCGATGCTTTCAATGATCGATAGCGGCTCGGTGATATCGGTGCCGCCCCAGCCCGCGCCAGGTTCCGCGACCTGGAAATACCGTCCCGCCGTCGAGCGACGGCCGCGCACGCGGATACCCGCAGGCGGCATATCGAGGAACTTGCCCGACTGATGTTCGCTGAGAACACCGGTGATATGATCGTCCACCACGATGACCTCATCTGCATGACCATGCCATTGCAGGGCAAACATGCCGATGGTCGCCGACCCGCAACCGACCCGCATACGTTCTTCCATATTGTCGTCGATAATCGGCGCCTTGCCCGCCTGAACGGTCAATGTCGCGCCGTCATCGATCGTCATTTCGACCGCTTCCTTGTTACAAAGCTTGAGCATCGCCTGGCAGGTCGCGTTGCCTTCCTTTTTGCTCCCGCCGGTCAGGTGATGTACGCCGCCGAGCGCCAGCATCTGCGAGCCGTATTCCGCGGTGGTCACATGACCGACCTGTTCGCCCTTCACCCGCACGGGTGCTGCCTCCGGCCCGATAAACCTGTCGGTGTCGATTTTCACCTTCACGCCGCAATAGCTGAACACGCCTTCGGAGACGACGGTGATCATGTCGACGTCATGGTGCTCAGACGACACGATGAAAGGTGCCGGCTTGTAATCCGGATAGGTCGTTGTCGCGCCGATACCGGTCACGAAAGACGGCGACTGGAAATTCAGCGTCCCGTCCCAATCTTCCTGTTCGGGCAGGAACGGCACCAGATCGCCGTTCTCGTCCGATATCTGCTGGGTGACGATCAACGGGTCAGTACGCGTCAGCTTGCCTTCGACATTACCATAGCGGTTGCACGCACCGGTCTTATCGGGACGAATCCGACACAATACCGGGCACGCATCGCAGGTGATCACGCCGTCTCCGGCCTGGGTGGCAGGATTGTTCATTATTTTTCTCCCTGAGCGGCTAGGATCGCCGCACGCACGCGGTCCGGCGTCGCCGGAGCCTGCTTCATGCGCACGCCCGTTGCATGGTGGATGGCGCCGAAGATTGCCGGAGGTGTCGGGATCAGGGCGGGTTCGCCGATGCCCTTCGCCCCGTATGGGCCGGTCGGTTCCGGGTCTTCGATCAGATAGACATCGATCGGCGGCACGTCACCGAAAGTCGGGATCAGGTAATCGTGCAGGTTTTCGGTCCGGCCCGGCAGGTATTCCTCCATCAGCGCAAGGCCGAGCCCCTGTGCCACGCCGCCATGCACCTGGCCTTCGACCTGGGTCGGATTAATCGCCGCGCCCACATCATGCGCCGCCCAGACATGCAGCACCTTCACCGTGCCGAGATCGACGTCGACTTCGACCTCTGCGACCTGTGCGCCGAAACCGTATGTACCATAGGGGTTGCCCTGCCCCATATCATCCAACGGTGTTGCTGGCGGATCGAACGTCGCCTCGCCGACCAGCACGTTGCCGTGCAGCTTGTCGTCGGACAGGTCGGACAGATCGATGACACGAACGGCATCGCCCTCCGTTACCGTCAGGCGGCCTTCACCGAATTCAATTGATGCATCATCGCCGACATTCGCAAGCCGCAAAATCTGGCCGCGGAGATCCTGTCCCGCTTCCATTGCCGCACGGCCCGATACGTAGGCCTGACGCGACGCCGAGCTTTTACCCGCATCCGCCGTCTTGTCGGTATCGCCCCAGACGAGCTCCATTTGATCCATGCGGATGCCAAGACCGTCAGCCGCGACCTGCATCATTGTCGTATTGGTGCCCTGGCCGATATCCTGTGCGCCCGAATACAGCGTCACCGTGCCGTCGGCCGCAATCCCGACATGCATCGTCGACGGGTTCGACAAAGAAGTGTTGCCACAGCCGTACCACATGCAGCCAAGGCCAACGCCCCGACGGGTCACGCCGTCAGACTCGGCATTGAATTTCTCGGCGGCCGCACGTGCCTTCTGCCACGGCTCCCGCAGGGCAACGAGGCATTGATCCAGCCCGGCCGAATATTCAAGCACCTGACCAGTCGCCGTGTCCTGTCCCTTTCGGATTGCATTGCGCAGGCGAAATTCGAGGATATCCATGCCGATCTCATCGGCCATCATGTCCATCAGCGTGTCATGGGCGATAGCGGCCTGAGGAATACCGAATCCGCGGAAGGCGCCTGCCGGGGTTTCGTTAGCGAATACCGCACGGGTCGCCGCTTCAACATGCGGCACATAGTAAGGTCCAGTAGCATGGACCGGCACACGGTCCTTCACGGTCAGCCCCCAGGAGACATAAGCGCCGGTATTGAAATCGCCGGACATGTCATAGGCAACCAGGTCGCCGTCCTTCGTGCAGCCGTACCGCGCAGTAATGCGCGACGGATGCCGCTTGGTCGACGCCGCCATGGATTCGATCCGTGTCCAGGTGCAGCGCACCGGTTTGTTCAGCACCCAGGCGGCGACGCCGATCACCGGGTGGACACCGAGATCCAGCTTGCCACCGAACCCGCCGCCACAGGCGGTCGGAATGATCCGGACGGACTCGTTCGGGATGCCGATAATCTGGGCGACCTCGTCACGGTCCATATAGGGTGCCTGGGTCGACACCGTGATCTCAAGCCGGTCGCCGACGCGCTGGGCCCAGCCCGCTTCGGGTTCAATATAGCCGTGCTCGACAAAACCAGTGACGAAGCTGTCCTCGACGACAACGTCGGCGGTTTCCATCGCGGACTTGGCCTCGCCCTTTTTCACATAACCATGGGCGAGAATATTGCCGGGATTGGCGTCATGCATCTGATGTGCGCCGTCATCCAGCCCTGCAAATCCGAAAAGCGGCTCGCGAAGCTCGTAATTGATCGGCACGTCTTCATCGCGAATGCCGTAGACGGCTTCATGGGTGCCCACCAATGCGACAACCGTTTCACCCTTGAAACGCACCTGGCCGTCGGCGAAGGCCGGCTGATCCTTGATTTCCGGATAAATACCGTAGCCGTTATTGCCGGGCACGTCGGCCGCGGTGAACACACGCTCCAGACCCGGCCATTTTTTGTACAGATCGTCAAAATCGCCAAGCGTGAAGGTCGCCGAATGATGCGGAGACCGGATGGTCCGCGCCCAAAGCGCATCGGCAGGTGCGACATCTGCACCGAAAAGCTCGGTGCCATCGACCTTTTGTATGCCATCGGTTTTCAGCGTGCGCGCGCCCATGGCCCCGCCCGCATCGGGGCTGACGAAATCGACACCGTTCGGCTGAACGACATGCTTCACCGCATCGACGATCTTGTTGTAGCCGGTGCAGCGGCACAGCACGCCGCCCATGGCGTCCATTATCTGGTCGTCACTGGGGGTCGCGTTGTGTTTGAACATATCGGCGGCAGCCATCAACATGCCGGGCGTACAGATACCACACTGTGCCGCGCCGTATTCATGAAACGCCTGCTGCAACTCGGACAGTCGCCCGTCAGCCGATGCAAGGCCTTCGACCGTCGTCACGTCCCGGTCCGCAACCTGCGCGACCGGGACGAGACAGGAACATACCTGCTCGCCGTCCAGCAGTACCGTACACGCGCCACAATCGCCGGCATCGCAGCCGATCTTGGTCCCCGTAAAACCGAGGTCTTCGCGCAGAACATGGGCCAGTCTACGCGCCGGAGCGGCATCGGTGACAGCGGGCTTTCCGTTGAGATTAAACGAGATGGACATGTTTACTCCGTCAGTTCTGCGATAGCGCGGCGGACAAGTGTCAACGCCGCATCGCTGCGGTATTCGGCAGAGCCGCGGACATCGCCGATGGGCGAAAGCGGCGCGATGTGATCTTCAGTCACCAGAGCGGCGAGGCCGCCATCTGCGGGTTTTCCGACAAGATCGGCTTCAAGTGCGGTCAGACGTTTTGCAACCTCCGAACAGGAGCCCACGGCGATGCGCAGACGTTCCACAGTCCCGTCTGCCGCCTTTTCGAGGACCGCAGAAACCATCACAATGGATATCACTAGATACTTACGGGCCCCGAGTTTGAGAAATGCGCTCTTTGCATCCGTTCCGCAGACCGGAATATTAAGCCCGAGCACCATTTCATCAGGCTTTCGCGCCGTTTTCCGGTTTCCCAGCACGAACTCCGTAATAGGCACTTCCCGCTCGCCGGAAACCGAGCCCAACACCACCGAGGCATCAAGCGCGACAAGTCCCGGCACACCATCCGCCGCAGGTGACGCATTGCATATATTCCCGATGATCGTGCCCGCATTCTGTATCTGCACCCCGCCGACTTCACGCGCGGCCTGCTTCATGGCACGGAACCAGTCCGGCAGGTCAGCGCGGATCAGGTCGGTCCAGGTCGCCGTCGCCCCGATGTGGAAATGATCCCCGCGCGGCTCGATCCGGCGCAATCCGTCGATCGCCGTTACATCGAGAATATCTTCATCGACGGGCTTGCCGACGCGGGCGGGATAAAAATCGGTACCGCCCGCTACAATAATACGGTCCCCCGCGGCCAGAGCCTGCAGCGCCTCATCGAGTTCCGTGGGTCTCAAATAGGATGACATCTGTGCCTCGAAATCCTGTCGGAATTATTTGTTTGTGTACGAACAATTATTCTTCAGAGGCAGGTAGACTGTCAAGCGGTGGTTTCGATTCATTGATGAGAACGACGCCCTGCCTCCCCCCCTTCGAGCCCGACTCGACGCGATCACGTCAATTTGGGGATGAAAGACTCGGCAGCCATGATATAAAAACCCGGCGCCGTAACGAGATTGCTTGGCATTCCCAGCATTTAGCGTTTCTGGGGCCGACCATTCCGCCCACGGCTTGACGGGAAAGAAACGCCCACTTAATTTGTTCGTACACATATAAATAATTTGGATCAGGTTCCATGGCCACAAACGTCGCCTCTACGGAAAACGGCGGGCGTAAAGCGCTCGACTCGGTTGTCATCAGGTTTGCCGGCGATTCCGGCGACGGCATGCAGCTCACCGGCACACAGTTCACCCAGTCCACCGCCCTGATGGGTAATGACCTGGCGACCTTCCCGGACTTTCCGGCGGAGATCCGCGCCCCGGCAGGCACCACGTTCGGCGTATCCGCTTTCCAGATCAACTTCGCGTCGTTCGACATCCAGACCCCGGGCGACGATCCGGACGTCCTGGTGGCAATGAACCCCGCGGCACTCAAAGTGCATCTGAAGGACGTGCCCAAAGGCGGCACCGTAATCCTGAACACGGATGCATTTTCCGAACGCAACATCGCGCGCGCCGGGTATACCGAAAACCCGCTCGAAGACGGCTCGCTGGATAACCACATCGTCATCGCGATCGAGATCAACAAGCTGACAAACGCCGCCGTTGCCGACTGTGACGTGACGTCGAAAGAAGCCACGCGCTGCAAAAACTTCTGGGCCCTTGGCCTGATGTGCTGGATGTATAACCGCGACCGTCAGCCGACGATTGACTGGGTGAACCAGCGCTTCGGCAAACTGCCCAATATCGCGGCCGCCAATATCGCGGCACTGAACGCCGGCCATGCTTATGCCGAAACGGTCGAACTGCCGTCCGGCGTCGAAGCCTATATCGTGCCCCGCGCCAAAGTGGTCCCCGGTACCTACCGCGCCATCACCGGCACGGAAGCCGCCGCATGGGGACTTGTCGCAGGCGCCAAGAAAGCCGGGCTGGAACTGTTCCTCGGCTCCTACCCGATCACGCCGGCCTCTGCCCTGTTGCATACGCTGACCAACCTGAAGCCATATGGCGTCACCACGTTTCAGGCGGAAGACGAAATCGCCGCCGTGTGCTCCGCCATCGGCGCATCCTACGCCGGCAAGCTGGGCCTGACATCTTCGTCCGGACCAGGCATCGCGCTCAAGACCGAAGCCATCGGCCTGGCACTCGTCACCGAATTGCCGCTGGTCATCGTCAACGTCCAGCGCGGCGGACCATCCACCGGACTGCCGACCAAGACCGAACAATCCGATCTCTTTCAGGCCGTTTGGGGCCGGAACGCCGACACGCCGCTGCCGGTTGTTGCCTCGGCCACGCCGGGTGACTGTTTCGAGACCGCAATCGAGGCCGTCCGCCTTGCCGTCAAGTACATGACGCCGGTTATCTTCCTCAGCGACGGTTACCTCGCCAACGCGGCCGAGCCCTGGGAAATTCCCGATGCCGACGATGTCGAGCCGTTCCCGGTCGAGTTCCGTACTGACCCCGAAGGTTTCCACCCCTATCTGCGCGACGAGAAAACGCTGGCGCGGAACTGGGCCATTCCCGGAACACCGGGCCTGATGCACCGCCTCGGCGGCATCGAGAAAGATTACGATTCAGGTCATATCTCTTATGACAGCGACAACCATCACCGGATGACCAAGGTCCGTGCCGCCAAGATCGATGGCATAGCCAACGATATCCCGGCCCAGGCAGTTGCCACCGGCGAAGAAAGCGGCAAGCTGGCGGTTGTCGGCTGGGGCTCGACCTTCGGAGCGATCAACCAGGCGGTCGGCCGCTGCGTGAAAGACGGCCTGAGCGTGTCGCACATCCATATCCGTCACGTCTGGCCGTTCCCGGCCAACCTGGAAGAACTTCTGTCGAAGTTCGACCGCATCATCGTGCCGGAAATGAATAACGGCCAGATGGTCAACGTGCTCCGCGCCAAATTCCTCGTCGATGCCGAAAGCATTACGCAAATCACGGGTCAGCCCTTCAAGGTCTCGACCCTCGAACGCGAGATTCGCTCGCGGGTGGAAGGATAAACCGATGAATATCGAAACGCCTGTCGAAGCGCTGAAGCCAAACGATTACGCCTCGGACCAGGAAGTCCGCTGGTGTCCCGGCTGCGGTGATTACGCCATCATCAAGGGTGTGCACCGCACGCTCGCCGAATTGCAGATACCGCTCGAAAAGCTGGTCTTTTTCTCGGGCATCGGCTGCGCGGCGCGCTTCCCCTACTACATGGCCTCCTATGGCTTTCATACGATCCATGGTCGCGCCCCGGCACTTGCCACCGGCGCGAAGCTTGCCAACCCCGATCTCGACATCTGGGTCGTGATGGGTGACGGCGATGCGCTGTCGATCGGCGGCAACCACACGATGCACGCCATCCGCCGCAACGTCGATCTGAACCTGCTGCTGTTCAATAACGAGATCTACGGCCTGACCAAGGGCCAGTACTCTCCGACCAGCCAGCTCGGCACCCGTTCGCCGTCAACCCCGCAGGGCTCGGTCGACGCGCCGCTGACGGCGCTCAGCCTGGCGCTCGGCGCCGGTGCCCGGTTCGTCGCGCGGACGTTCGACACCAACCAGAAACAGATGCCGGGCGTTCTCAAAGCCGCCCATGCCCACAAGGGCGCATCCCTGGTCGAAATCATCCAGAACTGCATCGTTTATAACGACGGCGCGTTTGACGGCTGGACCAACAAGAAGGTGGTCAGCGACAATTCGATCTCGGTCGAACACGGCAAGCCGTTGATTTTCGGTGCCGACAGCAACAAGGGCCTCGCCAAAAGCGATGACGGTTTCGGCATCCAGGCCGTCACCATCGGTGAAAACGGTGTGACCGAGGCTGATATCCTGATCCATGACGAGACCAACAAGATCCTCGCCATGATGCTGGCCGACATGAAACAGCCGGAATTCCCGGTTGCGCTCGGGGTGCTCTACAACAACCCGGCCAAGGCCTTTGACGAAGCCGTGCACGAGCAGCTCAGGGAAGTCACCGAAGCCAACCCGGCCGGCAGCCTGAACGATATGCTGCGCAAGGGACGTACCTGGACGGTGGAAGAAGGGGCGTAAGCGCTTCGATACGGTTGCCTTATCGGCAGACATTACAAACCCGGCGGAGCACAGGCTTCGCCGGGTTTTTTATTACCGGGTCAGTGGATTCGCAATACACATGTAACACACTTATAAATTGAGTCAGAAAATTTAATTCTACTTTTACATTGGCCCAATCCAACGTGCAGACATCAATCCATGCCTCGTAAATAACATCAATATTATTCTTTAAAATATTGATTTATATAAATTTTATTTTACAGAAATAGCCAAATGACACCGAATCGTTTTTGATTGTATTGGCGTCCGGGCATGCCTAAACTTATTAGTGTAAGCGACGCCGCCTGACAGTCATCATCCGGCATAAATTGTGTTTAGTAAGCGATTAGTAAGTGAGTAGAGTTATGAAAAAGTATGCGATCTCCGCCCTCGTTGGCGCGGCATTTCTTCTTCCCCTCAGCCTTTCCATCAACAGCCCCGCTCTCGCCAATAGTGACGAGATCAATCAGTGCGTCCGCCATGTCGCGGAACTGGAACGGTCTGTCGCCCGCAAGACAAAGGGCGACCAGCGGCGGGAAATCCTGCGTGTGCTCGGTGCCGCGAAAGCAGCCTGCATAAAGGGTGATATCGCGATCGCCTATCAAGCTGCCGGTAAGGGGCTGGCCATGGCGAAAAAGCCCGGGAACTGAGACTTTCCCCCGACGGCATGAGCCGGCGTGGCGCTGCGTCGATAATCCGATTTCCGCGACCAGTGCCGGTTATGCCGGTATGCGCACCGCGTGGATCGGCTGCCAAACCCTGACCGCCCATCCTTCCCGGGGCGCCGGCACGGCTGCGGTCCTGTCCACAACAACACCGCGCTGCGCAATCGTCCGGTCCAGGCCGATAACGTCCAGCGCTGCGATACCATCGGCTAAAGGCGCTGCCTCCGGTGTGAGCCGGTCGATCAGGACAAGCGTGTCATCCATCGCGGTGGCGAGATCCGGCCCGTCCTTAGCCGCCCCGCCACCTTCTTCGCCACCTTTTTCGCCACCGTCTGCGCTCCCCTGCACAAGGTTGCGGTCCCAGTCCGATATGTATTCACGGAAATCCGGGTGAACCGACATGCGGCCCGCCTTGGACATATATGCCTCGGACGTCAGCACTTCCGGGCCCGAAAGCCGGTAGAGCGCCAGGAACGGCGCCCTGTCCGTATCGGCACAATGAAAGCGCTGCGCCGTCATAAACCCCGGAATGGTCAGCAGCATGTCGATATGCCGCCAGTAATAGGCATCGAACGTTTCACGCTGCGCCGCAGTTTCATGCGGGTAATCCATTTCCACCATGTAATAGGTGGCCGTCTCGTTCACAGACATCGTTGAATGCCTCCCGATGATGACAATTTTTGACTGTTCAGCACCGAGTCTACGCCGACAGACGGAAAGCGCACCAGCCGCCTTTTCCAGCCTTGCACGGGCCTGTGTCAATTTTGGGACCCCTGGAATTCTGCGGTATCTATTCCTTGTGAATACATTAGTATGACATTAACTAACTAGTAGAGTTGAGTATTTGAGTACCGTCCGGCGCGAGTTTGAGTTTCTCCGCATCCGACGAAGGGTAGGTAAATGATGAAATACACGAAGGCGCTTTTGGCGGCGATACTGCTCGCCACCATCACAGCACAACCAGCACAGGCAGCCGATCTACGGCCTGAACCCGCACAGGTTCAGATCGCCGAGACCGTACCGGTGGCGATCCCGGTCGAGAGCCGAAACGTGACCGCTATCCGCAGGATGGACACACCCGCATCTGCCGCTCCAACGGCAGGTGGGCCGCAGAAAGCGCCACCTCCGGCAGCAAAGGCCCTGATGGCGCTCGGTCTCGCCCTGATCGTTACGCCCGACATGTTCGGCGGCGCGTTCTCCAACTAGGGACAACCCGGCAGTTGGCCGGGGTTCAGAATTTCGGTGTTTTGACGACCCTGAACCAGAATGCTTCGATCGCATTGGTGATCTCGATCAGCTCATCCATGCTGGCCGGCTTTACGACGTAGCTGTTGGCGTGCAGGCGATAAGACCGAAGGACGTCCGTCTCCGCGTTTGAACTGGTCATTACGACGACCGGTATTTCGCGCAGGGAGTCGCTTTCCTTTATGTCCTGAAGAACTTCGTGGCCGGTCATCCGGGGCAGGTTCAGGTCCAGCATCACCAGATCGGGCCGCGGTGCGTCAGCGAACTCTTCTTCGCGCCGAAGGAACGCCAGTCCCTCTTCACCAGTTCTGCAGACATGCAGCCTGTGCTGCGCCTTCCCCTCGGCAAACGCCGTGCTGGTCAGAAGAACATCGCCCTCGTTATCCTCGATGAGAAGGATATCTGCATTTCGAACCGCTGTTTCGCTCATAAGAACCTCAAACCGCCGGATTCGGGATATTCACTAGTGATACTATAACCTTAACCTTTCTTACCGCCATGCACCGCTTTGAACAACGCATTCATGCGGCGACGATTCTCCACCAAGCCCGCCCGGGTGATATCCTCCGCACCAACATGACCTCCTCAACGCCGCCAGTTCCCCAGACGCCGCCTGTAACGCCCCGCTCCCTTGTGCCCGTCGCCCTTTTGTTCCTGATCGGCGCACTCTGGGGCAGTTTCTTTGTGCTCATCAAAATCGCGGTCACAGACGGTGTGCTACCGGTAAGTTACCTGTTCTGGTTCACGCTGCTATCGGGCGGCTGGCTGTTTCTTGCCGGTATGATCCGCGGCAAACGGCCAAAGTTTGCGCGCGCAGACCTTCCCTACTACCTGAAGCTCGGGCTTGTCCGGTTCACGCTGGCAAACATGATCCTGTATACGGTCCAGGGGAAACTCGCGGTTGGGATCATGGCGGTCATCATGGCCTTCGTCCCGATTTTCACCTACCTTATCAGCCTGCTTGTGCGCATAGAAAAGTTCCTGTGGCTGCGGGCCACCGGCATCCTGATCGGTTTTGCCGGTGTTCTGCTGATCGTGCTGCCAAAATCGAGCCTGCCCGACCAGTCACTGGCAATCTGGGTGCTGATCGGGTTCGGAGCACCGCTGTTGCACGCCATCGCCTATGTCGCATTATCGGAAAAATCCCGTCCGAAAAACGTCAATTCGATAACGCTTTCGAGCGGAACCCTGTTTGCCGCAGCTTTTTTTGCGCTCCCGCTGGCTCTCGCCCTTGGCGAATTCCAAACGCCGGGATGGCCGCTCTCGACCGGTGAACAGGCCCTGTTGGCGCATTCCATTATCGCTGCTGTCAATTTCTACGCCATTTTCGAGCTGATCCGCATCGCCGGGCCAACCTATATGAGTCAGGCAAATTTCATGTCTGTCGGGTTCGGCGTCGCCTTCGGAGTGCTGCTGCTGGGCGAAACCTTCAGCCTGTTCGTCTGGGGCGCCATCGCGCTGATCCTGGCAGGCGTCGCACTGGTCAATTTTCGCAAGAGCTGAAAAACGCTATAAATCCCTGCCGTCTAAAGGCCCCGCTCCGCCATCGCCGCCGCACGGTCTTCGTCCGACATGAACGGCAGGTGATGGTCTTCCTTCGACAGCGGCAGCACGTCGTCATCAAGACAGACCCAGGAGCGGCAGAAGTCGTCGGTCGCCCAGATCTCGCCGGTGGCGGTGCCGATCACCAGCATCATGCCGCCATACCACAGATGCATGCTCATCGCCTCGAACGCGCCGATAACAGGATTGGGGAAACCTGCATTGGGTTCGGTCCAGCTATTGCCCTGGTCGCGGCTCTGAAGAACTGTTGAATCCGCGATCCCATCCTTGAACCATTCCGTCGGGTTCAGGTGCGAACCACCCATCCAGACTGTCTTGTGGTCGCTGGGGTCGAGAAACAGGAATTCCGGATAGCCCATACGCTGACCGCGATGATGTACGTTATCAAAGGTTTGACCGCCATCGCGGGTGCGATACAGCCCCTCCCCGGTCGCCAGATACATCAGGTCCGGCGTCTGCGGGTGGATCATAAGGCGGTGTACTTCACGCCAGGACTTATCCGTTTCGGAGACATAGGCATCGAGCTCCGTCCACGTCGCACCGTCATCTGTCGTCTTCAGCAACGCGCCCTGCTCGACGAGTACGAAATACGTCTCCGGCTCGGTGGGATGAAAGATGATGTTCTTCACGTGCGGGTGGTGCGGCGGGGGAATGAATGTCCAGTCATCAGACCCTGGCACGTCGCGCAGAGAAGAAATTTCAGACCAGCTTTCACCAAGATCGTCACTTCGGTACAACGCGGCCGGCGATGTTCCGGCAAACAGCGACACCACGCCGCTGTTTTCACGCATGGCAAGCGCATAGATATGCTCATGCGACAGGCCGACCGCAAGCCGCCGCCACTCCACCCCTTCGCCATCATCGCTGACCCAAAGCCCGCCATCGGCGTGGCAGCCGGCAAACAGCTTTCCCGAGCCCGGCTCGCAGAGCAGCGCCCCGATATGCAACCCTTTCAGGCCGCGGGCGCTTTCCACCCACGGCTTGCCGCGCAGCCTGCGGTCCAATGTGACAACACCGTTGATCGTCCCCACCAGCATCCGTGTAACGGTGCCGGTACCGAATGAGACATTCTGGCCGTTGGGCGAAAGATAGGTAACGTTCTCGGTCATCGCGCTGTCCTTCATTTCCCCAATGGTATCACAGGCCGGAATTCAGGTAGAGCATCACCATGGGCCAAGATCGAGGCGATGGCCGAAGGCGCCCCGCTTGCACCGAAAAAGCTTTAATAAGCGGGGCCTGAAAAGCGATTTGCCGCCTGCCCTTTTCTCCCGCCCGGCAGTCGCTATGATAATTGTTATCAGATGTCGCAAAGACACGGGAAACGTTCGGATGAGGGCTTCACAATGAACCGTACCATAGCGGTTGTCGGATCCGGTCCCGGCGGGATGTATGCCGCACAGGGCCTGCTCGACAAGGACCCGGATTGCCGGGTGGACGTGATTGAACGCCTGCCCTCACCGTTCGGCCTCATTCGCGGCGGCGTTGCCCCGGATCATCAGAAAACCAAGCGCGTTTCCAAAGCCTATGAGCGCACGCTGGGCCACGACCGCGTGCGCTATCTCGGCAATGTCGAGGTCGGCCGGGACGTGTCGATCCCCGAACTGCTGGAAATCTACGATGCCGTGGTGCTTGCCTATGGCGCACCGCACGATAACCGGCTCGGCGTTGACGGTGAAGATCTGCCGAACGTCTTCGGCTCCAACGCGTTTGTCGGCTGGTATAACGGCCATCCGGATTTCAAGGACCTGAACCCCGACCTCGATGTCGACGCCGCTGTTATTATCGGCGTCGGCAATGTGGCGCTCGACGTCGCCCGGGTGCTCGCAAAGACTTCATCGGAAATGTCGGTCACGGACCTGGTACCCTATGCCGCCGACGCGGCGCATGCGTCCCCGATAACCGATGTGCACATGCTCGGCCGGCGCGGCCCGGTGGAAGCGTCTTTCACCAATGTCGAACTGCGCGAAATGGGCGAGCTGGAAAACGCAGCCCCGGTAATGAACCCGGACCACCTGCCCGGCCGTATCGTCGCCGATTACATGTCCGACAGGGACCTGCGGCTGCGCGAAAAAAACATAGAAACCATGCGATCATTCCTCGATGTCAGCCCCGAGGGCAAGTCAAAAAAGGTTCATTTCGGATTTTACGCATCCCCTGTCGAAATTCTGGGCCGTAACCGGGTGGAAGGCGTGCGGGTTGAGCGCACGACCGTCGATTCAAAGGGCAAAGTGCACGGCACGGGCGAAACCTATGATATTCCCTGCCAGCTCGTAATCACCTGTATCGGCTCGCGCGCGTTCCCCATAGACAACCTGCCTTTCAACGACAAATGGGGCATCGTCGAGAACGAAGACGGCAAGGTCTCCGACCGGATTTATGCCGTCGGCTGGCTGAAACGGGGTGCATCGGGCACCATTGGCACGAACAAAAACGATTCCCTCGAAGTCGTCGACAGGATTGTCGCCGAGTATGACGCCGGCGGCCGCGCGGGAATTGGCGGGATCGACACGCTGCTGGCCGAGCGCGGCATCCGTATTGTCAGCTTTGCCGATTGGCAGGTTATCGACCGATTAGAGGTCGAAGCCGCCCCTGAAGGCGCTCCGCGCCGGAAATTTGTCAGCCCCGCCGAAATGATCGCCGCGCTGGACAACTCGAGAAACGGTTAACAAGTATTCACCTACCAAATTTAAGTGTAATACAATATTGATGCATACATATGCATTTTTAATCGTATTAATTTCTCCTTAATATAATGTTCGTATCTTCCTAGTGTTCTCGGCTCAGAGCTGACGCCCATTCCGCATTAAAACCGTGTGGATTGTTGAATGATCAGCGCGGCAGAACGAACAACAACCGACGATTTTCAGACTCAGTATTGTGATGGCAGTTAAAAAGTGAGCACGATTATGAATACCGATACCGCACACCCGGAAAATGACACCCTCGGCGAAGCCAATATCGAAACAACTTCTCCTGAAGTAACGGAAACCGAGCCCGCTGAAAAAGCCAAACGCGGACGGGCCTTCAGCGTAGGTGCCAAGATCGGCTCTATCGTGGGGCTCTGCCTCATTGCCCTTGTCGGTGTATCCGCGTTCAGCATTACCAAGATGGGCAGCATCGGCCAACAGATCATCGGGATCGCCGAACGGGATGTACCGCTCACGGAAATCGTCACCAAGATTACGCTCCACCAACTCGAACAGGCGATCAGCTTCGAGCGTGCGGCCCGACATGGTGAGAAGATGCACGGCGACGCTACGGAACGCGCCAAGTTCGAGGAATCGGCCAAGGAATTCAAAAAGCTTTCAGACAAAGTGAACGCAGAGATCGAAACAGGCCTGAAACTAGCCCAAACCGCGATCGACACTGCTGCAACAGCGAAAGAGACAAAAGAATTCAAGCATGTTTCCGACCTGCTGAAAGTGGTCAAAGTTCACCACGCCGGATACGACAAGCACGTGTATGAATCCTTTGACTTGCTCAAAGCCAATAACGCGGCCGCTGCCACCAAGCTGCTCGCGACGATCGAGAAGGAAGAAAAACAGCTAACGCACGAGCTCGAAGGCCTCGTCGTCGAGATGATCAAATTCACCTCCCATGCCGCCCACACGGCAGAGAAAGACGAAAAGGCCGCCATCCAGTTACTGATCATCGTCTCAATTGCGGCTGTATTTGGCGCAGCAATCCTGGCCTGGCTGCTCATCACCCGGAACATTGCACGCCCGCTACGTGATGTGATCAGCACCGTCGCAGACCTGCAGGCAGGAAATCTCGATATCGAGATCTCAGCCCGTAACAACGACGAGATCGGTGCGGTCACCAACGCTTTAAGCGGATTTCGTGACACGATGAAAAAAACCCGCCAGCTTGAAGCCGAAATGGCCGAAAAAGAGCGCGAGGCTGAACGTGTAAAAAAACAACGTGAAGCAGAACAGCATGCCGCCGAAGAAAAAGCTGAACAGGCAAAGCGAGATGCAGAAGAACAGGCCGCAGCGGCCCGGCGCCAGGAAATGCTGGACCTTGCAGCAACTTTCGAAGCGGATGTCGGCAGTGTCGTCAGCAAGATATCGGGTGCCGCATCGGACATGCAGACCGCCGCCAACACGATGAGCGCCACCGCCGAAGAAACCAGCTCGCAATCCGCAACAGTCGCCGCGGCATCGGAAGAAGCCACGACGAATGTCCAGACAGTTGCAAGCGCAACCGAGGAGCTTTCCTCTTCAATCCAGGAAATCACGCGCCAGGTCGCGGAAAGCGCCAAGGTCACCCGCTCGGCCGTATCCGAATCCGAAATGGCCAATAACAAGGTACAGGGCCTGGAAGAGGCAGCAACGAAGATCGGCGAGGTTGTCGAACTGATCAACGACATCGCCAGTCAGACAAACCTGCTGGCGCTGAATGCCACGATCGAGGCGGCGCGTGCGGGTGAAGCCGGCAAAGGGTTTGCCGTCGTCGCCACCGAGGTAAAATCGCTGGCCGATCAGACTGCAAAGGCCACCGACGATATCGGCTCGCAGATTTCCGCCATCCAGGGCGCAACCAGCGAAGCGGCAACCGCGATCGGGTCTATCAGCGACACGATCCGTTCCGTTGACGAAATCGCATCGACCATTGCCGCGGCAGTCGAAGAACAGGGTGCCTCCACCCAGGAAATCTCCAACAACATTCAGCAGCTTTCCGCGGCGTCGGACGAGGTGAATATCAATATCACGTCCGTCAGCCAGGCCGCAGGCGAGACCGGCACCGCGGCCGGCCAGGTTCTGTCATCCGCGAAACTGCTGAGCGACGAGTCCAACAAGCTGAAAACTGCTGTCGAAGGCTTCATGGAAAAAGTCAGAGCTGCGTAGAAAACGGCGCATCAGGTGACAAAACGGCGGCCCTTTGCATAACGGGCCGCCGTTTTCTTTTGACGGGGTAGTCGACCTAACCGGAAAGACGGCTCAGGAGTTTGAGAAACGTCTCTCGCTCCGCCGGTGACAGCGGGTCCAGTGTTTCATCCGAAATCTGGTGTCCACGGGCGGTTGCAACGTCGACAAGGGCAACGCCTGCTTCAGTCAGGGTCAGCAGCAACCGGCGGCGATCATCCGGGTCCGGGCGCCGCGCGATAAGGTCGCGCGCGATCAGCCGCTTTATGACGCCCTGCATCGTCGCCGCATCCATTGCCGTCAGACGGCCCAGATGGTTCTGGGATGCTTCCCCGACATCGGCGAGCTTCATGAGCGCCGCGAATTGCAGCGGTGTCAGTTGCTGATCACCGATAGTCGACTGAAAGATCGCGGTATGGCGCTGATGCGCACGCCGAAGCAGATGCCCAACCTGGTTTTCCAGCAGGTATTCACCAGCATCGTCATTCTGAGCCTTCAACGTCTGTTCGGTGCGGTCGGCAGCGCGCCATCCCATTGGGTAGAATCCTGAATTGTTCGTACACAAACGATGGTCGAGGCCACCGGACCTGTCAAGACCGGAGCACTCCCGGCCGGGGGCTAGATTGCGCCTTTATCACGTAAAGCGGCGATTTCAGCCGGATCGAGAGACAGCACATCCGATAGCACGTCATCCGTATGCTGACCGAGTACCGGCGGCGGGCGATCATATTCGATGGGACTTTCGGACAGACGGATCGGGTTGGCCACCGTCGGGATAGCGCCACCGACCGGGTGCTCCACTTCCTGACGTGCGCCGCGCGCCTGCACGTGAACATCGTCGAAGACCTGTTCCAGGTTGTTAATCGGCCCGCAGGGCACGCCGACCTTTTCAAGCTCTTCAAGCCAGAAGCTGCGCGGTTTGGCGGCGATGATCTCATTGAGGATCGGCCCCAGCACATCCCGGTTTCCAACCCGGTTCCGGTTGGTCGCGAAGCGTTCATCCGTGGCAAGGTCGGGGCGGCCCGCAACGTCGCAGAAACGCTGGTATTGGCCGTCATTGCCGGTCGCCAGAATGATATAGTGATCGGCCGCCTTGTAGGCTTCATAGGGCACAATATTCGGGTGCGCGTTGCCCATCATGGTCGGCGCCTTGCCGGTAACCAGGTAATTCATCGCCTGATTGGCAGTCGATGCAATGGTGACATCGAGCAGCGCCATATCGACATGCTGTCCCCTGCCCGTCTTGTCGCGATAGGCAAGCGCCGACAGCGCACCGATGGTGGTATAGAGCCCGGTCAGGATATCCGACAGGGCGACACCGATTTTCTGTGGTCCGCCGCCGGGCATGTCCTCTTTCTCGCCGGTCACGCTCATCAGCCCGCCCATCGCCTGAATCAGGAAGTCATAGCCGGCGCGCGGGCTGTAGGGCCCGGTCTGACCGAACCCGGTGATCGAGCAATAGACCAGCCGCGGGTTTACCTTGCTCAGACTGTCATAATCGAGCCCGTATTTCTTCAGCCCGCCTACTTTATAGTTTTCCAGTAATACGTCGCATTCCGACGCGAGCCGCCTGATCAGGTCCTGGCCCCCGGGCTTGGTGATATCGACGGTGACCGATTTCTTGCCCCGATTGGCGGCGAGGAAATATGCCGCATCTTCGGTCTCAACGCCGTCCTTGTCTTTCATGAAGGGAGGCCCCCAACCGCGGGTGTCGTCGCCGACGCCCGGGCGCTCGATCTTGATCACTTCTGCACCGAGATCGGCGAAAGTCTGTCCGCACCAGGGGCCGGCCAGAATACGGCTCATATCAAGGACGCGGATGTGGTCCAAAGGCTGGGTCATGTGCATTTCCGAACGTGTTGGGATGTAAAACGCAGAAACGGGCGGATCCGAAAACCCGCCCGTCTTTATTCTGAACTAATCGGTGGCCTAAAAGAACGCCTGAATGCCCGTCTGTGCCCGTCCGAGGATCAGCGCATGGATATCGTGCGTGCCCTCATAGGTGAAGATGGTTTCCATGTTCATCATGTGGCGCATCACGTGATACTCGTCGGTGATGCCGTTGCCGCCGTGAATGTCACGGGCATCGCGGCATATATCGCGGGCCTTGCCGGTGGAATTACGCTTGAGCATCGAGATCAGCTCCGGCGAACAGGTGCCTTCATCCATCATCCGGCCCATCTGCAGGCAGGACTGGTAGCCGATGAAGATATCGGTCTGCATGTCGGCGAGCTTTTTCTGTACCAGCTGGAACGATGCCAGCGGCTTGCCGAACTGGGTGCGCTCCAGTGCGTATTCACGGGCCGCACGCCAGCAGAATTCCGCGGCGCCGAGCGCGCCCCAGGCAATGCCGTAACGCGCGTTGTTCAGGCAACCGAACGGTCCGCCGAGGCCGCGTGCTTCCGGCAGCCAGTTTTCATCCGGCACGAAGACGTTATCCATCACGATTTCGCCGGTCGTCGATGCCCGCAGGCTCAGCTTGTTCTTCAGCTTGGGCGTCGACAGGCCTTCCATGCCGCGTTCAAGGATATACCCGCGGATAGTGCCTTCATCGTCTTTGGCCCAGACAACGAATACGTCGGCAAGCGGCGAGTTCGAAATCCACATCTTTGCGCCGCTGATGCTGTAGCCGCCATCAACCTTCTTGGCGCGTGTTTTCATCCCGCCCGGATCGGAGCCGTGATCGGGCTCTGTCAGGCCGAACGCGCCGACCCACTCGCCGCTGGCGAGCTTGGGCAGGTATTTTTCACGCTGGGCTTCGGTGCCGTAATTATAGATCGGCCACATCACGAGGCTGGACTGAACCGACAGCGTCGAGCGGTAGGACGAATCCACCTTTTCGATTTCGCGCGCGATCAGACCGTATGAGACATAGGACACACCGGCGCAGCCATAGCCGTTAATCGTCGGCCCCAGCAGGCCGAGCTCGCCCATTTCGGGGATCAGGTCGGGATCTTCGCGTTCCTCGTTATAGGCGTCGACGATCCGCGGCATCAGCTTGTCCTGGGCGTATTGGCGCGCAGTTTCCTGCACCATACGCTCTTCCTCGGTCAGGAGGCCGTCCAGCGCCATCGGGTCTTCCCAGTTGAAAGTGCCCCATTTACGCGGTGAGTGTCCGCCTGCGTCTGTCGCCATCTGTCATTCCTTTCGCTGTCCACGTCCCCGCCGGGTGCGGGCCGTTCGAATTCTGTTTTACCGGGCGGATCATAAACCGGCCCGGCCGGCTGGTCACCATTTATTTTAAGCTTAAAATAATTTTGCCGATGATTAATCCTATCAATTCAATTGTATGTACACAAACAAATATTGAGGGGGATGCACCCCGCGCATCATCCGCTATATTCTTATCCATAAAAGCAAACAGAGGACCATCAGACATGCCGCATTCACTCCGTACTTTCCTTGAATCCGTCGACAACCGGATGCTGCATATCCACGATGAAGTCGATCCGCTGACCCAGGTCGGCTACCTGTGCTCCGAAAGCCAGGGCCCGTTGATGTTCCACAACATGTCAGGCTTCCCGGACTGGCGCCTGACCGACATCCTGATCAAGGACCGCGCCGGACAGGCTGCGGCCTTCGGCCTCGATAAAGCCAACGAGGTCTGCCCCTATCTTGCCGAACAGATGGCGACCAAGCGCGGCAAGTCCGTGATGGTCGAGGACGGCCCGGTCAAAGAGGTCAAAATGCTGGGCGACGATATCGATCTGCACGCCCTGCCGATCCCGCAGCACAGTCACGGCGATGGCGGGCGCTATCTCGGTTCCGGGATCACGATCACGAAAGACCCGGAAACCGGCATCCGCAATGAAGCCATCATCCGCATGATGCTGACCGACGACCCGCAGAAGGCCACGTTCTGGATGGCGGCGCGGCACAATTACGCCCATTACATGAAATACGTCGCCATGGACAAACCGATGCCCATGGCCTTCGCGATCGGCCTGCACCCGGTATACGAAATCATGTCGAACTGGTCCGGCAAGCACGAGGATTTCGACGAACTAGAATACGGTGCCGGCATCCTCGGCGAAGATATCGAAATGATCATGGCCGACACCATCGATCTGGAAGTCCCGGCCCATGCCGAAGTGGTCATCGAAGGGCTGGTGCATCCGCATGACCGCGCGCCCGAAGGCCCGTTCGGCGAATTCACCACCTTCGGCGCCGGTGCCGAGGGCCCTGCCCCGGTTTTCGAGATCACCGGCATCACCCATCGCAAGGATCCGATCTTCCGCCATATGCAGGCGACCTGGTTCACCGATCACCAGCCGCTGATCACGCTGCCGATGGAAGCCACCTATTACAACCGGCTGAAGGAAACCCACGGCAACACCAACATCCTCGATGTCTTTGTGCCGCCCTGGGCGTCGCAGTTCATGATGATCATCCAGATGGAGGCCAAATGGGACGGCCAGGTCCGCGACACGCTGCTCTCGGCGCTGACCGGCCCGAACCTCCATGTCAAAATCGCCATCGCGGTCGACGAAGACGTCGATATCTACAATGCCGAGGAAGTGCTGTGGGCCATTGCGTGCCGTTGCGACCCCGCCACCATGACCCACATGTTCCCCGGATCGCGGCTGCATCCGCTTGATATCTCCATCCCGCAGGTGAAGGACGACTACACGGTGATGCGGATCGGCGGCAAACTCGCCATCGACGCCACCAAGCCCGCCACCTGGCGCGGCGCGGAACGCGACAAGTTCAGCCGCGTGAAACCCATGGGCAAGGATGACGAAACGCTGAACGACCTGCTCAGCCAGGTGCGGCAGAAGCGTTAGGGGGGGGACTGGACCCCGGAATAAATCCGGGGTGACACCGAGAGTGTTGTGAGCGTCCTAGCCAACTGATTGTCATCCCGGCCTTGTGCCGGGATCCAGACCTACTGGTTTAACGTCTCATACAAATCGTCCCAGTCCGGGTTCATCTGCTCGATCACGTACAGCTTGTACCTGCGCCGCCACCGCTTGATGGTTTTCTCGCGCGCGATTGCGACCTCGACATCACTATGCGTCTCGTACCAGACGAGCCTTTTCACGTTGTGTTTCTTTGTGAAACCGTCAACTGCGCCAATCCGGTGTTCGTGCACCCGCCTCGCCAGATCATTCGTCACGCCGACATTGAGCGTGCCGTTACGCTTGCTGGCCATGATGTAGACGAAATATGCCATCAGAAAGGTCCAACTGGATCCCGGCACAAGGCCGGGATGACACCGAGTTAGAACTTCCTACCCTACAAAACCAATTGTCACCCCGGGCTTGTCCCGGGGTCCAGTATTCCCGCAAAAAGCGCTTAAGCCGCCTGAACCTGCACCTCGCCCGTGGTGTTATCCACCAACACCGCGGTCTCGAAGAACGTCAGTTCGGGGCGCGAGCCCATGCGTTCTTCCATGGAATCGAGCCATGCTTCGCAGTGGAACGCCTCCGCCTGCCCGCGCGTCTCCCACGCATAGAACCCGCCGCCGAGCCCGGCGGCTTCCTGGTACAGGAAATGCTTGGTGCGCAGCCCCTGACCGGCCAGCGCCTGAAATTTGGGGGCGGTATCTTCGGACAGCTTGGCGGCTGCGGCCCGGTCCATCCCGGCAGGTAGTTTGTAGGTTACAAGGACAGTAATCATCGACTTATCTCCCTTTCTCAGGCCGTCGGATCGGGCACGCCGAACAGTCTTGCGGCGTTGCGGCCCATGATGTTCTTCTTCGCGTCATCATCTAGAAACGGCAGGTCATAGACGCTGCTTGGCGCATCAAAATCCCAATGAGGCCAGTCACTTGCGTAAAGAAGTTGAGTTTCTGCTTTCATTGCCTTGAACGTGCCTTCGAGCAGGTCCATGTTGGTCCGCTCCATCGGCTGGGTCGTGTAGTACATGTCGGTGATATACTCGCTCGGCAGCTTTTTCAGGCTCGGCGCTTCGGACGAGCGCATCAGGTATTCGTTGTCGAGGCGTTGCATCATGAACGGGACCCACGCGACCCCGCTTTCAGTCCAGATGACGTCGAGCTTGGGGAAGCGTTCGTTCAGGCCGTGCATCACCCAGTTGGTCAGATGCACCATGCTGCACAGCACGAACGAGATCGCGTGCATCGAGATAAACGTGTCCAGCTGCTTCAGGTATTCATCCGACCAGTTATTGCCGGCATGGAAGCACAGCGGTTTGCCCCGCTCTTCCAGCATCGCATAGAGCCGCATATAGCTGTCGTGATGCACCGATTTGTAGCGCACGGATGTCACCATGAAGCCAAGCACGTCCGGATGGTCGCCGAATTCCTCGACCATGCGCTCGCATTCCTTCGGCTCGCAGAACGGCAGGTAGAGCAGCGTCTTAAGACGCGGCTCGGCCGGGATGATGCGCTCCATCAGGAAACGGTTATAGGCAAACGATAGCTGCACCTCGACGCGCGGCTGCGGATGCATGCCCAGCTGAAGCAGGTTGCCGGGAAACAGGATCTGCCAGTCAATGCTCAGCGCATCCATCACCCGGCGCATCAGCGTGACGTCGCGGTGGACGCTGTCGTCGTCTATCGCCTCTTTAAGCGCCGTCTGATGCGGGATACGCCCGCCGACATCCTGATAGCGCAAGCCGCCGACCGCGTTGGACAACCCTGCCCCGGCGCCGGTCCGGTTCTGCATCTCTATCGCCGTCTGGCGCAGCACCGGGTCCTCTATGTACTGGACGACCTCTTTCCAGGAACTCAGTTCCGAATGATGCGCGTCCACATCGACAATCAGCCAGTCTTTGAAGCCGCGTTCCTCTGCATAGCGGCTGGCGCGGGCGAGAATTTCCCGCGTATCGGTCTCGATATCGATTTCCTTGCGGAGTTCCCGCGTATTAACGACGCCACTATCCATTGTTTTCCTCCTGCTTTTAACAATTAAAGCAGACTTGTCATGGGAACGTCACGGGAAATGCTCATGCATCGATGAATATTGCGCTTCGAATTTTCCCACTGAATCTTGCCCTCGAATATTTGTTTGTGTACAAATGATTATTCCAGACAAGGAGAACCCTAATGGCCACCGCAAAATCCACGAAGAAACCTGCTGCGAAATCCGCCGCCAAGGCACGTACCACCACGATTGACGCGACTTTTCTGCTTCCGCCGAAGGAAGAAATCCAGATCATGATCGAGGAATGGGTTGCCGAGGACGTCGGTATCCAGGACCTGACGACGAATATCATGATCCCGGCCAATGCGAAGGCCGACTTCCTGATGAATACCCGCCAGGATATCGTGATCGCCGGGATCGAGGTCGCCGCAGAGGTTTTCCGTCACATGGTCCCGGAAGCGAAGGTAAAGGTTCTCGTCAAGGACGGCACCGTTGCCAAGAAGGGCACGGCACTGATGCGCATTTCCGGCCCCGGCCGTGGCCTGCTGACTGCCGAGCGCACGTCGCTGAACATCCTGCAGTTCATGTGCGGTATCGCCACGCTGGTCAACGAATACGCTTCCAAGATCGCCCATACCGACGCGCAGCTTATCGACACACGGAAAACCGTTCCCGGCCTGCGTATGCTGTCGAAATATGCGGCCTGCATCGGCGGCTGCCGCCCCCATCGCCTCGGTTTGCATGACGGCGTGATGATCAAGGACAACCATATCGCCGTCCACGGCTCGATCACCAAGGCCCTGGTCCAGGCCCGCGCCCTGACCCCTGCCCTGACCAAGATCGAGGTCGAGTGCGACACCCTCAAGCAGGTCGGCGAAGCCGCCAAGGCCGGCGCCGACGTCATCATGTTCGACAACATGTCGGCCGCGATGATGAAAAAAGGTATCGCGCTGATCGCCGGTCGTGCCAAGACAGAGGCATCGGGCGGCATCAACATGGATACGATCGCGGAAAAGGCCGAATCCGGCGTCGATACGATCTCTGTCGGACGGATGACCCAATCGGCGCCTGCTGTCGATATCGGTCTCGACGTGTCGATTTCCAAATAGGCCTGAATCCCACCTAGATGCCGGGCACACTGTTCCTCGTCGTCGGCCCCAGCGGGGCGGGCAAAGACACATTGATGGACGGCGCCCGCGCGGCGCTCGCGGGCAACCAGGATATCCTGTTTGCCCGCCGTGCCATCACGCGCCCGCAGGATGCGGGTGGCGAAGACCATGATGCCGTTACAGACGCTGAATTCGACACCCGCCATCAGGCAGGCGGGTTCATGCTCGACTGGCAGGCCCATGGGCTGAAATACGCCATCCCCGCAGCCTATGCCGACGATCTTGCTGCCGGCCGCCACGTGATCGCCAACGTCTCACGCGCCGTCATCGGCGAAGCGATCTCGCGCTATTCCCCTGCCATCGTGCTCGAAGTCACCGCATCGCCCGAAATCCTCGCCGGGCGCCTAGCCGGTCGCGGGCGCGAAACCGAAGATGAAATCCGCACCCGGCTCGCCCGACATGCGGCATCTATCCCCGAAGAAGCCGTCAAAACCACTATTTCCAACGACGGTACGGCCGAGGAAGGCATTGCCAGGTTCGTTGCCGCCTTGAAAGGCGAAGCACCTCATAGTGGCCTATTGCTCGCGCGTAAGATCGACGGTGGCACGCTTGATCATGCGGGCTATCGCGACGTCATCGGCGATATCGTGTCCGGCCGCTTCAGCGAACAGGAAATCGCTGATTTTCTCGTTGCCGTCACTGAAAACCTCTCTGACGACGAAACTGTCGACCTGGCCCGCGCCCGTGCCGATTATTCGACCGAAATCAACTGGGATGCAGACCTGGTCGTCGACAAGCACTCCATGGGCGGCATCCCGGGCAGCCGCATTTCGATGGTCGTCATCCCGATTGTCGCCGCCTACGGCCTGACCATTCCGAAAACATCGTCGCGCGCCATTACCTCCCCCGCCGGTACCGCCGATGCGATGGAAGTTCTCACCCGCGTTGATCTCGATACCAATGATGTCCGGCGCGTGGTGCGCGAAACCAATGGCTGTATTGCCTGGAACGGCCGCTTGAACCATTCCCGCGTCGACGAGGTCATGAACGCGATCACCCGCCCGCTGAAGCTGGATTCACTACGCTGGTCGGTATCATCGATCCTGTCCAAGAAGCTTGCGGCAGGTGCGACACACTGCATCATCGACGTCCCGCTTGGGCCGACCGCCAAGGTGCGCACCGCCGACGACGCCAAGGCGTTACGATCCCTGTTTCTCCATGTCGGCCAGGCACTTGGACTGACGCTCGATGTGCGGCTGACCGACGGGCGTGCGCCAATCGGTAACGGCATCGGTCCTGCACTCGAAGCCCGTGACGTGGTCTCGGTCCTGCGCAACGACGCAGAAGCCCCTGCAGATCTTCGCGCCAAGGCACTCGAATTCGCCGCCGCGATACTGTGTTTTGATCCCGCGATATCGAACTCGGAAGCGCCGATCAAAGTGCGGGAATTGCTTGATAGCGGTAAAGCGTATGAGACGTTTGAGCGCATAATCGCCGCACAGGGGCCACCGCCCGAAGAGGTCGAGATCGGCACCAAAACGGTCACCATCGCTGCCGATGCCGACGGCACAGTCGATTTCATCGACTGTTTTGCCCTTTCAGGTATCGCCCGGGCCGCCGGCGCGCCGAAAGACAAGGGCGCGGGGCTGGACCTGTTCGCCCGACCCGGCGATAACGTAACCGCGGGCCAGCCCCTGTATCGCATCCATGCGCGGACAGAAGACGGGCTCGATGATGCCCGCACGCGGGTCTCAGAAGACGCGGCATACCGGATTCTGCCAGATTCGGACTAACACCGGGCCCAAATCGTTTCTTGCGGCCAACATATTACGAACGTAAACATTGCTCAGGTCATACAGAGCTTCGTTATTCCGATTGCCGGAAACGGAGTGGCCTCAACGAATGGGTGTGTTGCGCTTTGATAACCAGCAGAAAATCAATAGAGGGCGGCGGCTCGTCCAATTGGGCATTTTCTTCCGGAAAGAAGCTGCATCTTCTCGACATTTTCGAGGCGCCCATCTGGATATTCGATATTGAAAAGCACGGCATGTGGTGGGCAAACCAGGCTGCTATCCGCTTCTGGCAAGCCACTTCGCTGGATGACCTTCTGAATAGAGATTATTCATCGGACAGCAGCACGGTGCGTAAGCGCCTGCGGCAGATCTTTGACAACGCGCCGCTCGGACAGCCCACGCTTGATAGCTGGACACTCTATCCTGCCGGCAACCCGGTGCCGGCAAACCTCCGCTATACGCCGGTCCAGATTGACAGCGACCACCGCGACGCCCTTCTGATCGAAGCATCAATCTCGGAAAACGAAGGAATCGATGCGACCGATCAGCGGATCGTCGAAGCGACCCGCTATACATCGATCATGATCAGCTACTTCACGATAGAGGGCGACCTGCTGTCGATGAATCCTGCTGCCACGGAAGCGTTCAGTTCAGATACGCACTCCACGGACAACCTTACCCCGGCACCTGATCGCGGCAACGATTTTGAGCGCCGGTTTGCCGACCAGGATGATGGCCGCATTCTTCTGAGAGCCATCGAACAAGGCAGAGAACTCGCCGGTGAATTCCGGATCGCGACCCCAAACGGGGAGCGTTGGCACCGGGTGGATCTCAATCGGGGTCGCGACCCCGTCTCCGGTCTGCCTGTGATTGTCGTCGTCGAGGAAGACATAACGACCACCAAACAGGCTGTGCTCGACCTCGAAAACCTCAACCGTACGCTGGAAGAAAAAGTATCTGAACGCACAACGGCGCTGGAACTGGCCCGAAAACAGGCTGTCGATGCCAACCGGGCCAAATCGGATTTTCTGGCAAGGATGAGCCACGATCTGCGGACCCCGCTAAACGCTATTCTCGGTTTTTCCGACATACTCTCAACGGAAACAACCCAGAAGCTCGCGGCCCAGCGATTCCGGGAATACGGCCTGAACATACATATGGCCGCCGACAGCCTGCTTACACTGGTCAACGACCTGCTCGATCTGTCCCGAATAGAGGCAGACCAATTTCCCATCCACCCCGAGACCGTCATGCTCAGGCCGCTATTGGCGGACACGATGGAAATCTTTCGCGATAGCTTTGACGCGCGGAACATCTCGCTGGCACTGGAACCCGGCCCCGACATCAGCGTCATATCCGATGCACGCGCCGTGTCGCAGATTTTGACCAATTTATTGTCGAATGGCCTTAAATATACCGAACCCACCGGCCAGGTATCGCTCTCGCTGGCCGCCCCGACACCGGTACGGCCAACCCTTATCAAGGTCATGGATACGGGGCGGGGAATACCGCCCGAAGAACTGTCCTACGTGTTCGATCCGTATTTCCGCGGCAGTGCGGATGTCGCGCGGGAAATCAACGGCACTGGGCTGGGCCTACCCATATGCAAACGACTGGCGGAACTGATCTCCGCCGACCTGGAGATCGAGTCACGCGTATCAGTCGGGACAACGGTCTCGCTGTTCCTGCCTGCCGAAATCCAGACAGCGCCGGCTAAGTCATAAACAAAGACCCGTTTTACGCAGCTAGTCGAATACGTCCGGGAATTTTGCCCGCACATCCTTCGCCAGTTCCGGCGAGGTCATCGCGACTTCCGGGAAATCATCGATATGCTCGTACGGAATGCAGGCGTCGATAACAACACGGCTGTTATAGAGCTTGTCGTCGAACACCATCGTATCCAGGCGAGACGACCAGGTGCGGTCAAGAATGGTGAAATCGCGCTTCGGGTCCGACCGCGTCCCCATTGCCCAGATAACATCATTGATATCCGTCGGGTCGATATCATCGTCGACCACCACGATATAGCGACCGACATAGCCAATGGGATTCACCTGCGACGCAACGAGTCCGACCTGATTTGCGTGGCCGAAATATCGCTGCTTGATCGCAACCGCGACGAATGTCCGCCCCGACCCTGCCTGATGTACCCAAACGCCTTTGACGTCGGGAATACCAGCGCCTTCGAGTGAATCCAGCAGGCCGGCCGAACGTATAAAGCAGCGTTCGAACAGATGGCTGTGCGGCGGCTTCTGACTGGCAGCACAGGTAAGGATCGGGTCATTACGGTAATACACGCGCTCTATGTGAATAACCGGCTCTTCCTTGGCGTCACCGGCGTAATAGCCGGTCCATTCGCCAAACGGACCCTCAAGCGCCGTCTCATCCGGTGACACCCAACCTTCCAGCACCAGTTCGGACCGCGCCGGGAACGGCAGGCCAGTAACCTCGCCCTCGACGACATCAAGCGGCGCCCCCGAAAGCCCGCCCGCCCAATCGAGCTCGGGAATGTGATCAGCCAGCGTGTAGCGCGCCGCGATATATGTTGCGGGGTCAACGCCGACCACGATGACCATCGGGCAGCGCTTGCCCTCTTTCAGGTACTTGTCGCGCTGGATACGGCCCTGTTTGCCGTTCGAAATATAGGATGTGGCGATATTCTTGCCGTTCAGCATGACACGGTAAGTGCCGACATTGACGCGGCCCGTATCCGGGTCTTTCGTAATGACGCCACAGGCCGTGCCAATATAGCGACCGCCGTCTTTTTCATGATGAACCGGCACCGGAAACTTGGTCAGATCGACGTCTTCATCACGGTCGATGTTTTCCAGGATCGGTGCTTCGGTAACTACATTCGGCGGGATCGGCTCATACTGCTTGATACGCTCGCGATAGGCATCGAGCATTGCGCGCCGATCACCTGACCCGGAAGGATCGATCCCCATGCCAAGCGCCAGACGATACGGCGAGCCCAGCATGCCATACAGGCAACGAAAACCTTTTTGATACCCGGGCACCTCATCAAACAGCAGCAGTGGCGAACGGTCGACCTTCTCACGGTACAGAACCTCTGTAACCGCGCCGATTTCCTTGTCCCAATGAGCGCCGGCGACTTTCTTCAATTCGCCGCCTTCTTCGACCGCGGCCAGAAAATCACGTAAATCGGTCTGCACATGCTGATTGGCTATAGCGCCGTCCATCTCTGATTTCTCCTGTTGGATTTCAGTACCCGGATAGCAGATAAACGAGACGGCGCAAAATTTGCGCCGCCCCCCAGTCTGTATCTCGTTTATTTTTGTTTTTTGTTCTTGTTTTTATTGGCTGGTTCGAATGGCGGTCTAGACCGTCTTTCTCCCCGGCTTGTGTCTCTCCGGACCAATTTTTGTTTTTGTTGTTCCGGAAATAGCCCGCCCTAAGCGGGTGTCCCTTACCTTTTGTCGGCTTCCAATTCGAAACTTCTGTTCGATTGAGAGCAACCTAACGATCCACCGTGATTGCCACAAATACCATATCGCGATATGACTGATCTCAATTCGAGATCAATCTGGATTATCCATGGATTTACGCCAATTACAGTACTTTTCCCGCATCGCCGAGAGCGGTTCTTTCCGCGAGGCTGCGGCACGGGCGAATGTTGCGCAATCCGCACTCAGTCGACACATGCGGACCCTTGAGGAAGAACTCGGCGTTGTCCTGATGGAACGCCACGCACGCGGCATCCGGCTGACAGCCGAAGGCAAGAAGCTCAAGCTTCGAGCCGACACCATTCTGCGCGAGGTCGAGGAGACCCGCGCGGAAATGACCGCAACCAAAGCGAGTCCGCGCGGCACGGTGACCATCGGTGCGACCACCACAACGAGCCGGCTGCTCTATGCGCGCCTGGCAGAAGCCGCGAGTAAACGCTTTCCCGGCATCACATTGCAGATGACAGAAGGCGCTTCATATTATCTTCTTGATGGCATGGATACCGGGCGGGTAGATCTCGCGATCATCGTCAACCCGGCACACAGGGACTATCTGTCCAACGAGCAACTGGTGACCGAAAAGGTATATCTGGTCGGGTCTCCCCGGCTTTCGGACATCCCGTCATCGCCCTGTTCCATATCGGACCTCAGGGACAGACCGATGGTTCTGTTCACAAGGCCATCTGGTGGGCGCACACAGCTCGAAAATACCGCGGCTGCAAACAACATCTCTATCGACGTTCGTTTCGAAGCCGCCAGCCCCGATGTCGTCAAGGACTTCGTCCGCCGCGGCCTCGCCTATGCGATGATGCCCTATTCGTCGATCTTCAAAGAGGTCGAAAACGGCGAGCTTATCGTCTCGGAGTTCAAGGGTTTCGAACTGACGCGAACGTTCATCCGCCGCACAGATCGGGCATCATCACCTGCGATCGACGCCATCTCCACCCAAATTCGCGAAGAATTTCAGGCAATGACAACAGAGGGCGTGTTCGGTACACGGGACTAAATTCCGACGATTCTCTCTCCCCCGTTGGGGCTAATCACCTGGCCGGTAATGAAGTCGGCTTCGTCCGACGCCAGAAAAGCGACCGTCTGCGCGATATCCTTCGGGTCCGCCATCCGTCCGAGTGGAATACGCTCCGTACGCGCAACAATTGCCGCTTCGTCACGCCCCGCCGACGTCATTCCCGTCAGGACGAATCCCGGCGCAACCGCGTTGACCATGATGTTCCACTCCGCCAGTTCCCTCGCCAGCGAGTTTGTCAGTCCAGAAATAGCGGACTTGGCCGCAGAATAGTGTGCAGCGACATTATTGCCGCCAAGGGCATACATTGATGACGTATTGATGATCTTCCCATAACGGCGTTCTTTCATGCCGGGCACCACTGCCTGGGTGGCGAAAAATGTGCCTTTCAGATTGATATCCACCATGCGGTCATAGGTCGCTTCGTCGATGTCGCCAAAGGCCAGACGCTGTCCGCTGACCCCGGCATTATTCACCAGAATATCGATGCTCCCGAATTTCGCCTCCGCTGCCTGAATCCGCCGGGTCATGCCGGAGACTTCGCTAATGTCGTAGAGCATCAATTCAATCCGACCGCCCGCACCCGCGGCCAGGGATGCGGTCTCTTCAAGCCCTTCCGAGGTCAGATCATTCAGAACGATGTCCGCGCCGCGCTCGGCCATCAGCACGGCATGGGCGCGACCGATTCCACTCCCCGCCCCGGTGATCATTGCGACTTTGCCTTCGAGCGATAAAGACATGTTATTTTCTCCCCTGTTTCTGCCGAAAAATTCAGACATATGCCATTAGTGCATACCTGTTCTGATCTCCCGAAAACCTCTGGTCAAAATGCCAGCGGTCGTATTGGATGATCGCAATCTATATCAGGGACAGGACACGTCAAAACCATGAACGATACTCCGAAAGATTTTTCGCACCACGAGAGCCCGGTCAACCTGCCGGCCAATCAGCCGGAAGCCGAATACGTCTCTGACGTAATGGCGGAATTGCTCGCCAAGATGGATTTCGGCCATGTCTTTCTGCTTCCCGGTGCGAGCTATCGTGGCCTTCACGATTCCCTGGTGAACCACAACCGGAATTACAATCCGCAGATCATCCTGGCGACCAGCGAACTGTCGGCGGCTTCAATGGCGCATGGCTATGCAAAAGCGACCGGCAAGCCCTCGCTCTGCATCCTCCATGACCTCGTCGGCCTGATGAACGGCTCCATGGGTCTCTACAATGCCTATTGCGACCGTGTGCCCGTGGTTTTCCTCGGCGGCGCCGGGCCGCTCGACCCTGACCAGCGCCGGTTTATCGAATGGAATCACTCGGCCAGTACCCAGGCGGATATCATCAAGGACTGGGTCAAATGGACCGACGAGCCGCCGACCGGCAATGCAACGCTCAAGGCAATGCTGCGCGGCAAACAAATCGCGGCGACCGCTCCCCAGGGCCCGGTATATATCTCAATCGACACCCATGTTCAGGAACAACCGGTCGACGAGACGCTCGAAACGCTCGATCCCTCCCTGCCACGCTACCAGGCGCCACCGGCCATGGGCGCGAACGAGGACGCCCTTCAGCAGGCTGCGGAAATGATCGTCAATGCCGAATTTCCGGTTCTCGTCGGTGGCCGGTTCGGCATGTACGAATCCGTACGGCACCCGCTCATCGAACTGCTTGAACTCACCGGTGCAGGCGGGCTGAACGACCGGGCCATCTATTGCTGGCCGAGCGACCATCCGCAGAACATTTCCGGTGACAAGGATGCCCTGCTCGACGCCGATGTGATCGTCTGCCTCGATGTCATCGACATCAACAACACGATGGGCACCTATGCCATTCGTCGGCGCTCGGACATTCTCGAAGCCCGCGGAAAGCCAGCACCCAAAGTGATCGATATGTCGCTGAACGGTATCGACAACAATTCATGGACCGCCTTTGGCGGCCCGACGCCGCCGGTCGACCTCCAGATCGTGTGTGAGCCGCAATACGGTATCGAACAGCTGACCGCCGCCGTCCGCAAGACGCTGGAACGCGATGACAGCAGCCACGCCCGGGTTTCAGCGCGCAAGAAGATGCTGTCTGAGCGCCACGACAAGCTGCGGGCGGCGCAGACAGCAAAAGCGCAAGAAGGCTGGGATTCATCTCCGCTCAAGATCGAGAGAATGATTCACGAGGTCTATCAGGCGGTGAAAGACAAAGACTGGATCTTGAGCGCTGCAAACCACCGGAGCTTCAACGAAGCCGTCTGGAATTTTCCCGGTGCGGGCGCCTATCTCGGCTCCGATGGCGGTGGCGGGGTCGGCTACAACACGTCTGCCGCCGTGGGTGCGGCGATCGCGCTTAAAAACAAGGGCAAGTTCTGCGTTTCCATCGGCGGCGACGGTGACTATCTGATGGCCCCGGCGACAATCTGGTCCGCGGTCCATTACCGCGCGCCAATGCTCCATATCGTCAACAACAACTCTACCTGGGGCAATGACGAGGTCCACCAGGTCGAGGTCGCCCATAATCGTAACAGGCCGAAGGAAAACGCCTGGATCGGTCAGGCGATGCGCGATCCGATCATCAATTTTGCCGACGTCGCACGCGGCTTCGGTGCCTGGGCCAAAGGCCCCGTTGGCACGCCCGACGACTTCGCCGCCGCATTACGCGAGGCGGTCGCCGAGGTCGAAAAAGGGAACGTTGCCGTGATAGACGTGACGACGACTTTGGGGATCGTTTCCTAGGCCTTCAAGGCTTCCTGTTCCGCCGCGGTAAACCCGACCAGTATCTGACTGCCGTCATCGAAGACCGGCCGTTTGATCAGCGTCGGGTTGCCTGCCATCAGGACCTGCGCGCTGGCGGCATCCAACCCGCCCTTGTCCGCTTCCGGCAGGTTGCGCCAGGTCGTGCCGCGCCGGTTGAGCAGCTTTTCCCAGCCGGCGGCGTCCGCCCAGCGGGCCACGTTCGCGGGGTCGAGGCCATCGACGCGAAAATCGTGAAAGGTGTGCTCTATCCCTTCGGCGCTGAGCCATTTCAGGGCCTTGCGGCAGGTGTCGCAGTTCTTGATTCCGTATACTGTCAGCATCTCAGTTCGCCTTCACCGTTTCGTATAAAAGATCGAGCGCCGCCTGCGCGAATGCCCACATATTTTCTTCACGCCCGTCACTGCCGGTCTGCACGATCCGGGTTGCCGTCACCGGGCCGACCACTGCCAGCGCCACATGCCCTGCGGGATCCCCGTACCGGTTGCCCGACGGGCCTGCAGCGCCGGATTCGCCGATCGTCCAGTCCGCGCCAAGCAGATCGCGCATAGTCGCTGCAACCAGGGTTGCATATTCTTCGGTCGAACCGCGCTGCTGCGCCTCGGCATCGGTGAAACGCAACAAGCCGCGCCGGGCCGTCTGCGTGTAGACCGATGCCCCGCCAAGGTAATAGCCCGATGCCCCCGGTACCGAGAGCAACGCTGCCGAAACAATCCCGCCGGCTGCGGATTCCGATACAGCAACCGTCTGGCCGCGCTGTTTGAGCAGCTCGCCCACCGGCGAGCCCATTTTGAGAAGTGAAGACATGATATTCGTTCCCGGTTAATCGTTAGAAATGAAAGGACAGGCTGAACGCGGTGAACTGATTGAGAGCATCCTGTTCATCGAATTCGCGTGTCCGGATGATGTGGGTTAGCGACAGCCGCGCCGTTCCCCACAGAGAAAACACCGCCCCTACCTGAAGATCGCCGACGACGTTTTTCTTTTCGACACTATGGCTCGACGTGAACGTGTTTCCGTCGAGGAATATGTTCCGGGCGACAGCGCGCGCGCCAACACTGAAGAACAGATACGCGCCGAGGCGTTCATCGGGATCCGGTTCGTAATATTCGGACCCCGCGACCGATGGTCGTATCCGCGGCGGCCCGAAATCGTTCGCCAGCCTGTTCCCGATACGGAAGGTCCCGGCCACGCTGCCATAGGTATGAACATTGCCCAGCGCAACACTTGCCGACGGCATCAGATCGACCTGCAGAAGATCGCTGCCGGGCAGCAGGTTCCAGGAATTCGTCCGCCATTTCTGTTCGTATTCGACAATGAAACCCGGCTCGTTCCGAAGCTGGTTGCGCCAGCCGCGGGGCTTTTGGGCATCGATCAGACTATGGACGAATTTTTGCGTGTGATCAGCCACCGAAGCGGGGCCTACAACGCCGAGTGTGAGCTGGATAGATTCCATCCGGTCGAACGCTGTCGACCCGGTTTTCTGGGCTTCGCGCGGTCCGAGCACCAGGCCGAACGACCCGAATAACCACCCGGCATAGGCCCGGTCTTCGGTGATCAGGTCCGCGCGTGTGAGATCTTCCGGCGTGAACATCGTCTGACCGAGCGCCACTGAATAGCGAACATCACGATCCGACGACAGCAGCTCGTAGCCCCCCAGCCTGAACGATAATGCGTCGGCGATTTCACGCGCCGCAGAATCGCCGGTCTGGTTTTCCGACATGCAGGAAACCCGCGACCCATGGGTGTAGTGGCGGTCGGTGCCGCCGAGGCCGATATCGTTTTCGAACTGAATACTCGCAACGGTGCATTGAGCCAGCGCCTGGCCTGTTGGCCACAGCGCCAGAACCGCCAGGGGCATCAAAAATCTGATTAGTTTCATCACGTCTGCATCATTCCTGAGCGCAGAGAGTGACGACAAATAATCGTTCCCGCAACAGCGTATCGCCGGCGGGCAACCGCAAAACACGATACCAGAGAACGCCGCATCAGGTACCAGCGCAAGAATAGAAAATTTTGCTCATTTTTCGACCTAACAAGCAATTTTCTCGAATTATGACAAGGTGTTTAACCTAGATTGCAGTATTATATCCTATTTAATTCATATTTTAGGATTGATTTTCTACTTTTTGAAGCTTATCTCCCTTACATCGAAACGACGTTCCAATATCGGGCGCCGCCGAAAACAATCAGGGCCAGCCAGTGCGTCACCTCCCAGCCTTTCTCGACATCGCAGGTCGTCCCTGCCTCGTCATCGGTGGCGGTGACGTCGCGGCGCGAAAAATAGCCCTGCTGGAGCGCGCCGGTGGCCGCGTTCACGTGACTTCACCCAAGCTCGTCCCTTCCCTGTCGCGTGACGTGGCCGCCGGTCGTATCCGGCATCTCTCCGATAATTTTTCCCCCGATCAACTCGATGGCAGCGCCCTCGTAATCGCCGCAACCAGCGACCGGGCCCTGAATGCGCATGTGTCCTGGGAAGCACAACGACGCGGCATACCGGTCAATGTTGTCGATGACCCGGCATTGTGCACCTTCCAGGTCCCCGCCATCGTCGATCGTGCGCCCGTGCTTATCGCAATCTCGACCGGTGGCGCATCACCCGTTCTGGCGCGCTGGGTCCGCCGTCGGATCGAGGGGTTTCTGCCGGTGGCCCTTGGGCGGCTTGCCGAGCTCGCCGACCGTTGGCGCCCGGCGGCCAAGTCCCATCTTGCGTCCGTGGACGCCCGCAAGGCCTTCTGGGAGAGCGTTTTCGACGGACCGGCTGCACAATTAGCGCTCGACGGCCGCAACGACGATGCCGATAGCGTACTGCGTGAGACACTCGATCGCAGCCGATCGATCCCCGGCGCGATCCACCTTGTCGGCGCCGGGCCCGGAGACCCCGAACTTCTGACCCTCCGCGCCCACCGGTTACTTCAAAGCGCCGATATAATCGTTCACGACCGCCTGGTATCCCCCGAGATACTCGATCTTGCCCGCCGCGATGCAGACAGGATTTATGTCGGCAAAGCTGCCGGAGCCCATTCGATGTCACAGGATGATATCAACGCCCTGCTCATCCGCCTCGGACGACAGGGCAAACAGGTCGTGAGGCTGAAGGGTGGAGATCCATTCGTTTTCGGCCGCGGCGGCGAAGAAATGCTGGCCGTGGAAGCCGCCGGTATCCCGTGCCATATCGTCCCCGGCATTACGGCTGCCGCCGGTATCGGTGCCGCAACGGGCATTCCGCTGACCCATCGCGGCACCGCGCAGAATGTCACGTTTATCACGGGGCATGGAAAAAACGGCGAGCCCCATGCGGACTGGCCGACGCTCGCGCGTGGAGGTCAGACCATCGTCGTCTATATGGGCCTTGCAGCCCTGCCCCGGATCACCAGACAGCTTCTCGATCACGGCCTTGCCGCAGACGTGCCGGTCGCCGTGATCGAAAAAGGAACAACGCCGGACCAGCGCGTCATTGTGGGCGCATTGGACAGTATCGCCGATACCGTCCTCCGCAATGACATCGCCGGTCCGGCGTTGACCATCATCGGAGAGGTCGCGGCATTCGCCCGACAATCTGAAGACCTGTCGCAATCCCCCGCTCTCGTAGCAGCAGGCTAGGAAAAACCATGACGTATAAAATTTTGACGGCGAACCGACTGGATGACGGTCTTGTGGTTTACCTGGGTGGCGCCGGCTGGACGGCCAATATCGATGCGGCACAGCAGGCCCATGACGATAATGCCGCCGCCGCCCTCGACTACCGCGGCAAACAGGCTGCGATGCGCAACGAAGTCGCGGACCCGTACCTCATTGATCTCGACGACGAACAGCCGGTGCGCTGGCGCGAAACCATCCGCGCAAACGGCCCGACAGTCCGTGCCGATCTCGGTTACCAGGCCGACAAAAGGATATAGCAATGTACCGATACGACGAATTCGATCACACCGTCGTCCGCGAACGGGTCGTCCAGTTTCGCGAACAGGTCGGCCGCCGCCTGGCGGGAGAAATTACCGAAGACGAATTCAAGCCACTGCGCTTGATGAACGGGCTGTACCTTCAGCTTCATGCTTACATGCTTCGGGTCGCGATCCCGTATGGCACGTTATCAAGTCGACAGATGCGGACCCTCGCCCATATTGCACGCGCCTATGACAAGGGTTACGGGCATTTCACGACGCGTCAGAACATCCAGTACAACTGGCCGAAACTTGTCGACGTCCCCGACCTCCTCGACGAACTGGCAAAGGTGGAGATGCACGCCCTGCAGACATCGGGAAATTGCATCCGAAACGTCACCGCGGACCCGTATGCAGGAGTCGCTGCCGGTGAGGTTGAAGATCCACGGATCTATGCTGAAATCATCCGCCAATGGTCGACACTGCACCCTGAATTCACCTTCCTCCCCCGCAAGTTCAAAATCGCACTGACAGGCACAGACACAGACCGGGCAGCCGTGAAGCTGCATGATATCGGGATCGCGATTATCCGCGATGAGAACGGTGCTATCGGATTTCGCATCGATGTCGGCGGCGGACAGGGACGAACACCGATAATTGCCCAAACTATTCGCGACTTCCTGCCCAAGCAGGACTTGCTGCCGTATCTCGAAGCGATCCTTCGCGTCTACAACATGCTTGGCCGCCGCGACAATATCTACAAGGCGCGGATCAAGATCCTCGTGCAGTCGGAAGGTCTGGAACGCTTCACGGAGCTGGTCGAAGAAGAATTCACCCACCTCAAAGGCGGCGCAGTCGAGTTGCCACAGGCAGAGCTTGACCGTATCCGCGCATACTTCGCCGCTCCCCGGTACGAGACGCTCGACAACGGTTCCAAAGAACTGGAAAGCGCACGACAGGCGGATGAAGAATTCGCGGCATGGGTCAAAACGAATGTCGACACGCACAAGCAGCCGGGCTATGCGATCGTCAATATTTCGCTCAAACCCGTCGGTGGTATACCAGGCGACGCCTCGGCAGAAGAAATGGAAGCCGTCGCCGACCTGGCAGACCGGTATTCGTTCGGCGAGATTCGCGTCACCCATGAGCAGAACCTCACCCTGCCCTCTGTGCAGCAGAGCGAGTTATTCAGCCTGTGGCTCGGCCTCAAGATACACGGACTCGCCACGGCCAATATCGGCCATGCCGGCGACATCATCGCCTGCCCCGGCCTGGATTACTGCAACCTCGCCAATGCGCGCTCAATTCCGGTCGCCCAGGCCATCAGCAGAAAATTCGAAAACATCCGCCGCCAGCATGATATTGGCCGCCTGACCATTAATATATCCGGCTGCATCAATGCGTGCGGCCATCATCACGTCGGCAATATCGGCCTGCTCGGCGTCGAAAAGAACGGCGAAGAATTCTATCAGATCACGCTCGGCGGGCGGGCGGATGAAAACGCGGAGATCGGCAGAATTGTTGGCCCGGCCTTCTCGTACGATGACGTGCCGGGCGCGGTAGAGACCGTGGTCGAAACCTATCTTCAACAACGTGAAGACAATGACGAAAGCTTTGTCGATGCCTATGCCCGGCTGGGCGCAACCCCGTTCAAGGAGGCTCTTTATGCCACTCGTTAAAAACGGTGAGATCACGCCCGATCCATGGACCCACATCGCCGATGGCGAAGACGCGCCGCTCGACGCGCCCATCATCGTCAGCACCGATCGCTGGAACGCCGAGCGCGCGTCACTGGTCCACCGGAATGCGCCCATCGGCATCCGCCTGCGCAACGATCAATTACCGGACGAACTGGGCGAAGACCTTTACCGGTTTGGTGTTGTGGCCATTGAGTTCCCGGCCTTCAAGGACGGACGTGCCTATACGCAGGCACGACTGCTGCGCGAGCGCTACCGGTTCACCGGCGAGGTCCGCGCCTTCGGTGACGTATTGCGGGATCAACTATTGTTCATGCAGCGCTGCGGTATCGACGCATTCGAAATCCGTAAACTGGCGGACGCCGAAGCGTTCCGGAGTACCATTGGCGAGATCAGTGTCTTCTTCCAACCTGCAGCGGATGACCGTCGGCCTGTCACGGCATTGCGCAACCGCGCTGTGGCAAGCTGGGCCTACTGAGCCGGACCACTTAACGATCAGGAAATCCCGCCATTTCCGCTGACCGGATTCGGCACGACGGCTTATACTCGCGCCCTGACATGGCCGCACATACTCATTCCCACCACGGTAGCGAGACTCGCCTCGCAATTGCCGCCGCACTCACCGGTCTGTTCATGATCGCCGAGGTCGTCGGCGGTGTGGTTTCAGGATCACTCGCCCTGATCGCAGACGCGGGCCACATGCTGACCGATTTTGCGTCGCTGACCATGGCATGGTTCGCATTTCGCCTGTCGCGGCGGCCAGCTGACTGGAAACGAACCTACGGGTTCGATCGTTTTCAAATTATCGTCGCCTTCGCCAACGGTCTCACCCTGTTCTTTATCGCCGCCTGGATCGTCTATGAAGCAATTCACCGGCTGCTGAACCCGGTCGAGGTACTCGGCCCCGTCATGGCGATTGTCGCTGCGGCCGGACTGGTCGTAAACATTATCGCGTTCCTGGTCCTTCACGGCGCTGGTGCAGACAATCACAACCTGAACATGCGCGGCGCAATGCTGCATGTGCTGGGCGACCTGCTCGGCTCGGTCGCAGCACTGGTCGCAGCCGGTATCATTATCCTGACCGGGTGGATGCCCGCAGATCCGATTTTGTCGATCCTCGTCGCCCTGATCATCCTGCGCGGCGCCTGGCGCGTCGTATCCGAAGCTGGCCACATACTGCTCGAAGGATCGCCGGCAGAACTTGATGTCAAAGCACTGGTCACCGACCTTACCGAAAACATCGACGGCGTAGAGCGTATCCACCACGTCCACGCCTGGTCGATCACCCAGGAACGCTGCATGGTGACGCTACATGCCATGATCTCCAGCGACCTCGCGGCGACCGATGCTATTTCAGCTATAAAGAAGCGCTTAAAGGACGATCACGAAATTGATCACGCGACCGTAGAGGTCGAGAGACCCTAGCGACTGGCAAACATTACGCCATCCGCACATCATCGCCGGCAATAAACCTCGGCGTCTCACCGTTCAGAAACCGCAGCACGTTTTCAGCGCCCCGTTCCGCCGCAGTAATCAGCGCACCGTCCGTCATCGCGGAATTATGCGGCGACGCGATAACGTTGGGCAGATCGAGAAACGGGTGTGCAGTCTCGAACCTGCCGTGGCGGATGGGTTCAACCCACCATGCTTCGAGGCAGGCCGTGAAATCCGGATGGGCAATCAGATGCGCATAGAGGTCGTCTTCATCGACGATCTCGCCGCGCGCGACGTTGATCAGGATGGCATCCGGTTTCATTTCTTTAAGCTGCGCCGCCTCCAGCAGCCGTTCAGTCGCACTGGTCAGTGCCAGGGTAATCACGACCACATCGGACGCCGCGAGAACATGGTCAACGTCGTCCAGCGTGCCGATGAAGTCGACCGGCTCATCGGTCTTTCCCGAGCGGTTGATGGCCTGGATGTTCATGCCCAACGCCCTCATGATCCGCGCGACCTCCCGCCCGGTCTCGCCATAGCCGAGGATGCCGCAGGTCATGCCGGCAATGCGTTTCGTCGGCACGAACTGGTTGAATTCCCCCTGCCTCATCAGCCGGTGCTCACCCGCCAGTCTTTTCGACGCCGACAGCGCCATCGCAGCAACATGTTCAGCCATCGGCTCGGCATAGGCCCCGGCGTTATAGGCGACGGCAATATGATCCGGCAGGTCGCCGAACGGCAGGTAATCAATCCCCGCCGTCAGACATTGCATCAATCCGCAGTTTTCCAGCTTTCGGAGCGCGTTGACACCGAGATCACGGATAGGATGATAGGTCATCACCGCGCGGGCTGTGCGCAGCACATCGTTCCGGGAAGCGTCGGATAATTCGGGCAGAAAAACCACATCTGCCGCACCTGCAAGAACCCCACGAAAGGCATCGCGTATCGGGTCAGGCGGCTGATGGCTCACCAGGACAACGGGCAACGTCATTTTACAGATAGACCTGCTTGTAGCGATCAGTGGCGAACGTTAATATATCTGTCTATAAGATTCTCTTCCTGAAATATATAGAATGTACCCGTCGACACATGCTTGGCTTTGAAACGATAGGGAACGCAACCGTCATAGCCTATGACGGCAGAGCGGTTCTGGCGACTGACCCATGGTTGGGAGAGGCCGCGTATTTTGGTAGCGGGGGCTTCCGTTCGAAATACCGGAAGCGCAAAGAAAAGCCATATTATCAGCA
>ERZ807291.786-NODE-786-length-53558-cov-11.909014_pt1 | contig 53558 bp, 51 predicted proteins | sample MGYA00521257_ERZ807291 | MGnify/ENA primary metagenome ERZ807291 (study PRJEB31413, sample SAMN03169783) | marine metagenome | biome: Marine; feature: Water; material: Subsurface seawater | place: North Sea | collected 2011-04-28 | depth 1 m m ... | reverse complement strand
CCCAAACCCAATCATAGGCAAGTAAAGTAATATAAGTAGTAGTTTTTTCATCTTATTTTATTGTTAATCTATTGTTTTAAAGTCTGTAACCTTAAGAAAGTTAAAGATTAACAAACCAAGACAATATTAAGTAAAAAAGGTATAACCCAATAATTAGAATGCCAATTAACAGAAATAAACCTACATTTAACAGTGTCCTTGTAACAGTTTTTGATGTTTGATTAGTTGTTTTACTTCCCTTAAATTTTTGACAATCTATACATTGACACAAGTTAATATCAAAACCCATACTTGCCATTCTTTGATGATACTCTACTGTTGTTTCAGACTGGAGGCTATCTTGTTTTGTTATTAACGTGTCATTTGTAGGAAAAGAAGCATAAGTAATAGTATTTAAAGATAAAAAACAAATTAATATAAGTAGTATTTTTTTCATTGTTAATCTTTTTTCCAAAATAAACTTAGTGGAATAAAAAAGAATTTCGTTAACACTAATCCGATTAAAACTAGTTGCCAATTTCGCATAATATTAGTTTAGTCTTATAGACATTCGCAACCGAAAGCTTCAGCCAAAGCAACAGCTTTATTATAATCTTCCTTTGAATCAAAATCATCTTGACATATTTCAGCTTGTTCTAAAGTTACATCATCAGGACAGTCTGTACAATCTACACATTTACTGCAAGAAGTAAAAAAAACAGAAATAAGTGCTATTGTAAAAATTTGTAAAAGTTCCTTTTTCATAATCTCAGCTTATTATTAATCAATTGGTTAAACTTAGTTAATTCTGCAATACTAAAACATTTTTTTAAAACTTACAATAAATAAAACACGTAGACACAAAAAAAGAAAATACTTAACATGAATTCTACTATTCAAGAAGTTCAAACAAATCATCTAAGTTTGGAGATAGTATCATTTCAATTCTTCTGTTAGCACTTCTTCCTTCTATTGTTTTGTTAGTGGCAATAGGAACAAATTCTGCTCTACCAGCAGCAGTTAATTGTAAAGGATCTAAACTTGGGGTTTTCAAAAGTACTTTTACAACATTAGTTGCACGCATCACACTCAAATCCCAATTGTCTTTTACCAAACCTCTACCGCTTAATGGTATGCTGTCGGTATGCCCTTCAACTAAAATTTCCAAATCCTTTTGGCTAGAAAGTGCAGTAGATAATTTACTTAATGCAGCAACGCCTCCACTGTTTACCTCATATTTTCCGCTCGCAAAAAGCAAATCTTCTTCTAATGAAATGTATACTTTTCCGTTTTTCTGAACCACTGTAAGCCCTTCGCCTTCTAAGCCAATTAATGCTTTAGAAATTGATTGTTTTAAAGCAGAAACTATACTGTCTTTTTTATTTATAATTGCTTCTAATTCTGTTACTCTTTCTGATCGTGCATCTAACTCTGCTTGGGCTAATTTTAGCTCATCTACCTTAGCATCCAATGATGCTGAGAGTTTATTAAGCTCATCTTCTTTTGCAAAAAGTTCAGATTGTGCTTGTTCCAATTGCTCCAACAATTTCTTAGTTTCTTTGGCTTTATCAGCCATATAACTACTGTTCTTGGAAGTCAATAAATCATATGCATCACTTAACGCATCATAGTTGCTTTGCAAAGTAGTAAGTGCAATCCCGTTCTGAACAGAGTCGTTTATCATTTCAGAAATTTGAGATTTTAAGGAAATAATAGTTCCATCTTGCTCCTCAATAGTTCCGTTAAGTTGCAAAACTTTTTTTTCTTGTGTAGTTAAAGCTGATTTAGTAGTGTCATGCTCCTTAGCTAAAGCATTATGTATTTTGGGAGTTACACACGAGCTTAATACCAATAATAGTGTGCTAATATAAAGAATTGACTTTTGCATAATTTAATGATTTTTAATCTGATATCAAAACTACAAAAAAGGGAGCTTAGTATTTTGTTCTTATTTTTACTTTTCAACAGCAATACTTTAACTACTAAACAAAAAAGCACGCTTCATATATCTTAGAATTCTAATGCCCAATACCCTTCTACCCAAAAGAACCCTCTAGTACTTATTTCCCAAAATCCAGGCACCCACGTATGATTTCGCTTAACTCTTTTCCATCGTGCTTTTTGCCAAGTATATTCTCCATAATATCCATTCCATTTCCAATAACCCTCTACCCAAACATAACCCGAACGTTTATATGTTGGTCGTTTTACAATTACTCTTGGTCTGTTTGGCTTGCTAATAACAACTCTATTTCTGTTAGTTTTTACTCTAACATTTTGTCTGTTATTATTATGATTAGAGTGATTTGCTCTATTGGGTTTTACAACAACCTTATTATTTGTCCTTCCTTTATTTGTTTTTACTCTTACTTGTGCGTTAGCTGATACTCCTACTAAAAAGAGGACTATAAGTAGTAGTTTGCTAAAAATTGACTTTTTCATGGCTATTGTTTTTAAGATTAGTATTTTTATGACTTTAAAATTGAACACAGATTTAAAGATATGAAAAAAATTATAAATTACTTTTTGCAAGGGTTATTATACATTATTCCAATAACGGTAACTTTGTATATTGTAGTATGGACTTTCCAAAAAATTGATGGAATTCTACCATTTCAATTGCCTGGACTTGGTTTAATTATCATTATTTCATTAATCACAATTATTGGGTTTCTAGGATCGATAGTTATTACGAGTCCTATAAATGCTTTTTTTCAAAATTTATTAAACAAAGCTCCTTTACTTAAAACTATTTATTCATCAGTAAAGGATTTGATGAGCACTTTTGTTGGCAATAAAAAAGGGTTTTCTGAGCCAGTATTAGTTAAAATATATGATAACTCAACTATTGAAAGAATAGGATTTATTACTAATGAAGATGTAGAATCACTTAATATTGCAAAAGGAAAAGTACTGGTTTATATGCCACACTCTTATGCAATTTCAGGACAATTATTTGTGGTAGAGAAAAAGAATGTGTCCCATATTGATAAATCCTCAGCAGAGATTATGAAACTCATAGTTTCTGGCGGAGTAACCGAAATTGACAATTAAAAAACATAACATGAAAAAAATCTATTTACTAATTTTAATCCTAACTATTTCCAGCACTATTTTTGCAGGAGATACAACAACTGTCCGTATTCATGACCATACCGATATGACTTGGTACGGAAATTATGATGAATGGGGAGAACTCCCTGATGCAACTAATGACTACAGAAAAGTTTATTTGCATTATACTATGGGCTGTGCAACTGGAGGGTGTTCTGATTGGGATTATACTTCTCAAATAATTGTGCGCCACAGGACAGGAGCAATTGACTCAACTTTACAAAACTCTCCAATGTTTACGGTCAATGGCATTGTATTAGATTCAGTACTATTTTCTGATACAGCTTATGTGCATTTTTGGAATACAACAAGTAATACTTTAGATTCTAATCTTTCAACATTATTAGAAATTATAGAATTTAATGACCCAACAAATCCTACAAATCCAACCGATACTCTATATGCATTTGAAGCAGGTTTCTACAATATGGAATTTGATACTATAGGAAATGTTATTGATTCTTTTTATATAACAGCATCAGATACCATTTTGATTAATTATCATAATTGGTATCAAGTTTTTGATGTAATTGAAAACTATGAATTGGCACGTGTGATTACTCCTTACGGAAGTATGTTAGCTAATAATTGGGAGTTCACAACTACTTTTGATGTAACGGATTTCATTCAGGTTTTAAGAGATTCAGTAGAGATAAGATGTCATTATAGTGGTTGGTCTTCAGGCTTTAGTGCTACTTTGGATTTTGAGTTTATTGAAGGAACTTCTGCTAGAGATGTATTAAAAGTGGAGAGTATTTACAGTGGAGGGTTTAGTTATAATTCTTCTACTGATTTTGAGAATACTAAACTAATTCCAAAGAAATTTTTAATTGAATCTAACACTACAAATGCTATGGTAAAAATGACATCAACTGGACATGGGTTTGATAACAACCAATCGGCAGCAGAATTTAAACCAATTGATTATTCTGTAAAAATTGATGGGGTCCAAACGCATACTCAATACAACTGGGATAGCGACTGTGGAGAAAACCCTATTTATCCGCAAGGAGGAACTTGGATTTATGATAGAGCAAATTGGTGTCCTGGGAAAAGAGCTCAAGCTTTTGATCATGAAATTACTTCTTACATCACTCCAGGAGATTCATTAGAAATTAATGTTGATTTTCAATCTTATTCTTGGAGCGGAACACAAACTCCATCTTACATTATTGAGTGTCAATTATTCCAATATAGTGATGCTAACTTTAGCAACTCGGCTGAAATTATTGATATTATTAAACCTTCTTTAAAAGATGAATACAGTCGTAAAAATCCAATCTGCGGGAAACCATTAATCGTTATTAAAAATTATGGAAGCACTCCATTAACAACTTTGGACATTGAGTACAATGTATCTGATGGTGCTATAAATATGTTTAGCTGGGTAGGAAATTTAGCCTTTAACGAAACAGAAGAAGTAGAGCTCCCCAACCTAACAAATTGGTCAGGTTCTGCTAATATTTTTGAAGTAACACTTAAAAACCCTAATGGACAAGCTGATGAATATGATGAGAATAATAGCATGCATTCAGAGTTTGAACGTGTACCAGAGTATCCTGAATCATTTGCGCTTTGGTTTCAAACAAATGGAGGTGTTGTAAATACATTTACTCAAGTTTCAGAATCATCATGGGAGTTCTTTGATAAAAATGGGACACCAGTACATTCAAGTGGTGATTTAATTTCTAATACGCAATTTAGAGATACTTTAACATTTTCACCTGGATGCTATACTTTTATTGTTAATGATACTGATGAGGATGGGCTTGACTTTTGGGCAAATAATGATGGTAGTGGAATGGTTAGGTTTAGAGAAATTGGTGCTACTTGGTTAAAGTCATTTAATGCTGATTTTGGAACAAATATTGTACATCAGTTTACTGTTGGATCTGCACAAAGTACAAGCTCAAACACCCAGCCAATACAATGGGAAATTTTTCCAAATCCTACCAAATACAAAATCCTAATTGAAGGTTTTTCTGATGAAAAAACACAAATTTCTGTCTTAAATAATCTTGGGGAAAGAGTTATAAAAACTGAGAATATTCAAACTGGATTTATTTCAAAAAATATTGATTTAAGTAAATTAAACAAAGGAATTTACTTTGTAGAAATCAGTAATAATAAAACGAAAACAATTAAAAAAGTAGTAAAACAATAAATGAAATATTGCAATTCATTAGCCAATTATAGCAGGTTTAAAACAAGAGAAGTAAAAGTAGGAAATATTGGAATTGGTGGTAGTAATCCAATTCGAATTCAATCTATGACTACTACGGATACTATGGATACCATTGCAACTGTGGAGGAGTCTATAAGAATGATAGATGCGGGATGTGAGTTAGTTCGTATTACTGCACCCTCAAAAAAAGAAGCTCTCAACCTAAAAAGCATAAAAGAGGAACTTACAAAAAGAGGTTATAACACTCCAATTATCGCAGACATACACTACACTCCTAATGCAGCAGAAATTGCAGCTACAATTATTGAAAAGGTAAGAGTAAATCCCGGCAACTATGCTGATAAAAAGAAGTTTGAAAACATAGAATATACTGAAGTTACTTATAATAATGAAATTGAAAGAATAAGAGAAAAGTTTACTCCACTTGTCCGTATTTGTAAGGAGAATGGAACCGCTATGCGAATAGGAACAAATCATGGCTCACTCTCTGATAGAATCCTTTCAAGATATGGAGATACTCCAAAAGGAATGGTAGAATCAGCAATGGAGTTTTTGCGTATCTGCCGTGATGAAGATTATCATGAAATTATCCTTTCCATGAAAGCATCTAACACTAGAGTAATGGTACAAGCCTACCGTTTATTAGTTGCTGAAATGATAAAAGAAGGAATGGATTACCCTCTACATTTAGGAGTAACTGAGGCGGGAGAAGGAGAAGATGGAAGGATAAAATCAGCAGTAGGAATAGGTACGCTTTTGGCAGATGGAATTGGAGATACAATTAGAGTTTCGTTAACGGAAGCTCCTGAATTTGAAATTCCAGTTGCACAAAATTTACTGAAACATTTTGAAGGAATTGATAAGCATGATTCTATTGAGAAAATAACAAAAAACCCGCTACATTCTTTTGATTATAAAAGAAGAAAAACAAATGAAGTACTAAATATTGGTGGAGGGAATGCCCCTATTGTAATGGCAGATTTTTGCTTGAAAGAAAAAATTACTGCTGCATCCTTTTTTGCTTTAGGGTCTAACTATTCCGTCCCTCTTGATAAATGGAACCTTACCGATATGGCAGCTGATTATGTTTTTGTAGGCAACCATGATTTGGATTTTGAAGTCCCAGGAACTTTAGGGGTTATTTACAACTATAAAAAATGGGTAGAGCATAAAAAAGGATATCCATTTTTAACAATAAATGACTATTTGGATGATGATAAAATCTCTGAAAAACTGAATATCGTTTATGTTTGTCTTTCAGATTTATGTGAAGAGCTCTTTACTAAATTAAAAACAGATACAACAGCTGTTTTAATGATAGATACTTATAATGAAAATGGGCTTGCAGAGCAAAGGAAACTCTTTACTGAACTAATGAATAACGGAATTAAAACTCCAGTGATTATCGGCAGAGCCTATGGTGATTTACCAGAAGAACAATTGCAACTTTCAGCAAGTTCTGATTTAGGGGCTTTACTTTTAGATGGATTGGGAGATGGAATATTTATTGCTACAGAAAATTGCGGCTCCTATCAGTCGGTAAATTCACTAGCATTCGGAATATTGCAAGCCAGTAGAACAAGAATTTCAAAAACAGAATATATTTCTTGCCCTAGTTGCGGAAGAACCTTATTTGATTTACAAGAAACAACTGCAAAAATCAGAAAAGAAACTGACCATCTGAAAGGAGTTAAAATTGGAATAATGGGTTGTATAGTAAACGGACCTGGAGAAATGGCAGATGCCGACTATGGATATGTGGGTACTGGAAAGGGAAAGATTACGCTTTACAAAGAGCAAACAGTAGTCGAAAAAAACATAGCTGAAGAAAAGGCAGTATCTGCTTTAATTGACCTAATAAAAGAACATGGGGATTGGGTAGAAAGAAAATAAGAACCTATGACAATATACCTTTTGAATTTTCGTTTTTGAAGTTGTTATTTTAATAAAATTTAATTAATTATTCTAGTAAATATACTTTTAGGTACTTTGTTTTGCATAGTACTATATTTTATTACTTTTACACTCAACAAAGCAATATATATGATCAACATTACTAACCTTCACAAATCCTACAAAATGGGTAAGAATTCTCTGCAAGTATTAAAGGGAATTAATTTTAAAGTAGCTGAAGGTGAATTGGTAGCTATTATGGGTTCTTCAGGTTCAGGAAAATCAACCCTACTAAATATTATTGGTATGTTGGATGTAGCAAATGAAGGTACTTATACGCTTGATAATGTTCCAATTGAAAACTTAGATGAGACAAAAGCAGCAAAATACCGAAATCAATTTTTAGGATTTATTTTTCAATCATTTAATCTTATCAATTATAAATCAGCTTTAGAAAATGTAACTTTACCTTTATATTACCAAGGAAAAAAAAGAGATGAACGACAAGAAAAAGCACTTAACTACTTAGAAAAGGTAGGATTAAAGAAATGGGCAACTCATTTGCCTAGCGAACTTTCAGGAGGGCAAAAACAAAGAGTTGCGATAGCAAGAGCCTTAGTAAGTCAACCTAAAGTCTTATTAGCTGATGAGCCAACTGGAGCTCTGGATTCAACAACTTCTAGTGAAGTTATGGCTTTGATACAACAAATAAATGAAGAAGGAAAAACAATACTTGTCGTAACTCATGAAGAAGAAATTGCATTAATGTGCAAACGAATCGTACGCCTTAAAGATGGAGTGATTGTAGAGGATACTTTAGTAAACCAAAAAAAGGCTTTATAACTCATGTTTAACAAAGACAGTTGGATAGAGATTTTTGATACGATTCGTAAAAATAAGCTAAGAACATTCTTATCTGGCTTTACAGTTGCTTTAGGAATTTTTATTTTTGTTATTCTATTCGGTTTTGGAAATGGATTAAGTAATACTTTTCAGAAATTCTTTAATGATGACAATACCAATAGTATGTTCATTTCATCTAGCAGAACCACTGAGCCATTTAAGGGGTATGAAGCTGGCAGAAGAATAGAGTTTGACAATGCCGACCTAAAAGCAATTATCGATAATTTTGACAAATACCTAGAAAGTATAAGTCCTAGAATTTATGATTATGCAAATATAAAATACAAACACAAAAGCAATAATTATTCTATAAGAGCCGTAAGCCCCCCACATCAATATAACGAGATGACAATTATGATGCAAGGGCGATTTTTGAATGAAGATGATATCACTCATAAAAAAAGACATGCTGTTATTGGACGCTTAGTTGCACTCGATTTATTTGAAGATGAGAATCCTATAGGAAAATATATTGACGGTAGTGGACATACCTGGAAAGTGATTGGTGTTTTCCAAGATGACGGAGGAGATAGAGAAGAACGCACAGTTTACATCCCCTACACAAGCTTACAAAAAATAAAGAAAAATACGGATAAGATAGACGAAATAATTGTAAGCTACAAACCTGAAATTGGTTATGCAGGGGCAGTTGAATTTGAACAAAAACTAAAACAATTCTTAAAAACAAAAAAATATATATCTGCAAGAGATAGAGGAGGAATATACATTAGAAATGTAGCTGATACCCTTAAAGAAAGTCAACAATTTGCTAATGTATTACAATGGGTCATATCATTTATAGGAATTGGCACTTTGATAGCAGGTATTATTGGGATAAGTAATATAATGGTATTTGTAGTAAAAGAACGTACAAAAGAATTAGGAATTAGAAAAGCTATTGGGGCAAGCCCAAGGAGTATTATTGCTATGATATTACAAGAAGCTATTTTCATTACTACTTTTTCAGGTTATTTTGGACTTATCATTGGGATAGCTACATTAAGTTTAATTGGTGATACGCTTGAAGCAGAATATTATATTACCAACCCTTATATTGAAATATCTACTGCAATAACTGCCACCATCATACTTATATTATTTGGTGCATTAGCAGGGTACTTACCGGCCAGGAAGGCTGCCAGGATAAAACCAATTATTGCCCTAAGAGACGAATAAATGAAAACACTATTTGATAAAGATACTTGGCAAGAGATTTTCAGTTCTATAGGGCAGAATAAAGTGCGTACTATAATTACTGTTATTGGCGTACTTTGGGGAATCTTTTTATACATAGTGCTTTCAGGTGCTGCTAAAGGAGTTGATAATGGTTTTGAAAGACAGTTTGAACGCATATCTTCCAATAGTTTATTTGTATGGGGAGAGGTAACCTCAGTTCCTTATGATGGTTTTAAAACAGGAAGATCGATAAATTTTAAACTCAGTGATGTTGCTGCTCTAAAAAATAGAATTCCTGAAATTCAGCATATTGCCCCTAGAAATAGTAGTGGTGTTTTTGGAGGCTCTAAAGCTCAACTTGTAAATGGTCAAAAAAAAGGAAGCTATAACATTTATGGAGACTTTCCAATTCTCACGACTATTACTACCAAAAATATTTTTGAGGGAGGAAGGTTTATTAATGAATCTGACATTCAAAATAAAAGAAAAGTTTGTGTTATTGGTGAGAGAACCCTACAAGAACTATTTGAAGAAGGTGAAACCCCAATTGGTAAATTTGTCCGTATTAATGGAATTTATTTCAAGATAATTGGTGTGAATAAATTTGTTGACGGAGGAGGTCCTGGCGATGATGGGGATATCTTTCTTCCATTTACTACTTATCAAAGGTTATATAATACAGGGGAATATGTTGACTTCCTGCTAGTTGCCGCTTACCCTGAAGCTGATATTGTAAAAGTAGAGGCTGATATTCGTGCTGTTTTAAAAGAATTGCATCATATAAGCCCTATAGATAAAAGAGCATTAGGAGGTTTTAATATTGGAAAAATGTTTAAGCAAATTACTCAGTTTGCATCAGGAATGACTTTCCTCTCAATGGTAATTGGATTAGCTACTATTATAGGAGGAATTATTGGAATTGGAAACATTCTACTCATATCTGTAAAAGAACGGACAAAAGAAATAGGCATAAGAAGAGCTATTGGAGCAACTCCTAAAGAAATTAGAACACAAATTATGTTAGAATCAGTTTTTCTAACTGTTATTGCAGGAATTATTGGAATTATACTTGGTGCATTAGTGCTCTCAGCAATAAATATGGCAACAAAAAACATGACCGATTTACCTTTTACAAATCCTACTGTACCTATTCCTTATATATTAGGTGCATTATTTTTAATGGTATTTTTAGGAACATTAATTGGACTTATTCCTGCACATAGAGCTATGAGCATAAATCCTATTGACGCATTAAGAGAAGAATAATAAACGACTAAAAAAAATAACAATAAATTAAATATTATGAAAAAGAAAATTGGAATAGCAGTTTTAGTTACAGGTATTGTTTACGCAAGCGCCTTCTTTATCAAATCTAATAGTAAGGCCTTATTAGATTATGAAACTACTACGCTTACAGTAGCCACTATTGAAAATAAAATAGTAGCTACAGGCAAAGTAGTTCCTGAAGATGAAGTAGAAATAAAACCTCAAATTGCTGGTATTATTGAAAAAATCATGGTGCAAGAGGGAGAGAAAGTTAACGCCGGGGATTTACTGGCAATCATTAAAGTTGTTCCTAACGAACAAAGCCTGAACAATGCACAAGGTCGAGTAAAAAATTCTGAATATATTTTAACAAATATGCAGTCAGAATTTGATAGAAATAAAACTTTGTATTCAAAAGGAATTATCTCAGAACAAGAATATAATAGCATTGAACTGAAATACAATCAATCGGTACAGGATTTGGAAAATGCAAAAAGTGATTTGCAAATTATTAAATTAGGTTCGGCAGGAGGCTCCAGTATAGCCAACACGAATATTCGTGCAACAGTAACAGGTACCGTTCTTGAAATTCCAGTAAAAAAAGGAGACCAAGTTATCCAGGCCAACACCTTTAATGCTGGAACAACTATTGCTACTATTGCTGATTTAAATATCATGATTTTTGAAGGGAAAGTAGATGAAGCTGAAGTTGGGCAACTAAAACAAGACATGCCACTTGTAGTTACACTTGCCGCTATTGAGGATAAAGAATATGCTGCAAAACTAAAATTTATTGCTCCAAAAGGAATAGAGGAAGCTGGAGCTGTACAATTCAAAATTGAAGGGGAAGTATACCTAGATGATGAATACTTTGTAAGAGCAGGATACAGTGCCAACGCATCAATAGTAACAGAAAGAAGAGACAGTGTAATTGCGATAAGTGAAGCGCTTTTGCAATATGATTTGAAAACAAAAGAAGCCTATATTGAAGTTGAAATTGGCGAGCAAGAATTTGAAAGAAGAGAAATAGAACTTGGACTTTCTGACGGAATAAATGCTGAGATACTTTCAGGAATTACAAAAGAGGATAAAATAAAAATATGGAACGAAACTAAAGCTAAGAAAAAGTTAGGAGTAAGTGTTGAAGTACATTAAAAAAATAAGATGATGAAAATATTAAAATTAAGTACTCTACTTTTATTACTAAGTATAAGCGTACAAGCCCAAGAAGTGTGGACCTTGGAAAAATGTGTGAACCGTGCTATCGATAAAAACATTTCCATTAAGCAATCACAGGCTGATATGAAAAGTACAAGCTTAAGTAAAACTACAGCCATTGCTAACTTTTTACCAAGCCTTAATTTAGGAAGCTCTCATTCTTGGAATGTTGGGCTTAATCAAAACTTTACGACTGACCCGTTAGAGAATATGACAACTACGTCAGCAAATGTAGGAATTCATTTATTTAATGGGTTACAGAATATTCAACAACTATACCGTGCCAATCTGAGCATTTTAGCTAGTCAATATCAATTAGAGGATATGAAGGAAAATATTTCCTTATTGGTGGCTAACTCTTACTTGCAAATCCTATTTAATCGAGAAAGTTTAGGAGTTCAAAAATCACAATTAAATGTTGCAAATGAGGAGTTAATTATTGCAAAGGAACGCCTAAATACTGGAATCATCCCTCAAGGAGATGTACTAGAAATTGAAGCAAATGTTGCTACTATTGAACAAAATGTAGTAGTGGCCGAAAACAACTATCAACTTTCAAAAATTTCCTTGGCACAATTGCTACTTATTTCTAAGGTTGATAATTTTGAAATAGCACAGGAAACAGCAATTATTCCTAAATCAACAATACTGAATACAAATGTAAATTCCATCTATTTAACCGCTGTGGCTAAACGCAATGATGTTAAATTAGCAGAAACAAATCTAAAAATTGCAAAAAAGAATTTAGCCATTTCTAGAGGGAATGTCTTGCCAAAACTAAGTGGGTCTTATTCTTATAACTCCGGAGTATTATTTAATGGGTCTAATGATGATTCAAATATTATTGTTTTTCCTGCTAAGGCTGGGCAAGTATTTGGGCTGAATCTTTCAATTCCTATTTTTAATGGAATGACAAATAATACAAATATCAGTAGAAATAAAATTAATATTCAGAAATCAACTTATGCTTTGGAGCAAGTGAAATTAGATTTAGAAAATACAATTAACCAAGCTTATAATGATGCAAAAGGTTCTTTAAAAGCACATCAGGCAGCTGAAAAAACCTTGAAAGCGCGTAAACTAGCTTATCAGTATGCTAAGGAACGCTTTGATAATGGAGGAATGAATACCTTTAATTTTTTACAAGCAGGGCAAAGATATGAAGCTGCACAATCCGAATTGATAAAAACGAAATACAATTATATTTTCAAATTGAAAGTATTGGAATTTTACTTTGGTGAAGCTAGTCTCTAACTCACTTTTATTTTAGCAGCAACCTCTTTTGCTTTTTCTACTAATATAATAGTGTTTTCAATGCCATGTGCCAATGCAACTGCCATTCTTCTGTAAGGGCGTGTTGTAGGTTTCCCAAAAATTTTAAAGTCTGTATTTGGGAATACGGCTGCCTCATTTAATCCTGTAAAAGTAGGGAAGTTATTATTTTCTTTATCAGCTAATACTACAGCTGAAGCCCCATTTGTTATCAGTGGAATATGCAAAACAGGAATTCCTAATATTGCACGAGCGTGCAATTCAAATTCCGTAAAGTTTTGTGTACCAGCAAGCGTAACCATTCCAGTATCATGTGGTCTTGGGGAAAGCTCAGAAAAATAAACTCCCTCTTTTCCTATAAAGAATTCTACTCCCCATATTCCGCTACCACCAAGTGCTTTTGTTACTTTATTGGCTATTGCTTCTGCCTGTTTTAAATGCACAGAATCCATAGTCATGGGTTGCCAACTTTCTTGGTAATCTCCTCTTTCTTGCCTATGTCCTATTGGCGGACAAAAAAGCGTATTTCCATTATTTTGTGTTAAGGTTAAAAGCGTGATTTCATAATCAAAATCAATAAAGGCCTCAACAATTACTTCCATCAAATCTCCTCTTGAACCTTCCAAAGCATAATTCCATGCTTTCTCAATATCTTCTTCCGTTTTTATTACAGACTGTCCTTTTCCTGAACTTGACATTAAGGGTTTTACCACACAAGGCATACCAGTAAAAGCAACTCCTTCTTTCAGCTCTTGGTAAGAAGTAGCGTATTTGTATTTAGCCGTTTTCACTCCTAAATCAATAGCTGCCAAATCACGGATTGCTTTTCGGTTCATAGTAAAGTTTGCAGCCTTAGCAGAAGGAATTACAGTAAATCCTTGCTTTTCATAATCGTAAAATCTTTCTGTACGGATACTCTCAACTTCAGGAACAATAAAGTCAGGCTTATGTTTGGTAACTATTCTGTCCAACTCATCACCATCTAACATATTGATGACTTCAAACTCATGTGCCACTTGCATAGCAGGAGCATTCTCGTAATTATCTACCGCAATAACATATTGTCCCAATCTTTGCATGGCAATTGCTACTTCCTTTCCTAACTCTCCAGAACCTAATAATAGTATCTTATTTCTCATTTAACTCCAAAGATTTGTTGGGTAAACACCATCAGCAATGCACTTAGTAATTGCAGCAACTGCCATTGGTTTATCTTCTTTGTAAGTTACCCCAAACCAATTATCATCAGTAGGGATTACACGCACAGCCATTTGCTTACTTACTATCATGTCAGTAACAATATTCGGTATGTAGTATTCAGCAGTTGGGTTATCAGGATTTGCTCTCATAAAATCATGCAATCCTTTTTCAATTTCATTGAATATAGAAGGATGAAAACCCCAATAGTTCATGGAAACGGGTACATTTCTATCTACTGCTCCAAGTGCCTCATCACTTCCTACATTATAGTTCACAACTCCATTTTGTGCGGCAATCTTTGTTCTCTCAATCACCTCAACAAGGTTATTATCAGTATCCACCTCACATACGCCTCTGTTTACTGTACCGTGTTCGGAAAGTGTATTGTGCAAAGTATAGCCTACCATAGCCATCAATGATGGCGAACAATCTTTGGTTAAGAAATCTGCAATTAATTGGAAAGAACCAGCACCATAATAATCATCCGCATTAATTACGGCAAAGGGTTCGTTTATCACATCATTAGCCACTAGCACTGCATGTGATGTTCCCCAGGGTTTTGTGCGCTCAATAGTAGTAATTCCATCCACTTTTACATTTACAGGCTGATACACATATTCAATAGCGATTTTATCAGCAAACTTATCAAAGCGAGTACGAAATGCCTCATCAAATTCTCTTCTGATTACAAATACTATCTTTCCAAATCCTGAATTGATGGCATCATAAATTGAGTACTCAATAATTGGTTCTTCATTTGGGCCTATTCCATCTATTTGTTTCAATCCACCATATCGGCTTCCCATTCCTGCTGCTAAAATTAATAATGTTGGCTTCATTTTCATCTTTATATATTATTTAAAAACATTTTTGAAATATACTTTCCTAGTATATCATATTCTATATTTACTACTGTACCTTCTTCAAACTCATTAAAATTAGTATGCTCATGCGTATAAGGAATAATAGCTACCGAAAAAGAAGTATCCTTGGAATTAACAACCGTAAGGCTAACCCCATTAACACAAACCGAACCTTTCTCAACTGTCATGCCCTGTATCTTCTTGTGCTTAAAAGTATACACAAACGAACCTTTTTCTTCTTTAACTCCTACACACTTTGCTGTTTGATCAACATGACCTTGTACCATATGTCCGTCAAGCCTAGCCCCTACTTTTAGGCATCTTTCCATGTTTACTTTACTACCAACTACTAGCAAACCAATATTGGATTTTTCCAGAGTTTCCTTAATAGCGGTAACTGTATATTCATCACCATTAATGGTAACCACCGTTAAGCATACGCCATTATGCGACACACTTTGGTCTATCTTTAACTCATTTGTAATGTTTGATTTTAAAGTAATATGAAAATTACTCTCTTCACTTTCTACTTTTACTACCTCAGCTAATTGCTCTATAATTCCTGTAAACATATTAATAGTCTATTACTTGCTGTTCCATTTCTGGCATTTCTCTTTCCACATAATGCTGAGTTCTTAGTTGTGGTTCAAAGCCTGCTTCCTTTATGCATTCCTGTATGCTATTAGCCGTAAACCTATGGGGTGCTCCTGCAGCTGAAACTACATTTTCCTCAATCATGATTGATCCCATATCGTTTGCCCCTCCGTGCAAAGTAAGTTGTGCAGTATCTGCCCCAACAGTAAGCCATGAAGTTTGAATATTTTTAATATTCGGTAACATAATTCTACAAATAGCAATCATGCGCATATATTCATCTGCTGAAGTTTCATTATTGATTCCCTTAACTCTTTGCAAAAGCGTTCCATCATCCATAAATGGCCAAGGAATAAAGGCTAAAAATCCGTTTTCATCTTTAGGTTTTTGAGCTTGCACTTCTCTTATTCTCACCAAATGATCAAAGCGTTCTTCTATCGTTTCAATATGGCCAAACATCATAGTTGCTGATGTGGTAAGCCCTACTTTATGTGCCACTTTCATTACATCCAACCACTCTTGCCCAGTACATTTTCCTTTGGAAATTAAACGCCTTACTCTATCGCTTAAAATTTCTGCCCCTGCTCCTGGCATACTGTCCATTCCTGCTGCTTTTAACTCAGTTAACGCATGCAAATGTGTGTGTCCGCCAATTTTACAAATGTGCGCTACTTCAGGTGGACCAAGTGCGTGTAGTTTTATGCTTGGATAAAGGACTTTTAAATCACGGAATAGTTTTGTATAATAATCCAATCCTAAACCAGGATGATGCCCTCCTTGCAACAGCAACTGATCGCCACCATATTTTATAGTTTCTTCAATTTTCACCTTATAAGTTTCCATATCCGTTACATACACTTCTTCATGCTTAGGATGACGGAAAAAATTACAGAATTTACAATTTGCAGTACAAGCATTAGTGGTATTTACATTTCTGTCAATTTGCCAAGTAACTACATTTCCAGGAACCTGCATTTGTCTTAATTCATTTGCCACCCACATCAAGTCGGCAGTAGGTACATTTTCATATAGAAATTGCCCCTCTTCTGCTGTTAAAAATTCTTTTTTCAATGCCCTTTCAAGCAATAGCTTACTATCCATAAAATTACTTAGTTTTGTGCGTTCAAAATTACACAATATTATGAAGACTACAATTAAAATCAATCCAACAAAAAATGAAGAAGGTATTTTCACTGAAAATATAATTATTTTTCATGCTTCTAAATCTTCTTCTAGCGACTTATTTCTTAATGATGATGAAAAAGAATATGTCCAAAAACAAATTAAAGATGATAAAACAATTATAAGTATTAATCAATTAGTGCGTTTTGTTCATATAGTTAATATTAAGGATGAAAAAGACAAAAACAAAGCTGCTGAAGATATCAGATTGCTTGGGGATAAATTACAAGCATTAGTAAAGGACGAAACTACTGTTCATGTTCTTTTTACTATTGAAGATAAAGAAAAAGCATTGTTACTTACTGAAGGATTAGCATTAGCTAATTATACTTTTACAAAGCACAAAACGGATCCAAAACCAAATAAACTAGAAAATATCTACCTATCAAATCATGATGAGATTAAGGAAGATGTTGCAGAACTAGAAAACACTATTGATTCAGTTTACCTTACAAGAGATTTAATTAATGAACCATTCTCACACCTTACCGCAAAAGAACTAGGTGAGTCTGCTGTTCAATCAGGAGGAGAACATGGCATGAAAGTTACTGTTTTCAATAAAAAGAAGATAGAATCTTTAAAAATGGGAGGGCTTTTGGCAGTAAACAAAGGAAGTATTGATGAGCCAACATTCACAATTATGGAATGGAAACCAAAAAATGCAACCAACAAGCAACCTATTATTTTAGTAGGAAAAGGAATTGTATATGATACTGGAGGATTGAGCTTAAAGCCAACAGCAAACTCCATGGACATGATGAAGGTTGACATGGGTGGAGCTGGTACCGTAATTGGAGCTATGAATGCAATTGCTGCCAATAAATTAGACAAATATGTTGTTGCTTTAGTTCCTGCAACTGACAACCGACCTTCAGGAAATGCTTATGCACCTGGTGATGTAATTACTATGCATGACGGAACAACTGTAGAGGTATTAAATACAGATGCTGAAGGGAGATTAGTGCTTGCTGATGCACTTAGTTTTGCAAAAAAATATAAGCCTGAATTAGTTATTGATTTAGCAACCTTAACGGGTGCAGCAGCAACTGCAATTGGTCATTACGGAATTGTAAGCATGCAACAAGGAGCTGAAAAGGAACACAAAAATTTAAAAAAGATTGGAGGCGAAACTCACGAGCGATTAGCAGAAATGCCATTTTGGTCGGATTATGATGAGCTTATAAAATCCGATGTTGCAGATATTAAAAACTTAGGAGGGCCAGCTGGTGGCGCTATTACAGCAGGAAAATTCCTAGCTCATTTTATTGAATATCCTTGGATTCATTTGGATATTGCAGGGCCTACTTTTGTAAAGGCTAAATATGGCTACAGAGGAAAAGGAGCGACAGGAATGGGAGTGAGATTATTATACCAATTCATTAAAAACAGAGCATAATGTCAAAGATTAAAGTTGGGATTTCAATAGGGGATTTAAATGGAATTGGTTTAGAAACAATAATCAAAACTTTTAAAGATAAAAGGATGTTGGATTTTTGTACTCCAATTGTATTTGGATCATCAAAAGTTGTAGCAAAACATAAAAAGGCAATTGAAATAAACGATTTTAATTTTAACATCATTAATAAAATTGAAGATGTAAAACTAGATAATATAAATCTTTTAAATATTTGGAATGACGATGTAGAAGTAAAATTTGGTGAAGCAACTAACGTTAGTGGTGAAAAGTCCTTTGAATCAATCAAAAAGGCAGCAGAAGTATTAAAAAAAGGAAAGATTGATGTGCTAGTAACTGCGCCCATTAATAAAGCTTCTATACAAGCGAAAGTAGGTAGTTTTATTGGGCATACTGAGTTTTTGCAAGGCAACTTTGAAGGCGAATCATTGATGCTAATGGTTAGCGAACTTATGCGCATTGCATTTGTAACAGGACATGTGCCATTAACTGATGTGAAAAAACACATTACTACTGCTAATATCTTTAAAAAAACGCAATTATTAAATACTTCCTTAATTAAAGATTTTGGAATTAGAAAACCCAAAATTGCAATACTAGGATTAAACCCTCATGCTGGAGAAGAAGGATTGTTAGGGGCTGAAGAAAACGAGACTATCACTCCAACAGTAAAAAAATTAAAAGAGGAGGGTATAATGGCTTTTGGCCCTTATCCTGCTGATAGTTTTTTTATAAGTAATAACTTAAAAAAATTTGATGGAATTTTATCCATGTATCATGACCAAGGATTAACAGCATTTAAAACACTTTCATTTGATGAGGGGATTAACTTTACTGCTGGATTAAATATTGTACGAACATCACCAGTTCATGGAATAGCTTATGATGTTGCTGGTAAAGGAAATGCTAACGAAAGATCATTCCGTGAAGCAGTATTTTTAGCATGTGAAATTTATAAAAAAAGAGTAGAGTTTAAACTCTTAAACGAGAATCCTTTAGAGTTTAAAAGCAAAAAGTAAACTTAATCTGCTAAGTGCAAATAAATTTGTATCTTTGCAGTCCTTTAAAATTCAGGGGAATGAATGATTTTATAATAAAATTAGGAGCTCTTACCAATGGTATAAACTCTTTTTCTTTTGATATTAAAGACCAGTTCTTTGAGGCATTTACATTGTCAGATGTTGAACATGCAGATATTATTGCTACAGCTTTACTAGATAAAGATGGCAATAAACTTGGATTAAAACTTAGAATTGATGGGAAAATAAACAATCAGCTTTGCGATATTTGCACTGAAGAAATTTCCATAGATATTACTGCTGAAACTGATGTTGTTTTAAAAATTACAGATGAAGATTTACACTCAACTGATGAAATTTTTTACATAAAAAAGAGTGAAAACTCTCTTAATTTAAAGCAATTAATTTTTGAAATTATCATTTTAAATTTACCCAATAAACGACAACATCCTTTTGATGAAGAAGGAAACAGTACATGCAATGAGGAAATGGTAGATTTAGTAAATAAATATACAGAAGTAGAAGAAAAGTCGTCAGATCCTAGATGGGACGCATTAAAAAATTTAAAAATAAAATAGTAAAAGAAAGAAAATGGCACATCCTAAAAGAAAAATTTCTAAAACTAGAAGAGACAAAAGAAGAACTCATTACAAAGCCAGTACTCAAACAATTAAAGTTTGTCAAGAAACTGGAGAATCTCATTTATACCATCATGCTCATGAGCATGAGGGGAAACTATACTATAGAGGAAAATTAGTTTCTGAAATTGCTCCTAAATAGAATTTTGTAGTTTTACCGTTTTAAAACTACAATCTATTTATGAGAATCGGTATAGATATTATGGGAGGAGATTATGCTCCTCAAAAAACAGTTCATGGGGCAATTCTTGCTCTAAATGAACTTCCAAAAGATACTACTGTAGTTTTATTTGGTAAAGAATCTCAGATTCTAACTGAGTTAAAACAACATAGCCTACGTGCAGATAAATTTGAAATAATTGACTGTTCTGAGGTAATTGATATGGGAGAACATCCTACAAAAGCATTCAAGTCAAAACCCAATTCTTCAATAGCAAAAGGGTTCCAATATTTAGCTTTAGGTAAAATTGATGGCTTTGCATCAGCAGGAAATACTGGAGCAATGTTTGTTGGAGGATTTTATTCTGTGAAAGCAATTGAGGGTATTTTACGCCCAGCAATATCTACTTTAATTCCAAGAAATGATGGAGGAGTAACAGTTTTGCTTGATGTTGGTGCTAATGCAGATTGTAAACCTGATGTATTATATCAATTTGGAATTCTTGGATCTCTTTTTTCAGAACACGTTTGTGGCATTAAACAGCCAAATGTTAGTCTTTTAAATCTAGGTGAGGAAAAAACAAAAGGGAACATGCTTACACAAGCTACTTACAGCATGATGGAAAATAATACAGATTATCATTTTACAGGAAACATTGAGGGTAGAGATATTTTTGATTCAGAATCTGATGTAATTGTTTGTGATGGTTTTACTGGAAATATAGTGCTTAAACAGGCTGAAGGGATCTTTTCAATAATGAAAAAAAGAGGATTACTTGATGATTATTTTAAGCGTTTTAATTATGAAAACTATGGCGGGACTCCTATCTTAGGATTAAATAAGACGGTTATTATTGGGCATGGAATTTCTAATGAGATTGCAATTAAAAATATGATTACACTTACTAAAGATGTTGTAGAAGCAGATTTAGCAAGTAAGATAAAAAAGAACCTTAACTAATGGGAAAAATTAATGCTGCAATAACAGGTATCCAAGGGTATGTCCCCGAATATGTTTTAACAAATAAGGAGTTGGAAACCTATGTTGAAACAAATGATGAGTGGATTACATCAAGAACTGGAATTAAAGAAAGAAGAATCTTAAAGGGGGAAGGAAAAGGAAGTTCTGACCTAGGAGCAAAAGCGGTGCAAGGACTTTTAGAAAAAACAAATACTTCAGCTGAAGACATTGATTTAATTATTTGTGCAACTGCAACTCCTGATATGGTTTTTCCGGCTACTGCTTGTATTATTGCTAATAAAGTAGGAGCTAAAAACGCTTTTGCTTATGATTTAATGGCAGCATGTTCTGGCTTCTTATTTTCTCTAAGTACTGCATCAAAATTTATTGAAACAGGTACTTACAAAAAAGTAATTGTAGTTGGAGCAGATAAAATGTCATCTATTGTTGATTATACCGATAGAGCAACATGTATTATTTTTGGTGATGGTGCTGGAGCTGTACTTTTAGAGCCTACTGAGGATGGATTAGGGATTCAAGATGCAATACTAAGAACTGATGGTTCAGGCGGAGAATTTTTACACATGAAAGCTGGAGGTTCAGCAAAACCAGCCTCACATGATACTGTTGACGCAAGAGAACATTTTGTATTTCAAGATGGACAGCCTGTATTTAAGGCGGCTGTAAAATCAATGGCAGATGTCTCGGAAGCAATCATGCAAAGAAATAATTTAATAGCTGAAGATGTTGCTTGGTTAGTTCCTCATCAAGCAAATAAAAGAATAATTGATGCTACTGCAAGACGAATGGGGGTTGGAAACGAAAAAGTAATGTTGAATATTGAAAAATATGGGAACACCACTAATGGAACCATTCCATTATGCCTATGGGAATGGGAAAATCAATTAAATAAAGGAGATAATATAATCCTTGCTGCCTTTGGCGGAGGATTTACTTGGGGCTCAATTTTTATAAAATGGGCCTACGACTCAAAGAAATAATTACTTTTGTACTATAAATAAAATTAAAAAAAATGGATTTAAAAGACATTCAAGAATTAATAAAATTTGTTGCTAAATCAGGAGCAACTGAAGTAGATTTAGAAATTGATAATGTAAAGATTTCAATTAAATCTCCAGCAAAAAAGAAAAGAGGTGAGGTTGATGAAATTACAACTATTATTCAACAAACTCCAGCACAAGTTGTAGCGGCACCAGTAGTGGCAACAGCACCAGTTGCAGTACCTGTAGCGAATACATCATCTCCTGCTGCCGAGGATGAGTCAAACTACATTATAATAAAAGCTTCAATGATTGGAACTTTTTATCGTTCAGCTTCACCAGAGAACCCTCCATTTTCAGTAGTTGGTGACACTATTAAAGAAGGAGATACTATCTGTATTATCGAAGCAATGAAGCTTTTCAATGAAATTGAATCTGAAGTATCAGGTACGATTGTAAAAGTATTAGTTGATGATGCTTCTCCAATTGAATTTGATCAACCATTATTCTTGGTTGACCCTTCATAATTACCTTAAAATAATTTATTATGTTTAAGAAAATCCTAATAGCAAATAGAGGTGAAATTGCACTTAGAATTATCCGTACTTGTAAAGAGATGGGAATAAAAACAGTTGCCGTATACTCAACTGCTGATAAAGATAGTTTACATGTTCGTTTTGCTGATGAAGCCGTTTGTATTGGTCCTGCTGCAAGCTCAGAATCTTACCTAAAGATTCCTAATATTATAGCTGCCGCTGAAATTACAAATGCAGATGCTATACATCCTGGATATGGGTTTTTAGCTGAAAATGCTAATTTCTCAAAAATATGTGGTGAAAATGGAATTAAATTTATTGGCGCTTCTCCTGAGATGATTGATGGTATGGGAGATAAAGCAAATGCAAAGGAAACTATGAAAAAAGCAGGTGTTCCTACAATTCCTGGTTCAGTAGGAATTATTCCTGATTTTAAAGCTTGTAAAAAACTAGCTGTTGAGGTTGGGTACCCTGTAATGCTAAAAGCAACAGCTGGTGGTGGTGGAAAAGGAATGAGATTAGTTTGGGAAGCAGAAAATTTGGAAGATGCTTGGAATAGTGCAAGACAAGAATCAAAAGCTGCCTTTGGAAATGATGGTATGTATATGGAAAAATTCATTGAGGACCCAAGGCATATTGAAATTCAAATTATTGGAGATCATACCGGTAAAGCTGCTCACTTATCAGAAAGAGATTGTTCTATTCAAAGAAGACATCAAAAATTAGCTGAAGAAACACCTTCTCCATTCATGACTAAAAAATTAAGAAAAGAAATGGGAGAAGCTGCTATTAAAGCTGCTGAAGCTGTAAAATATGAAGGAGTAGGAACAGTAGAATTTCTTGTAGATAAACACAGAAAATTCTTCTTTATGGAGATGAATACTCGTATTCAAGTAGAACACCCTATTACTGAAGAAGTTGTTGATTATGATTTAATTCGTGAGCAAATTAAAGTAGCAGCTGGGATTAAAATTTCAGGAGAAAATTATGACCCTCAATTGCATGCAATTGAGTGTAGGATAAATGCTGAAGACCCTGAAAATGATTTCAGACCTTGCCCCGGAATGATTACTAATTTTCATGCTCCAGGTGGACATGGAATTAGAATTGACACTCATGTATATGCAAATTATATGATTCCTCCTTTTTATGACTCAATGATTGCTAAGGTAATTACTGTTGCCCAAACAAGAGAAGAAGCAATTGCTAAAATGGTTAGAGCTTTAGATGAATTCATTATTGAAGGAATTAAAACTACTATTCCTTTCCATCAAAAATTAATGAAAGATAAAGATTTTGTTGCTGGAAATTATACTACAAAATTTATGGAAACATTTGAAATGTAATCCTTAATTTATATAATAAGAAAAGCCCACTATTAAGTGGGCTTTTCTTATTAATTTTTTGTAGCCGCAACCAAACTCATTAAAATGAGGTTAATCTTTTATTCAATAACTATTAATTGTTGAGCGGTACCAAATGGAGTTTGAACTTTAACTAAATAGGGCCCGCTCTTTAAGCTTGATACATTTGCTTTCACTAATTTGAGATTATTAACATCTGCACTTAAAACCTCGCGTCCTAGAAAATCAAATATTTGATATGATGATATTGTTGTTGCGTCCACATGTAAATTCAATTTTTCACTGGCTGGATTTGGATAAATGATAAATCCTCTATTTAATAACTCTTCAACTGATGATGGCGTGCAAGCTAATGCATCATATGTCATATCTGAAAAATTAATAAAACAAACATAGTCAATACTATCAATGAATGGGTTTCTATTACCCTGTAAGGAATCAATAAAATCATTACGAGCAATTTCCCAATTATCTGGGGGATCTTGAAAATGCCATTGCTTCAAAATCATTTGATCTTGGCTAACTGGAAGAGCCCAGTTATTTCCGCTTATTGAATTATAACAAATTGCTTCATACATAATGGCTCTTGCTGCATCTCCTTTATGCTCATCTCTAGGTTCAAAAACAGTCTGCCCATTTAAGTTAGTTCCAGATTTACATTCTAAAAAAGAAGATGTAAGATTTACAACTTCTCCTAATGGATTATTACTTCTTAAAATATTTGCAGAGTTCAAATTTGACGGGAATAAATGATGGAAATCACTATATTCTGGTAGGGACTGAGCAGGATTAGTTGGCATCCAACTATGACAATATGTATGTTCGCGGCTGTAGCCATTTGCAGTAAAATCAAAGGGTTCTGTATATATTTTGTTTTCACCGCTATAAACACAAGTAACTACTCTTCTGTCTAATGTTGTATCTCTAGCTTCAAAAAAAGGAATCATTAAATCATCATAATAACTATAATACTGCTGTTGATGTGGATTGATTAAAGCATGAAGATCATCCATAAATGAAAGTGATGCTGTATTCAAACTGCTATAATAGGAAGCTGGCATCATTGATACTGGTGTAGTAATATTACCAGACAAAGGTGAATTCGTATTATAATTTCTATAATTATTTGGACCATTGAAGCTAAAAATAGCGAAAAAATAATTTGTTCCTGCTATAATATTATTGGGAGATACAGATGTAGCATTGCTACTGAATACAACTTGGGCATCCCCAATAATATCTCCTCTTTGATAAACAGTACCATCTAGAGGCACTGCAGTTATAGGAGTGCCTTCCTTCCTTAAAAATAAATATCCCTCAACTAAGCTATCGGGCGTAAAAGAAGCGTTTAAACTATATGTTTTTATATTTTGAAATATCAAGCTTGTTGCTTGCGCTATTGGCTCTGATGCTAGAGCGCCTCCAATTCCATATAGATTAATTATGTAGGAAGGTTCATCTACATCATTACTAGTAATTGTTAAAACTGCAATTCTTGTCCCTCCACTAGATGGTGTGAAATTTAATACTAGGTCATCAGAACTAGTAGCTAAAACATTTGTAGGAAAAGAGACCACTGAAAAATCTGCAGAATTTACTCCAGAAACTGTAGCAGAAGAAATATTCAATGGATTTAAAGTGCCAAGGTTCTCAATAGTAAAAATAGTTGGAGTCATTGTTGCTATTGGTGAATTGATAATAGAAATACCTCCTGAGACTAAAGATGTCCCTCCTTCCACTACATTAATTTCTTGAGCAGGTGATGCTGTACCTATATCAACACTCACATCATCTAAACCGATATTTCCATTTACTTTATCTGTATATATAAATCGTATAAATCGCGATGCTGATTGTGGTGTATCTGTATACATTGTATAACTTGCATTTGGAGGTGAGGTGTGAGAATTAAGCGTTGTCCAAACAGAGCCTAAATCAGACTCTTCAACTGTAAAAACACCTCCTGAAAAACCATTTCCAGTGAGATAATATGTCAAATCTCCTGGATTACTATTAAAATTAATAATCATGTAATCACCAGTATTGTCAAATTTCATTGCTGGTGGCGTATTACCAGAAGCGGTATAAAAACTTGTTCCTGACTCTGTCCATCCAGTAGGTAAATTTGTAGTTGGAAAACTCCAATCAGTTGGTAGAATAGCCTGCGAGTAAGCCAAAACACTTAATAGTACTGTACTCATTAATAATATTCTCTTTTTCATTTATTATTTATTAATTATTATTTATTAAAAATTGAATCTTGCTGATAAACTAAACCTTCTTCCAAGTCCAAAAAAGACGCCTGCCGATTTAGCATCAAAATCACTTGTGCTAGCATTATAAGAGTCATTATTTTGAGCATCAGAAATGTAAATTTCATTTAACAAATTAAGTATGCTAAATTTAATATCCATCTTCTTATCATCAAATATTTTGAATTTATACCCAGCATGTAGATCAACTAATTGGTAAGATGGAATCACCCAACTCTCTCTTCCTCCATTTTCTCCATGCAAAGATAAAGGATCAAAGTCAGAGTAATAATCAGCAAAATATGTTCCTCTTAATTTAATGTAAGAATTGTAAGTTGGCTCATATCTTACACTTAATCCATATTGAGTCTGTGCAGCATCACCAACATGAACTCCTTTTGCATCAAAAGCAGTATCTACAGGATTATTATTTTCATCTAAAATTGCATTATTATTTTCATCATAAAGCCTAACAGTATCAGCAGAAGTCCAAGTCCAATCTCCTAAAGAAAGTAATCCCTCTACACTTACTTTAAGGCTTATTTTATAGGATAAATCCACCTCAAATCCTTTGTGTAAGGCATTCATTCCATTGATATTTCCTTTAATCAGATTTTCATCCTTATCTTTATATGTAATTCCTTTTGATGGTTTGTTTTCCCATACCGTATAATACGTATTTAAATTAGCAGAAAATAATGAAGAGCGATAAGAATAACCCCCTTCAACAGCTTTTACTATTTCATTTTTAATACCTTTAAACATTGAATTATCATAGTCAAATACATTTGCAAATCTTGGTGCTTTTGAGATGTATCCTGTATTGAAAAACACATTATTATATTCGTCAAGATTTACATTTAAACCTGTCTTTACTGTATATCCTCTTATCCATTTCCACTCAGTTGATGCTGTTGTAGCTTCCTTAGAATTCACTGTATAATCTACACCATCAATTGATACAGTGTCAGAAACATATTCTCCAAAATTAAGATACGTACCTAAAGCTTCTCTTATTGTTGTGTCGGCTAAAACCAAATCCTTTTTCCTAAAATAATCAAGTCTTTTATAGGCTGAATTAGATCCTGAAATATTAAAAAATGCACTTAACATTCCATTACTATACTCAGCTTGTGAAAACACTCCGCTCCATTTTACGATACCATCATTATGATAACTTATAATATCTCCTTCTCTTTTAACTGAGGAGTTCTGAGTTTCATCATCTGTTACAATTGCATAATCCCCTCCTAACAAATCGTAAATTTCTCTATAATGCTGTCCTTTGTAATATCTTAAATCTAAACCTCCAGATAACGAAATTTCATCTGTTGCTTGATAATTTAGAGTTGATAATCCTCCATACCAATAGTGATTGTTAATTGAACTTTTTAAATAATTTCCTGATTTACGTTCAGTAGTAGAATAAGCTGGGTCAAGACTAAATAGACCTGCTAAATTCCCGTCATAGATAGTCTGCAAGTTATACTGACCATTTGAATCATAGCTACTACCGCTAATAGAAGTCCCCCCACCCTGACCAATAGAAACATATAGGATATTTGAAACATAAAATTTATCATTCACAGTCCAGAAATCTCTTAACGAAAATTGTGGTTTATGGTAATAGTTTTGTTTTGTATTTAGTGTTTCTCTATTATGAATAGTATCACCATTATTATCCAAAGCCCATCTATCTAAATAGCCCCAATGTTTATTATATTGAAGTGCCTCATTATAATAGTAATCCATGCCTTTAAAAACACCATTTAAAGAGTCAGCTTGATAAGCTTGTTGAGCTCGATTCCAATAAGTAGCAATATCGCTTTTATATGATCTTTGGCCATGTTTTTGTGGTGCTCCCATGGCAGATAAACTCAAAACATGATTTCCAATTACCTTTTGAATTTTGGCATAATAAAAGTAGCCTTCACTCCAAGTCTCATCAACAAAACCATTTCCTCTTTTATAAGATCCTGCCAAAGTATATCCCCAACCGTTTTCCAATCTTCCAGAGTTATATCCCAATGAAGTTCTTAGTTTTCCATAACTCCCAATTGATTGTTTTAATGCTCCTCCAGCTTTATTTCCAGTTCCTTTTGTTAGGATATTCATAGTCCCTCCAACAGATGGAATAGCAATTTTTGAAGAACCTAACCCTCTTTGCACTTGAATATTTGAAGTTACAGCATCAAGCCCAAACCAATTAGACCAATACACCCAGCCGTTTTCCATGTCATTCACTGGTATCCCATCAATCATGACAGCAACATTTCTTTGGTTGAACCCTCTAATTGTAATTCTTGCATCCCCATCTCCACCTCCGCTTTGAGTAGCATATACTCCAGGAGTTGAATTGAGTACCATAGGAATATCTTGTGAAGCCAACTCCTCACTAATCTTTTTCATAGGAATAGTTGAGAAGGCAACAGGTGTTTCTCTATCTCTAGCAATATCGGCAACTACTTGCACTTCATTTAACAATACTGTTTTAAGCTTAAAGTTTAAAGTCTGAGGAGTTTTACCTACAGTAATAATTTTACTTATTTCTTTATACCCAACATAGGAAACCTTTAAACTTCTTTCCCCTTCATGAATTTTAAATGAATAATTTCCCTCAAAATCAGTAGCTATACCTTGTCCTTTTCCAAAAATAACTGTTGCTCCAATTAATGCTTCTCCAGTATTTGCATCAGTAATATTTCCACTAATAGTAGTTTGGGCTATGGATCCAAAACAAATAATAATTCCAAAAAATAATACTGTTAAATTTCTCATTTTTTATTAGAAAGTATTGACATTCATACAAATACTCTAGTAATTCTTAATCTTGCTATTTAATAATAAGCTTACTATTTGAGTGCTTTCCATTTACGAACTCAATATCTAATATATAAATACCGTCAGCCAGATTACTTGTGCTTATTGAGTTATGAAAACTTACTTGACCACCTAAAATATTAGTTGCAGTAATGTTTTTAATAATGCTATTAGATTCTACGGTTACAATTTCGCCTTTATTTGCAGGATTAGGGTATAAAGCATAAGACACACTGTTCATTTCATCAATATTAGTAGAGCCGGCACAATCACATTGATGTGACCCCAAATTACTCCAAGAATCCTCAGCTAAAGAATCCCACTCTAAGCTAGGATTAAATAAATCTATAGGGTCAATATCTCCTGATAAAACTGTATTTTTTCTTATTAATGTATGATCCTCAGTCCACGAATAACCAGATGATGTAAAACCTGTAGCTGCATTATCATTCCAACCGCCAAGTGGATCTTCTCCCACTTTTCCAAAAACATCAACAATTGTCGAGTTAGTAATGTCATTTACAGAACCACGCGCTAAAACAATCGCATCATTACCATTAAAATACCAAGCGTTTGAGATAAGATAGTCTGGGCAATAGAATGCATCCGCACTTGCTTGTAAAATTGTTGCTACTGGTACTTCTTGACCAGATCCAGAAGGGTTAAGCTTCTCTATAACTCCTACATGCACATCATTAGGCGCAATCATTCCCACAAGCTGAATTGCATTTCCGGAACTTGCACCAGTTGCTCCATTAGAGTATCTTATAATCATGTATAAAGCTAGATCAATATCTTGTGAAGTTGGATTATAAATTTCAAGAGCTTTATTATTGCCAGAACCTTCCACATATTCAGATATAAATAATTCAGAACAATCCATAATTTGTGCATTCACACTCATTGCAAAAAGCACAGTCACTGATAGTAATATTTTTTTCATAGTTTTTAGTTTTATTAAGGCGCTAATTTACACATTCAATTTAAAAAATTGACTTATGAATGTAATTTGTTTTGCTATCTTTGGACAATTAGAAAATCCACTTATGAGTAAAAACATAACTTCCTTAAAACAGTATAAAATTGAATATGCAAAAAGCATTAAAGACCCAGCAGCATTTTGGGAAGAAAAAGCAGAAAAATTTACATGGTATAAAAAATGGAGCAAAGTACTTTCTTGGGATTTTACTAAACCAGAAGTAAAATGGTTTGAAGGTGGTAAGTTAAATATTACAGAAAATTGTTTAGATAGACACTTAGTAAATAAAGGAAACCAAACAGCTATAAAATGGGTTGCGAACAACCCAAAAGAAGCAACTAGAAATATTTCATACAAAGAGCTGTATACTGAAGTGTGTAAATTCGCTAATGTTTTAAAAAATAATGGAGGGAAAAAAGGAGATAGAATTTGCCTGTACATGCCTATGATTCCTGAATTGGCTATTGCTGTTTTGGCCTGTGCCAGAATTGGAGCTATCCACTCAGTTGTATTTGCTGGATTTTCAGCAAAATCATTATCCGACAGAATTAATGATGCCGATTGTAATATCCTTATTACTTCAGATGGTGGATTTAGAGGTGCAAAAATTACGCCCCTTAAAGATATTTCTAATGAGGCAATGAAAACCACTCCGTCAATAGAAAAATGCATAGTTTTAGAACGCACAAAAAATACAATTTCAATGAAAAATGGTAGAGATTTTTGGTGGCATGATGAAATGCAAAAAGTTACTTCAACCTGTCCAATTGAAATAATGGATGCAGAAGCCCCACTCTTTATTTTATATACTTCTGGCTCAACAGGAAAGCCCAAAGGGATTCAGCATTCAACTGCTGGGTACATGATTTATACTGAATATAGTTTTAGAAATGTTTTTCAATATAATGAAGGGGATATTTATTGGTGTACTGCCGATATCGGTTGGATTACTGGGCACTCATATATTATTTACGGTCCGCTTTTAGCAGGTGCAACAACAATGATGTTTGAAGGAGTTCCTTCTTATCCTGATGCAGGAAGATTTTGGCAAATTGTTCAAGAAAATAAAGTCAATATTTTTTACACTGCACCTACTGCTATTCGAGCTTTGGAAGCAAAAGGATTAAATTTTGTAAGTCCTTATGATTTATCTTCATTAAAAGTTTTAGGTACAGTTGGAGAGCCCATAAATGAAGATGCTTGGAATTGGTATGACAAAGAGATTGGAAAAGGAAATGCACCTATTGTAGATACTTGGTGGCAAACAGAAACAGGAGGAATTATGATTTCGAATTTAGCAGGCGTTACTTCAGCCAAACCAACATTTGCAACTCTCCCCTTACCAGGAATTCAAGCTTGTTTAGTTGATGAAAAAGGAAATGAAATTGAAGGAAAATCTGTTGAAGGCAGATTATGCATGAAATTTCCTTGGCCTTCAATAGCTCGCACAATTTATGGTGATCATAAAAGATTTAAAGAAACTTATTTCTCCACTTTTCCTAAAAAATATTTTACTGGAGATGGAGCCTTAAGAGATGAAAATGGAATGTACAGAATTACGGGGAGAGTAGATGATGTGCTAATTGTTTCAGGGCATAATTTAGGCACTGCTGAAATTGAAAGTGCAATGGATGAACACGAAAATGTTTGTGAAACAGCTATTGTTGGTTTCACTCATCCTATAAAAGGCAATGGCATTTATGCCTATGTGATTTGCCACAATAAACCGCAAAATGAAGATGCTCTTAAAAAAGAAATTAATGATTTGGCAACTAAAAATGTAGGGCCTATTGCTAAAGCAGATAAAATTCAGTTTGTAAGTGGATTGCCAAAAACTCGTTCAGGAAAAATTATGAGAAGAATTTTAAGAAAAATTGCTGAAGGAGATATTCAACATTTGGGAGATACGAGTACGCTAGTAGACCCATTAATTGTGGATGAAATCAAAAATTCAGCTCAATAACTATTATATAAATCTGTTTACTTATTTTTGTACCATGTCAGATAGTTTAATAATCATACCGACCTATAATGAGAAGGAAAATATCGAGAAGATAATTCTTAAAATTTTCTCTTTAGAAAAAACATTTCACATTCTTATTGTTGATGATGGTTCTCCTGATGGAACTGCTGCAATTGTAAAAAATTTACAAACAGAATCCCAACAGCAACTACATATTGAAGAAAGAACTGGAAAACTTGGTTTAGGAACTGCTTATATTCATGGATTCAAATGGGCTTTAGCAAAAGACTACCAATTTATTTTTGAAATGGATGCTGATTTTTCACATGATCCGAATGACTTAATCAGGTTATATAATGCAAATGCGCTAGAAGGTGGGGAGCTTTCAATTGGTTCGCGATATGTAAGAGGAGTGAATATTGTAAATTGGCCTATGGCGCGTTTACTTATGTCCTTTTTTGCATCAAAATATGTGAAATTTATTACGGGAATGCCAATACATGATTCAACTGCTGGATTTAAATGCTACAAAAGAAAAGTTTTAGAAACCATCAATTTTAACAAAATCCAATTTGTAGGTTATGCCTTTCAAATTGAGATGAAATTCAAAGCCTGGAAATATGGATTTAATGTTGTTGAAGTACCTGTAATATTTACTGACAGAACTGAAGGTTTATCTAAAATGAGTGGAGGTATATTTATGGAAGCTGTGATTGGTGTAATCCAAATGAAACTCAAAAGTTTTTTTAGAAACTGGAAAAGATAAACAATGCTAACACTTATTAAAAACGCACAACTTGTAAATGAAGGAAGGATTTACAAAGCAGATGTATTGATTGAAAATAAGACCATCAAACAAATTGATGCGAAAATTAATATTGAGGTCGACCAAATTATTGATGCGGAAGGTTTGCATTTAATACCTGGCGTAATTGATGATCAAGTACATTTCAGAGAACCAGGACTTACACACAAAGCAAATATTTATACTGAAAGTAAAGCTGCAATTGCAGGTGGAATTACCTCTTTTATGGAAATGCCAAATACAAACCCTCAAGCCTTAACGCAAGAATTATTAGAAGATAAATACAAAATTGCAGCAGAAAATTCAATTGCGAATTACAGTTTTTTTATGGGAGCAAGTAATGATAATTTAGTAGAAGTACTCAAAACTGATCCCAAAACAGTTGCGGCAATTAAAATTTTTATGGGTTCCTCAACTGGTAATATGTTAGTGGACAACAAAAATATTTTAGAAGAAATTTTTTTAAAATCCTCAATGCTGATTGCAGTACATTGTGAAGATGAGGAGACAATACAAGGTAACATTACAAAAGCCAAAGAGCAATATGGGGAAGAAGTTCCAATCTCAGAACACCCAAATATCAGAAGTGCTGAGGCCTGCTACAAATCCTCATCAATGGCAGTGGAATTGGCAAAAAAGCACAATACAAGACTTCATGTTTTTCACCTTTCCACCGAAAAAGAAATTGAACTTTTTGAGAATTCATTGCCTTTAGCAGAAAAACGAATTACAGCTGAGGTTTGTATACATCACCTTTGGTTTGATGAGAGTAAATATGCTGAAAAGGGAACTCTTATAAAATGGAATCCTGCTATAAAAAAAGAAAGTGATAAAAATGCGCTATTCCAAGCATTACTAGATGACAAATTAGATGTAATTGCAACCGATCATGCCCCTCATACTTTGGGAGAAAAAAGCAATACTTATTTTAATGCCCCATCAGGAGGCCCGCTTGTTCAACATGCTTTACCTGTAATGCTAGCTTTTGTTAATCAAGGGAAAATAAGCGTTGAAAAAGTTGTAGAAAAGATGTGTCATAATCCTGCTATTTGTTTTCAAGTTAAAAATAGAGGCTTTATTCGTGAAGGTTATTTTGCGGATTTGGTTTTGGTGGATCTTAACAAACCTTGGGTAGTGAACAAAGACAATATTTTATATAAATGTGGTTGGTCACCTTTTGAAGGCGAAACCTTTAATGCACAAATTACACATACTTTTGTGAACGGACATATTGCTTATGAGTATGGAAGTTTTGATGAAACCAGCAAAGGAATGCGACTTACTTTTGATCGATAAAAACTAAAAAAGGCACCCAAATGGATGCCTTTTTTTTAATTACTCAGAATAAAAATTCTTATTCTTGATCGTCGTCTCCTGCATGATCGTGATCTCCATGATCTTCAGCAGCAGCTTTAGGCACACAACAAGAGTGATCTGCCAAACAAGCACCTCCTCCTTCTACATGGCATCCAACAGCTTCAGCTACCTCCTCAACAGCAACATCAGTAGCTGCTCCTTCAGTAGTTGACGCACCACTACATGCTGCAAATACAGAAAGTGAACCTGCAACTAATAAATACATTAACTTTTTCATCTTAAATATTTTATTTGATTAATAATTAAGACAAAGGTACATCTTTAATCTTTATTAGAACTTACTCAGCAACTTCTTCTGTAGCTTCTTCTGTAGCTTCTGCTTCTTCAGCAACAGCAGTAGTGTCTTCAACAACTTCTTCAGCAGCTTCCTCCTCAACAACAACTTCTTCAACAGCAGTTGCTTCAGTTGCTGTTTCTCCACCTCCACATGCTGTGAATGCGAACATTGATCCTGCAACAAATAAATACATTAATTTTTTCATGAATAAAATTTTGTTTGATTAATAATTAGGGCAAATATACACAAATCAGTGCAGTAAATACAATACCTTTGTATTATGAAAAATTATTTGTTAATACTTATTTGTTTATTGTTTTCTTGTAGCAATTCTGATGAAAAAATACCTGAGAATATCTTATCGAAAAATACCTTTGAAAGTATCTTAAAAGAAATTCATTTGGCAGAAGCAACTTTTGAATTACATAAAATAAAAGGAATGGGGAGAGCAAAAAATGAATTAGCAAATTCTTATCAAAATATCTACTCAGAATATACTATTTCAGAAGAAGAATTTAAATTAACTTTAGAGTATTATTCAAATCACCCTGAAAAGTTAGAAAAAATTTATGACAAAGTTTTAAAGGAGTTGATAAAGGAAGGGACTACTTTAAATCCTTAATAAACCAATCAGCATACTTTTTTATTGTAGCATCAATGTCCGTGAAATTAAAGTTGATAAACTCTTTAATTTTAGCAGTTGAAAAAGAACTATTTGTCATTGCGCTATTAGCTGTTTCTCTAGTTAATAATGCTTTATTTCCCAAAATATATGAACGCACAGATTCCATTCTCCAAGCAATTTCTTTTAATAATGGAGTTACTTTTATAGTCGCTTTGGGTTTATTCAAAGTAACGGCAATCCTATCAAAACAATCACGATATTTTAAGTTTGCACCATTTACAATAAAGCGTTCATTCTTTACATCAGAAAATAAAAGAGTAACTAAAGAATTAGCAACATCTACAACATCTACATAGCCCGTACTACCTGCGGTATAAAATTTCAATCCTGAATGTATCTTTTGGAAAATTTGAGAACTTCCTTTATTCCAATCTCCAGGACCAAGTATTACTGATGGATTTACAATTACAACATTCAATCCTTCCTGACATGCACGCCAAACTTCTTGCTCAGCATAATATTTACTAAGTGCATAATTACTATCCAATTTTGTTGCTTTAAAATGACATTCTTCATTAACAATACCTTCCGTTGAATTACGCCCCAAAGCTGCAATTGAGCTTACAAATCCTACTTTTTTTACTCCTGAAGTCAAAGCTACATTCATCACATTTGCAGTTCCTTCAATATTTACTTTTTTCAAAAGTTCAGCATCAGTAGGTTGAAAAGAAACGACAGCAGCACAGTGTAAAACTTGCTCACAATTTAGCATTCCACTTTCCAAAGATGGAATATCATTTACATCACCTACTACCCAATATATCTTCTCAAATAAATCCTCAGCATTGTAATGTTTAAAAATATTTTCGCAAATAGTTAAAGAAGAGGAATCTCTTTTAAGCGCTTTGAATTGTTCTCTCTTTTGAGATAATTCAAGTAAAATATGCGAACCAACAAGTCCAGTTCCTCCAGTAACAAATATCATAAGGCAAAGATAGGGGAATAGATTTTAGATATTAGATATTAGACAGTAGATTTAGAATAATTGTCTATTTTTGACAAAATTATAAGAAATGAATTTTGTAGAAGAATTAAAATGGAGAGGAATGATACACGATATCATGCCAGGAACAGAAGAGCAATTTGAAAAAGAAATAACTTCTGCTTATATTGGTTTTGATCCTACTGCTGACTCCCTACACATTGGGAGTTTAGTTCAGATTATGATTTTGGTGCATTTGCAAAGATGTGAACATAAACCTTTTGCTTTAGTTGGAGGTGCTACTGGTATGGTTGGAGATCCTTCAGGGAAAAGTAAGGAGCGTAATTTGTTGGACGAAAAAACTCTAAACCATAACGTAAAATCGGTACAAAAACAATTGGAACATTTTTTAGATTTTAATTGTAGAGCAAACTCTGCTGAAGTAGTAAATAATTACGATTGGTTTAAGGAGTTTAATTTCTTGGATTTTATCCGAGATGTTGGGAAACATATGTCGGTAAACTATATGATGGCAAAGGATTCTGTAAAAAGCAGATTGGAAACAGGAATGAGTTTTACCGAATTTTCATACCAATTAGTGCAAGGTTATGATTTTTACTGGCTTTGGAAAAACAAAAATTGTAAAGTACAATTAGGCGGGTCTGACCAATGGGGGAATATTGTAACTGGAACAGAATTGGTAAGAAGAAAAGGAGGAGGGAAAGTATTTGCTGTAACTACTCCACTTATTAAAAAAGCAGACGGAGGTAAGTTCGGTAAAACTGAAAGTGGTAATGTTTGGTTGGACAAAACAAAAACATCTCCTTACAAATTCTACCAATTTTGGTTAAATTCTACTGATGATGACGCTAAAAATTACATTAAAATTTTTACTCTTTTATCTCAAACAGAAATAGAAAAGCTAATTACAGAACACGATGAAACTCCTCATTTGAGAATTTTACAGAAGGTAATTGCGGAAGAAGTAACTTTAAGAGTACATAGTAAAGAAGATTTGGGAATGGCTATAAAAGCATCTAGTATTTTATTTGGGAAATCAACTTCTGATAATTTGAAAAGTTTGGATGAAGAAAATTTCCTTTCTGTATTTGAAGGTGTACCTCAGTTTGAAATGAATAAAGCCGATTTAAGATTAGGAATCTTAGATATATTAGCAGAAAAAACTAAAATTTTTGCAAGTAAAGGAGAGGCAAGAAGAATGATAAAATCAAATGCAGTAAGTATTAACAAAGAGAAAATTACTGAAGATGTTCAACTTACAGAAAATGACTTGTTAAACGGAAAATACATACTAGCACAAAAGGGAAAGAAGAATTACTTTTTGATTATTATCTCCTAACACTTTTCAAAGCCTTTGCTAACTCATTGTGTTTTTGGCTGCCGAACATAATATTCAGTCCATTTTTCAGGAAAATTTTTACTCCTTTATTTCCGCTCACATTATAGGCCTTTCCTTTAAATCCGTATTTAATTCCCCAACCACCATATTCTTTTAGGGGAGAGTATTCCATAGCCTTTATCCTTTCAATATCTTCTATATCAATAATGTGAGATTTAAAATGAAATGGAAAAAATTGGTAGTGCAATCCTTTATTACTGACTTTAATTCTTAACTCAAATAAATAAAAAATCAAGGGCAGCATAAATCCAATTATCACATAGTTTATATTAATTTCATTTTCATCAAAAGGACCAAAAGACATAATTGGGAAAGACAATAAAATTACCCACAACCACCATTGAGTAAATTTTTGGTTTTCTTTAAATAGATATTTCATTAATTCATTAATTTTTGAGCCTTCATAATATTAGTAGTTGGCAATTGACAAGCCTTATTTTCGCATACATAAATCATAGTTGTTCCTTGTACAAATTTTTCTTGCAACAATTCCATTTCACTACTTTCAAAACTACCCAAAAATAATTTATTAGGGACATATTTTTTATTCAACTCTAATGCCTTAGTATGCGCATCTTTGCCCACAATTGCCACTTCATAAAAAGGAACAATTTCTTTTAACATCAATGCCGCATAATTAGCATATCCACTTGCATATTTTTCCATATCTGGCTTTACATTATTGGCCATAATGATTGCCTTTTGTTTATAAATCCTGTTATCCAAAATCGTACCTAAATCATACAAAACATTTGCTATTACCGAATTAGAAGCAGGAATTACATTATCGTTAATTTCCATTTTTCTGGCAACTAATTCGGGATCCAACTTGGAAGTAAAATAGAACATCCCAGAATTTTTATCGTAAAAATTTTCCAAAGCATAAGCTACTAATTGATTAGCTCTGCTTAGCCAAACTTCATCAAAAGTTGCTTCATAAAGACGAATAAATGCCGAGCTTACAATAGCATAATCTTCCAAATAAGCATTAATAGTTGAGCGTCCATCTTTGTAAGAATGCCACAGTTTCCCATCCTTTTGCAATTGAGTATTGGCTATGAAATTTGCATTCTTTAAAGCTACCTCCAAATGTTGGTTCTCACCAAAAGCCATGTAGGCATCCAGATAACCTTTTAGCATTAATCCATTCCAAGAGGTTAAGGACTTATCATCCAGCCCTGGGCGAATGCGTTTATCTCTTTCTGCCATCAAAACAGTTTTCCAATTTACTATTTTAGACTCTAGTTCTGAAACGGAAATTTTATGCTTTTTTGCAAAATGAACTTTGGTTTTCTTCCTTAATAAAATATAATTTTCATGTTCCCAAAGTCCTTTTAAATTTACATTGTAATAGTCCTTAAAGATTTCAAAATCCTCACGGATAAATAATTTTAATTCCGTTTCATCCCATACATAAAACTTACCCTCCTCTCCTTCACTATCGGCATCAAGGGCAGAATAAAAAGCGCCATTTTCTGCCATCAATTCACGTTCAATAAAATCAAGTGTTTCAAAAACCACCTCTTTATATAATGGCTTTTTAAATTTAAGATACCCATCCGCATACAGGCTTACAAGCTGCCCATTATCATAAAGCATCTTTTCAAAATGGGGAGCTTTCCATAATTTGTCAACCGAATAGCGTGCGAACCCTCCTCCAATCTGGTCATAAATTCCACCAAAAGCCATCTTGTCCAGAGTAAGTTCAACATGATCTAATACCTCTTTGTTATTTGAAAGATGAGCATATCTTAGTAAAAAATGATAAGCGTTTGGCATAGGGAATTTTGGGGCACCATTGCTCCCTCCATCCCTATTATCAAAGCGTTCAGACCAGGGGCTAACCATATTATTCAAATCCTTCCAAGTAAAATTAACCTCCTCAGTGTTCAAGCTAATATTTTCAACTTCTTGTATTCCTTTTGTAAGCCTATCTGCAAATTCAATAACTCTATTGGGTTCCTTTTTATAGGTATTTGCTAGTCCTAGAATTTGCTTTTTCCAATCTTCTTTTCTGAAATAAGTGCCTCCCCAAAATGGCTCCCCATTTGGTAAGGCTACACAATTAAGTGGCCAACCCCCTCTTTGGTTCATGAGCTGTACTGCTGTCATATATATCTGATCAATATCAGGCCTCTCCTCCCTGTCTACTTTAATGCAAATAAAATTATCATTCATAATTTTTGCTACCTCAGCATCCTCAAAGCTTTCATATTCCATTACATGACACCAATGGCAAGCAGAATATCCAATACTAATCAATAGTAACTTTCCCTCTGATTTTGCTTTAACCAAAGTTTGCTCATTCCAAGGATGCCAATCCACAGGATTATGAGCATGTTGTAATAAATAAGGACTTGTTTCATTTACTAAGGCATTTGTATATTCGTGTGTTTTTTCCACAGTTTTAGTTTCTTGATGTTGGCTATTACAACTTAATGTAAGAAATAAACATATTCCTACTAAATTAAAATATTTCATGCTTATTCTTGCATTGTAATTTTGGAAGTAGTAATTGTATTGCTCTTATTGCTAAAAAGTTTAATATGACTTTGCATAATTTGCAAAGAAATGAGGAATTGTTTCTATTCCTTTCAGGTAATTGAAAATACCATAATGCTCATTAGGAGAATGAATTGCATCCGAATCCAAACCAAAACCAAGCAAAATAGATTTAACACCTAATTCAGCCTCAAACAAAGCTACAATAGGGATAGATCCACCGCTTTTAACCGGAACAGGTTTTTTACCATATGTAGTTTCCATAGCCTTGCTTGCCGCAACATAAGCAGGAATATCAGTTGGAGAAACATAAGGCTCACCACCATGATGAGGAGTAACGCCTACACTTACACTTTTGGGTGCGATACTTTTAAAGTAGTCAGTAAATAATGTAGTAATTTCTTCATCAGATTGATTAGGAACCAATCGCATAGAAATTTTTGCATAGGCTTTAGAAGCAATTACTGTTTTTGCTCCTTCACCCGTATATCCTCCCCAAATTCCGTTTACATCTAAAGTAGGTCGTATTCCTGTACGCTCCATAGTTGTGTATCCTTCTTCCCCATGAACATCAGAAAGGTCTAGTGCTTTTTTATATTTATCTAACGAAAAAGGTGCTCTAGCAATATCTTCTCTTTCCTCTGCTGAAAGTTCCACTACATTATCATAAAATTTTGGAATTGCAATATGATTATTTTCATCTTTCATTTTTGAAATCATTTCACATAAAATATTTATAGGATTCGCAACTGCTCCTCCGTATAATCCTGAATGTAAATCTCTATTTGGACCTGTAACTTCTACCTCCAAATAGCTCAGCCCTTTCAGTCCAGTTGTGATGGATGGTGTATCGTTTGCAATAATTCCTGTATCTGAAATTAAGATAGCATCACATTTTAATCTTTCCTTATTTGCTTTTACAAAAACACCTAAGTTTTCAGAACCTACTTCCTCTTCTCCTTCAATCATGAACTTTACATTACACGGTAAAGTGTTTGTGTTCATCATCAATTCAAAAGCTTTTACATGCATATAAAACTGTCCTTTATCATCACAAGCTCCTCTAGCAAAAATTGCTCCTTCTGGATGAATATCTGTTTTTTTAATTACTGGCTCAAATGGTCCGCTTATCCATAATTCTAATGGGTCGGCAGGTTGCACATCATAATGTCCGTACACCAAAACAGTTGGTAAACTTATGTCAATAATTTTCTCTCCATAAACAATAGGATAGCCTTCCGTTTTACAAATTTCAATATTATCTGCTCCTGCATCTGTCATTGCTTTTGCTACTGCATCAGCACAGTTTAAAACATCCTCACTGTAAGCTGGATCAGCTGAAATAGATGGTATTTTTAAAAGATCAACTAATTCATTAATGAATCTATCTTTATTCTCGTTTATATAATTATTTATGTGTTCCATTTTTATTTATTTTATTAGGATTTCTCCTGTCATTTCCATTGGGATTTCTACTCCCATTATTTGTAATATAGTAGGAGCTATATCTCCTAGTTTTCCGTTTTGTATATTGTTAAATCCTGTGTTGAGCGCAAAGCAAGGCACCATATTTGTACTATGTGCTGTATTAGGAGAGCCATCAGGATTTATTGCAAAATCAGCATTTCCATGATCGGCAGTTATGATAAAAGCATAATCGTTTTTTAGTCCTGCTTCGACTACTTTTCGGGCGCAAGTATCTACAGTTTCCACCGCTTTTTTTATTCCACTATAAATGCCAGTATGGCCTACCATGTCCGCGTTGGCAAAGTTCAAACAGACAAAATCAGTTGCTCCTTTTTCTAATTCTGATACAATGGTTGCGGTTACTTCAGTAGCACTCATTTCGGGTTGTAAATCGTAAGTTGGTACTTTTGGAGAATTAACCATGTATCGTTTTTCTCGTTTAAATTCTGCCTCTCTTCCTCCTGAAAAGAAGAATGTAACATGAGGATATTTCTCAGTTTCTGCAATTCGGATTTGGGATTTATTGTTTTTTTCCAACACCTCTCCCAAAGTATTTTTGATGTTATCTTTATTGTAAATTACATTTACATCTTTATAAGATACATCATAATTAGTCATTGTTGTATAATGCAGATGCATAGTTTTCATTCCAAATTCTAGCATATTGGTTTGTGTTAAAGCAATCGTGATTTCTCTACATCTATCCGTCCTAAAATTAAAACAAATTACCGCATCATCCTCCTGTATTTTGGAAATAGGATTCCCATTTTTATCTACACTAACAATTGGTTTGATGAACTCATCCATTACTCCATTTTCGTAAGATTGCTCAATGCTTTCTAATAAATTTTGTGACTTTTCACCTTTACCATTTACCATTAAATCATAAGCTATTCTTATTCTCTCCCATCTCTTATCTCTATCCATGGCATAATATCTGCCACATATTGATGCAATTTTTGCTCCAAATAAATGCTGCTCTAATTCTTGAATAAATACTTTACCGCTTTTTGGATCGCAATCTCTACCATCCGTAAAAGCATGAACAAAAACTTTTTCAAGTCCTGCTTTATTTGCTAATTCGCATAATTTATACAAGTGATTTTTATGAGAATGTATTCCGCCATCAGAAACTAAACCTATAAAGTGAAGTGCTTTATTATTATGTTTTGCATAAGTAAAGGAGGCTTTCAGATTTTCCATTTCAGCAATAGAATTATCCTTGCAAGCAATATTAATTTTTGCTAAATCCTGATACACAATTCTACCAGCACCAATGTTTAAATGACCAACTTCAGAATTTCCCATTTGGCCTTTTGGTAAACCTACAAAATCTCCAAAAGTCTTAAGTTCACAATTAGGATAATCAGCATAAAGAGAATCAATAAAAGGAGTATTTGCATGATGTATAGCGTCCGACTGTGTTTTATCTCCATGGCCCCAACCATCTAAAATAATAAGTGCTGTTTTTTTACCTTTCATTCCGGCAAATGTAGTTATTCCATTTCAGTTGTAATAGAAACTGAAAAATTATATAAGGTGCATAAATGATGCTACCATAATAGAGGATATAGTAATACCACTACTAATAGCAATAAGTGATTTTTGATATGAAATGCCAAATATAAAAGCTGCAATTGTACCTATGTAAGCGCCAGTTACAGGCAAAGGAATCATTACAAAAAGCATCAATCCCCAAACCCCATATTTTTTTATCACCTCTTTTGTTTTAGTTCTTGCTCTTAAGGCTAAAAAAAGAGCCATTTTCTTATACAATGGATTTTTCCAAAGGTGTTTATTTGCCAATTCAATTGCTTTATAGAATATTGGGAAAACTAATAAGTTTGCTACTAGCCCTACAATAAAAACTAGCATAATTGGCAATCCATTTAACTCTCCATAAGGGATTCCCGCTCTTGCCTCTCCAAAAGGAGAAAAGCTAATTAAGAAAGTAAATAATATATCCTGAAGCATTGGTGAGGTTTAAGATCGCAAATATAATTGATTTACGTCTAATAAACTCTAATATAAACTATTAAAAAAGTATCTTTTATTTTCTGATTTCATTGTAAAAACTACTTTTCATAGTATGATAAATAACATTCTCTTCTCCTAATAGCTCAGGGTGAAATTGAACTGCAATCATAAAGGGATTAACTGATTTATCCATTACAACCGCCTCTGGTAATCCATCAAAAGCACGGGCAATAACGCGTAAATGATTGGGCATAATTTTAAGTCCTTGATGATGCCAAGAATTGACAATAATTGTATCTGTACAATTTGGGAAAATTTAAGAACACGTATCTGTCAAAACTATTTTATGATTTACTTCTCCATTATTTCTGTGGATTACTGTTGTCCCAATCTCTGTTGGAATATCTCCATATAAAGTACCTCCACTTGCGACATTCATCATTTGCATTCCTCTGCAAACTCCAATTAATGGAATTTTATTTTTAAAAGCAAAGTCAAATAATTTACGTTCAAGTGTATCTCTTTGGTAATTGATATCTCCACAAACTGCCAAATTGATAGTATCGTTATATTGTAAGGGGTTGATATCCTCTCCTCAAGTTAAAATGATTCCATCTGCTAATGCTAAAATACTATCCGTATTTTTGATAGTATAGGCGTCTAGTATAATAGTGTTGTTATTTTCCATCCATTTTATATAGTTTTCGGATGATTTTGATAAAATAATTATTTTGGTTTCTTGTTTTTGACAAGAACAGAAAACTAAAATTAATGGAAGATATAGTAGTTTTTTTATCATTTTATTGCTTTTATTAGCTATTTTCTTGCATTTTTAATCAATTCAAATCATTTTTTTTGGCTCTTTCATTTATAAAAAAAATAAAAAATTAATTTTATTACACAAAAAAACAATATTTTACACCAAATCTAACATTTTTTGCATGATTTCATCACTTTTCCACTCTTTTTCAATATTTGGTGTTTTCATAATTTCTTCCATCATTTTTTCTTGTTTCATCCCAATTTCCCAAGCATCAGCATAAGGAATATTAGTAAAACTAACCATAGAATAAAGTGGAATCCATTTATCAGGATATAAATTAGAAAATTTCTTTTCTATTTCCTTCTGCAGTAAAAATGTTGGATCAGCTGTATTGTCTCGCATTACAATAAAATTCTGCATAGACAAATCCTGTAACCCATCACCGTTAGGCTTTCTACTTTTAGTATATTCTTCAAAGCACGACTTTAAATCATCTCCATGATTGTCTAATAATTTATCTAACATTCTACAATCCTCAAGACTTGCATTCATGCCTTGTCCGTAAAACGGTACTGTTGCATGAGCAGCATCCCCAATTAACACAGCAGTATCTTTTATATGCCAAGGATATGTTTTTATAATACCTAAGCCAGATGTAGGATTAGCAATCCATTGTTTATATATATCAGGAACTAAATTAAAAAAATCAGGAAAAATAGTGCTGAAATAATTTTCTACATCTAACTTAGAGTTTAAAGCTTCAAAAGATTTCTCACCTTTTTTAGGCGCAAATAAAGTGCAAGTAAAACTGCCATCCAAGTTAGCTAATGCAATAAGCATAAAGTCTCCTCTTGGCCAAATATGTAACGCATTCTTATCTAATAAAAAAGTTCCGTTTTTACCTGCAGGAATATGTAATTCTTTATAGTCATGATCGATTTTATTATAATTATAGTCATGATCATATTGCTCTACCATTTGCTTCCTAACAGCTGAAAAAGCTCCATCAGCTCCAATTATCAAATCAGATGTGACGGTTTGCTTGCGATGTGTATTAGTGTTTTCAAAAACTACACTTGCCTCCTCAAGGTTAGCTTCAACGCATTTCTCATTAAAATAAAGATTTGCTCCATTTTTTGCAGCCAATTTCATCATTAGTACATTTAATTGTGCTCTTGATACAGAATAAATTGCCTGACCATCATTTCCATAAAGTTGCTCTGTTAAACGACCTTTATCATCATGCATTATTCGTTTATCCATTGGTATAGCAATTTGCATTATATCAGCATCAACACCAACTTTTTTTAATGCAGTCAAACCTCTTGTGGAAAGTGCTAAATTGATAGACTTGCCTGCGGTAATAATCTCTGAACGCAAGTCATTTCTTCTTTCAAAAATAGAAACTTTGTGTCCTCTTTTAGTTAAATATAAAGCACATAATGAACCTGCTAATCCAGCACCTACAATTGTAATATTCTTCTTCATTATAACTCTTCTTTTAGGATAATATAAAAATTAAACACATCTTGAAAACTATTGTAAAGAGGAATAGGTGCCACACGAATTACGTCCGGCTCTCTCCAATCAGCAACTACTCCATTTTCTGAAATTGCATCAAACAAAGTTTTATTTCCATTTTTAACTCGGATAGAAAGTTGACAACCTCTTTCTTTTGGCGTAATAATTTCTATTCTATCGGTATCAATTGTATGCAATAAATGCGATAAGTAGTTTGTTAATTGCTTAGATTTTGCAACTAACTTAAACATTCCCACCTCATCAAAAATAGATAGAGAAGCACGAATTGCTGCTAAAGATAAAATTGGTGGATTACTCAATTGCCATCCCTCAGCTGATTGTATAGGTTGAAAACTATCTGGCATTTTGAATCTATCCTCTTTGTTGTGCCCCCACCAACCTGCGAAACGATTCAAAGTCGTGCTATGATGTCTTTCATGCACAAAAGCTGCTGCCACAGAACCAGGGCCAGAATTTAAGTATTTATAAGAACACCAAACTGCAAAATCAACCCCCCATTTATGTAATTCTAACTTGATGTTTCCTGCCGCATGTGCCAAATCAAAACCAACATTTATTCCCTTGGCCTGCGCTAATTTTGTAATATTTTCAAAGTCAAAAACCTGACCCGTATAGTAGTTTACTCCACCCAACATAATAAGTGAAATTTCATCTCCTTCACGCTCAATTATCGCTTGAATATCTTCTGTTCTAATTGCAGACTCTCCATCTCTTGGCCTTAATTTTATTAAAGAAGTTGCAGGAGAAAGTCCATGGTGTGTTATCTGAGATTCAACCGCATAAATATCAGAGGGAAACGCATCTCCCTCTATAATTATTTTATGTCTATTTTCGTTAGGTTTATAAAAAGAAACCATCATCAAATGCAGGTTTACCGTTAGGGTGTTCATAGCAACTACTTCAGTTGGTTTTGCTCCAACAATTTTTGCATAACTCTCTGCTAAAAATTCATGATAAGGCATCCAAGGGTTTTTGGCATGAAAATGTCCGTCCACACCAAAAGTAGCCCAATCTTCTAACTCCTGATTTAAATATTCCTTTGTTCGTTTAGGCTGTAATCCAAGTGAGTTCCCACACATGTAAATATACTCTTCTCCATTTTTTTGTAAGGGAATATGAAACTTATCTCTATACTTTCTTAATTCATCTTTTTCGTCTAAACTTAATGCGAAATCTGCTGTATTTTTATAATTCATTTATCTTGAAAATTATGGGTCTGCTTGGTGCTGCATCCGAAACAAATGCAGGGATTTGCAGATTTAATAGATAGGCTCCATCTTCAACAGAAGAAGGAACAAAAATCATTTCTGTTATGGTTTTCTTTTGAGTGTTCGGATTCAACTGTTTGCCTTTTGTTTCCCAAAAAATATTGTGAGTAGATAGATGTCCATCATCAAACAATCTATCAACTGAAGGAGTGTCTACCAATAAATGTTTCACTCCTAAACTTACTAAATATTCCATTGCATCTATACTAAAAAAAGCAGGTATTTCTTTCATATAATCTCTACTTTTCTTTTCTTCAGAATTAGGTAGTGTTCGTATAATAATTCCTTTTAACAACTCAATACTGACTCCTTTGAGTTGAATTTCCAAATCCTCTTTTGTAATAACTAAATCGTCTTTATTTAATACAGGAGTGTAGTTTTCAATCGTACTTTTTGGAGTTACTGACACCAAAGTTGAAGGAATCATTTCTTCTTCTAAAGAAGATAAAATTGAAATTCTTTCATTTGTAATATGACCAATGCACTCAGTATGTGTTCCGTTACAATGTGTAGTAAAACTATAAGTTTCAAAATTACAAGGGCCTCCTTTTCGAGTGTCCCCAATAAATTGCCCGTCTTGATATGGAGAGGAAGTAGCTTTATCTACACCATAAGTATTTGGTTGTTCTCCATTAAAATTTAAGGCAATAGAAATATCATTTCTCTTTGAAAAATCAATCTCAAATTTAGTATTTCCTATCTCAAAATGTCCTTTCATTATATAAAATCTTCCTTATTGATTCCTAACCAATCTAATACATTTTTATGCCAGATATCTTTTTCTTCTTGTTCTGTTAAAACACCAATCTTCTTAGCATAATCCACAACCCTACCAGGATAAGAAGTACCTACACCCTCAATTTCACCTAATGGAAATGGATCATCTAGTCCCATTATTATTTGACTGGATCCAACTCGCTTCTTCAATAAGTCTAAGGTATGTGAATCATGAACTAATGTATCGAAGTATACATTCTTATGACCCAATGTTTTTCTAGGATCATTTAATTTTTTAAATATATCTGGGCGCCCATCAAATCCTTGAATTCTTCTGCCATAATTAGCTACATCTAGCATCCCACCATGTGCAAAACAAGTTCTAAAATTGGGATATTTATTTGGCAAATCTCTAAGAGAAAAAAGATGTATTGTATCTGCACATTGCGCCATCATCCAAACTAAGTGAAATCTCCAATATTGGTTTTTTAGTGCAATCATTTTCTCACCATCATATGGATGAATTTGAACTGCCAGTCCGTATTCATTAGCCAATTCAAATATAGGATCTACAGCTGCTTCAGCTATAGAAAGCCACTCTCCATTTGCATTTAAATAGTGTGTAGGCAAACAAAGTACTTTCAATTCTAGATGCTTTACACATCTTTCAATCTCTTTAAGTGCATTATCCATGTATAATGGTTGAACTACAAAGCCACAAGTAAACTTATCTGGGTAATCAGCTTGAATTGTAGCATTGAAATCATTTTGAAAACGGATTGCATCAACACAATCTTGCTTTCCCCATCCATTACAATATAATTGCGAAAGACATAACATAACACCATGGTCAATATTGTTTTGATACATCCATTCTATTTTTTCTTTAATGAAAAAACCAACCCCATTAATTGGTCTAGACCAATCTCCTTGTCTCATAAACCCCTTATCTTCATCAATCCAAAAAAGTTTCTTTTTTTTCATGAAATCTGGAATCTGAGAAGGTTCCGGAAGTATATGGCCATGTCCATTTATTCGCATAAATTAATAATTATATGTTCTTTAAAATTAAATATATTGATGTAATTGGGCTGCAAACTATTTTAAAGATATTTTTCTTCTGCCTGCATTACTTCGCCCGTTTCTGGACATGTTCTTAAATTTTCATCGGAATAAAACCTCTTAAAAACTGGCAAAAAATCTTTCTCAATATTAGTAAGATGAAAATATTCTTCATATAATAATACGTTAGCAGTGTCAGAAAACCACATTAATCCGTCTTTGTGTTTTTTCGTTCTTTTTCTTTCAATAACCAAGCCGATTGATTTGTCTGATCTAATAGGAGAATGCGGAATTTTTTCTGGCAAAAGGAACATCTCACCCTCGTTAATTTCGTATACAACCAATTTTCCTCCTTGTTGTGTTTTTACCTTAATATCTCCTTCAATTTGATAAAAAAGCTCCTCTGTTTCGTTATAATGATAATCTTTTCTTGCATTTGGTCCCGCTACTATCATTACAATATAGTCGCCAGACTCAATATATAAATTTTTGTTTGCTACTGGGGGCTTTAATAAATGTCTATTTTCATCAATCCATTTATGTAAGTTAAAAGGGTTTTTTATTTTCATAATATTTATTTTAAATAGTGGCTATTACTTTTAATTCAATTCCTATTGGAGTGGGTAAACTCTTTATTTCAATTGTTGTTCTACAAGGCTGATTGTCTTTAAAATATTCAGCATATATTCTATTATAAATTTTAAAGTCGTCTTTCATATTTGTAAGAAAAACCTGCACATCTACGATATTACCCCAAGATGATCCAGCGTCCTCTAAAATATATTTAATATTAGAAAAAACCGAATGACATTGCGCTTCAATATCATAACTTTCAATCTCTCCACTTTCATTCAATGTTACTCCTGGAATATCTGTTTGTCCTAACTTTCTTGGGCCTACTCCTGATAAGTATAAAATATCACCTACTTTTCTGGCATGAGGATATAATCCTACTGCACCTGGCGCTCTATCCGAATTAAATTTTTCTCCGTTCATATATTTAGATTTCTTTATACATAAAATAATGAGGACCTATTGTTTCAATATCAAATTGATCTCCCTTGATCTTAAATCCTATAGATTTATAAAAGCCTAATGCTATTATTCTAGCATTACACCATACAAAATCAGCACCTTTTGCTTTAAGCTCTAAAAATGCTGCTATAATAAGCTCTCTTGCATAGCCTTTTCTCTGAAAACTAGAAGCTGTTGCCAAACCTCTTAATCTATATGATTTTATAGCATTTAAATTTTTAGATTTTTCTGGATAAAATGTAGCACATGTCACAATCTTTCTATCTAAATTGGCAGCTAGATGAAATGTGCTTACTTCATTATCTCTTAAATAAGATGTGCTAGAAAAATCTTGCCCCTTACGTAATTCAGCATGCCTTAAAGGTTTTATCATATCAGCATCTACATTCTTTATTTCTATTGCAATTTCTATATCCATTTTTAAATTTTAACACAAATATTCTTAGGCTCTGTAAAAAAATCTAAAGACTTAAAACCTCCTTCACGCCCAACACCTGATTGTTTCATTCCTCCAAAAGGAATTCTTAAATCTCTAAGCAACCAAGTATTTATCCAAACTACTCCTGAATCAATCTTTGCAGCCACCCTATGTCCTTTACTAATATTTTCTGTAAAAATAGATGCCGACAATCCGTATTTTGTAGAGTTTGCCATATCAATAACTTCATCTTCTGTTTTAAAAGGAATTAGCGAAACAACTGGACCAAATATCTCCTCTTGATTAATATCACAATCAGATGATAAGCCTTCAATTATTGTTGGTTCAATATAATAACCATCTTTTAAATCTCCCTCTAATATTACACGATTTCCTCCGATCAGAATGTTGCCCCCTATCTGTTTTGCCTCTTCAATTTTAGATAATATCTTACTCATGTGATCTCTAGAAACTACAGCTCCTAAATTTGAACTTGTATCTTTTGGATCTCCTACTTTTAATTTTTTAGTTTTTTCTATTAATGCAATCTTGAATTTTTCGTAGATATCTTCTTGGACAAAAAGACGAGATCCACACAAGCATATTTGACCTTGATTTGTGAAAGCAGCACGTGCAGCTGTACTAACTGCCTTATCAAAATCAGCATCTGCAAAAATGATGTTTGGGTTTTTCCCCCCTAATTCTAACGATACTTTTTTGAACATTGGAGCTGTTACTGTTGCAATATGTTTTCCTGTAACTGTCCCTCCAGTAAAAGAAATAATTGGAGTGTCTCGATGAGTAGTGAGCGGATCGCCTGTTTTACTTCCCAAGCCGTGAACAATATTTAAAACTCCTTTTGGTAATCCTGCTTCAATACAAATTTTACTTAAAATATAAGCTGTCATTGGGGTTACTTCAGAGGGTTTTGCAACTACTGTATTTCCTGCAGCAAGTGCTGGAGCAATTTTCCAAGTAAGCAAATAAAGGGGTAAATTCCAAGGAGAAATACAAGCTGCAACTCCAATGGGTTGCCTTAAAGTATAGTTGATGGCCATACCGTCCATTTCATGCATTTCTGAGCTATCATGTAGAATTGCTCCTGCAAAAAATCGGATATTAGCAGGTGCTCTTGGGATATCTACATGAGCGGCTAAAGATTCTGGTTTTCCATTGTCTTTACTTTCAGATTTTATCAATTCATCTGAATACTTTTCAATCGTATCAGCTAACTTCATTAGGATGTCCGAACGCTTTTGTTTTGGAGTTTTACTCCAGCTTTTAAACGCTTCTTTGGCAGCTGCTACAGCATTGTCAATATCCTGCTTTTCAGAATCTGGAATTAAAGAATACACCTTCCCGTTAGATGGATTATAGTTATCTATATAATTTCCATTTGTTGGTGCTACCAACTCTCCATTTATATAATTTAAAATCTTTTCCATTACAAGCTAGCTGTTCTACCACCATCAACTGGGAGGTTAATTCCGTTAATATAACCTGCTGCTGGGCTACATAAAAAGGCCACAGCATTTGCAGTTTCATATGCCTGTCCAAATCTATTAGCTGGCACAGATAATTTCATTGTGTTTGCAATTTCTTCTGTTGTTTTTGCTTGTATAGATGCTTTCTTTGTAATTAAAGTTTTCAATCGGTTAGTATCCGTAAAGCCTGGCAATACATTATTTACCGTAATTCCGTAAGCTCCTACTTCAATAGACAGTGTTTTTGCCCAGTTAGCAACTGCTGCACGTATGGTATTAGAAACTCCCAGCCCTGGAATTGGGGCTTTTACTGAAGTTGATATAATATTTATAACTCTTCCAAAACCTTCTTTTTTCATTCCTTCAATAACTTTCTGTACCAAAATCTGATTGTTTACCAAATGCATTCTGAATGCATCTTCAAAATAATCTGTTTTTGCATCAGTGATAGGTCCTCCAGCTGGCCCACCTGTATTGTTTATCAAAATATGATAAGTTCCTTTTAAAAGATTCACTTCTTCTTTTAGTTTTTCAGTGTCCGAAAAATCAATACAAATAAAAGAATGTATTTGCCCTTGGGATTTATCCAAATCATTTAAAACATTTAAAAGTTTACTTTCGTTTCGGGCGATTAGCGTGATGTTTGCTCCTAATTTTGCCAATTCAATTGCAGATGCCTCACCAATTCCTTGTGTGCTACCACATACAATTGCATTTTTATTTTTTAAATCTAAATTCATTTATTTTGTATAATTAAATCCTAAATTATCTTTTATGTTTTGTGGTAATTCAGGTAAATAAGAACGGGAGATCATAAGTGTAGAGATATTTGCCAAATCCGTAAACAGCTTGTGCTTATCCACAGTTTGCTTTAAATATCCTTGTCCTGAACTTCCTCCAGTTCCAATTTTTTGACCTAACATTTTTTCAACCATTTGCACATGTCGGAATCTCCAAGTTGAAATTTTATGGTCTAGCTCCACAATACTTCTCAAAAACTGATACGGTAAATGTAAAATTGGTTGATCACGGTATAAATTGATAAGTAATGCAGACATAGTTGCTTTGTATGAAAGTGTTGTTTCCCCTTCTTCCATTGCTTTGTTATGCTCCTGTTCCGAAAGTACTCTTTCAAAATATTTTTTATTTTCTTCAATCATACGGGTTCTGATTTCTCTATCACTATCCGTTAAGTTTGCAGCTTTAATTCCTGCAATTTCTTTGTCCAACATTGCATTAACAGCTCCCTCATATTTTGCAGTAAAATCAAAGCCCTCCATATTCAAAAAAGGAATACGCTCCAACCATCTTTCAACTAAATTAAATAATGACGCCTCTTCTTCTAACTCCAAAACTTCTTCTTTTTTATCGCCTACAAATTGTGCGTGATAAGGACAGCCTCCAAACTGATGTCTTTTCTTAATTTTAAGCCCCAACATTACTTCTAATTTTCTGAATTGATGAGATTGAAAGCCAGATGCGGGAGATAAATGATCTCTAAAATCTAAGAAATCTAGAGAAGTCATTGTTTCTAAGATATCTAATTGTCCAACCAGTGTAGTCATAATTTTGTTAACCCTATCCATTCTCCTTACAATTACCCCAACATTACTTTCATTAATTTTATCAGCCTTAAACAAATCCATTGCTGATTCAATTTCATGTAAAATCTGTTTGAACCATAATTCATATGTTTGATGGATGATAATAAAAAGCATTTCCTCATGTGCCGCTTTTTTACCTTCCCCACTTAAAGGGTGTTGAGCATCCAATACTTTGTCGAGCGCCAAGTAATTTATATAGTGTACTGATGTTGTTTCTTCTGACATTATTTGAAATTTATAATGCAGCTAAAGTAAGCATTCTGATTTAAAAAATCAAACCTG
>ERZ807291.785-NODE-785-length-53625-cov-39.368154_pt1 | contig 53625 bp, 36 predicted proteins | sample MGYA00521257_ERZ807291 | MGnify/ENA primary metagenome ERZ807291 (study PRJEB31413, sample SAMN03169783) | marine metagenome | biome: Marine; feature: Water; material: Subsurface seawater | place: North Sea | collected 2011-04-28 | depth 1 m m ... | reverse complement strand
TCCGTGGATACCGAGACACGCCAGGTGCGTGTCCAGCCAGGCGTGGTCCGCGACGTAAATGCAAAAGACGGCTACTGGGTCATGGTTCTCTTTGAGCGGAAAGGCCATACGATTTATACGTCGCCCGATCTCAAGGCGTGGGAGAAGACAGGTACCATCAATGGCTTCCACGAGTGCCCGGAGCTATTCCCGCTTGCCGTGGATCCGGCTTCGTCTAAAGACTACGCCGGGACAAGTGGCGAACCGGAGAACGTGAAGTGGATCATGTACGGGGCCAAGGGTCGTTATCACATCGGCGCCTTCGACGGGAAAACGTTCAAGCCGGAGACGAAAAAACAAATCGCGATGTATTACGGCGACAAGTGCTACGCATCCCAGACATTCAATAACACCGAGAAGGGCCCAGACGGCCAGCCGCGTCGCATTCAGACGATGTGGCAGGGCGGACGATTCGGGCAAATCTCTTTGCCAGTTGAGCTGACCCTGAAAACGACTCTGCTCGGACGGCGCGTCTGTATGCTACCCGCCAAGGAGATTAAAAACCTTTATCAACGAACCGAAACCCTTGACGGTCTGGTTCTGGAACCGGGTGCTGCCAATCCGCTCGAAAAGATGAAAGGCGGCCTCTACGACATCGAACTGGAAGTCGACCTTTCGCAGGCATCACAGTTGATCCTCAACATCCGGGGTAAGCGCTTGATCGTCGATGTCTCCAAAGACGGACTGACACTGAGAAGAGAAATGAAGATTCCCGGAACAAAGAAACTCGTGCTCAGGGTTGTGGTCGACCACTCCTCGCAGGATGTCTACTTCGGCGAACACGGGCTTTTTTACTCACCCCGCATGGCCAAACCTTCAGCATTGACGGACTCGGAATCACCGGGCTTGAGTCCAATCACCATGTAGCTGACTCGAAAGAACAATGCATGATCTACCTAATTGAGGGGGCTACGAGGAGTGTTCTCTACGCGACAGACGGTTCCTGGCTACTGGCAAACACATGGAACACTCTCCGTAAAAAGCGACTCGATGCCATTATCTGGGACGCCACCTGTGGCGAAGGAGCGGGAGATCCTCGAATTTTCAGCCATAACGACATGAGCATGATTCGCCACATGAACCATTCCCTTGTGAAAGGAAAGGTACTGAAACCTGATGCAAAAATCATTCTCACCCATATCGCACGAAAACTGCAGCCCCCCCATGCAGAGATGGAGCAAACGCTCCTACCGGAAGGTCTTATCCCTGCCTATGACGGTATGTCCGTCGTGCTGAGCTAAACAGTCTGAACAAAATAGAGAGACCCTTAGACGTGATCAAAAATAATATTCGTCAGCCGTATCATACCGGTGCGGTTTATTTGAACCGGCATTGGCTCAAAGAGACTCCACACAAGTCGTCGGTTTTGGGCGGCGACGCAGCGGATGAGTCTGAATCCGAACTCAAAGCATTGGCAGAGCAACTCAACCAGACTATGCCAAACTCTGGACGAATGGGTGTGACTGGCCTTCATCCTTACGAAATAAAGATAACGTGAAAAAGCAAATCCTTAGGACCGCCCTATGTGCTGTCGCCTGCATCTCCGTTTTGGACATGACGGCTCAGGCCTTGTCAGCCCAAACGATTATAGTGTCGCCTGGCGGAACGGTTGACTCGCTACCAGAGGCTCGTGATGCCGTGCGGGCATTGCGGGCCGCAGGTGAAAAGGGCGATATCGATGTCGTGATTCAGGACGGGGTTTATACGCTGGACCAAACGCTGGTCTTCGGGCCGGAGGATTCTGCACCCGAGGGCGCGGTGACGCGCTACCGTGCGGCCGAGGGCGCGAGTCCCTTGATCAGCGGCGGTCGTGTCATCAAAAACTGGCAACAATCCGACCTGCAGAGCGGCAAGGTCTGGAAGGCGAAGGTCCCGTGGGCGAAGGGGGATGCCTTCTTCCATTGTCTCTACGATGGCAGTACGCTTTTGCAGCGGGCGCAGTCTGAAGAGATTCGTGTGAACGTGGATGCGCCCAGAAGCATGTATGCGGGCGAGCTTAAGCATCGGCTGGAGTTTTCCTATACGGGCGATGTGCTCAAGCCCTGTAAAAATCTGGAGGATCTGGAGCTATACGGCCAGCCCACTCGGGCGTGGTTGGTCAATTACCTGGGGATCGCCTCGGTCGACCCGGAGAAAAAACGGGCCCGGCTGACGGTTCCGGCCACATACCGTATGGGTGGATCGTTTGTTCTGGAAAACCGGGTCGATGATCTGGATCAGCCGGGTGAATGGGCGCTCAATTCGCAGGAAGGCATCCTCTATTACTGGCCGGAATCGGGCACGCCGGGCGATCAGGTAATTGCCCCGGCGCTGGATGAGCTGATCCGGGTGGAAGGCGTGAACGATGCTTCCGTTGCCGGGAAGAAGGACCGGCCTGTCGAGGGCATTGTTTTCAGCGGGCTTCGGTTTGCTCACGCAGATCGCCAGAAGTGGTTGCCGGAAGACCAGGGGATTCAGCACGACTGGAACATGTGGGACAAGGCGAACGGGTTGATTCGCTTTCGGGGCGCCCGCAATTGCGCCGTCCGGAACTGCACTTTTTTCGACAGCGGCAGCGACGGTGTGCGGCTTGATCTGTTTTGTCAGGAAATCACGGTGGAGGGCTCCACGTTTAGGGATCTCGGCGGCACCGGAATCCTGTTGTGCGGCTATGGGCCGGGCAAAAAGGATGTCAACAAAGGCAATACCATCCACAACAATGAGATTACCCGGGTGGGGCAGTTGTTTCTACATTCGCCGGGGATCTTTGTCTGGCAGAGCGGGCATAACCGGATCTCTCATAATCATGTCTACGATCAGGCTTACACCGGCATCGTGATCGCAGGCGTGCGTCGCCGTTTCTTTGCCCCCGTTTTTAAAAAGACGGGTCAGGCCAATCCGTTCGCCAAATGGAAATTTCCTGAAGGGACGCGCGAGCATATTCCCACGATTCGCTGGGACGAGATTACACTCGCCGACATCAAGGCCTGGTCCGCGTATGAGCCGTACATGCATGCGCGGGGAAACCTGATTGAGTTTAATGAAGTGCATGACTGCCTGAAGTTACTACACGATGGAAACTGCATCTATCTGTCAGCCAATGGCGATGGCAACATCGTTCGGCATAACGTGACGTATAACCATCCGGAGGGGGCGATGATTCGTACCGACGATGATAGCCATGGTGCCACGGTTCAAGGCAACCTTCTGTTTGGCACTACGGGGAATCAGGGGATCACCATCAAGGGGCTGAATACCGCCACAGGAAATGTGTTCGTCAATAGCCAACTACTGACAGGGCGGGCGGGCAACACCGTCGATCCAGAGTCGGATCTGTCGCGCAATATATTCTATGTCGTCAGTGGCTCGGTATCCGATGGCTTTCACTACGGTATCGATAGCGTGGGTGCCGGGCTGGATTATAATCTCTACTACCATAATGCGCCGGGGGTCGGGGAATCACTGTTAATGAAACAACGTGCGCGTAACAAAACAGCGTTAGCGGACCATCACAGTCTGGCCAGCGATCCGCTGTTTGTGGATCCGGTTCATGGGGACTTCAGTTTCAAAACCGGATCGCCTGCGCTCAAGCTGGGAATGAAACCCTTGTCGCTGGATATCGTTGGGAAAATGGGGACCTTGCGGGATCCGTTTCTGGCGCGTTTCATGTCTGACTCTTCGATGCTCTTTAAGAGCACGGCGAAAGAGGGCGGAAAAAAGAAACGCAAAAAAGACAGCAACGAATTGAATTTGTGAACAAACCGCTCTCGGGCTTTATTTGGTGTACATCATCGGGTGTTCACGTGATTACGCAGGGGAGGGTGTTATGTTACTCTAGGGAAGTAATAAGCTATTGAGCGGGAGGACAAAGCAGATTATGAAATTTGGTGGACCCTCGACAACACAGAATAAAATGAAACACCGTAATTATATAAGATCAATTAGCATCGTAGTCGTACTCTTGGTATTTTCAGGGTATACCGCTAGCGCAAAGGATAGAACAGGCACGTTGCCGAATATTGTCTATATTCTGGCGGACGATATGGGCTACGGCGATGTCAGCGCCCTAAATCCGGAATCAAAGATTCAAACCCCAAGCATTGACCGTCTCGCAAGTGAAGGGATGAATTTTACCGATGCCCATTCCGGATCCTCTGTTTGCACCCCGACGCGGTATGGAATTTTGACTGGTCGCTATTGTTGGCGTACGCGCCTAAAGCGGGCCGTGTTATGGAATTATGATAACAGCTTGATGAAACCTTCCCAGCTCAACGTGGCTTCTTATCTTAAAGAAAATGGCTACAACACAGGGATGGTCGGCAAATGGCACCTGGGGCTGGATTGGGCAAGTCAATCCAAACCGGGGGAGATCACCGAGGATGAGGCTGACGTTGACTTCGCTAAGCCGTTCAAAAATGGCCCTGTGGACATGGGCTTTGACTATTTCTTCGGCATCAATGCGTCACTCGATATGCCACCCTATATCTTCCTCAAGAACGACAAGGCCGTCAGCATTCCAACGGTAGCAAAGAAAACCTTCGGTCGACGAATCGGACTTGCCGACAAAGACCTGGAGCCCGAACACTTTCTGCCTGCGTTCACTCAAGAGGCCGTATCGTACATTAAAGCGCAGGATAAGAATCAGCCCTTCTTCCTCTATTTCTCATTGAATGCGCCGCACACACCGATCGCGCCGTCCAAACCGTTCCAGGGCAAAAGCAAGCTGGAGGGCAAGCTGGGTAAGTACGCAGATTTCTGCATAGAAGTCGATGATACCGTGGGCCAAGTCCTGGCCGCTCTAGAGGAACGCGGATTAAGCGATAACACCCTGGTGATTTTTACGGCAGATAATGGCTGTGCTTACTACATCGGCGTCAAGCAATTCGAGGAGGAAGGACATTTCCCGAGCGCGAACTACAGAGGTTACAAAGGTGGAACCTTTGACGGCGGGCACCGTGTGCCATTCTTGGTGCGATGGCCAGCAACCATCAAGCCGCGGACACAGAATGACCAAACGATTTGCCTGACAGATCTATTGGCTACCTGTGCAGCGATCGTAGCAGAGCCGTTGCCCAGGAATGCCGGTGAAGACAGTCTCAGCTTTTTGCCCGCACTGCGCGGGGAAGCCATCGATACGTCCATGCGTCAAGGAGTGGTTCATCACGACTTTGGGGGTAACTTTGCCATACGGAAAGGCAAGTGGAAGCTCTTGACCAAAGCGACATCGGGATTGGGGCACCCTTACAAATCGGATCTAACACCGCAGTTGTATGATATGCAGGGGGATCCCGGAGAAACAACGAATGTGGCCAGCCAGCACCCTGAGGTGGTTAAAGCACTCACCGCACTTTTAGAGCAATACAAGCGTGAGAAACGGAGTGTCCGGCGACGCTAGAATCGAGCAAATAGATAATGAATGTTAGCAAAACACTCTGTATCTCCACGCTACTCCTGGCAGGAGGCTTCGGCTTCGAAGCACTTGCCCCGGAGCCCACCTTCGCGGGCTCTCGGATTGGACGAGAGGGAGAAGCATTCTGGCGCTATGCGGGTAACGACGCGCATGACCTGATCGAGCGTGCTGTCGAGACACTACGCAGGGAGGGTTGGAGCTACGTTAAAGGCGGCAATCGGGGTGCCAGTGGGCGCACGGAGCGCGCCTTCCTCCGGAAGGGCAACGTAATGGCCGAGTGGATCTATGAAAAGAACAGGACGTCCCCCGAGATACTCTGGGTGCACGTCTGGAGGGACACCCCGGAGGATGAGCTACGCGCCCAGTGGGAGGAAGCGCAGCAAGGCGGCCCCGAAGTCGTCAGTGCGTTCCTTGCGAACCTCGCCGTGCCGCAACGCCATCTTATCGAAGGCTCTGTTAAATTCGATCTCAATCAATCAGAGAAATAATGATGAAAAATAAAAAGATATTGATAGCTCTCGCTCTCATCAGTGGCGTGTCGTTGACCCATGCCACCGCAAAGACTCCGGCGCACCCGAATGTGTTGCTGATTGCGATTGACGATCTCAATGACTGGATCGGCTGCATGGGCGGGCATCCGCAGGCGAAGACGCCGCATATCGATCGACTCGCCGCGCGCGGGGTGCTGTTCAATAATGCCCACTGCCAGTCGCCGGTCTGCAACCCCTCACGCGCCAGCATGATGACCTCGCTCTATCCGAGCACCACCGGGGTTTACTTTCTGACTCCTGATCTCAGTCGGTCGCCGGTCGCAAAGAAAAACACCTTGTTGCCCAAGCGTTTTCAAGATGATGGCTATCATGTAACAGGTGCCGGCAAGCTCTTTCATGGAAATCAAAATAAAAACCACATGCCAAATTATGCAGGATCATTTGGCGGGTTTGGGCCTTTGCCCGAGAAGAAAATCACTTCGTTTCCCGGCGGAAAGATATGGGACTGGGGCGTGTTCCCAGAAAAAGATGAGTTGATGACGGATCATAAAATAGCCGAGTGGGGTGTTCAGCAACTGGCTAAGCAACAGGATAAGCCGCTGTTTCTGGCGACGGGCTTCTACACCCCGCACGTGCCACAATTTGCACCGCAGAAATGGTTCGATATGTATCCGATAGAAACACTGCAACTACCCAAGGTGATAGCAGACGATTTGAAGGATATTCCAGAATACGGAGTCAACCTGACCCGCCTCAAGCATGTCGCGCCGACCATGGAGTGGGTTGAAAAAAACGATCAATGGAAACCACTCGTTCAGTCCTATCTTGCCTGCATCAGCTTCACCGATCATCAGGTGGGTAAACTGCTCGATGCTTTGGACAACAGCCCGTACAAAGACAACACCTTCATCGTCCTCTACACCGACCACGGTTTTCACCAGGGCGAGAAGGAGCGCTTTGCCAAGCGCAGTTTGTGGGAAGACGGAACCCGCACGCCGATGATCATTGCCGGGCCGGGACTTGTTAAAGGTAAGGTGTGCTCAAAGCCGGCACAGTTGCTCGATATCTATCCAACACTGCTGGAACTGTCCGGATTGAAAGCCGACCCCAAACTCGAGGGGGATTCACTCGTGCCACTGCTGAAAAATCCGCAGGCAGATTGGCCGCATATGGCGCGCACCAGCTTCGGCCCCGGAAACTACTCAATCGTTTCTGAGCGATACCGCTACATCCATTACAACGACGGCTCGGAGGAGTTTTATGACCACGCAGGTGACCCCCACGAGTGGAAGAACCTGATCGAGAACCCGAAGCTGGCAACACTGATTGAAAAGCACAGGGCTATGATACCTGAAAACGCTCATCCGATCCTCGGCAAGGACTCAACCGGACACAAATCATTTGAGGCCAGTGAGGCCGCAAAAAAAGAAACAACAACGTTTGACCCTCTGGATTGGAAGCGTCCGGTCGACAATCCGGTCTTTACGACAACCTTTGGCAATAACCATGACTCCGTTCTCTTCGTCGATCCGGATCTGGAATACCCTTACCACTTGATCATCAGCCACACGGCCGAAGCCGCCCATCTGTGGCGAGCCAAGAAATTCTCGTGGAGCAGCGACGACTGGGAACTCGTTTCTGACCAATACAAGATCGGGAAACACTACGAGTACGATGATGGAGTGAAGGTCGATGGCACCTACTATCTCTATGAAGAAGGGATCGTTTACACCTACTCAGGGCCACTCGAGCAAGCCAGCGGAAAATGGGAAGCAGCTGGCACCTTTCCTCACAAGCAATGCGATGACATCGGCATCTATGTCGAAGACGGGGTATTCCACATGTTCGGCGAACATGGCGATTTCCCGCACGGGCCGGATGGCACCAGCCTGGCTCACTTCACTTCCACTACGGGTCTAGGCGATTGGAAATTGGTCAACGCCAAAGCCGTCGATCCCAACCCCGACGGAGGGCACAAATATGGCGTGGGTGACGCAACAATCGCCAAGATCGAGGGACACTATTACATCTTCTGCGACCGGGAATCAAAGGGCAGCCCCTACAAGGTCGTGGCCTGGCGATCCAAAGATATCAATACGCCCTTCGAGTATGTGGGCAAAGCGATCACCCCGCGCTCGGATGAAGTGGATGATTGGGACAACCACCGCATTCAGGATCCGGACATTGCCTACATCCCCGAGCTAGGCAGATATGTCATCACAGCAAACATGAGAGACCACGATGGAAATCCCGGCGGACACTTTCCTACCCTGAAGGGAAAGCAGACGCGCGTGATCGGTGTTTTCTATTCGAACAAGTTACTGAAGGCGATCCCGCAGAACAGGACGCGTTAGCACAGGCACCGGATACAAATAGAGACTATATGAATAAACTTAATTATATAAAAGCCACACTTGTCGCGGGGTGCATGTTTGCGCTTCTGCCAGAAGGATACGCTCAGATAGAAAAACCCAATATCGTTCTGATCATGGCGGACGATCTCGGCTATGAATGCATTGGTGCCAACGGCGGGACTTCATACCAGACGCCCGTATTGGACAAGCTGGCTGCAACGGGTGTGCGATTTGAGCACTGTTATTCTCAGCCACTTTGTACACCGTCGCGCGTCCAGATCATGACTGGCATCTACAACGTTCGGAACTATACAGCGTTTGGCGTCCTAGATCGAAAGCAGACGACCTTTGCCCACCTGCTCAAGAAGAGCGGCTATGCGACCTGCATCGCTGGCAAGTGGCAGCTCGGCCGACAAGCGGACGCGCCACAGCACTTCGGGTTTGATCAAGCCTGCCTCTGGCAGCACACGATTCCAGGGGCCAAAGGTCCACATGGAACTGACAGCCGTTTCGTGAATCCGCAGATTGATATCAACGGACAGACCGCCACGCTGCCTGAAGGCTCGTTCGGCCCGGATGTCTGTGCGGACTTTATTTGCGACTTCATGGAAGCGAACAAGGACAAGCCGTTCTTCGTCTACTATCCCATGATCCTTACACATTGTCCTTTTGCGCCGGTGCGGGACTCTGCGGACTGGGACCCGAAAAGCAATGGCTCACCAACCTACAAGGGCGATGCGAAATACTTCGGCGATATGGTCACCTATATGGACAAGCTCGTCGGCAGGATCACCGCGAAGCTGGATGCCCTTGGCGTGCGCGACAACACGCTGATCCTCTTTGTCGGCGACAATGGAACGGACAAGCCGGTCGTCTCATCGATGGGCAATCTCAAGGTCGCCGGAGGTAAAGGAAAAATGACTGACGCCGGCACCCGGGTTCCCTTGATCGCGAGCTGGCCGGGCACGATTTCAGCAGGATTAGTTACTCCCGATTTGGTGGATTTCAGTGACTTCCTGCCCACGCTATGCGAAACCGCCGGCGCGACAGTCCCGTCGACATTGCAGATTGATGGGCAAAGTTTCCTGCCCCAGTTGCTGGGCAAGGAGGGCAACCCCCGTGCGTGGATCTACAGTTGGTACAATACAGGTGGTGGGCCCAAGGGAAGGGAATGGGTCAGGAACCAGCGTTATAAACTCTATCGCACAGGAAAATTTTACGACATCCGTAATGATGTTCTGGAGGAGCGCCCCCTCAAGCAACTCTCTCCGGAAGCGCAAAAAGCGCGCACTCTTTTTGAAGGAGTCCTTGATACCTACAAAGATGCGCGTCCCGCTTCAGTCGCAGCCCAAGGGAAGCAAAAGGCAAAGAAGCCGCGACAGAAGCAGAACAATCGAGACTAATTTCAGGAATCAGAAAAAGAAGGAAAAGGTATGAGTATTTTAAAAAAACAAAGAGTCAGATCTTTGCTGTATGCGGTGCTTGCTTCGTGCTCGGCATATGCCACGCACGCAACAGATGTTGACGATTATAATGTGGTCTGGACGAGTCCCAGCGAAGACCAGGCCGGATCCATGCCGTTGGGCAACGGGTCCACGGGGCTGAATGCCTGGATTGAACCGAATGGAGACCTTCTTTTTTATATCTCCAGAACCGACTCCTGGGGTGGAGACGGGGAGTTGTTGAAATTGGGCCGAGTTCGGGTCCAGCTGGATCCCGCGCCCTCGACAGAGGACTTTCTGCAAACATTGAGTTTGAAGGATGGTAGCTTGAAGGCGCGTTATGGGGGCGCCGAACTTCGCCTTTGGGTTGATGCGAACAACCCGGTGATTCATGCTGAAATAAGCGGAACAAAACCGACCTCTGCGACTGCGTCGATCGAGCTCTGGCGAAAAAATAAAGACGCGGATTCAGTTCTTGAGAACCAGAAGGGGCAGATTGGCTGGTATCATCGAAACAGTTACTCTGATAAACCAGCCCAGTTGGCAAAACAACAAGGGTTGGCGGAGTTTAAACGGCAGGACCCTTTGTTGCACCGCACATTCGGAGCGGTCATAAAGTCAGCGAATGGAGCGCGGGTTGATGATACACATCTGCGTTCGCCAAATTCCCCAAAGCACCGTTTTGACATTCATGTTCTGGCTCAACACCCCGCGACTGCGGATGAATGGAAGGAGGCAATGGTTCAAACGATTGCCGAAACCGAGAGTCAGAATTTTGAGCAGCGTCGCGCCGCACACGAGGCGTGGTGGAAAGCGTTTTGGCAACGGAGCTGGATCCATGCAACGTCTGTTACAGAGCAACTTGCAGAAAAGAGTTTGATTCCATCAAACCCGCTCACGATCACCCTGGGAGCCAACCCGAATGGAGGAAACCGATTTAAGGGCAGCATGGGGCGGGTATCACTGTTTAATAAGGTGCTAGGCGAAAAGGAGATTCTTTATCTTGCGCAACATCAGAACCCGCAGTCTGTAGTGAACGATGAGCATGTCCTGTTTTCCGGTATACCTGAACTGCATTCGAAATTTGCCGGATCGGAGAAATGGACCGATGGGGCAGCCATGACGGCAGAACTATGGATTCAGCCGGATGCGAATGTAAGCAATGTACGGATCCTTGATAAAATTACACCGGGTGGCAGCGACGGATTTCTGCTTGATATACATCCAGCCAACAGCCTGCGTCTGATTGTCGGAGGGAAACCGCTGACGGTGAAAGACTGTTTGACGCTCGGGGAATGGAACCATGTCGCAGCTGTGGTTCATTCCGAAGCGGGAACGGTCGCCCTGTACCACAACGGCGAGCTTATCGCGGGAGAGAATCCGGAGATGTCGGAGAAGAAGCCGGACAGTTATGTAGTGAGCCAAGCCTATGCGCTGCAGCGTTATATTAACGCGTGTTCCGCGCGAGGTGCGTATCCCATCAAATTTAACGGATCTATTTTCACGGTTGGACATAAAGAGCAGCCAAAAGGCAACGAGGGAAATCCTGATTGGCGGAAGTGGGACGCCCCTTACTGGTGGCAGAATACGCGGATGCCGTACTTGAGTATGTGTACGTCCGGTGACTCCGAGATGACCGACGCGCTTTACAAGATGTATTGTCGGGACCTCCTTGAATATCATAAATATCGCGCGAAAATGCATACGGGGCACGCGGGGCTCTATATTCCTGAAACCATGCACTTTTTCGGGAATCACCGCGGCAAGTGTTACGGCAAGACACCTTTCGCAGAGAGAACGTGTAAACTTCAGGAAAGCCGTTATCATAAATGGGAATGGGTGTCCGGCTTGGAAATAAGCCATATGATGCTTGATCGCTACGAACACACACAGGACGAAACGTTTCTTAAGGAAACCATCATCCCGTTCGCCCATGAGGTGCTGACCTTTTTTGATCTGCAATACAAGAGTGGACCCGATGGGAAACTGATCATGCATCCGTCCCAGGCGCTTGAGACCTGGTGGGAGTGCACCAATCCAATGCCGGAAGTTGCCGGACTGCACGCCGTAACCGATCGGCTGCTGGGACTGTCCGAAACGCTGACGGATCCGAAGATGCGTGCGTACTGGGCGGAGGTGAAGGCGAAGATTCCCTCGCTGCCGGTGCATGAAATCAACGGCGTTAAAATGCTGGTTCCGGCAGAAAAATACGATATGCGGAAGAATTCGGAAGAGCCCCAACTGTACGGCGTCTTTCCTTTCCGCCTCTGCTCGTTTGACAAGCCAAATGCTCAACTCGGGATTGAAGCGCTGAACCACCGGGCCCGGAAGGGGAATCAGGGTTGGCGACAGGATGACATCATGATGGCCTATCTTGGCCTGACCGAACAGGTCAGGGAATACATCGTCGGCCGGGCATCCACCAAGGATGCGGGATCCCGTTTCCCGGCCTTCTGGGGCCCCAATTTTGACTGGACTCCCGACCAGTGCCACGGCGGGGTGATGATGAAGGCATTTCAGTCTATGATCCTACAGACGGACGGGAAAAAGATATTTATAGCACCTGCGTGGCCGAAAGACTGGAATGCTGAGTTTAAACTGCATGCACCGTACCAGACGACTGTGGAAGGACGAGTCAAGGATGGCGAGTTGGTGGAACTGAATGTAACCCCCGCATCCCGTGCCAAGGATGTGGTCAATGTGCTGCACCGCGAGCGGTAAACCGAGGGCGTGAACGCAGACGTTGATGGAGGAGAACGAAACATGAACAAGTCGAACAGCAGCAGATACGCGGCACCCTGCAAAAGGCACTTGCCCAGTACCAATCAGCTCGTCCAGCAGGCATGGCAAAGCACAGTAATAAATAGCATAGAAATTCTGATGGGAATGACGATCAGCCCTGCACATCGCCAGGATGGCCTCCCTCGGTAACCCAAGTAGGCAAAGAACTCCTAGCTTCATATAATAATGATGTGTATTGAAATTAAATCGTCCTCAGCCATCGCCGCTAAGCCCATCACTCAACAATAGAACCCCCAGCAAATTTAAAAATGCCCATCATTCTGCCACCGATCACTCGTCGTCAATTCATCCAGCGCTCGCTCGCTTTGGGTGGCACAGCGATGATGGCGTCTCGCGCGTGGGCCGCCACAGATAGTGAACGCGTTGGCTTAGACCCAAACCGTGTGGCTTTGCTTGCAGATACACACATCAGCGCCGATCCAAATAGCGTCTTCCCAGGGACCAAGTGGCCTGGATCTCCCGTCGGGGAGGGCGAGCATGAAAGCGTCAATATGGCAGGGTGCCTTGCCGTGGCTGCCAAGGGCGTCCTTGCACTCAATCCTCGGCCGGCTCACCTGATCGTCAATGGCGACTGTGCGCTTAGTAATGGAAAAGAAGCCGAGTACAAAGAGTTTCTCAGGCTTGTGGAGCCACTTCGAGCTGCGGGCATCACCGTTCATGTCACGATTGGCAATCACGACAATCGGGAGAATTTGTGGAAATTGCTGCCGTTCCTGAAGCAAGAGCAGATGGGCGTGCAGGCGGGTGTGATTGAACTGCCGCATGCGAATCTCATCCTGTTGGATTCAGGCAAAAAGGGAATTCTGGGAGACGAGCAGTTGAACTGGCTCGCCAAACAACTCAACCAACGAGCGGATAAGCCAGCCCTCATCTTTGGTCACTTCAACCCGTATCCCAATCGCGGCGTGCGTCCCATCAAGGGCATGCGTGATGGGGCGTCGTTATTGAAGCTGCTTGCTGAACGAAAGCATGCTAGAGGCTATTTCTATGGCCACACGCATGAGTGGCAATACGATCGACGGGACCATCTTCATCTCATTAATCAACCGGCAGTCAGTTACTATTTTGGCAAAGGCCATGCGCATGGCTGGGTCGATATGAAGCTCATGGAAACCTCCGCTGACCTAGAGTTACACTGCATCAACCGCAAGCACCCGCAGCACGGTGAGCGGAGACAGGTCACCTTGAAAGACCAGCCCATTACGGTTCGTGTTGCCTCTTACAATGTTGAGTTCGGCAAAAGCGCGACCCCCGAACAGATTGGTAAGATGTTCAAACCATACAAGCTGGATATCATCGGTTTTGACGAAGCGCCAGATGGTGATTGGACGGCTCGCGTCGGCAAAGTGCTGGGTATGGAGCACAGCTATGTTGGCAAGATCTCATCGGCCAATCATAAAGACAAATACAAGTCGATCCTCAGTCGGACACCGCTAGCAGGCACGACTGAGCATGAACTGCAGGTTGAACGTCGACGCTGCTGGAATCCTGCGTCGGCGGTCAGAGCCGTGACAGAGATCGATGGTGTTTCAATCGCATTTTACTCCTTGCACATCTGCAGTTCTCGCGACCGCGAAAAGGTGGGTCATGCCTACCAGCTGGCAACCGATGTCTTGCCGAAAGAGTCGACGGACCGGGTGATCGTTGTTGGAGATTACAACAACAACATCGGCGATGCTGCGATGAACGCGATTAAGGGGGCAGGCTTTAAACCCACGTGGAGCGACCTGAAGATTGATGTCTCCAAAGAGTTTACCTACAACGCCCTGAACCCCAAAAAGAGCCTAGGGGTGATCGATCACATTTTATACAACACCTCGGCTGAAGCCAAGGTAACAGAGGGAGGCATCATCGAACTCGAAACGCCGTTGTCGGATCACAAACCCATCTGGGCCGAGATCGTGTTCCCTCGATAAATCAATCAGACAAAAAACTCCTAGCATCGAAAAATCATTATGTTCATCAAAATTAAATCGTTCTCTGCCATCGTCGCACAGGTAGCCTGTGTGCTCCTGTCAGCATCCATGGTTCATGCCAAGCCGCTGAACTATCTCATTCTATTGGCTGACGACATCAGTGCATCCACGTTGGGTTGTTATGGATCACTTAATCCACATACCTCACCTCAAATTGACAAGTTGGCGGGGGAGGGAGTGCGCTTTACTAACATGTTTGTTTCCGAGGCTATGTGCGCCCCGGCCAGAGCGGAGTTATATACTGGGCTGCAGCCAGAGCGTAATGGTTGCAATCGAAACCACCTGCCAACCAACGTAGGTACCAAGAGCGTAGTGCATTATTTAAAGGACCTTGGTTATCGGACTGGCTTGGCGGGCAAGAGGCACTTCTCACCACAATCTGTTTATCCATTTGAAAGCGTAAAGGGATTTGATCCCAAGTGCGCCACTCGAGATCCTCATCCTGATAACTGGGAGGATGTGGAAAAGTTCATGACGCGTGATAGTGATGAGCCGTTTTGCCTATTTATTTGCTCGGTTCATGCGCATGCTCCCTGGAATGCAGGTGACTCCTCGTTATGGAAACTAAATGAACTGAAGCTGCCCGCGCACTTGGTGGATAACGCAACTACGCGGCATTACTACCGTGAGATGTTGGCAGAAGTCAGGCTCTTTGATGATCAGGTCGGCACTGCGTATGCGTTGCTGAAAAAACATAAGCTGGATGAAAATACGGTGTTGATTGTTTTGGATGAGAACGGCGTCGGCATGCCTGGCGGCAAATGGACCACTTACGATTGGGGTGTTCGTTCTGCCTGCGTGATGAAGTGGCCAGAATCGTATGAGGCAAATTTCAAGACAGACGCGATTGCGCAGTACTGCGACATTCTGCCCACCTTGATCGATGGCGCAGGCGGAACAGTGCCAAGCGACCTGGATGGGAGAAGCTTACTGCCCCTGATCAAAGGTGAAACGCAAGCACATCGAGAGCAGGCCTATTTTATGTTTAATAATCGTGATGACAGGAAAGTAGGCCCGCACTTTTCGAGTCGTGCGGTGACCGACGGTCAGTATAAGCTCATCTGGAATCTGACGCCGGAAAACATGTACGGCGTTGCGGCGATCAGTGGCATCGATTTCGGGAAACATAATCGAGGCTCAGATGTGCCCAAGGTTTATGGATCATGGTTAGATTCGATGCAGGAAGGGGATGCGCATGCTGCAGAAATGATTAAGCGGTACCGTGTGCGCCCGGAGTATCAACTCTTTGACCTGAACAAAGATCGCTGGGAGATGAATAATCTGGCGGATAATCCAGAGCATCAACCTAGGCTACACCAGTTGAAAGCAGGTATTTCGGCCTGGATGAAGCAGCAGGGAGATGATGGCCATCTCACTGGAGTAGGGATTAAATATGCAGAAACAGAATTTGCAGAATAGTTAAAAAAATCTAACAAAGCGTTGAAGACGAGGTCGTAAACGCCGCGCCTTCCTCAGCCGTTGGCTGATAAAAAAATATGACATGATTATAAGAATTGTGCTACTTTCAACGGTTGCCCTGCTGGCAATCTGCTCGGCTACTTTGGCTGCCAGAAAACCTAACATCGTCCTGATCCTCACCGACGACCTAGGATACGGCGACGTCTCGTTCCTGAATCCCGAATCCAAGGTGCAGACCCCGCACATGGACGCGCTGGCTCGGGCAGGGGTTTGGGCCACCGATGCGCATGCGCCAAGTACGGTCTGCAGCCCTAGCCGCTATGCCATGCTGACGGGCCGGTACGCCTGGCGCGGCTCATTACGCGCTGGTCGTTTAAACCCGTGGAAAGAATCCGTCATTGATCAAGATCGCGTTACGCTACCAAAAATCCTTAAAGCTAAGGGCTATTTCACTGCTTGTGTCGGCAAGTGGCATCTCGGCTTCGACTGGCCGTGGAAAGGCGGCAAAAAACCGCCAAATTCGGTCATCGGCACAGGAACCAGCACGGCGACTTGTGATCTGTTTGACTGGTCCAAGCCGATTAAGGGCGGGCCGCTGGGGGCTGGGTTTGATACTTATTTCGGCGATGATGTGCCTAATATGCCACCTTATGCCTTCATCGAGAATGACCGCCTGACTTGTGACCCGGTGGATGTGAACGGCCGGGATTTAATGAAGCAGCAAACAATGAAGGGCGGTTATATTCACGGCGTCGGCCCCGGCGAAAAAGGCTGGCGGCTAGATGAAGTGATGCCGGCCATTACAGCCAAAGCGGTCGAAACGATTCAGGCACAGAGCAAAACACCCGAACCTTTTTTCCTGATGTTCGGCACCACCTCGCCGCATTCGCCCATTGTTCCGCAGGGAAAATTTCAAGGCGTCAGCGGAGCGGGACCCTACGGCGATTTCATTGTCCAGACCGATGACGCGGTCGGACAGGTTGTGGCGGCCTTAAAGGAAGCTGGCGTGTATGATAATACGCTGTTGATTGTCTCTAGTGACAACGGCCCGGCCCCGTTCATGCGCGAGTTGATTCAAGAGCATCAGCACCATCCCTCCGGGCCGCTGCGCGGATTGAAGCGGGACCTGCTTGAAGGCGGACACCGGGTTCCCTTTATAGCCTCCTGGCCGGAAGGCGGAGTCGACGGCGGTCGCCGGATTGATGCAATCCTTTCATTGACCGATTTGTTTGCGACGATTGCTGGAATTGCCGGCGCAGCTCTGGAGGAAGGAGTCGCGGAGGACAGCCTGGATATTCTGCCCTCACTGCGCTCGGGTCAACCGGTGCGCACGGAGTTGGTCTACCACGCGGCTAGCGGTAAGCTGGGACTAAGGCAAGGAGACTGGGCCTATTTACGCAAAGGCGGGATCACGGCAGAGCCCGAGTGGTTTCAGAAATATTGGCAAGGCGACTCCATGAATGCGCCGGGTTTGTTGTTTGATCTTTCCGGAGACCTCGGCCAGCGCAAGAATTTGTGTGATCAGTATCCAGAACGCGTCGAGCGGATGGAGGCGCAACTCGCTGACATTCAGAAAGGCACATCCACGCGCTAGAGTCGCATTGAATGTAAAAGTACAGTCGTTCGTGGCGTGTCCGCTTGCGGACGCCCCGATTTTTGTTTCGCCACCAGCAAGATACGGTCGCTCGCAAGCGAGTACGCCACGAGTTGCTGCAATACGAATAAGTTCATTCAACACGATGCTAGAGTGTTTGCCGAAAAGATGTCGGCGGACGAGAGCTAGTTATTAGCTGGTGATGACATCGTTGACAGGAGTCTCTACCGATGCCCATTCCGCTCTTCTCTGTGCGGTGCGTCATCACGTGATTACGTGATAGGCAGAATTGGTTTGCTCTGTTATTTTAGGGAAGTCGTCCTAGATGGAGCGGCATCACAAAACAGGTTCTGAAATTAGGCGGAACTGCTACACTACCAAGGAATATGATGTATAAACGATTAATGATAGGAATGATGCTCTCTTTGAGCATCGTCATCGCGCAGCCTTCCAGAGCACAGTCAGAATCCTCCCAGGATGTCACTCTCAAGAGTGAATCCATCGTGGACTACACTGCGCGCATGCAATGGTTTGTGGAGGCCAATTACGGGATGTTCATTCACCTCGGCCTCTATTCGCAACTCGGCGGCGTGTGGAAGGGCGAGCAGGTCGGTGGCTATGCGGAATGGATTCAGGGCAAGGCCAATATTCCGCGGGACGAGTACGCTCAACTGCTCAAGACTTTCAATCCTACAGAGTTTGACGCGGATATTCTGGTCAGCGCAGCCAGTCGGGCGGGAATGAAGTATCTGGTAATTACGACCAAACACCATGAGGGCTTCTGCCTATGGGACAGCCAATACACGGACTATGACGTTGCCGAAACGCCGTTCAGGGGACGGGACATTCTCGACGAGCTGAAAACCGCCTGCAAAAAATACGGCATCAAGTTCGGGCTGTATTACAGCATTCTGGACTGGTATCATCCCGCCCAGACGGGGCTGGGCCACCAAACCGGGATCGTGGAAGGTAGGAAACAGGAATATGTCGGTTATCAGAAGAACCAGGTCCTGGAGCTGATTGAGAAGTATGATCCGGCCGTTCTCTGGTTTGACGGCGACTGGGTTAAGTGGTGGACACTGGAGGATGGTATCGATCTTTACAATGCGATCCGTGCGGCAAGCTCCACCGTGATCGTTAATAATCGCGTCGCAAAACGGGCCCGCTTTGAATTGGACTTCGTCACTCAGGAACAGAAACATTTCAAGGATACCTTTGCCAAGCATTGGGAAGGGTGCTACACAATGAACAAGTCGTGGGGCTACAAAAAGCATGACGGCAATTGGAAGAGCGCCCAGACTGTTTACAATAAGCTAAAGGATATCAATGAGAAGGGCGGGAATCTGCTGTTGAATGTCGGGCCGGATGGTAATGGAGTGATTCAACCCGAAGCGATTGCCATCCTGAAGCAAACTGCGGAATTGTTGGAAGCTGCACCAATCCATAAGAAGATCCCGCGGGTCACCCAGGTGCCTGGCATCAAGGTGAAGTAAGCTACGCACCTTCTTGAAGAACCGCGGTTCTGGTTCTTTTTAGGATCTAGGGGACGCATTGCATTTTGCGGGAGGGACGGCCTTCGCTGCCTGCTGCGTTTACTCTGCCGTCAGCCGAGTACAAGCCATCACACTATACGGACAAGGCGGATTCTGATCTTTACCCATAAGTTGCGAATGTGTGAAGTTCGTAGTAAAAAAGCTTCCCTGCGAAGCATATCCTCATACATATTTTTACCTATTCCACACGAACTAGGTTATTAGAAGTGCCCTAAGTCACGCAATTGCGTGATACCCATTTTATCTTAGTCATGTATAATGATGTTTTTGAACCGCGGTTCTGGTATTCAGCAGAGCCTCGGTAAGACATTGGGAATTTATGAAAAAAACAGTAAACATTTATCTGCTGCTGGCCGCTGGTCTGGCTCTGACAACCTTGGCCGGGGGCGCATCGCGGACCTATGAACTCTGGGAGCCGGAACCCGCGCCGAACAATGGGCGGAGTCAATGGGAGGCGACCAAGGACAGTAAAAGGCCCAAGTCCTATGACCGGGACTGGGAGAGATGGTCTTACCCGATTGGCAACGGCTATACTGGAGTTTCCATCTTCGGGCGCACCGATACCGAGCGTGTTCAGATCACGGATAAAACGCTTCACAACCGAGGTATTTACGGCAAAGGAGGCCTCACTAGCTTCGCCGAGCTCTTTCTCGATTTCAACCAGGACGAGGTAAAGAACTACCGGCGCTCTCTCAACCTCAACGAAGCCATCGCCCACGTTTCTTATGAGAAGGACGGGGTCGCCTATACACGCGAGTACTTTGCCTCTTACCCAGACAATGTCATCGTCATCCGCCTCAGCGCGGATCAGAAAGGGGCGCTCAGCTTTACCGTGCGTCCAGAGATCCCCTATCTTGCGCTGAAGCAACGCAAGGGCAAGATCACGGCAACGGAAAATCTTCTCACCCTCAAGGGATCGATGCCTTTATTTAGCTGTAATTACGAGGGGCAAATCAAGGTGGTTAATGAAGGCGGCTCGGTGGTCGCTGATGCGAAGAACGGAACGATCAAAGTCAATAAGGCCGATGCGGTGACACTACTCATTACAAGCGGCACCAACTACCGCCTCAGTGCTAAGACCTTCAGCAATGCCGGTGCCAAAAAACTCAACCCGAATGAGTTTCCACACGAGGCTGTTGCTACCCGGATGCAAGCAGCTCATGAGTTGGGCTTTGCCGCACTTAAACAGCGACACCTCGAGGATTATCAGAACCTGTTCGGTCGCGTCTCGGTGAACCTAAACTCAATGCCGTCGGCCGAGCCGACCCACGTGCTGCTAGATAACTACAAAGCAGGCACAGCCAACACCTGGCTGGAAGAGCTAATGTTTCAGTATGGTCGCTACCTGCTCATTTCCAGCTCGCGCGAGAAGAGCCTGCCCGCCAACCTACAGGGTGCTTGGAGCCAAGATTTTTATACGCCGTGGTCGGGGGGCTTCTGGCATAACATCAATGTACAGATGAATTATTGGGGCTCGATGAGCACCAACCTCGCCGAGTGTTTCGAAGCCTACACCAATTTTTTCAAGGCCTATCTGCCAGTGGCGCGGGAGCATGCCACCGACTACGTGCGCAAGCACAATCCAGAGCAGCTGAACGAAGAGGGCGATAATGGTTGGATCATCGGTACCGGAGCGAACGCCTATCACATTCCCAGCGCTGGCGGTCATTCTGGTCCAGGCACTGGCGGGTTCACTGCCAAGCTCTTGGTGGATTATTATCAGTTTACCCAGGATCGAGCATACCTAGAAGAAGTTGCCTTCCCAGCGATGTTGTCCTTGAGCAAATTTTACTCCAAGGCGCTGAAGCCGCACGGCGAGCTACTGCTGGTCGAGCCGTCCGCCTCGCCAGAACAAACGACAACTCTTGAGCAGGTTAAGGGAATGCCGGGCCACATCGCAGGTAAAAACTACATAACTGCCGGGTGCACCTTCGACCAAGGCTTCGTGTGGGAAAGCTATGCCGACACATTGGCTTTGGCAGATGCACTGGGCGATGAAGATCCGTTCCTCAACACCATTCGCGAACAGATCACCCGACTGGATCCGGTTTTGATCGGTGCCGACGGTCAGATTAAGGAATATCGCGAGGAGAACCACTACAGCGATATCGGTCAGCCGAATCACCGTCATATTTCGCATCTCTGCCCGCTCTTTCCTGGGACGCTGATTAATTCAGAGCACGCCGACTGGATGCAGGCTGCGAGTAAAACGCTGGATCTACGTGGCAACAAAACCACCGGTTGGGCACTGGCCCACCGAATGAACAGCCGCGCCCGACTCGGCGAAGGCGATCAGGCACATGAGGCCTATCAGCGTTTCATTCGCGAGCGCACTGTGTCGAACCTTTGGGCACTGCATCCTCCCTTCCAGATTGACGGCAGCTTGGGCACGATGGCCGGCGTCGCGGAGATGCTGCTGCAGAGCCATGAGGGTGCGTTCCATATTTTGCCTGCCTTGCCAAAGGCATGGAACGATGGGCATTTTGACGGATTGGTTGCTCGCGGGAACTTTGTGGTCTCTGCGAAATGGAAAGAAGGAAAAGCCACCGCTGTTTCCATCCTCTCCAGAAGCGGCGGCGAATGCCGTGTTGTCTGCTCTGGGATCGGGGCGGCGATTGTCACAGATAGCAATGGCAACACAGTAACGGTCACACGTGACGGAACCGAACGGATCCACTTTGCATCCGCAAAAGGGGAGGCCTACACGGTTGAATTCGGGCAGGATCTGGAAGTTGCCAGTAGCCAAGTCGAGTTGTATGTCAGTCCCGATGGCAGCGATGCCTTCGCGGGCACGACGAAAGCGAAACCGTTCGCCTCGCTTGAAAAAGCACGTGATGCGGCGCGGTCGCTTGCGGGAAAGAATCCAGTGACGGTGCATGTGGCCGACGGCATTTATTATCTGCCCGAAACACTGATCTTTACGCCGGCGGATTCCGGATCTGAAAAGAACCCCGTGGTTTACAAAGCGGACAACGAGGGCGGTGCCGTGCTGAGTGGCGGTTCCAAGCTTGAGCTTGAATGGATCGCTTATGAGGACGGCATCTTCATGGCGAAGACGCCGAAAGGCTTGGAGATTGACCAGCTTTTCGTCAACGGGACGGCGCAACGGATGGCGCGCTATCCAAATTTCGATCCTAAAAAGAAGACGGCTGCCTATCAGGGCTATGCTGCCGATGCCTTTTCCATAGAACGGGCGGCCAATTGGGCCGATCCAACGGGCGGTTATATTCACGCCATGCACGTTCAGCGTTGGGGCGGCTATCATTACCGCATCACGGGGATGGATGCTCAGGGCGAAGTGACGTATGAAGGTGGCTGGCAGAACAACCGTCAGATGGGCATGCACAAGGACTACCGTATGGTGGAGAATATTTTCGAAGAACTCGATGCGCCTGGTGAGTGGTTTCACAACGCCAAGACAGACACCCTCTATTACATGCCAGCCAGCGGCACGGATATAGCTGCCGCTAAGGTGGAGGTGGTGCGCCTCCGACATCTGATCGAACTCCAAGGAACGCAGGAAGCTCCAGTGAAATTCATCAGCCTGAAAGGCTTTACTGTGCGGCATGCCGCGCGGACCTTCATGGATTGCAAGGAACCGTTGCTGCGCTCGGACTGGGCTATTTATCGCGGCGGAGCCTTCCTGCTTACCGGAACCGAGGACGTCAGCATTCTTGATTGCGAATTTGATCAAGTCGGCGGCAACGCGATCTTCGTCAACAACTACAACCGTCGCACACTGGTTAAGGGCTGCCACATCCACGACACAGGCGCTAGCGGGGTCTGCTTTGTTGGCGACCCCAGGGCCGTGCGCGATCCATTGTTTGAATATAATGAGAAAAACGATCTTTCAAAAATTGACCTGACACCGGGGCCAAAAACCGACAACTATCCCGCTGATTCGATTGTTGAGGACTGCCTAATTCATGGCGTCGGAAGCGTTGAAAAGCAGCCAGCCGGCGTGCAGATTTCCATGGCGCAGGGCATCACCGTGCGCGATGTCTCCATTTACGACTGTGCCCGCTCAGGCATTAACGTGAGCGAAGGCACTTGGGGCGGACATTTGATCGAAGGCTGCGATGTCTTTGATACCGTGCTAGAGACGCATGATCACGGCTCGTTCAACTCCTGGGGCCGCGACCGCTTCTGGCGTAGCGATGTCAAAACGTCACAAAGAGCAATCGATGAGAACCCGAAGCTCCCATTCCTGGATGCCGTCGAAACGTCGGTCATCCGCAACAGCCGTTGGCGCTGTGACCACGGCTGGGACGTCGATCTGGATGACGGATCGAGCAACTACGACATCTACAACAACCTGCTGCTGGCGAAGGGGCTCAAACTGCGTGAAGGCTTCCGCCGCCATGCTTGGAACAATGTGATCGTGAACAACGGTCTGCACCCGCACGTTTGGTATGTGGGGAACAAAGATGAGGTGTATGGAAATATTTTGATGTCTCGGCACCGTCCCGCACGTATGAAACGACCGAATGCGGATAGCGCCCGAGTTGACAAGAACCTGTATTTCGTTGCCGATGAGTCGACGGTCAAAGCGACTTCGGACCAGTTGGGATGGGACAAAAATTCGATCTTTGGCGATCCGCAATTTGTCGACCCATCCAGCGGCGATTTTCGTGTCAAAGAAGGCTCGCCCGCCTTCGATATCGGATTCAAAAATTTCCCGATGGATCAGTTCGGGGTGAAAAAGCCCGTGCTCAAAAAGATTGCCCGCACGCCGCAACTTCCTGCCCCAGTGCTTGCGCAAGTAAAAGCGAAGCGGGCTCCTCAAAAAGCACGCGAGGCAACGCGGCCTGCCAAGGCGTTGGTCTGGCTTGGCGCCAGCCTGCAGGCTTTGAGCGGCGAAGCGTTTTCCGCTTACGGCGTTGGTAAAGAAGAGGGCGGAGTGGTATTAACGCAGGTCGCAAAGGATTCTGAGGCTGCTCAACAAGGGTTGAAAGAAGGAGACGTGGTGCAACAGATTAATGGACAGGCCGTCCGCACCAGTGCCGCGCTCCTGCAAGCCTGTGCACGCGCTGGAAAGAAACCTCTCACGCTCAAGATCGTTCGGGATCAGCAGTTGATGAAAATCATGATCGCGCAGCCTGTTGCAGGACAGGCGGACCAGTGAAGCGGGTGTGAGGGAATTTTTTCCACGATGAAGCTCAGCCTGCGGCAATCTCTCAGCTCGCTTTATTTTAATAATCAGTAACAGCGTGAGTTGGCTGAGCGAGGCATTGCGACCTCATCCCAGTTACAGCCTCGGCGTCTTCCATTCTGTTGCGAATGGTGCTAAGCGCGCAGTTCACGACTCAAATGCTTGCCGCTAGTGCGGCTTGTCCGCTGGGGGTGTTCCAAGGCAATGTTTGGTACAGAAAATTAGGCAGTTCAATTTTCGGTTCAAAACTTCGAAAAAATATCGGCGTCGCCGCGCCTGACATGGGGGGGATGAGCCAAGGCCAATCACCATGCACGACGCGCTGGCTTCGATCTTCTTTGTTACAAAAATTCGCGAATTCTGAACTGACGGTATGCTGATCCACGATTCGATAGCCCGCCTGCTCAAATGACCAGAGCACGGCTTCATTCAATGCGACCAATGCGCGATCGATCCAAAACTGAGCGTGTTTGCTTGGGTCAAGCCCGATCGCCGAGGCAACCTGTGGTAATTGATTGTAGCGTTTCAGGTCTGCCAAATTTCGAGCAGCGATCTCAGTCGACACGTAATGGCCACTAAAAGGAGCTGCTGGATAGATGGCTTGTTCGGAAGCAAATAGCATGTCGGAGACCACTGGTATAGTATACCAGCGTAGCCCTAAAGACTCAATGCCAGGATGTTCGGGGTGACGAATAGCGACCTCGGCGACGTACTCTTTGGGAATTGGCCGTAGATATAACTTGCCGCGAAATTGCAAAATAATCGGCAAAATATCAAATCGGCTTCGCTGATGAGGAGGCTGCCAGCCCAGGTCGATCGCGATTTGAGTCAAATGTATATTCATCGGATCGCCCAGCACTGAGCCATTGGTCGCTTGGTAGCCCGCATAGCGTATGAGCTGGTGGTTCCAAATTCGAGTCTCGGCTTGGTCCGGATCAAATTCTGGGAAGACGGTGATGAATGATTCTGCGCTCAGGTTAGTGTCCGCGCATTTCAAATGCTCTAATAGTGCATCGAAGCTCTCCTCGACTGAATTGGCACTCCTGGCATCGATTACTCGAAGCGAACGCCAACGTGCGCGTCCGCTGCAGCGCACCGAATTGCGCCAGGCTAACTGCGCATCTTTTTGCAAATCAATTGTCGCTGCGCTCGACACTGCTGGCTGGAGATTTTGGTAGAGTTCATCGGCGCACCAGCGCTTCTCAAGCGGCAGCTCTGACTGATCGCTGCGGCTTGTTTGAGTGGAGTATGGGCAAGTTGGTTTATTTAGATTCATCGGCATGCATGGATTAAAATGCAGTAAGCAACACGAAATGCTACTGTGTGCAAGCAAAGCTAGACGCATTATGCCAAATGGCGCCGCAGTTGTACTGTGGACTAAATATTAAGGGTGAATTCAAGGTTGAATCGGTCCAGGTAATCATTATCAAATATCTAGTGCAGATATTTCGTCCAATTTTAGCTATCATCGCTGCTTGTTGCTTAATTACAAGTGTTGGCTATGCTTTGCTGGATCAGAACGGCAACGGTTTAAGTGATGTGTGGGAGCAGCGCTTTAATGCGCGCGATTTACAGTTGGCTGCCGACGGTGATGGCGATGGCTTCACCAACCTCGAAGAATGCGTGGCTGGCACAGATCCTGATGATTCGGCGAGTCGCCCTACGGTGGATCTATCGGTGATTCAAAATGAGCTTGATCAAGTACAGGTATCTTTTCCCACTTTATTAGGTAAGCGCTATTTTCTGTTCGCCTCAAATGATCTGCAGAGTTTCGAATCGCTACAGCCAGACGGCTGGATCGGCGATGGCTCGATCAGGGAACTTTTTATACGCAGTGGCGGAAACTCAGAGTCTGTAAGTTCGGTGCGTGCCGATTTTTGGGCCAATGTTGCGACTGATTCAATCGACGATTTGAGCGGCTTAGCCACTTTTCCTGCGCAGTCCGATGGGCTTGTGTATTTGGCTGCACCCGAAGCGCCAGATTTTTTGTCGACTGGCTATGGCGCCCGGATTATATCTACAATCACTGCGCCCAGTTCTGGCAGTTATACATTTTTCTTGTCAGCAGGTGGGCCGGCGGAGTTGTATTTTAAGGCATCTGACAGCCCGTCGAATGCGGCTAAAATCGCTGAGATATTGCCTGCGCAAACTGGACTCGAGGCAGACGTGTGGGAACTGTATGATACCCAGCGTGCAGATGCAGTGCTATTAACCGCGGGTGCAGATTATCAGTTAGAGATGCGTTATGTAGCCAAGGCTCCCTCGCAACACGCACAGGTCGGATGGTCTGGCCCAGGGCTTGTGGGCATTGAGAAGGTCGAGCGCGAAGACCTCAGTGCGGCATCCTTTGCGGCGGAGTATGAGTTAGTGTCTCCCACCTTTCTAAAACTGACGATTGATGAGCAAGATCAAGATGGTGACGGACTAGGGGACTGGGAGGAATTAGCGTTGGCAGCTTATTATCCAGTTTTGTTTTTTGACGCGCAAAGCACTAATGGAGTGAATGACTCTGGTGTGTTGCAAGGGCTTTTTGAAACCACAAGCGGTACATCTATCTCGAATGTGAGTCTGCAAGCCACCGACGCGGCCGCCTTTGAAAGTAATTATCCCAATATTACGGAAGACACCGGCAAGATTAAATTGACTCGAGTGGGCTCATTGGAGCCCCTGGATGTGGAGCTTTGTTTTCCGCCGCTGGTCGAGACAGGTAGCACCGTCACTGTGTGTGATGGCTCCTGTTGTATGCTGATTGGCAGCGCAGGCGATGAAGAGGCTGAGCCGCAAGATTTCATCCTGACCGACGAAGCCGGCAACATTGTCACCGATGTGGTGCGGTTCGAATTTGGTGAGACTCAGAAGATACTGACTCTTACTGCAGTGAATGATTCGATTAACGAGTATCCAGAAACGGTAAATGTGGCGATTAAAGTGCCCGAAGACAGTCATTATGAAGTCTCTTCCAGCATCAACGGCGCCTCCATTCAGATCTTTGATTTGCCTGATAGCCCTGATAATGTGACAATTTTTGTCGGTGCTTTTAGTCAGGATGGCAATGCGACAACTGCGACCACTGCATCGGGCAGTGTGATTGCCACAATTAATGGGCCACGCACAGAGATGCGAATCTGGAGTGAATTTTCCGGCCTCACTTCGCTGCAGAGTAATTCTCATGTGCATAAGGCTAGCGCTGGCAATCAGCCAGGGAGCGTGGTCTATGGCATCACTGAGACAGTGGGAGATCCTGCTTCGAGTCCACTGCATGGGCGACTCGAGTATTATCCGGAGGTGATACTCTCGGACGAACCTGTGCCGGAGGGGACAAGTCGAGGAGACGGTTATCCTTGGGATTTAACCCAGGCATCGTTAGTGGTATCCAGCAATAGTGGCACCGCCGCGTCGAAGCAGGTTATTATTGATTCACTCTTTGGGCAGAGCGGCGAGACGCCGCTGTATTTTAATGTGCACACCGCGGATAACCCCGCTGGAGAAATATGGGCATTTTTAGGCTTATCCGCTGGCTCGATCGATCCACCTGATCCTGCAGAAGCTGCGCCTTTAGCCGGCAGCGAGGCATACCCTGCACTAAGTGGTTACCTACTAGAAGCCGAGGTGCGCCGTTTCTTGAACCAAGCAACCTTCGGTGCGACGGAAGACATGGTCGATGCAATGGTGACTCAAATCGAGACAGCGCGCAGTTTAGATCCAGACTACCATCGCGATACCGCGTATGAAAACTGGCTAGATGCACAAATGAACAAGAGCGAGACCACGCAGACCTATTTACTTGATTATTTAATGGCGACGCATTTTCAACTATTCTGGCTGGCAGGTGTGTTTGATGAAACACGTAATCCTGGATACTCTATAACTAATGTACTCATAAGAGGGCAACAAACTGAGACCCCGCAAGCCCCAACGACTTGGCCCTCGATTGATCGGTCAAATGCCGATCCCGCACTGTGGTATTTGAACGACATCTATCCTGCAACTTTCAACGAACTGCAGCTCGCAGCAGAGAATGGCCTTGGAGTGGATCGCCGTTTCACTCGGTTGCCGCATTATACGATGACTCATTGGCAGACGATGCTCGCTGGCGGGGATCAGTTGCGCCAAAAGATGGGTTATGCCTTACAGCAAATTGTAGTCACGAGTAACGAAGCGGATGATATTTTAAATAACCGCTATGGAATGCTCAACTATCAGGACATGCTCAATCACCATGCCTTTGATTATTATAGAGATGTCTTAGGTTTTGTGAATACGAGTCCGATCATGGGCATCTGGCTGTCCAGTCTAAAAAACCAGAAGGCGATCGATTTTGATGGCGATGGGCTGTTTGATAGTTACCCAGATGAAAATCTCGCGCGTGAGAACATGCAGCTATTTTCAATCGGTCTGTTTGACCTATGGGCAGATGGCACCTTGAAACTGACATCTGCAGGTCTGCCGCGGCAAACCTATACCAATGATGATATTAAAGATCTTGCGAGGATTTTAACCGGTCAAGGTATTGCTCATGATGATGGCTCGTGGGGCGGAGATGCGCCCGGCTCGGCAGCTTTTTTGGCATCGGAAGAAAATAATTTCAATCAAACGCTGTTTGGTGGGCAGACCACTGATCATACCTTCTATCCGATGAAAATGTTTGAAGCGTATCACAGCTTGGGCAGCAAAACGTTTGCTGGTGTGACCATCGATAATAGCGATATCAGCGACTTGAAGCAGCAAGCGATAGCTGATATTGAAGATGCCATCGACTGGCTTGCGGGTAAGCCGGGTGATGGTCAACCCGACTTTGATATGGTGCATAGCCATGTCAGCACCCCTGCGTTTATTTCGCTGCGCTTGATACAGCGCTTTACGACCTCAAACCCATCGACCGCCTATCTTCACCGCGTTGCGACCGTATTTAAGGAGTCAGAAGGACACTTGGGCTTGACGCTAAAAGCCATCCTACTGGATCCAGTCGCGAGAAACCTCGATCTAAGTGATACGGTATTTGGCATGAAAAAATCACCTTTGGAGGGCTATCTGCAAATGCTGCGCTCGCTCGAAGCGCATACTTATATACCTTTGGTCGCACCAGTTGCTGGTGAAGTGTTTGATGCTGCGCCGGGCGATTATTCAAACCCGGATCTGTATTTGGAAAACTTCGGTTACCCAGCCGGTCAAGTTAATGCTTTTAGCGGAAACACTCGCTTCTTCTTAGATTCAGCGTATACGACGACTGGTGCGGCTGGTTTACAGATGAACCCGTTTGCTCAAGAGACGGTCTTTAACTTCTATGTGCCCAGCTACAGCCCCGGTGGCCCCATCGGCAATGCTGAACTTTATGCGCCCGAAATGCAGCTGGTGAACGAGGCGGATGTGATTCGAAATATTAACTTTTTCCAAGATATTGTCAGCGATGGATCTGGGCATGTGGGGGATGAACTCGGCAACACAGATGGCAATCAAATTACCGCTTTTGGCGGTGCTTCGGGAGCCGCGACCAATGACCACCTAAAGCTGGATCTGGAGGGCTTAGCCGGTCAGCTCTATCCTGATACGGAGCCAGGCCCAGGCCTGACCAAGATTACTATTGGCGATGCAACTACCGCGGCACCTCATTGGGTGCGCTTGAGCCGCGTTGGAGATGTTTTCACTAGTAGTGAGTCGGCCGATGGTGAGACGTGGAGCTTTCTAGAGTCTTGGGTGCTGCCTCTGGCCCAACAGGTTTATGTCGGCCTAGCCGTGACCAGCCATAATGATGGCGTTTTAACGACGGCGGTCTTTGACGATATCAGCTTGAGCGGTACCAACAATGTCTGGCTTAGTCAAGATATCGGCGCAGTCGCGGCAGCAGGGTCAGTGGTCGACAATGGTGGCGGGGAGTACGCGATCCAAGCTTCGGGTGCGGATATCTGGGGTGCTGATGATGAGTTTCATTTTATGTATCAAACCTTGTCTGGAGATGGCGAAATTATTGCTCAACTGAAAAGTTTGGTGAACACCCACGTTTGGACCAAGGCCGGTGTAATGATGCGAGAAGATCTATCCAGCGATGCAATGCATGTCATGACACTTGTGTCAGCTGCTAGAGGAGTCGCCTCTGAAAGTCGTTACTCAGCAAGCGACCGAAGCGCTGAGTCGCTCGCCGATGAAGCGCTGGTGGATGCATTGGATCATCGATTAACGAATGGCCTGTTTAAGCTTCGTTACCCCTATAATTCTGCTGATAATGGAGTGGGTGATGTTAATAAAAATCCCCGTGAATGGATTATTGATACGCTCACGGATTCTTATGCTGATCCTTACGACGGCTCGAATGATGCCAATGATCGTAAGCTAAAACTTTCTGACGCTCTATACCTCCTGTCCACCTCCCCTGAATTCCAAGTTAAAAAGTAATCGTCATGTCCAAGCCTAAAAAATACCTCACCCGCCGCGAATTTTTAAAAGCCGGCACGTGCGGTGCGATGACTATCGGGCCGCTGGTAAATACGATTGCCCAGCTCTCCCTCGTCAATTCAGCAGCAGCGAGTGTGTTAGGGGGCGGTTCTATTGGCACCGACTACAAGGCCTTGGTTTGTATTTTTCTGCGTGGAGGATGTGATACCAATAATATCTTAATCCCCGTTGGAGTGAACCCGCTGGCTGAGGTATATGCGGCGGATCGCGGTGCGGTTGCAGTGCCCAATGGAGTCGTGAATGCGTCTTACAATCCCGATGGCAATGATGACACTATACCGATTGCGGTGCCTGGGCTGGAGCCGATGGGGCTGCATCCAAACTTGCCTAATTTGGCTGAAATGTATGGAGGCGGGGAAGCTGCCTTTATCACCAATGTGGGCACGCTGGCCGAACCCACCACACAGTCGAGCTATAGTACCAGTAGTCTGCCTAAACAGCTTTTCTCGCATTCAGATCAAGTGACGCAGTGGATGTCGTCGATTTCAGATAAACCCTACGAGTCAGGTTGGGGCGCACGGGTGGCGGATCTTTATCACGATACTTGGAATGAGCTTAATCCGACTTCGATGCTGATCACGGCGGCTGGCACCAATCAGTTTATGAACGGCGGTTACAATAGCCAATACTCGGTTACTTCGACTGGGGCGATTAGTTTGGCTGGGTTTGGTACCAACTATGCCAGTGCGCTGGATGGCTCAGGAAATTATTTAGGTACTTCTCAGGGTAATCGACTCAAAGCTTTAGAGAAGATTATGCAGTATAGTCACGCGCACATTATTGAGGAAGGTTACAGTCAGGTGATACAAAGTGCCAGAGAGAATGAATCGGTGATTAGCGAAGCGATTGCAGTAGAGGCCTCATTAGGGATTAATTTTGATGCAATCTGGGCCGAAAAAGGAGCGAACAGTAATTTAGCGACGGAGCTAAAAGCCGTGGCTAGGTTGATTGCAGGTCGTGAGTGTCTCGGTAATAAACGCCAGATCTTCTTTGTCGATCTGGGTGGCTTTGATACGCATTCGAATTTAAATGGTCGCTTGAATTCGTTGCTTACACAGTTGGATCAAGCGGTCGGTGCCTTTAACGCAGGCATGAAAGAATTGGCGATCAAAGACGCCAATTTCGAATATGATAAAGTGACGACCTTCCAAGCTTCCGACTTCAATCGCACGTGGACGCCCAATGGCACTGCGACAGCCTCGGCTGGCACCGATCACGCTTGGGGCACGCATACCTTTGCATTTGGCGGCGCCGTCAATGGAGGTGACTTTTATGGGAGTTTTCCGACACTTGGTGTTGGCACCGCCGATGATGTGCCGAGTGGTTCTCGTGGTCGTTGGATTCCGACCACGGCGGTCGACCAACTTGGGGCGAAGGTAGCGAATTGGTTCGGCGTGCCGGCTGCCAGCAGCGAGATGGCAGCGATCTTTCCGAATCTTTACCGCTTCGAAGATCCATTTGATCTGTCCGGTAGTGCGAACCTTGGCTTTATTTAAAATGCATTTCAGAAACCTTGCCTTTGCGGGCAGCTTGATTGTGTTGGGCCTGTGCGTCTACTGGTTGCTGCAACCAGATGCAGCCCAAGATACTGAGCAATCAAGCGACGAGGTCGCTAGCCAGAACGAGGAGATCGACCAGCGCTTGGCTCCTTCCAAACTGACGCGGGTGGTGGAGGTGCCCGAACCGAATGATCCCCGAGTCAATCGGCTACCCGATGGACGAGTTGAATACTTGATCGCATTTGATACCAGTATGCAGATCAATCAAAACGCAGATCCTTTGCAATCGATCTATGCCGTCGAACAGCTCTTCGCAGATTATCGTTATGCGTATAAAGAAAATCCAGTCGGCAGCGAGAATGCCGAAATTACACAGCAATTACTCGGTAAAAACCCCAAACGCATCGTCTTTATTGATCCTCGCTGCGCCGCACTGCGCGGTACTGAACTCGTTGACCAGTGGGGCACTCCATTTTTCTTTCACGCACTGTCGGGGCAACACATGCAAGTGCGCTCAGCCGGTCCGGATCGACAACTCTGGACGGCAGATGATGTGTTTGTCGAAAATAGCTAGCCGCGAGTTCGCTTATTTTAGCCGCCGGTGCCCTTTTTTTTGCGCTTGGTGGGCTGCACCTTTTTGCCTCTCTTTGCTTTGCTTGTATTTGCTTGTGGGTCGCCTGCGTTCCAGCGCTTAGCTTCTGATAGCCGCTGATTTAGTTTCTTATGATTACATGTATCCCAATCCATTGATTCTTCCCTGTTTAATTTTTCCGACTAATGACATGCTGTGCACACTTTTTCTGAGTGGCGCGAAGTTGCACGCCTTATTCTGCCTTGTCCATCCTGTTCCGTGGCGAGCTTAGGCGATCACTTGGCCCTCAAGTGCTTGCTTCTGCATGCGCGTTACGCATCGGATCATCTTTGTGATTAATTATTAAGTCGTACTCCTTTGCTGTACAGTCAGCCACTGCGGAGGCGTTCTTGTTGTCTCATCTCAGTAAGTTTCTTTTACTGCTGACGATTAAACTGTATGTTTAAAAAACTAAATTTAGTCGTGGTCAGACAGCTAAAGCAAGGGCTTGGGCAACAGGCCTGTTGTCATGCGATTGCAGCATCGTTGGTGATCGGACTTTTTCCGATTATGGGATTTTCGACTTTAATGAATACTTTTAGCGCGGCGGTTTTTCGACTAAATCAGCCAGTGGTGCAGGTTTGTAACTGGATCATTGCTCCGGTTAAAATTGCCCTCATTTTCCCCTTTTTACGGTTAGGTGAGTGGCTGTTTCAAGCGAAGCCTTTTCGCCTCAGCCTGGTCGACTTTAGTGCGCGCTTCTTTAGTGATGTCGCTGCCACGACTGTTGAATTTGCATGGACCTTCGCTCATGCGATCGTGGGTTGGCTAATCTGTGCCCCTTTGATTTATTGTATTATCTTTCGAGTCTCGAAGACACTGGTTCCCAACAGGCTAACGAGTGATCTAAGCCGTGTCGCGGAGTAAGTGATCTGCAAATCGCTCTAGTTCAGCGGCTGTTCCCCTTTGCACTGCTTGAAGTGACTGGGTCAATTTACTGTAGCCGATTATTTCGATGGGTTTGTGTTCTAAGGTGCGCTACAGTGACCCGATATTTGTCAAATGTTACTGCCAACGAACTATTCTATTCCAATTCATAGCAAATAGAGTTTACTGATTCATCATTACTTTATGTTCACGTTCTTCTGTTTACTGTCGATTGTATCCTTCTTCTGCTATGGAGCCAGTTGTGTCTTTTCCGACCACATGGTTGTCGAGTTTAAGCGCTATGGCTTAGCGCCGTTTCGATTGCTCACTGGATATTTGCAACTCCTTGGAGCGACTGGGCTCTTGCTTGGCTTGCTCGCGAGTCCCGCCATCGGGCTGATTGCTTCGATCGGACTTAGCGCCCAGATGCTACTTGGCTTCTGCGTGCGTTTACGGATTCGAGATACTATTTGTCAATGCTTACCCTCGTTTATCTATATGTGGATCAACGCAGGGCTAGCGTGGGAATTCCTCAGTCGCTACCGTTAAGTAGCTAATGCGATAATGCCGATGCACAAGGCTAGCATCACCAGCGCAGGAATCGATTTTTTGAACGGATCCTTCACTTTGAGGTGCATTAACAGCGCGCCTAGCATGAGTAGCCCGAGTAGGCTCGCAAAAGGGGTAATTAGCGATTCAAAGTATACACCTAGAATTAAGGCAAGTGCAGCGGTGATTTTCAAGCCGCCGATCAAGTAAACGCTCCAATTCGGCAGGCCATAATGGGCAAATTCGGCCTTCATATCCGCTGCTGTTCCGCCGCGGTAGGCGGTGCCTTGATTGTAACGAAGGAGCCAGACATTAAGAATCCCGAGGCCAGCGATCAGCTGTAATAGATGTTGAATAGTGTCCATGAACAAAATGTGGCTGATCTCTAGGTTTTAGTCAAATACAGTAATTGCCCTGAATGAAATTCGGCGGTGCGCAGGTAATCGACTATTGGTCGATGCCGAATCGATGCTCAAAGTCCTTTGCTTATCAGCTTGTGGCATTGGATGCATTAATGGGGCGCTTAGCAGAGGAAGTTCTTAGCATTGCCTCGACCCGCTGCATATAAATGGCGTGTTGCTCTGGATTATGGTAAGAGCCCGCTGCGTGCGGCTCTGGTTCTGTGTTTGGCGGCTGGTTAGGAATTATGTGGGTCTTACGCTGCGTGCCTAGTTCGTAGCTCAGTTGAAGGCCTTCGCCATTGGCCTGCTGTGTGACTTGTAGATTTTTTTTCTTAGTGTGCATTTCAATCTATCGTACAGCCGTGATTTACCCAACAAAAAACAATAAATGCTTCATCGTGTGCTTTTTACACTACTGGATCACAAAGTTTTTCGACCCAGACTCTTGCGTATGTGACACAGTTGGGCAATTTCTGCACGAATGAAAATGACATCGGTATTAATCGTCAGTATGATCGCTATTTCTGTGTGCGCGGCATCGATCTTGGCAGAACCACAGATGACAGCAGAGATGAACACACTTTTTAAATTCACTGGTGAACACGCCGACAAGCCATGGCTGAGTAGCAACGATGGCGTTATGGGCGGCCGCTCTGCTGGCAGTGCGACGATCGGTGACGATGGAATGCGCTTCAGTGGCACTCTTTCGCTGGAAAACAATGGTGGTTTTTCTTCAGTATACACCCGTTGTAATTTTGATCTTTCGGATGCTGAAGGGGTCCGCCTGAGAGTGCTTGGTGATGGCCGCACTTATCAGTTGCGCTTCCACAGTGACGCAATCTTTCGTGAGCGGTGGGCGGTTAATTTTGCAGCGGATTTCCAAACTACCGCAGGTGAGTGGATTGAGGTGTTTGTGCCTTTTAGCGAATTAGAGCAAAGTTGGCGAGGACGTCAGCTCTCGGGTTATACCTTTAATGCTAAAGACATTCGACGCATGGCGCTGATGCTCGCAGATAAACAAGCTGGGCCTTTTTCTCTGCGGATCGCTTGGATCGCGGCGAAATGAAAATTCGTTGAACGCGGTCAGTCACGATGCAGCAGCATTGCTAGTCTAGCATTGCGCGTGACGCTTAATCGTTGAAATTTATTTCTGTTTGAGCGCTGGCAGATTTTGCAGCTTTCGAATGGCTTCGCACTGTTTTGCGACTGCCGTGTTGCTTGACGATGGCTTGTGCCTCATTAAAAAAACCGTCGCCGCGCCGAAGTGCGTAAATTCGCTGCATGGCTTGTTTGCGCGCAAGCTTTTCATCGACGATCGGCATTGGGTAGCCATTTAGTTTATGCGGCAATACCCATGGCTGATGAATGCTTTGAGCCGAATAGTCGGCGAGTTCTGGAATCCATTTACGGATGAATTGCCCTTCGGGATCATGATCCATACTCTGTTTGATTGGATTATAGGCGCGGATGGTATTAATGCCGGTAGTGCCCGACTGCATTTGACACTGACTGTAGTGAATGCCGGGCTCGTAGTCGGTAAATAGCCGTGCGAGGTGCAGCGCGGGGGCTTTCCAATCGAGCCAGAGGTGGTAACTGGCGAAGCTCATCAGCATCGCACGCATGCGGAAATTAATCCATCCTGTCGCACTCAGCGCGCGCATACAGGCATCGATCATGGGGTAGCCAGTGCGCCCGTTTTTCCATGCCTCGAAACGGTCGCTGTCGGGCGTCTTTTCGCGCAGCGAATCATACGCAGTGTGAAAGTTTTCGAATTCGATGCGTGGTGCGTCTTCAATTTTTTGGATGAAGTGACAGTGCCAGTGCAGCCTGCTATTGAAGGATCGAAGTGCCGCAGGCCATTTCCCTTTTTTACCTCGCGGTTGTCCTTTGACTGCCAGGCTGCGTTGTTGGCAGGCAGCAACAATTTCGCGCAATGAAAGGGTGCCGAAGGCGATGTGAGCGGAGAGGCGAGAGCAACTGTCAAAAGCAGTCACGGGCGAAGACATTTCACTGCTGTAATATTCGCCACGCGTGTGCAGAAAACTTTCGAGCAGCGCGAGTGCATGGCTGCGGCCGCCGGGCTGTGTGGCCTCTAGGTGCGTCGGGTGTAGCTTCAATTCGCTGGCCGAAGGCATCGATTCTGAAGTCGTGACGACTGACTGTAATGCCTGTGGCGCGTCGAGGCAGACTTGGTTCATCAGCGCTTGCCATTGGCGACTCCAGCCATCTCTATTATGCCGCCCACGAACCACAGCAAATTGCCGCGGTTGATGCCATGGGATGTTCTGTTGGCGTGCCCAGCGTTGAACGCTCCGATCTCTGCGGTAAGTCCAGTCGTTCCAGGTTTCCTGATGCGACCAGAGTGCTTCGATCGAGTGTTCGTCGTGCAGGGCCTGCAGAATATCGCTGGCGTTGCCACAGCGAACGACCAGTGGGATGCCGTAGTGCTCAATTAGTTGTGCATTGAGTTCGGCAAGGCTGTCATTGAGAAAGCAATAGTGGCGATGACTGAGGTCGGGTTGTTGCCAGAGCTCAGGCTCCAAAATATACAGCGGCACTATCGGGCCGTGGCAAGCGGCTTCGCTGAGTGCCTGGTGGTCGGCAATTCTCAAATCTCGCTTGAACCAAACTACGTGTGCCATTGTCGATGAGTCAGTGCTTATACAATTTCACCTGCGTCAAGTGCCTGTAAGAACTGGGTGCTGTCTGCGCGGATTAGGTCTACCTTCGCGGCGTCCATCTTGCCCAAAGTTCGGTAGGGCATGCCCATTCGTGGATTCGCTCCAAGCTTGTCTTGCTGGCGGATTAAAAAATCCCAATAGAGGTAATTAAACGGGCAGGCATCCGGCCCGTTCTTTTTCGAAACCTTATAGGAACAGCCTTTGCAATAGTCTGACATGCGGTTGATGTAGGCTCCGCTGGCTGCGTAGGGCTTCGATGCGAGCACGCCACCATCGGCGAACAGCACCATGCCACTCACATTAGGCAGCTCTACCCACTCGTAAGCATCCGCATAGACGATCCAGAACCACTGGTTGACCTCTTTGGGGTTGAGGCCAGCCAATAGTGCAAAATTGCCGAGCACCATTAACCGCTGAATGTGGTGCGCATGCGCATTTGCTTTGGTTTCGACCACACATTGACGCAGGCAGTTCATCTTAGTCGTGGCGCTCCAGTACAAATCTGGCAGCGGCCGATCTGCCTCTAGGAAATTTTCTAATACGTAATCTGGCATCTTTAGCCAGTAGATCCCGCGCACATATTCGCGCCAGCCAAGTATCTGACGGATGAAGCCCTCGGCGGCATTCAGTGGGGCCAGTCCGTCGCGATAAGCTTGCTCCACTTTTTGGATACATTCGAGCGGGCTCAGTAGCCCGCAATTGATGTAGAAGCTGAGATGCGAGTGATACATCCAAGGCTCACCCTGCAACATAGCATCTTGGTAGTCGCCAAAGTGGCACAGTCGCTCACGGATAAATTGTTCGAGTGCCTGCTGAGCTTGGGCTGCAGTCACAGCAAAATGAAACGGCTCCAAGTCACCAAAATGCTCACTAAACTCGCGATCGACTAATTCGAGCACTTCTTGAGTGATGCTGTCTGGCTCGCTAAGATAGGTCGTTGGGATGTCCAGCCCACTCTTCGCTGGCTTGCGGTTCTCGGCGTCATAGTTCCACTGCCCGCCGACCGGTTGGTCGTCCTCCATTAAGATCCCATATGTGCGGCGCATCTCGCGGTAGAAAAATTCCATGCGCAATTGCTTGCGACCTTCGGCCCATGTTGCGAACGTATCTTTGGTGCAAAGAAAGCGATTGTCATCACGAATTTCCAGCGGAATAGGGAAGTGCGTTTTCCAACTTTTGATTTCTTTGAGCACGGCATATTCGCTCGGCTCGGTAACGACGACTTGCTCTGGGCTGAGCGCTTCAATCGCCCGCTCCAGCTCACCAGTCAAACTGCCAGCATTGTCGGGAGCATCATACTGAATGTATCGGGTGCGGTAGCCAGCTGCGTCTAGTTCCGCAGCAAAATGACGCATGGCAGAAAAAATGAAGGCGATCTTTTTTTTGTGGTGCCGGACCCGCGTCGCTTCGTTGCGTACTTCGCATAGCAGTATCACATCCCGCGCGGCATCGATTTCCAACAGACTGGAAATGTGATGACTGAGTTGATCACCTAAAATAACACGCAAAATCATAACTATATAAACGTGCAGCGAGCCATCGAACTTACATGCTGCAAAGAATTAGTGTTAAAGTGAGTTGGGTTTAACCTAGGCATCCCGCGCATTGGTTGCATTGCGCCGCGACGTATTGCTCAGACTGTTTGCTTAGATGTTATAAATAGCAACTGTAAGTGTGACTGATACAAAGGTAAGAACCCGTGTCGCTCCAACCTTGGCTGCGTCTTTTATGTAGCGCGCCGCCAGTATCGCAGCCAGAGTCTTTATTTAAAGCGATTTAGCCTTGCGCTGAAACGACTTAAATTGAAGCTTCAAAAGCTTTTAGAAATAGTTAAGCTAATTTCGAAATTTAACTGCCTCAGCATGTGACCTATCCGATGAAATATAGTCCATTGCAACTTCTTATTATTGGGCTTCTGGTGGTGGGCTCGATTATTAGCTATAGCGTATTTTTAGAACAAGATCTGCCCGCCGAAGGTGATGCGAACCCAGCACTCGGAGTCAATCGAGCGGCAGCGACGACTGCCGATCCTTCGCCTGGCCTCGTCGATCAGGCAGGCTATGTGCCTTCTGAGTCCAACGGTACTGAAACGGCGTCGACTCAAATGAGCGATCCCGCTCAAGCGACTGAGTCGACAGTTGCAGCAGATCAAGACTTTGACGGACAACAGGTCGCAGGGGTGGCGCCGGTATCGCCTGTAAGATCAGAAGGCTTGGCGCCGTTGCTACAGTCCTCGGCACGGCCGAAGGGCTTGCAGATTATTTCGGAAGTACAAGCGGACCCCGAAGATCCCCGTTACGCTGATTTCTTGGAAAACGGTCTGGCAGAAGTGATGAACTATTTGGACGGTGTTTACACTGAAAGAGGAAATATTGAGGAGAAAACCGAGAATCTTGAACTCGAGGAACTACGCTTAACTGAAGACTCCGATGTCAGAGTTTATTTTTTAAAGGAAGGCACTATCTTTCAAAATACTTTAGGAATCGAAAATAACGGGGATCAAAACCTAATTTTTCCAAATGCGTCTTCAGCGTATTCCTACTACACAGATGCAGATACTCGAAGCACCGAGACCAACGAAGAGATTCCCTTAATCCCCGGAGACTATGTTGATTTAGGACAGCTTAAAAAGGGTAGTTTAGTCGACCTGTTCCTGATTCGAGACGGCGCGCAAAATGAAGATGGCCTAGTGTTTTGGGTGGATCCAGAAAGTAACCCTGATCAAATGAATCACGCAAAGCTGCTGGCGGTTTATGATAACAATACACTGATCATCGGCTTTGAAGATCAGCCAGGCGGAGGTGATAAAGACTACAACGACCTCGTTATCGCAGTTGAAATAAATCCAGCAACTGGCCGCTAGCTCAGCTCTTTCAGGAAGGTCACGGCATCCATATCTTAAGCGGCTGATACATCAGATAAACCGATAGACAATTTTTTGCCAGAGATCGCCGATCACTGAGGTGCCCCACAGTCGATCGTGGTAGTCTTCGCGGACCAGATACATGTGGTCTTCGAAATCCCAGAAGATGATGGTTTTCCCCTCTGGTTTAAGTTCCAATAATCCCTCGATATTGCGAAGATTTGCGACGTGTAGCATTAGGTAGTCCGCGTTCGATTCGTTAAATTCTTGATACAAGCGTTTGGTTAGTAGATCGAAGTGAAGGTAGGTGGATGAAGTGATCCAATAGATTTGACCTGTCGGGATCGAGGGGTGCGTTTCATGAATGTAGCGGATCACATCGCTGGAGATCGAACTAATCATGATATCTTTCTCACGACCGCGGGCTTGAATGTCTTTAATAATGACATCCGCTAGGCGGCAGTCTTCTTCATCATCACCCTGTGACTTGATCTCAATATTTAGCTTTTTATTGACGGCGTCTATGACATCTAGGTAGCGCACGATCTGCCCGTCGGTAGCCTTCATCAGGTCGGCATAGGTCGAGTTGTTGATGGTGGCGAGTTTGCCGAATAGGCGCAGAAGTCGCTTGTCATGAAAGACCACAATCTGGCCGTCTTTGGTGTATTGGACATCGAACTCGATGAACCCATATTTTGGGTCTTGGTCGGCCGCGAGCAAAGCTGAGTAGCTGTTTTCTAAGTGATCGATGGATGCGCCGCGGTGTGCGCCGACGGTGCAGGGATAGTCTGGCAGCGACTCAGCGGATCGGCCAATGTGGGTCTCCATCACCTCACTCAAGCTGGTGATGTGGTGCAGAAATGCTCGATCTGTCAGCAGCCAGACAAGTAGCACTGCGCCGGCCAAAGCGAATGGCTTGAGAATTTTGCTAGCTACGTTTTGTCGTGTGCCTTTTATCGGCTGCTTTTGTATACTCATGAGAGTGCACTGGGATTCAACTATTGGGCGCCTAGCCATGGCTCGGTCTCGAGCAAGGCGCTTAGTTCCGGCCAGCCACCTTCTTGTTGCTCCTGAAGCACGTAGAGATACAAGGCAATTTCGCCCGCTGGATAGGTTTCACGCATTGCTGTAAGTGCCTTACTGAGCAACGCCGGATCCATGACCTCTGGAAACTTTTCGACCATGCCTGTGCCGTCATGCTTGATGTGCATCCGATCTAGAAAGTCGATTAACATTTCTTGGCGACCACGCATCAGCCAGACTTCTAGCACTTGCATGGCAATCTGCTCGGCTGGCTTACGACTGCAGGCAGCTGTCAACAACGTAACCTGTTTGTCTGGCGATTGCTTGGTAATGAAGACTGGGCGCATTTTTTGCTGCTCAGCGAGTTGCTGGACCACACCCTTGTAGGACTCGCGCTCTTCTTTGCGGAGATAAGTAAACAGTGTTGCTGCCAGTGCAGTCGGCATGGTTTGAAAGATTTGATATGCAAGCATATGCAGACAACACTTCATCTCGCACGCTTGCGGCAATGCTAAAATTCAGCCGTCTGCGGTTAAATTAAATTATACTAAAAAGGATGATATGATAGAAGTGGCTGTGTTGGTCATGACTACCTACCTGCTGCTGGTCCTAAATTGACTTCGGCGCAATCGAATGTATCGACAAGCTGTTGGAGTTGGATTTTGAAATGATCACGCCTTTATTGGAGTCGCAGATCGAGGAGTATCAAAAAATTTCGCTCTTCGTAGAGATGCAGAATTTCCACGGATGGGCCTCGGGTGGTCGGTTCTAATCCCTAGATTGCTTGCTAGGGAAGCCCGTGCAATCGCGCTGTGGAATCGTTCATTTATGTTCCGATCTAGTAATTTGTGTCAGTATAAGCGCTTGCTCAGGTCACTTAAGTCTAAAAATAAATATAGGTTTTACACGTATAAAGTTAATTGTCTGGATGTAACTGAATTAAATCCTAAATCCAATGTCCTTAATAAAAACTATCTTCATCAGTCAGATTGCTTTTTTGCTGCCCAGTATAGGAGAATGTACAATTTCAACCGACCAGCAGGATGCTGATGGTAGCGCGGCGGCGTACACTGATAGTGCAACTGGGCAGATTTATGTGCCCAGCGTCGAAATTAAGAACGGCAAGCGCTACTACACTTGGCCGAATTGGAACACGTCTAAGAATCGTAAGATGCAGGTACATCGAGAACGTACCGCTCATCCTGGTGCGCAATGGTGGCCTCATGCTGGGTTAGGGTTATTTATGCACTGGGGCATTGTGAGCGAGTTTGAGCCATCAGGGGAAGCATGGTCAGGGCGCTGGCACCAGAAACGTGCCGATCGTTTTCATCCGCAGTCTGAAATTTGGGAGGCAGCTAAGACTTTTAATCCGAGGAATTACGACCCCGATAAATGGATGGCGGGGGCGCGCCGTGCCGGGTTCCGTTATTCCGTGCTTACCACCAAGCACCACGACGGGTACGCGCTCTGGGATTCCGATACAGCCTTGATTGGAGTACGCCAGTATTTGAATGGACGATGCCTCGTTACCCCCTTCGTGGAGGCATGCCGTAAGAATGATGTGAAAGTTGGATTCTACTATTCTGGAATGGACTGGTATTTTGACCGGGGTCACATGAATTTCGCGCTCGGCGGTGAAAAAAAGATGAATTATAAAGGAGAAATAGTGGATGCCCTGCCTGCGCCGCGCGCTGATCGGCCAACCGCAATTAAGGAATTCAATCAGCGCCAAGTGGAAGAACTCATCAACCGATTCAAACCCGACATCTGGTGGGGCGATGGTGGTCACGGTGCGAGTATTGAATACATCCGGGAACTGCATCCGCCGATCGTGATTAATAACCGTGATGGGGAGAGCGGCGACCACGCGACCCCTGAAGGCTTTCAAATGGCGCATCCTCGTTTTATTCGTAAACCGGTTCTGGAGAATGGTTGGTGGTGGGAACTGTGTACTATTATTCAGGGTGGCTCTTGGCATTATGACAAAGCGAAGGGCGAAAAAATCAATCAGACGGATGCGGTCTTACGGGCACTTGCAGAAGTCCGCTGCCTTGGAGGCAATTTGCTCGTTAATATCGGTCCGCGCCCCGACGGCACTTTCCCTAATGAAGTATGGCGTCTCTTCGATGAGATGGCAGAATGGATGTCCACCAACGAAGCCTCTGTTTTCGGCATCAATGGCGGTGGTCCGTGGCCAGAAAAGTGTAATGTTCCGATCACTGTTAAGGACCGGACTTGGTATTTTCACGCGAAGCAGAACCATGCTACCGAGCGCGACCCTGTGGTGCTGAAGGATTGTCCTGTGAAACCGCTGAGCGTTACCCTCATGCGCACTGGCGATTCGATTGATTATATCTACAGTAGCGCGACTCTCAGCTTCGCAATTCCTGATTCGCTAAAGTCTGTAAATGTCACAGACGTAGTTAAGGTTGAATTTGGTGAAGAGTTCGACCCTGAGCCATATCTGTTTAAGCATTGGTAGGGTTCTATTTACAGAGATGAAGCTCGACTGATTGCAAGCTGAACTCACGGTGGTAGCCGCTGCTGTCTTTGCTGGCGCCTTTGACTGCACGGGCACCATCGAGCATCATCAGTTGTAGCTCATAGTCTCCTGGCTGGTCAAACCGGACCATGCCAATGTCTACATAAGTGAAGTCTCGCCCATGTTGAGTACCGACTGGGTCGGCTTCCAGTTGCTGGTGGTCAACTCGAATTTTATAGCGGGCACCTTCCAGTCCTGGCGCGAAGGCCTGATGGCAGAGAACTTTATATTCACCAGCTTGGTTGATGCGTATATCCCAAATAATGGTGTTACCGCCCTGGTCCCAAGGCATCGCTATCTTGTGCGTGGAGCCGAATTTAGGATCGTAGCTCATATTCATCTTGTTGAATCTACTTTTGGATACCGGCAGTTTGATCTGATCATCTTTATTTGGTGTCAGTGTCTCATCGGTAATGGTTATATCGCCTTCGTACTCAGCGACGATCACCGCAAGGCCTTGTGCGTCATCAAATGCGTTTTTCGGCAGCGAGATCCTAATTTCGTCGCCATGGTGCTTCAACGGCAGTGAAGCTTTTTTCGGGTCATTCAGCAAGTAGCACTGCTTAATTAACGTGGAGATCCCTTTAATTAAAATGCTTAATTCGACCTGTTCTTTAACATGGAAAAAGAGCTTTCCAGGTTGACGGGTGATTGGCAGATCGGGGTTACGCAGGGGGCTAGGGTCTGCCCCATAGACGGCCTCACCATTTACTTTCAACCATTGCCCCAGTCGGCGCAGTACATTTGCCTGACCAATCGGAATCTCGCCAAGTTCATTGGGCGCGACGTTTAGTAGAAGCACACCACCTTTGCTGACGATATCGACCAATTCATAAATATAGTTGTTCGCGGATCGGTTTGGATTGTCGTGCAAGTCCATTTTGTGGGACGTATAGCCCCATGAACCCGCTACAGTGGAATGAGTCTGCCACGGTACTTTAACCCCGTCTCTCCATCCACTGGTATTAACGTAGGGCATGAGGCCGTGATCTGCGGCGGATTGAAAATGTCCATACCCGCCACCAATACGGGAATTCATCAAAACGTGTGGTTGGTGAGCGTTGACTAGCGCCATCGTTGTTTCAATGATTTCTGGCGACATAAACTGCCCTGGGGTGTCGAACCAGATCATGTAGAGCGGATCAAAGCGGGTCACTAGTTCCTCGACCTGTAGCAAGGCCTTTTTGTGGTAATAGTTTTCAAAACGCTCCTGATTTAACTTAGGCCATCCTTGCCAGCCATTACCACCGCCTCCTTCCTCATGCCAGTCCTGTGACTGAGAGTAATAGACGCCAAAACGGATGCCTTGTTGTTGGCATTCAGTATGTAACTCAGCGAGCGGATCGCGTCCGAAGTCTCCAAAATCTGTAATGTTATAAGGGTGCTTGGAGTCAAACATTGCAAACCCGTCATGATGCTTGGATGTAATCACGATAAACCCCATCCCAGCATCCTTACAAAGGGTGATCCATTCTTCCGCGTTGAATGCTTTCGGATTAAACGGCTTCGCCGCCGCCGCTTCATACTCGGCGACTGGGATTTTTGCATTTCGCATGATCCATTCTGCACCCTTGGTTTCCTCCCAAACACCACCGATTTGAGCATAGGGCCCCCAATGGATGAACATGCCGATTTTATCATGATAGAGTTGCTCAATAGATTGAATCAGCTCGGGCGAATAAGTCATTTCTTGCCGCTTAAAATCACTACCGTCGGTCGTCTCGTTGAGTAATTTGGTGTCGGCAAAAGCGGGGATTGAGAACGTCAGATTCACGCATAACAACAGTTTGGCGTAAGCCGAGGCACTCGCTTTATGTGCTTCAATTTTTTGATGAGTCTGCATGAGGTAAGTATAGGTGAGCTGAAAGTGACGAGCGTTGAAAAGAACTCGAAGGGTTTATTGGCAGCCTAAAATGATCGTTCAATATGTTTTGAGTGTGAAAAAGCTTTACACGTGAAAAGTCGATACTATTTATTATATATATGACGATACCACTACCGCCGCTGCCATATTTAAGAATTAGCCTCAGTTGCTTGCTTTGTTTCGCCTGCCCTTTGATTGGGATGGAAAAACCGAACGTGGTGGTGATTCTAGCCGATGACATGGGCCTTGGAGATGTCGGCCGCCACCATTTAGAACGGACCGAGAATGCCCCTTTGGCTCCGACTCCGGCGATTGATGCGCTCTGGAACGAGGGTATGTGGTTTACCGATGCTCATTCACCCGCTGCTCTTTGTGCGCCGAGTCGTTACTCTGTGATGACAGGCAACTATAACTTCCGCTCCTACAAACCAGGTGGGGTATGGGGAGCCTTCGACTTGAGTGCGCTTTCAGAATCTGATACAACGCTGGGTACGGTGGCACAGGCGGCTGGCTACACCACCGGCTTTGTAGGGAAGTGGCACATGGGCGGCGATTTTTACAAGACGGGAACGACGATTATATCACGTCAGATAGATGATGCGTCGACACCCGAGCAGGTTGACATGTCCGTCTGGATCGGCAAAGGACCACAAAACTTGGGCTTCAATTACGATTTCACAGTCGCCTGCGGCGTGCAGGGTCCCACCTATTTGGCACATGAAAATGGCGTTTGGTACCCTTGGGATACGGGATCCACCTTAATTTATTACGACAATCCAGATTTTATTGCAGATAAGGGGCCTGGCATCGGCGACTCCAATTGGAACTCGCGCGAACTGAATATGTTACTTGCCGATAAAGCAGTAGACTTCATCACAAGTAGTGCGGCTGGTGAAGCGCCGTTTATGCTCTATTATTGCAGTCCAGCCGTGCACCTTCCGCACACGCCTCCAACTGCGATTGACGGGGACCCGATCGCAGGCACGACACCTTCAGATCATCTGGACATGAATCGCGTATTAGATTTAGAGGTGAAAAAAATCGTCGATGCCTTAAAAGCTGCTGGAGTTTACGAAAACACTTTAATCATTTTCACCTCGGATAATGGCGGACTTAATGATCCGGATGCAGAACCTCTAGGACACCGATCGAGTGGTGGTTTTCGGGGTACCAAAAATTCGCGTTTCGAAGGTGGGCATCGCGTTCCCTTTATCGCGGTTTGGCCCTCGGTCATTTCTGCAAATACAACGATCGATGCCATGGTTAACGGCAGTGATATCTTGGCCACTATAGCGGAAGTGATGGGTTCAAGTTTTCCTGCGGACCAAGCTAAAGATTCTCATAGTTTGTTTCCTATATTCTTGGGTGATACCGACCATGAACCGCGGACGGAGATGATGCAGCAGGGAGGCAGCGTCCCTGAAATTATGTTCCGTGATGGCCCATGGAAATTGATTATGGAATCGAGCGTTGGTCACAATAATCTCGTTCAAGCAGACACAACCGCAGTGGCCCTTTTCAATTTAGATGACAATCCCACAGAGACTGAATCGTCTAATTTAATTAATAACCCCGCCTATGCGAGCCGTGTGACTTCGATGTATGATCGCTACTGGGCGATACGCGAGGCCAGCGCTCGAACTGCGCCTGAGTATGGGGTAACACTCAGTAGTCCTACTGTCTTACTCAATGAAGATTTCTCTAGTATCGCATTTGGTGACACCACTGGAGTAGGAGGGCAAATCACCGATGGTAGTTACGATACCGGATTACGTTTAAATAACGATGCTATCGGCGAGATTACTACCAATGCTACCTTTGGCACTGGCAATGTTCTTCAAGTAACGACTGGAACTGGCGGCGCTGGATTTGGGGCGGTCTCCAATCAAAATAATCCTTATGCAATTTCATTGGATGTCGGAGACCAGATTGTGCTCTCTTTTGACATGCTAGTGCAGGCGATTCCAGCAACCAATAATTCTGTCAACATTCAGTTACGCATGACTGGCGCCACCAACGTCTCTCGAACATTTACAGAATTAATGAACGCATCAGTTGGCGATGTCGTTTCCGTTTCATGGACTGTAGATGTTGATGCAGACATTGCCAACGCAAGTGATATGTACATCTGGATTCCAATTGAAGGAATTGCGAATAATTTTGATACCGAGGGACCGAACAGTGATGGCACCAACTTAAACGTGATGCAAATCGACAATATCACTTTAAGCATTAATAACAGCAGCACAGGATATGATAAGTTTAAGGAAGACTATTCACTTACCAGTGGATCAAGTGGAGATGACGATAACGATTCACTTTCAAATGGTTTAGAATATGCCTTTGGATCGGATCCGTCAGATAGCGGTTCCACTAATAATCTGGCGGCACAAATTTCCGAAAACAACGGCAATCAATATCTAGAAATGAGTTATAGTCGCCGTAAAAGCGCTAATAATTATTCCGCGCTGCGCGTCTGGCGCAGCACTGAATTGGCGGATCAAAGCTGGAAGCTTGGCGAAACTGAAATCATTTCGATAACTGATGATGCAATACAGGCAGACCTGGAAAATGTTGTGGAGCGGTCTTTGTTTCCGATCCACACCAACGAAAAAGAGTTCTTTCGAATGGATGTCATTATTGCACCATGACATTAATGAGTCGTTCCAGCAGCCGTTTTATGGATTTTAACCCGTATCGTTGGACAAAGGCATTCCGGATAGCAATTCGTCACCAAGACTAGTTACTTTGCCAAGGGCGAAGCACATTGCCCGGCAAGATGTCTCCAAAAATGTTATTTTGAGCGGTTAATTGCCTAGTGAAATCTGCCTAATTCTTGTTTCTTTTAGAATTATATGCGTCTAATTTTCCGATAATTCTCAACTTGAATCCTATTCTGTTACAGACCACAAGATGTACTCGAATTTAACGACCTCTATCATTTATTTTTGTTTGTCTCTTGGAGCAGCGACGCTCTCACTCGCCGAAATGTCGCTCCCTGCCATTTTCGGGAATCACATGGTCCTGCAGCGCCAGCAAATCAATCCAGTTTGGGGTCGCGCGGCTGCAGGCCAGGTGATCACCGTCCGGATTAATGGGCAGCAGATGACGGCCGCTACAGATATTGATGGCCGCTGGAAACTCAATTTAAAGCCGATGCCCGCTGGCGGTCCCTATACTTTGGAGGTATCTGGTCAGCAAACCATCCGTTTTACAGACGTCATGGTTGGGGAAGTTTGGCTGTGCTCGGGGCAGTCCAATATGCAATGGCCTCTCGCGCAGTCTGATGGCGCTGATTTGGAAGTGTTCACAGCGACATCAAGCCAGCTTCGCATGATCAGCATTCCTGAAGTGGGGACGCAACAAGCGCAAGAGGATTTTAAAGGCCAGTGGCAGTTGAGTGACGCGGAAGTGGCGGCCTCTTTTTCGGCGGTGGGTTACCACTTTGGGCAGCGCTTGCAACGAGCCTTGGGTGTCACTGTCGGGTTGATCGACAACGCATGGGGAGGTTCCGCAGTTGAGGCATGGATTCCGCGTGAGGTCCTCGATAACCATCCACGTTATAGAAACTTCCTAAAGGATTGGGATGCTAAAGCGGCGGCATATACTGATGTGCAACATGCAGCATGCGTGGCGCAATGGGAAGCATGGCTGGCGGGTGAGCGTGAGGGCGAAGCCCCACGTTGGCCGACGGATTTACGTTATGGCCAAGGCCGTCCTGCCAATTTATATAATGGCGTGCTTCATCCGATTATCGGCTATGGCATGCGCGGCGTTATTTGGTACCAAGGAGAGAGCAATGCAGCACGCGCCGAGCAATATGCGCATCTTTTCCCATTGATGATTTCTACGTGGCGCGAACAATGGCAGCAGGGAGATTTCCCTTTTTATTGGTCTCAACTTGCGGATTTTACGGCCGAGCTTGAGGGTGCCCAGCAAGAAAGTTGGTGGGCTGAGCTGCGCGAAGCGCAAACGAAAACTCTGGATCTGCCTAACACCGGGCAAGCAGTGATTATTGATTGTGGTGAAGGGCGCGACATCCACCCGCGCAACAAGCGTACGGTGGCCGATCGCTTGGTCCGGCACGCCTTGGCCAAGACCTATGGATACAATCTGGCATGTGAGAGCCCGCGCTTTGCCGAGTTAACGTTGCGCGATGCAGGGGTAGAAGTGAGGTTTGAGCACGTCAGTTCTGGAGGTTTGTATGCCTTTGATGTGGCGGCAGTCAAAGGCTTCGACCTAGCCGGTGCGGACGGTATTTTCCATTGGGCTTCTGCCCAGATCATCGGTCAGGATCGCATCTTTGTCATGCACCCAAAAATCACTGAGCCCACCGCGTTGCGCTTCGGGTGGGCCGATAATCCAGTGTTCAATTTGTTTGACCGCAATGGACTGCCAGTCACGCCATTTCGCACGCACGTCGTTGACGGAATCTCTGTGGATCGTACTGCAGCAGCACCTTGAATCGCTCAGCAAGGAAAGGCGAAAAAGCAGAGAGGTAGGCTAGCGTATTTTACTCATCGTCGCCAAGATGCCGCCGCTTAAAAAGTTTGCGGTGTTTGGTCACACGGCCTGTCACACGTTGGCGCCAGAGCCGAAAGCTGGCTGGCTTAAGTCGGCGGCGCATTTGGCGGATCACTTCGCTCTCACTCAGCCCGGTGCGTTCACGGATCTGGTCGAAGCTTGTGCGATCATGCCAGGCCATGCGAATAAGCGCGTCGCTTTCTGTAGGATTTAGGTCTTTGGCTTGCATTCTTAGTTTAGAAGTTAGGACTTACATTGTATCGACGTTTCGCTTCCCTGGGGGATTGACAGGTTTTGCAGGTCATTCCCAGCAACTGGTTGTGATTTCTGACTGCGGCATGCTTTTGAGCAGTAGCGTACTGTATCCCAGCAATTAGCCCAGCGCTTGCGCCAGATGAACGGCCGCGCGCAGCGAGCGCACATTTTCTCGGGTAGATTCTCTTTGCGGACTGTCTTATTGTTGCGACGCACACTGAATAAACGGGACAGGTGCGAAGTCCTTTCAGCTTTTTTGAGAAAATTCTAAAAAAAGTTCCTGTCTATAAAAAATTGCCTGTAGACAAGCTCGGGTTTGCGTCGGCCCTTTTTACCTTAGCATGGCATCGCGGTCATTTAACAGTTGTCGATGCACACGTATTATTTCTCTCCGCTCCGATCCTTCGCCGCCTCCTCTGCTGCGAGCTCGGCTTCAAACTCAGCTTCCTCTTTCGCTTTGATCCCTTCTTCGGTTTTATAAAAGGCTTCCAAGGCAGCAGCTTCTTCGGCTGCCTTCTCGGCTTTGAGCTTTTCAATCTTGGCAGTCTCGCGAGCGAAACGCTTATCTTTCTTCTTCTGTTCTCGATCGCGGCGTCTTTGGTCTTTGCTTGGAGTGAAGGCCATGGTGGTATCTTTTTGAATTTTTTGTAACAGGTGAATTCTGTATTATAAAGCAGCTACATTGTCGTCATACCTTGCGGAAGTGGTCTAAAACAAGAAAAAAGAAGAATGCGCTAAAAAAGTAAAGTAAATGGCGCAGACCTTAAGCTATATTTAAAGCCCTAATTTCTACTTCTTATGAGTGGATTGGTCTTTTTTATTTTTTCAAATACGGTTAACTGCATGCCATGAGTATTCAGCGCCAAGAAACAAAGCAACGTATGAGCCGTATTGTGATTCACAATGACACGCTATATTTATGCGGTCAGGTGTGTAAAGACGCCAGCAAAGGCATCGTTGCCCAGACCGAAACAATGCTCGAGAAAGTGGATGCGCTGCTGCTTCAGGCAGGATCAGATCGAGAGCACATGCTGTCGGCAACGATCTACGTGCGGGATATGAAAGATTTCGCAGCCATGAATGAAGTATGGGATGCATGGGTGCCAGCAGGGCATGCTCCAGCACGAGCTTGTGTGGAAGCGCGTATGGCACGACCCGAACTCCTAGTGGAGATCTCAGTGGTCGCCGCACTCAAGCAATAGATCGATTCTGGTCGTGCGTCGGGAAGCTACGCTGCTGGACTCACTAAACGAGGGCAAAAGCTAAACCTTTATATGAGGCTAGCGAGCGCGTGACTTTCATTGTTAACCGACGTATGCCCGGGCGTTCTGGAACATCTTTAGCCATGGGCCGGCTTCTCCGGTGAACTGGTCGGTTGGCTTGTAGGACATTTGTACGGCGCGGAAGCAGCGCTCCGGGTGCGGCATCATAATTGTCGCTCTGCCGTCGGCTGTGGTGAATCCTGTCGCGCCGGCGGGGGAGCCGTTCGGGTTGGCAGGATACGTTTCCGTTGGTTCGCCATTGAAATCGATGTAGCGGGCGCTGATCTGATCGCCTGTTAAGCATTTTTCGAAATCACCTGTGGTCGAGAAGTCTGCGCGGCCTTCGCCGTGGGCGACGGGGATCGGTAGCAGGCTGCCTGCCATCCCCTTGAAGAAGATACTTGGGCTTTCCATGACTTCGACGTTGGCATAACGCGCTTCGAATTGCTCGGAGCGGTTACGGACAAACTGTGGCCAGTGCTCTGCGCCTGGGATGATGTCCTTGAGTTGGGAGATCATTTGGCAACCGTTGCAGACGCCGAGTGTAAAACTGTCTTCGCGTGCAAAGAAGGTGGTGAACATTGCCTTGAGCTTCGGGTTGTAGAGGACGCTCTTTGCCCAACCGGAACCGGCGCCGAGGACGTCGCCATAAGAGAAGCCGCCGCAGGCGACGAGTCCTGCGAAGTCTGCGAGGTCAACCGTGCCGCCGAGGAGATCGGTCATGTGCACGTCGACTGCTTCGAAGCCTGCGCGGTCGAAGGCGAACGCCATCTCATTTTGGCCGTTGATTCCTTGTTCTCTAAAAATGGCGACGCGAGGGCGCTGGGCGGACGCCTGCGGCGAGGCGTCCCTACCTAGATTGACGTTTTCGACTTCTTGGACGTCGAAGGTGGGCTTGATAATGATGCCGGCGTTGTCTTCTAGCAGAGCGTCGTATTCCTCTTGGGCGCATTTCGGGTTGTCGCGCTTGGTTTGCATCTGGTAGCTGAGCTCGCTCCATGCGCGGTTGAGCGTGGTGATGTTTTCGCTGTAGATGCTTTGACCGTTGAGGGTGATGTTGAGCGTTGGCTCGGCTGAGGTGTTACCGATTAGGTGGCTAATGTCGCTGACGCCGTGCTTGGATAGGACGGTCATGACTTCGGCTAGCTTAGTCTTGTCGATTTCGATGACTGCGCCTAGCTCTTCACTAAAGAGGGCGGGGAGGGCGGATGACTGGTCCGATGGGGTGGCAACGACGGAGCGTTTCCCTCCAGTGATCTTATCTAGGACGACGTTTATGCCTTTGCGGCCGGCGATTGCCATTTCGGCTAGGGTCGCTAGTAAGCCGCCGTCGCCCTTGTCGTGGTAGGAGAGGATGAGGTCGCTCGCTAGGAGTTCTTGAACGGCGTTGAAGAAGCCGACGAATTTTTCTGGATCGTCGAGGTCAGGGGTTGCGTTGCCGACTTGATTGTAAACTTGAGCAAGGGTGCTGCCGCCCATGCGGTTTTTGCCTGCGCCGAGATCGAGTAAGAGCAGGGCGCTGTCGGTTGACTTAAGGTCGGGTGTGGCGGTATTGCGCACGTCTTCGACACTGGAAAAGGCGGTGACCATCAGGCTGAGCGGGGAGACTTGCTTCTGGTCTTGGCCAGAGCTGTCTTTCCAGCTGGTGCGCATCGACATGGAGTCTTTACCGACGGGGATGCAAATGCCGAGTGCGGGGCAGAGTTCCATGCCGACGGTTTTGACGGTGTCGTAAAGGTTGGCGTCTTCGCCGGCTTCGCCTGCGGCGACCATCCAGTTGGCGGAGAGCTTGATGTTACCGATCTTGCCGACATAGGCGGAGGCGATATTGGTCAAGCACTCACCAATCGAAATGCGTCCGGATGCGGCCGCGTTGATGATCGCAATCGGGGTGCGCTCGCCCAAAGCCATGGCTTCGCCGGTGTAAACATCCATGCTGGTCGCGGTCACGGCGACGTCGGCGACAGGTGTTTGCCACGGGCCGACCATTTGATCGCGGGCGA